>Ga0310786_10005488_pt1 | contig 17179 bp, 14 predicted proteins | sample AusTroGonzalo_MG_FD_203881 | JGI IMG/M metagenome (GOLD analysis project Ga0310786, IMG submission 203881) | Bovine rumen microbial communities from tropical cattle in Woodstock, Queensland, Australia - Gonzalo_03 (v2) (version 2) | ecosystem: Host-associated > Mammals > Digestive system >... | reverse complement strand
GAGGATTATGAATTCTGGAAGAGCCTGAGCGCCGAGGAGTATCAGCAGGTAAAGACTCAGCTGGTGGAGGAAGTTGGAAAGAGGATTGAGATGGCGTTTCCTGAGCTTCAGGGCGACCTGGAGTACCTTGACGCATGGACACCCCTGACCTATGAGAGATATATGAATGCATACCATGGCAGTTACATGAGCTTCGTGACCACGCCGAATGCAAAGCAGGTCAAGCTGAAAGGCCAGCTTAAGGGAATCGATAACCTCTATCTTGCGGGGCAGTGGACCAACGCTCCCGGAGGACTTCCGGTGGCAGTGGCAAGCGGTAAGTTTGCCATCCAAAGATTATTAAAAAAGCAGCACAGGGACATGAATATCTAAACTTGATGCAGAAAACAAAAGAACATGAAGTGACGCCAGGAAACTTCGGCATGACAAAGGAAGGATCCTGGTGCGGATCAGGAGAATGACGTGACGAGAAAAGAACAGAAGGAAGAAAGAAAACAGGCGATTTTGATGACGGCCTTAAGGCTCTTTGTGACGCGGGGATATCATGAGACGAAGATCTCCGACATCGCGGAGGCGGTTCCCATGAGCACGGGCCTGTTATTCCATTATTTCGAGTCCAAGGAGGAGCTGCTTCTTGCGCTTGTGAAGATGGGAGCGGGCGCGACGGGCGCCATTGACAAGATGGGCGAAGTGCCGCCAGAATATTTCTTCGAGGGTTTCTTAAAGCAATTATTTGAGTATGCAAAAAAGGAGCCCTGGGTCTTTCACATGTTTGTCCTCATGGGTCAGGCGAGGCGCGCCGGCATGCCGGAGGAAGCGAGAAAGATCGCGCTTTCCACGGGTTCCATCGACGCGACGGCCATGATCATCAAAAAAGGCCAGGAAAAGGGCGTCTTCCGGGACGGGGACGCAAAGCTTCTCTCGGTTTGCTTCTGGGCGACGGTGCAGGGAATCATGGAGGAGATGGCGCTGAATGAGGACATGGCCGCACCGGATCCTCAGTGGATCGTGGCGATACTGAAGAACTAGGGAGGACGTATGACGCTTTCGAAATTAAGGGTGCTGGTCATCGATGATGACGTTTTCAAGGCAAATGACGTTAGAAAGGCGCTGGAGTTTTGCGGCGTGCGCAACGTGACGACCGTATGGGATCAGGAGAGCGCCTGGGAAGAGATTGACAGGGCGGATCGAACGGGGCGTCCCTTCGGCCTAGCCGTGACGGACATGCATTATCCCGTGAATAAGGGGGAGGATGCAGATTGGCGGGCAGGTACGATCTTTTTGGAAGAACTGCAAAGAAGGGGAATTCGTCTTCCCGTGATCGTTTGCTCCTCCATGAACCTGCGCATTCCTGAGGCTTTGGGATGCGTTTGGTACAGTTCCCTGAATGAAAACATGGAGTTCGATTTTCAGGAATTACTCAGTAAATTATAATTGAAACTCATAGTTTAAGATTTGCTTAAAGTTATTGAAGGCCCAATGGGAGAACGGTATAATAAAACAAGAGACTTTTGTGATTCATGATGGGAGGATTTCATGATGAAAAAAGGATTTTTTGTTTTTTGGCTGTTCTTATTGGGTCTACTTTTTTGTGCATGCACAAAAAAGCAGGAAGCCACTACGCCGACGGGGCTTGAGGAAGGCAGCTGGAAGGAAAAGGGCTTTGTCACGCCGAAGAAGGAAGCATCGGATGAACTCTATTGGGTCGGGGACATTCTTTCCTGGCAGGATGGAGAGACCACGGAGGATGGTTTGACGCATTGGACGGTTGCCAATGCAAGTCTTGGCAGCAGTCTTTATCAATTGTTCACCGTTTACGCCAACATAGGAGATCAATGGGTTTGGGATCATTATTTATTGGAATGCTGGAATCCCGCCACGGGTGAAAAATGGGACAGAAAGCTCACGTTGGAAGATCTTGGCGGAGAGGAGAGCAAGCGAGGCCAACTTCGGGGCTTTACGGTGACGGGCCCTGAGACGTTTGCATTCTGGTGGGAGGCGTTCCTTCAAAGAGGGGATGGATCCCACGTGCCCGCTGAGGAAAAGCTCCTTTTTGTTGACGCGAAGGGCATAACAGGGTCGACGGATCTCACGGAGGTGCTTACCGAGAAGGGAATTCTTGAAAAGACGGTCAGGTGCCTTGCGGATGGGAACGGCCACGTTTACGTGATGGCAGGCGGCATGCCCAGAAATGCAGCCATTTATGCCTTTGATCAAGATGGTAAGTCTTTGGCGCAGTGGAATGGCGGCGAGGAGACGACATTCCGGGAGACCCTGACGAATGAAAGTGGTGAGGTTCTATTTATTGTCGGAAATTTTGCCGAGAAGGCGGATCAATTCCTGTGTTTGGATGAAGAAAAGCATGAGTTTCATGGTTTAGGCAAGCTGGAAAACGGGCTGTCCTCGAGAAGCTTTTTGGGGATGCTTGGGGACTCCGTCTATTATCTGAGTGCAAAATCCATTTATGAGTGGAACGTTGTGCAGGGGACAAACCTTCGAAGGCTGGATCTTCAGAAAAACGGTCTCCCTACAAATTACGGGGTGACTCCGTTTATCTCGGAAAAGGATCCGCTTCCATGTCTTTGGCTTCAGTCGAGCGAAGGCGACTCCTACGTGGCAGTGCTCTCACTGGAAGAGAAGGAGAGGGATGAGATCAAATTCGTTGATCTTGTGAATGATTATGACGTAAATCAGATCCTCTCGGAATGCAGCAGTGACTATTCCAAAAAGCACTTGGGTTTACCGGTCACGTTTCAGACGGTCCGTTCCCAGGAGGAAAAAGATCGTTTTTATGCAGAGTTCCTATCAGGAAAGGGCGCTGACCTTTTGTACGTTTCCAGGGAAGACTTTGTAATGCTCAGCGAAAAAGGGGGACTGATGGAACTGAGCGATCTCATCTCGAAGGAAACCATGGACAAGATTCTGCCGGGCGCCATCGGGCTTGGTACGGCAAACGGGAAATTCATGGGCATTCCCGGAGGAGTGACTGCACGCGCCTTGTGGGTTCCGGACGGCGTCTGGGAGGGAACCTCGTGGACGCTGGAAGACGTGATCAACCTGATGAAGGAGGGAAAACTTGACAAAAGTCTCTATTATCCTGCCTTGGAAGGTTGTTACTGGCCGCTGGCTTGGCTTAGGTTTCTTACCGAGGATTGGCAACATTCCTTCCTATATGACGAGGAGACAAATGAGTGTCATTTCGATGACGAAAGGTTTGTCGGGCTGGTTAAGATGGCAGCAAATGCATCCAGGCCGGAGGACGTGGATACTTGGTTCGGCGAAGGCAGGCGCATGGCGGATTTAACTCTGAGTTATCTGCCGAGTTTTTGTGAGTTTGGCATGGAAGCCGCGTTGGAAAAAGGACATATTGTTGGTTGCCCGACGGACGGTGAGAATGGATGTTTCTTAAACACGCGAGGTCTTCTTGTGGTAAGCAAGGATTGCAAGCACTTGAAAGAGGTCAGCGAGTTCTTGGAACTGTTTTTGAGCGAGGGGACGCAGAACAGTCGAATTTCTGGGCTTGGCGTCCTAAAATATCCCTTAGATAAGATCGTTCCGGACGAGGAGGGGCATTATTGGTTTCATGCACCCGGGATGAAAGATAGGAAGGAGTTGTACGTCTTTGAAGATGGAACGACTTCCGCACACAGGGCGGAGGCTTTTTTGGAAAGCTGCGTCGCGTTGCCGATAACGGACAGCGTGATCGATCGCATTATCTATGAGGAACTGGATGCCATGTTTGCCGGAGACAAGACGCCGGAAGAAACCTGCGACGTCATCCAGAACAGGGTTTGGATCTACGTTAAGGAATCCGAATAATGCATTCACGTAAGTTACCTCTTGTTTTTTTTATCTGTCGTGATATAATAACACTTAACACAGCTTTGACGGAGACCGAATTCGTTAGAACCTTAGCTACAGAGAGTTGCCGACAGGTGAAAGGGCGACGCGAGGATACGGAGGAGACCGCTCCCGAGCTTCATGCGAGAAAGACCGAAAATCCAAGTTGCGCAAAGGCCACGTAAGATATTATGGCGTGGGTCAGGGTGACGAAAAATGGGATTTGGCCATAAGCATGACGAAACGTCCATCGTTACTGGATACCCGAGTGAAAAATCAAGGTGGTACCGTGCTTATCAGAGCACCCTTGGAAACAGGGGTGCTCTTGTGTTTTAAACAATAAGAGATGCCCTAACTCAGAAAGGAGAAGAAACCATGAAAATCATTTACAAGGACGGAACCGTTGGCGAGTGTCCTGAAGAGGAGGTAACGCACGTACTGCGTCACTCAGCCGCACACATCATGGCTCAGGCCATCCAAAGACTCTATCCCGAGGCAGATTTTGCCTATGGCCCCGCAACTGAGAGGGGATTTTACTACGACGTAGACCTCGGCGACAAGAAGCTTACTGACGAGGATCTTGCTGCCATCGAGGCAGAGATGAAGAAGATCACGAAGGAGAACCTTCCCTTCAAGTCCTTCATTCTTGGCCGCGAGGAAGCCGTAAAGTTCATGCACGAGCGTGGCGCAAAGTATAAGGAGGAGCACATCGGCGACCTTCCCGAGGATGCCGTGATCAGCTTCTATCAGCAGGGCGATTACGTTGACATGTGCATCGGACCTCACGTTTGCTACACCAAGGCGCTGAAGGCATTCAAGATCACCGGACAGAGCGGCGCATACTGGAAGGACAACGCAAAGAATAAGATGCTCACCCGTATCAACGGCGTTGCATTTGCTTCCCAGGAGGAGCTTGCCGAGTATGAGAAGCAACTCGAGGAGGCAAAGGCCCGCGACCATCGTAAGATCGGTAAGGAGATGGGCCTGTTCATGACCGATGACCTGATCGGAAAGGGCCTTCCCATGTTCCTTCCCAAGGGCTACACCGTATGGCAGGAGCTTGAGAACTACATCCGCGCAAAGGAATTAAAGCTTGGCTATCAGCACGTGCTGACCCCTTGCGTCGGCAGCGTTCAGCTGTACAAGACCAGCGGCCACTGGGATCACTATCGTAAGAACATGTTCCCTCCCATGGAGGTAGAGGGCGAGACCTTCGTTCTTCGTCCCATGAACTGCCCTCATCACATGATGATCTACGCTAACAAGCCTCACAGCTATCGTGAGCTGCCCATCAGAATCGGTGAGATCGCACATGACTTCCGTTTCGAGGCCAGCGGTACCTTAAAGGGCATCGAGCGCGTAAGACATTTCTGCCAGAATGACGCGCACCTCTTCGTAACTCCTTCCCAGATCGAGGAAGAGTTCAAGAAGGTGGTTGACCTGATCCTTGACGTATACAAGGATTTCGGCATCACGGATTATCGCTGCGTTCTTTCCCTGCGTGATCCCGCGGATACCGAGAAGTATTATCCCGATGATGACATGTGGAACACCGCAGAGGCATCCCTCCGTCAGGTGCTCAACGACATCGGCATCGAGTACACCGAGGAGATCGGTGAGGCTGCATTCTATGGCCCGAAGCTTGACGTAAACGTAAAGCCCGCCGTTGGCGCAGAGATCACCCTTTCCACCTGCCAGCTTGACTTCTGCCTGCCCATGAAGTTCGACCTGAAGTACGTAGACAGCGACTCCACCGAGAAGACTCCCGTGGTGCTTCACCGTGCAATTCTTGGTACGCTGGATCGTTTCATGGCATACATTATTGAGCAGACCATGGGTAAGTTCCCGACCTGGCTGGCACCCCTGCAGGTAAAGGTTCTTCCCGTCAGCGAGAAGACCAACGACTATGCGGCTAAGGTAAACGAGGCACTGGAGAATGCCGGCGTTCGTACCTTCCTGGATGACAGAAGCGAGAAGATCGGCTACAAGATCCGTGAGGGCCAGCAGGTTGACCGCGTTCCTTACATGCTGATCATCGGCCAGAAGGAAGCAGAGGACGGCACCGTGAGCGTTCGTAAGCGTGACTGCACCGACAACGAGGTCATGAGCCTCGACGACTTCATCGCAAAGGTGACCGAGGAGATCCGCACCAAGGCTAGATAAATCTCATAAAGTTAACAAAAAAAGAGCCTCAGACGTTTCGTCCGAGGCTCTTTTCGCATCCGTTTTTATGAGGCCAGCTGCGCCTTCTGCATATTATAGTAGATTCCCTTTTTCTCCATGAGCTCCGCATGGGTGCCACGCTCTGCGATCTCACCGTCATGAATGACAAGGATGAGATCCGCGTTCATGATGGTGGAGAGGCGGTGGGCAATGGCGATGATGGTGCGCTTTCCGGCGAGCTCGCCGATGGCCTTTTGGATCTGCTGCTCCGTTGCAACGTCCACGGAAGCGGTGGCTTCATCTAACACAATGATGGGACTGTTTCGAAGGATGGCGCGGGCGATGGCTACGCGCTGCTTTTGTCCTCCGGAGAGGCGAAGGCCACGCTCGCCTACCTGAGTCTCGTACTTGTCCGGCATGTGCAAAATGTCCTCATGGATGTGGGCGGCCTTTGCGGCGGCCTCAATTTCTTCCCTGGTGGCATCCGGGCGGGCATAGCCGATGTTCTCCGCGATGGTGCCGTTAAACAGGAACGTATCCTGTAGCACGGGGGAAATGTTATGGCGAAGACTTTCCAGGGTTACGGTTTTTATGTCATGGCCATCGATCAGGATCTTGCCCTCGATGGGATCATAAAATCTGGAGATCAGCTGGGTTGCCGTGGTCTTTCCGACGCCCGTGGGCCCCACCAGCGCCACCATCATGCCGGGATCGCAGGAGAAGGACACGTGCTTTAGGACGGGGATCTTGTTCTCATAATGGAAGGTCACGTCATCAAACTGCAGGGCACCCTTTACGTCTTCCAAGGGCTTTGCGTCCGGGGCATTTTGAATGGCGGAGGGAGTGTCGAGGATCAGGGTCACGCGCTCCGCTCCGGCCAGGGACTGCTGCAGGCTTTCCAACAAATTGGCAAGGCCTGAAACGGGGGCGTAGAACAGAGAGAGATACAGGACAAACGCCACGATGTCAGCAACGGTGATCTGGCCCTTGTAGGCGAGATAACCGCCAAAGAACACCACGAGAACCGTACCCGTTGAGGAGAGAAGCTCCACGCAGGGATGGAAGATGGCGCTGGCGCGAAGGGCGCGCAGCATGGCGACTACCTGCTCAAAGCTCTTTTTGCGGACGCGCTCACCCTCATATTCCTCCTGACCGAAGGCCTGGATCTCATGGAGTCCGGAGAGGCTATCCTGAAGCTGGGCGTTCAGCTCGCCCATGACCTTCTGGGATGCCTTGAAATAGGGTCTTACGATCTTTGCAAAGATCACGCCGGAGATCAGGATCAGCGGGATGGGGCAGCAGGTGATCAGCGCCAGCTTCCAGTTGATGGTGAGCAGGATCACGAGCACGCCGACGAAGGTGACGAGGTTCGTGATGATGTCGGGGATCATGTGGGCGTAGAGAAGTTCGAAGTCCCTGGTATCGTTGACGACGCGGCTCATCAGGTCGCCGGTCTGCTTGTCATGAAAGAAGCTCAGGTCAAGGCATTGCAACTTATCGTAAAGGCGGCTTCGCAGGTCGCCAACCAGATACCATGCGGCCCTGTGCGCCAGATAATTGCTGAGAAACCGGAACAGGACCCTTAACAGGTACAGCGCCAGTAGAATATAAGCCAGACGCATAATGGACGAAAGGGCATTTTCATCTACGCCTTTCTCCACGATGCCCGTCATGGCGGACAGAACTTTTGGCGCGGAAAGATTGACGAGGGTCAGGCCGAAGGTGGAAAGGATCGCGATCACGTAGAGCCCCTTGTAGCGGGCTGCTTCCTTGGTGAGTTTCCAGAGTGTTTTCATGAATGATCTCCTCATTTTGAAATGACGACGAAATGCTACCATTCTAGTTTAAGGGACGCAGCGTCATGAGAAAATGGAGAATATTGTTATTTTGCCGAGAATATTTGTTTTATTGCTTTGAGAAAGGAAACGCATGACAAGAAAGACAGGTGTCAGGACAAAAAACGATTCTTGCACGTCAATAAAAATACCTGTATAATAAATAATGCGACAGGAAGTCGTAAACGTGGTGCAGAAGCATCATTTTGTAAGAATTAGTAAGGGCACGATAGAAAAACAAAAGAACGCACGTAGATCAAATCGTATGTCAGAAGGCGCACGTATCCGCAGAAGCTCGGATAAGTGCGCCTTTTTTCTTAAGAAAGGGAGAGGAACGGATGAACCTAAAAGAATTCTTTCAAGAAAACCCTAAGGTTGCCATTGCTTTTTCCGGCGGCGTGGATTCTTCCTATCTGTTATACGCGGCAATGCAGGATGCAAAAGAGGTAAGGGCATATTACGTATCCTCGGAGTTCCAGCCTGAGTTTGAGAGGGAGGATGCAAGGCGGCTTGCGAAGGAGCTTCAGGCTGACTTGAAGGTTTTAAGCGTCAGCGCGCTTGAGATCCCGGGGGTAAAGGAAAATCCCGCAAACAGGTGCTATTTTTGCAAGCAGGGCATCTTTGGAACCATCTGGAAGGCGGCAAGGGAAGACGGCTTTGAGGTATTATTGGATGGAACCAATGCCTCCGATGACGCTGGGGACAGGCCGGGAATGAAGGCATTAATGGAATTGTCCGTGAGGTCCCCGCTTCGGGAATGTGGCCTTACAAAGGATCAGATCCGGCAGCTGTCAAAGGAGGCTGGGCTCTTTACCTGGGATAAGCCGGCCTACGCCTGTCTCGCCACCAGGATTCCGGCGGGAGAGGTTTTGACGAAAGAGAAGCTTGCGGCGACGGAGGCTGCGGAAGGGTATCTGTTTTCATTGGGATTTCATGATTTCCGCGTCCGCGCGAGGGATGGTCACGCGAGGATCCAACTGCCGGAAGCGCAGTGGGAGCTCCTGATCCGGCACAGGGCAGAGATATTGGAAGAATTGAAGAAGCATTACGTAACGGTCTCACTGGATCTGGAAGTGAGAGGATAGCCGAAACGGCAGCAGGCATTTAGAACGGAGGGTTTGCATGAACGAAGACGTGCGAAAAACGTTAGAAGGAGTTAAGGATGGATCGGTATCCGTGGAGGAGGCACTTCTGAAGCTGAAGACGAAGCCTTTTGAGGACATTGGTTATGCCAAGGTTGACACGCACAGGAAGCTTCGTCAGGGCGTGGCGGAGGTGATCTACGGCGCAGGTAAAACGCCGGCGCAGATCATTGGCATCGCGGACGTCATGCTGAAGAATGAGCAGCGCACGATCCTTATTACGCGCCTTTCGAAGGAGAGCGCGGAGGAGGTGGGAAAGGTTCATCCCCTGAAATATTATGATGAGGCGAGATGCGGCATCATCGGTGAGATCCCTAAGGCGGACGGCCTCGGAAAGATCGTGGTCGCAACCGGGGGAACCAGCGACGTGCCGGTGGCGGAAGAGGCAGCCGTGACGGCGATGGTGCTTGGAAATGAAGTGGTTCGGCTTTACGACGTTGGCGTGGCGGGACTTCACCGCACGTTGGCGCATCTGGATGACATTATGAGCGCAAACGTGATCATTGCCATCGCGGGCATGGAGGGAGCCCTCGCCAGCGTGATCGGCGGGCTGGCGGACTGTCCCGTCATCGCGGTGCCCACCAGCGTTGGATATGGCGCCTCCTTCCATGGGTTATCGGCGCTTTTGTCCATGTTGAATTCCTGCGCAAGCGGCGTGTCGGTGGTAAACATTGACAATGGATTTGGCGCTGGATATCTCGCAAGCATGATCAATCATCCGAACAGAGGAAAGGAGGATCGCCAGTGAAGACGTTATACGTTGACTGTGGAATGGGAGCGGCCGGAGACATGCTGACGGCAGCGCTGTTAGAGCTTTTACCGGATCCGGAGGGCTTTGTGGAGGAGCTGAATGCGCTCCAAATACCCGGAGTTCGGTTTCAAACTGAAAAATCCGTGAAACGTGGGATCACCGGGACCCACGTGAGCGTCACCGTGGATGGCGTCGAGGAGGAGAGCCACGACCATCATCATGATCACGACCACGAGGATCATGAGCATCATCACCATCATGACCATGATCACGAGGACCATGACCACCATCATCACCATCACGCTTCCATGCACGACGTTGAGCACATTGTGAGAGGACACTTACGGCTCCCGAAGAAGGTGCAGGATGACGTCATGGCGGTCTATGGACTCATCGCGGAGGCGGAGAGCCATGCCCACGGCGTGCCCGTGACGGAGATTCATTTTCACGAGGTTGGCACCATGGATGCCATCGCTGACGTGACGGCGGTATGCCTTCTCATGAATAAGCTGGCGCCGGAGAAGGTGGTTGTCTCTCCCATTCACGTGGGAAGCGGGCAGGTGAGATGTGCCCATGGCATTCTTCCCGTTCCTGCGCCGGCAACGGCTTTTATCCTGAAGGATGTGCCCATTTACGGCGGTGCGATCCGAGGGGAGCTCTGCACGCCCACGGGCGCGGCGCTTCTAAAGCATTTTGCAACGGAGTTTGGCAGCATGCCTGCCATGAGCACGGCGGCCATCGGTTATGGCATGGGGAAAAAGGACTTCGAGGCAGCAAACTGCGTCAGGGTGATGCTGGGAGAGTCGGTGGATCTGCAGGCATCGGCAGCAAAGAATAAATGCGACGCAGGGATGGCACCCACGGCAGGAACAAAGCTCACGGCATCCGACGAGAAGGTTTACGAGCTGAGCTGTAACGTTGACGACATGACCGGCGAGGAAGTCGGATTCGCCATGGAGAGGCTCTTTGAGGCGGGAGCGCGGGACGTTTATACGATTCCCATCGGCATGAAAAAGAATCGCCCCGGCATTTTGATCCGCGTGCTGTGCAAGCAGTCCGAGAAAGAAAAGGTGGTCGAGGCAATTTTCCGACATACGACGACCATCGGCATCCGCGAGGCGGAGCTTAGTCGTTACGTTCTAAAGCGCGAATTCGAGCACGTGGAGACGCCCCAGGGAACCGTTCACCGCAAGGTTTCCAGCGGATACGGCGTAAAGCGGGAAAAGTTGGAGTTTGAGGATCTCGCGAAGATCGCGAAGGAACAAGGAATCAGTCTGTGGGAAGCCAGGGCGCTCGTGGAAAAGGAAAGGTAAAAACATGCTCACGCAAGAACAGATCAACGAAACGTGGACCATTCGGGCGGACAATTACAATAAGTACGTCTGCGAGGAGCTGGCGACGGATCGTCCGGCCAAATGGATTTCCTTGATAGAAGAAAACGCTCCGGTGGGCAGGCCCCTTTGCGTTTTGGATTGTGGATGCGGCCCGGGATTTTTTTCCGCGATCCTTTCCAAGGCAGGACATCAGGTGACGGGGATCGACGGTTCCACAAGGATGCTTGGCCATGCATCTGAAAACGCAAAAGAACTCAGCGTATGCCCGGAATTGCTCGAGGGAGACTTTGGGAAGCTTCCGTTTTCGGATGACACCTTTGACCTTCTGATCTCTCGAAACGTAACGCATACCATCCGGGATCATTTGAAGGTTTATGGCGAGTGGAACCGCGTGTTAAAGCCGGGCGGCGTGCTCCTGATCTTTGACGCCAACTGGCATCTTCCCTATCAGCCGGGGCCCGTCCGGGAGGAGGCGATCCGAAGGGAGAGGGAATGCCTGGCAAAATATGGAAAGGGCTTCACCTATGACGGCTCTTATGAGTACATTGACAGTCCCCTTGACATAGAGGAGTTTCGAGTGTTTGGAAGTGCCCTTCGCCCAGATTTCGACGTTGGGGTTTTAAGGCAGCTCCCCTTTGAGGAGATCTCCTTTGACAGGGACGTGACGGAAGAATTGTGGAGCGAAAAGGAGAAGCTTACCTATGGCGCAACGCCGTTATATATGCTCCGGGCAGTGAAGAAAAGGTAAACAGCCGCGAAAGCGGTTGAAATAAATGCTAGTAAAGCAGACAAAAGAAAGAGGTATTGAAACGTGAAAAGCATCAAAAGAATCTGTAAACTATTGTTGATAACGCTCGCGTTATCCTGTCTTGTGGCATGCGCAAAAGATTCGAAAAAGGATTCTGAGGCAGGTCAGGCGCAGGGCAACAATGGCCAGCCGAAGACCATGAACATGGCCGTAAGCTTTTTCTATCCCAGCCTTGACGTGCACAAGGATTATTATGGCTGGTACACTTCGATCTATGGCGTGTCAGAGACGTTGTTCCGCGTGGCGGATGACCTGTCGATCCAGCCCCTTCTCGCAAAGGGTTACTCCGTCAGCACTGACGGAAAGACCTGGAGCATCGAGCTTGCGGACGCAAAGTTTTCCAACGGAGCGGCCGTGACTGCTGACCTGGTCATCAGAAACTTTAAGCGCCTTGCAGAAGTAAATGAGAGATTTGCTTTTCTTGCTGATTTTACCTATGCGGCAGACGGCGACAAGACTTTGAAGATCACGACCCCTGACGTTTATCCCACCATGCTCAGCGACCTGACTGCTCCTGAGCTTGGCATCATGGATCTGGACGGAACGACGGATTTTGACAATGCTCCCATTTGCACGGGTCCTTTTGTCGTAAAGTCCTTCGATCCCGAGGGAACCATCGTGGTTGAGAAAAATGCCGCATATTGGAATGGCAACGTAAAGCTTGACCTTGTAAACATTTATTACATGCAGGATGACGAGACCAAGTTAAATGCCATGCAGGCAGGCGACATTGACGGTTATACCTCCGTTACCGCAGCGGCAAAGGAGATTTATGCGGCAGATCCTTCCACCTATACCTTGACCGTGATCCCCGCAACCCGTCTTCAGTTTTACGTGCTGAACAAGACCCGTTTGGATGACAAGGTTCGCGAGGCCATCAACCTGACCGTGGATTGTCAGGCGATCGCGGAGTACTTGGGCGGTACGGTTTCCGCGGCAGTAGGTCCCTTTAGTGCATCCGCTCCTTATGGTCAGGTGAAGAAGCCTGCGGTGGATACCGCCAAGGCAAAGGCACTCCTGGAGGAGGATGGTTACGTACTTGGTTCTGACGGATATTATGCAAAGGACGGCGAGACCCTTACCCTGAACGTTTGCTATTATGCGGCTCGTTCCCTTGACACCATCGCAGTCGTAATGCAGGATCAGTTTAAGAGCATTGGCGTGAAGGTGACCCTCACCGTGCAGGAGGATCCTGACGCAACCTATATCGCATCCGGTGATTATGACATTGCGCTTTACTGCATGATCGCTGACAAGGCCGGCGATCCTTATTACTGCGTGAGCGCCCTGTTCCGTCAGGACAGCAAGTGGGCCCTTAGCGGATTTGCAAATGCAAAGACCGAGGCGCTGATCAATGAACTCCAGTATGAGACTGACGTCAATAAGCGTGCGGCACTGGCAAATCAGATCGTACAGCAGAGCATTGACGACAACGCATTTGGTTACGTGGGACTCTTTAACAAGACGACGGTCACCGCAAGGGGACTGAGCGGGATCGCGGAGAAATGCCCCTTTGACTTCTATGGCTTAACCGCCGATACGGACAAAAACTAATTTACAAAAATAGGAACTGAGAGGAGGGATGGAAAGATGGGAAGATATATCGGCAAGCGCGTGCTCCACGTGGCGTGGATCATGCTGGCGGTCAGTTTTCTCACCTTTCTGTTATCCTACCTTTCTCCCGGCGACGCCGCCATGAAAAAGCTTAATGCGCAGGGCGTCGCCGTCTCGGAGGAGGTATTGGAGAAAACGAGGGAGAGCATGGGACTGAACCGCTCCTTTCTCGTTCAATACGGAGACTGGGCATGGCATGCGCTAAGGTTTGACTTGGGAACGTCCTACAAGGATGGATTTCCCGTTGCGGAAAAGCTTCTAAAGGGGCTTAAGAATACGGCGATGCTGGCGGTTTCAAGCATTCTTTTATCGCTCCTGGTCTCTTTGCCATTTGCTTTTTTATGTGCATTAAAGAAAGATTCCTGGCTGGATCATTTGATCCGGCTATTTAGCTTTATGGGGAATTCCTTGCCGAATTTCCTGATCTCCGTCCTGCTAGTCTATTTTCTCTGCGTGAGGGCAAAGCTTCTGCCGGTGGTGGCAAACAAGAGCCTTAGCGGGCTGATCTTACCGTGTCTTGCACTCTCCATCCCGATCTGCAGCAGGTTCATCCGACAGTTTCGCGCAGAGCTCCTGGAGCAGCTTGGCAAGCCATATGTTGCCGGCGCCAGGGCGAGGGGCGTAAAATCCAGGTACGTTCTTTGGAACGTCCTGCATAACGCCTCCATCTCCATCCTGACGATCATCGGTCTTTCCGTTGGTACGCTCCTAGGAGGAAGCGTTGTCATCGAGACGATCTTTCGGTGGCCGGGTCTTGGAAAGCTTGCCATGGATGCGATCACAAACCGCGACTATCCCGTGATCCAGGGCTTTGTACTCCTTTCATCCCTCATCTACGTGACGGTCAATCTCATTACTGACGTAAGCTATCATCTCATTGATCCAAGGCTTCGGGAAGGGGAGGGCGAATGACGTGAAACGGAAAAAAACACCTTCTTCCCGCGCGTTAGTGCGGCTTTGGATCTTTCTGGCGCTGGCTGGCCTGTTGGTGCTCCTCAGCCTGTTGGCGCCGCTACTTTGTCCAAATGACCCTTATGCGACTTCCTCCTCAGTCATGAATCACGCACCCTGCGCGGAGTATCCCTTAGGGACGGACCGCTATGGGAGATGTATCTGCTCCCGCGTTTTGATGGGAGCAAGAACCTCCATTTTTTCCGCCACGGCGCTGGTGGCGATCACCTTTGTCGTCGGCACGATCCTGGGAATGCTTGCGGGATGGTTTGGGGGCATTGTGGATACGATCATCATGCGCATTGCAGACGCCTTCCTGGCGTTCCCCCAGATGGTACTGGCCATCGCAGTCGCCGGCATTTTGGGCGGCGGCATGCTGAACGCCATGTTGGCGTTGGGAGTCATGGGCTGGACGATCTATGCAAGGCTTGCGCGGGCGGAGGTGCTTGCGCTAAAGAAGGAGCCTTACGTACAGGCAGGCATTTTAACGGGCTGCGGACCGATCAAGATCATGGTTGGGACGCTTTTGCCAAACATGCTGGGGCCCCTCGTCGTCAACGCGGCAACGCAGGTCGGCGTCATGATGATCGGCATCGCGGGACTGTCCTTTCTCGGGATCGGCGTGACGGAGCCCCAGGCGGAGTGGGGAAGCATGATCAACCTCTCCCGGGCCTACGTGCAGCTTGCGCCATGGGCGGTGCTTGCGCCTGCGGGGGCGACGATCATAACGGTAATGATCTTTAATTATCTGAGCGATCTGATTCGCGATTGTCTTGACGTGGGGGTGGAGAAATGAGCAGAGAAACGATCTTAGAGGTTTCCGCCCTGAACGTGGGATACGGCGATCAGGTTGCGGTAAAGGATTTATCATTTTCCCTCCTTCGCGGAGAGATTTTATGCCTTGCGGGGGAGAGCGGATGCGGGAAGAGCACCGTATTGAAGGCATTGCTTTCCCTGCCGGAAGTAAATAGGTTTTCCGGGGAGGTTAAGCTTCTCGGAACCGAGCTCTCGGCCCTCAGGGAAAGGGAGCGGAGAGAGACCTGCAGTGAGAAGATGGGCATGGTCTTTCAAAATCCGGGAGCTTCCTTTAATCCCATCCGTTCCTATCGAAAGCAATTTGTGGAAACGCTGAAAAGCCACGGAAAATATGATAAGGCGAGTTTTAAGAGTCAGGTGGAAAAGGCATTTGAAAAGGTGGAGCTGAAGGATGCTGACAGGCTACTTTCCCAGTGCCCGTATGCGCTCAGTGGCGGCATGAATCAGCGCATGGCGCTGGCGCTTGCAATGCTTCTCGGGCAGGAGATCCTGCTTTGCGATGAGCCGACCAGCGCCCTGGACGCCACCATTGCGCTTCAGGTGGCGCAGGAGTTAAAGAGACTGCGCGACGTGAGCGGCATCTCACAGATCATCGTGACGCACAACCTTGCCATGGCAGGCTTTTTGGCTGATCGCATTGGCATCATGCAGGGCGGAAGGCTTGTGGAGATGGGGGATGCGGATCAGATTTTGCATAGGCCCCAGCATCCCTATACGAGAAGTCTTCTCGCCGCGATCCCGCGTCTGGGAGAATTTTCCGGAAAGGAAAAGGAGGAAGTTCGGGATGATCCTTGAAGTTCATAAACTCTCCAAAAGCTATGGAACAAAGGACTCTTCGCTGAACGCATTAAAGGAAGTCAGTCTTCAGCTAAAAAAGGGCGAGATCTTAGGCGTCGTAGGCGAGAGTGGCTCAGGAAAGACGACGCTCCTAAAGCTGATCAGCGGCCTGGAGGTGCCTGACGGAGGAGAGATCCTGCTTCACGAAAAGCCTTTGACTGCGAGACGCTCAAGGGGAAATTTGCGTGCGATGCAGATGGTCTTTCAGGATCCGGTTGCCTCGTTCCATCCAAGAAGAACGATCGAAGCCTCCCTTCTGGAAGCGATCCATAACTTATGCGGAAAGGAAACAAAGATCGATCTGGAGGAGCTTAGCAAAAAAGTGGGGTTGTCGCCGGAACTGCTCAAGAGGCGCCCCGCGCAGCTCAGCGGAGGTCAGTGCCAGCGCTTTGCCATCGCCAGGGCGATCGCGGTTCAGCCAGAGATTCTACTGTGTGATGAGATCACGAGCGCCTTGGACGTTTCCACCCAGGCACAGATCCTTCGCCTCGTCTTTGAAATCCGTAAAAACACGGGTACCTCCGCCATCTTTGTGTCCCATGACCTTGCGGTGGTCAGCTGTCTTTGTGACCGGATCATGGTCATGAAGGATGGCATGGTCGTGGAGGAGGGTGTCGCGAGGCAGATTCTTGAAGAACCAAGAGACGAATACACAAAAAGATTGATCGAATCCGTGATGGCGATCAAATAACGAATGAAGGAGAACCATGGGACGAGAAGAATTAGAAGGCCGGATTCGGGATTATTGGACGGTGCGGACTAAGGATTTTAATACTGTCAGGATGAATGAGCTTCACGGAGAGATCAGCGGAAGATGGGTTGCTGAGTTAAACGGGTTACTTCCCAAAGGGCGGAGCCTGGACATATTGGATGCAGGGACCGGAACGGGCTTCTTCGCGGTATTGCTGGCCAGGGAAGGGCATCGCGTGACGGGGATCGATCTGACGCCGACGATGCTGGAGGCAGCAAGGGAAACGGCGGAGCATTTCAACGTGAAGGCTTCTTTTCTGCAGATGAACGTTCAAGAGACAACCTTCGAAAACGAGAGCTTTGATGCCATTGTAACAAGAAACGTTACCTGGACGCTT
>Ga0310786_10005487_pt1 | contig 17179 bp, 14 predicted proteins | sample AusTroGonzalo_MG_FD_203881 | JGI IMG/M metagenome (GOLD analysis project Ga0310786, IMG submission 203881) | Bovine rumen microbial communities from tropical cattle in Woodstock, Queensland, Australia - Gonzalo_03 (v2) (version 2) | ecosystem: Host-associated > Mammals > Digestive system >... | reverse complement strand
TTGTCATCAGCGAGGCCAGTGGTACGAAGACGCTGCGCTGCACCAATCCTGACTGTGCTGCCAAGCAACTGAAGAAGCTGGCACGCTTCGTGTCGAAGGAGGGCATGAACATCGACGGTATCTCTGAGCAGACGCTCGCCAAGTTCATCAATTTGGGCTGGATCAGCGAGTATGCCGACATCTACGACCTGCGCAGCCATATCCTGGAACTCTCGCGCATGGAGGGATTTGGCGAGAAGTCGGCCTCCAACATCATGCGCAGCATCGATAAGAGCCGCGAGGTGGAAGCCCACCGGTTGCTCTATGCCCTGAATATTCCGCTGTGTGGCCTCGACGTCTGCAAGCGCCTGTTATCTGCATATTCTTTAGACAATCTTGTCAACGAGGCCATCAAGCAAGGTGACGATCTCTTTGCCACTCAGGCTGAACCACAGGACGTCTTTGCCCACGTCAACGGCATTGGGCCCGAGAAGTCGGCACAGTTCGTCACGTGGTTCCGCAATGCGCAGAATCTGGCGCGCTACCGTCGGTTGAAGGAGAAGCTGACCATCATGGCGCTCGACTTGGCGCCAACGGGTGACCTGTGCACTGGCCTGACCTTCGTCATTACGGGCGACGTCCACCACTATAAGAACCGCAACGAACTGAAGGCCTACATCGAGTCGCAGGGCGGCAAGGTGGCTTCGGCGGTCAGCGGCTCCACGTCGTTCCTGATCAACAATGACGTCACGTCAACGTCGGACAAGAACAAGAAAGCCCAGCAGCTGGGCATTCCCATCCTCTCTGAGGATGACTTCGTAGCCCGCTACGCCACCCCATAAAACCCATCAGACCCATTCCCCCCCATTCGACCCATTAATTTAAATTAAATATGACACAGAAAATGAAACGCGCCACGCTCTGCGTACAGGCAGGCTGGCAACCCAAGAATGGTGAATCGCGCGTGCTCCCCATCTTCCAGAGCACCACGTTCAAGTATGACAACACAGAGGAGATGGCCGACCTCTTCGATCTGAAGAAGGAGGGCTACTTCTACACCCGTCTGCAGAACCCCACCAACGATGCTGTGGCAGCTAAGATTGCGGCCCTCGAAGGCGGTGTCGGCGCTATGCTGACATCGTCCGGTCAGGCAGCCAACTTCTACGCCATCTTCAACATCTGTCAGGCTGGCGACCACTTTGTGACTTCCAACGAAATCTATGGCGGCACCTACAACCTCTTCGGCGTCACGCTGAAGAAGCTGGGCATCGAGTGCACCTTCGTTTCTCAGGAGGCCAGCGAGGAGGAAATCGACAAGGCTTTCCGTCCGAACACCAAGGCACTATTTGGCGAGACCATCTCGAACCCTGGCTGCCAGATTCTGGACATCGAGAAGTTTGCCCGTATCGCCCACAAGCACGGCGTGCCCCTCATCGTTGACAACACCTTCCCGACGCCCATCAACTGCCGTCCCTTTGAGTGGGGCGCCGACATCGTCACCCACTCTACTACGAAGTATATGGACGGTCACGCCACTCAGGTTGGCGGCGTCGTAGTGGATAGCGGCAACTTCGACTGGGACGCCCATGCCGACAAGTTCCCCGGCCTCTGCACCCCCGACGAGTCGTACCACGGACTGACCTACACCAAGAAGTTCGGCAAGATGGCCTACATGACCAAGCTCGTGGCCCAGTTGATGCGCGACCTCGGCTCGATACCCGCACCGCAGAACTCGTTCCTGCTGAACCTCGGACTGGAGACGCTGCACCTGCGCGTGCCCCGTCACTGCGAGAATGCCCAGCGAGTGGCCGAATTCCTCGAGCAGGACGAACGCGTAGCATGGGTGCACTATAGCGGACTGCCCTCGGACAAGAACCACGCCCTGGCCCAGAAGTACCTGCCCAACGGCTCGTGCGGCGTCATTGCCTTCGGACTGAAGGGCGACCGCCAGACCGCCGTCCAGTTCATGGACTCGCTGAAGATGATTGCCATCGTGACTCACGTGGCCGATGCTCGCACCTGCGTGCTGCACCCCGCCAGCCATACCCACCGCCAGCTCTCCGACGAGCAGTTGCGCGAGGCCGGCGTGGCCCCCGACCTGATTCGCCTCAGTGTCGGTATCGAGGACGTCGAGGATATCCTGGCCGACATCAAGCAGGCACTCGACAAGATTTAAATTAGAAATTAGGAATTAGGAATTATGATTACTCTTAAGGATGAGGCACAGGCTCCTGTTACAATACCGAGCCTAAACAATACCGAGCCTAAACATATCATAATTTCTAATTTCTAATTCCTAATTTCTCATTTACTATGAACATAGTATTGATGATGCTCCGCGCCCCGCGCCCCAGTCGCCAGAACGACATGCGGGCCGTAGCCAAGCCCCGCTGGATTCGCAAGGGCTACGACGGGCTGACCTTCTTCGGACACATCATCACGCATACCGACGAGGAAGCCGAGGCGTTTAATTCACGCTTCGGCTCCTTTAAGAACCACGAAATGATTCACCTCTACCAGGCCCGCTCGTGCCACGACTCGTGGTTGCTGTTCTACCTGCGCTACGGCTGGTACTGGCTGCTGGCCAACCGCTACCGCCGCCTGAAGAATGCGGGCTACCGGCTGAACCCGTTCGAGATGGAGGCCTACGCCAACATGTACGACCTGCACTACTTGGACGACAAGCCGCACGGCGCCACCGGCTGGCGCCGCTACGCCCGGATGTCGCTGAGCGAGCGGATGAAGCACGTATAATATATAATAAGGTGTAGGCTGCGAGGCGCGGAAACGGGACGGAAATAAAGAAAAGTTACGGTGTTAACTTTTCTTTATTTTTTTTTTTTGAATTTAACGCCGGATTGATTACCTTTGCCGATGTTTTTGTCTACGAACAATTCGGAGACATGATAAATATACTACATGAAATGTGTGTTTAATAACAATATTACTAATTAATTTAATGATTAACAAACATGAAAAGAAAAAAGTATGATGTGCCGACGATGCAGGTCGTCGAAGTGAAACAACAGGCACAGTTGCTGGCCGGAAGCGTAGGAGCTTCACGTGGAGACTATGGTGTAGCTAATGAAGGCACTTGGGAAAATTAAGGAGGATACGACTATGAAGAAAGACATTCGCACTCTGGCCGCCCTGCTCATCGCATCGGCCACATTCGTAGCTTGCTCAAGCGACGACAACATCATCAGCGAGAACCAGCAGCCTGTAATCGGCAAGTACACCATGACCATCAACGCCTCGAAGGGCGACGACGCAACGACCCGCGCACTGGCGCTGGACGGTAAGACGCTCAGCGTGAAGTGGGCCGCCACCGACGAGGTGAGCGTTTTCAAGCAAGACTGGAGTGCCGCGATGGGTATACTGACCGCCACTGCCAGCGACAATGGCTCGACCTCGCTGACGGGCGACCTGACCAGCGCCCCCTCTGCAGGCGACCAGCTGAACCTGCTGTTCCCCCGCGCCACGTGGGACTATACGGGACAGACGGGCGTGCTGCTCAGCGATGCTAACTCCATCGAGAAGAAGTACGACTACGCCCTGGCCAACGTCGAAGTGGCTTCTGTTGACGGCAACACGATTACCACCACGGGCAATGCCGACTTCCAGAGCCAGCAGGCCATCGTGAAGTTCAACCTTTTAAATGGCACCTCTCCCCTTGCAGTCGACAAACTGACGATTAGTGCTTCCAGCAACAAGCTCGTCACCGAAAAGAGCTATCGTGGCACAGGCGAAAAGAGTTATTACTATGGTGACGGATACTACACGGTTGACGGCGGTTCCGGTGGCTTCGGTGGAGAACAACACGGAAATTTGGTTGACAACAATTTGGGCACCAAGTGGTGCACTGACGGTAGCGGCTGGTATATCGAGTTCCACACCGCCAGCCCCATTCAGGTGGATGGCTATATGCTCAGAACTGGCGGTGACACGGGAAGTAATTCTGGACGTAACCCGAAGAGCTGGGTGCTGAAAGGCAAAAATGAGGGAGATCCCGATTGGACCGTTATCGATACGAAGAGCAACAATAACGATATGCCCGCAGCAAGTAATACCCCGCAAGATTTCGATGCGGATGCTCCAGGCACCTACAAGTATTTCCGCCTGGAAATCACAGCCAACCAAAGCGGCGGAATTATGCAGCTCTCGGAAATGCGTCTGTTCAAGTATGACAGCCACGCCATGGGCACCTCTTACGGCGACATCACCGTAACGCCCGACGCTGCTGCCAGCGAGCTCACCGTAGCCCTGCGCAACGAGAACGCCAGTGCCGACACCTATACCCTCACAGCCTCAGTCGGAGCAAACACCTATACCTTCGAGAAGAGTGGCGTCACCTTCGAGAACGGCAAGTACTACAGCATCAACGTGAAGATGCAGCCGAAGAAGGTTTCTTCCATTACGCTGAACAAGTCGGCTATCAACCTGACTATCGGTTCCACACAAACCCTTTCTGTCAGCAGCGTATCGCCCGACGATGCCGTAGATAAGTCCGTAACCTGGAGCAGCAACGCTACCGGTGTAGCCACCGTGAATGCCACTACCGGCGAAGTCACCGCAGTTGCTGAAGGCACTGCCACCATCACCGCTACCGCCAACGATGGCAGCGGCACAACGGCCACCTGCTCCGTGACGGTTTATCCGGAAGGCACGATAGTCTGGAACAGCAGCAACGTCAGTAACCTTTATGTCTCGGGCACTTATACATCCTATATGAAGGAGGGCATCACGCTGAGTGCTAATGCCGACATGATTGATGCCATGTGGAATGCTTACGGAGATGAGAGTATGGATGGCATCAGCTTCAACGCGCATGCATCCGGCGGTTTTACCTTCAGCAACACTCTCAGCAAGAGTTTCACAAAGATTGAGATGACGCTCAATGGCTCTGGTGGATGGGACATTGCTGCTATGGAAAGTAAACTCGGCAGTGGATGGTCGTATAGTGGAGATCCTATGACAGGAATATATAAAGTCACATGGACGGGCACTGCCGCCTCGGTAGGCCTGCTGACAGACGCTGATGATTTCAGCGGCACGAATGTGAAAAGCATCGTGTTCACGCTGCAGTAACACTGCGAATACACAGCGGAACCGACCCTATTGTGTAATTTGAATCATGGGGAGCCTTCGGGCTCCTCTTTTTTGTTGGACTAGATGATAAGATGAACATGAAGAACGGAGAGATTGAGGAGCCGCGGAAAGGACGGCGGTTCTGCGAGAAGGTGGACGGACCGGAGATAAGAAAGTGGTACGCACGGATGCCGACGGCAGAGCTGGCCGAGCGGAGAGGTCTGACGGTGAAGCAGATTAAGAACTATGTGTATCGCGAGAATCCGGAGCTATGGGCACGGAAGGACGCTGCGACCCTATCGCGCATCAACAGCGAGAAGGGGAAGAAAGGAGGCAGGCCGAAGAGAAATCGGGAATAAAAAAAAAGCTAAGACTTTTTTTGTTCAGCAGAATTTTCGTTTATTTGCAGGCGGAAGTTGGATGTTACGGCGCCCCAACAGTTGAATCGGGGCGCCCTGATAGAACAACTGAGGCGCCCCAACTGGGCAATCGGGGCGCCCCGACCGACAAACTGGGGCGCCGCAAATGAATAGTCGGGGCGCAAGGAAGGACGATTCGTTCATGGAGACTTGATAACATATTAGTTTAACTTTAAATTTTTACGCTATGGCAATTTTAAAACTTAAGGTGAAAAAGGCTGGTAGCAAGAACCCTATCAGCAAACAATTAGGATTTACAGCACGTGTACTGACCAATGGCACTGCTAATTTCGACGACATCGTGAAGGATGCCGGACGAAACACGACGATGCACAAGGCTGAGCTGAGGATGGCTTTCGAACTGTGTATGGACTCGGTAACGGAGATGCTGAAGCAAGGTTTTATCATTGACCTTGGTCCTCTTGGCAAGATATATCCGAGTTGCACCAGCAAGTGGTATGAGAAGGAGGACGACATGAAACTGGACGACGTAAAGCCTGGTCTATATTTCCGTCCGGGCGATGATGTCGAGGGCGCCATCAAGGCTGCGAAACTGGTGTGGGCCAAGGCCAGCGACGAAGAGGAGGAAGAGGAAGGCGGCACGACGCCGGCTCCGAGCGGTGGCGGCGACACGCCTACTCCTACGCCAAGTGGTGGTGGCGGCGGTGACGACGAGCCGGACGAGAACTAAGCGATGGCTGATGTCTGATGTAAGATGTAAGAAATTAAAAGCGGTTCCACTGTGAAAAGGTGGAACCGATTTTTTGCTATTTGAGGATGACGTCGGACTTCTTGACGAAGAGGTAGTCGTGGCCGGTGCGCAGTTCGTAGTAATCCACACCGTCAAAGGAATGCTCGAAGAAGGTGTCGGCAATGACGGTGCCCTTCGTGACGGTGTAGAAAGGCTTGAGCGTGCCCTCGTAGTTGTCCTCGCAATAGAGCGTGGCGGCCTTGTTGGCTACAAGCTTAGGACCGGTGCCGACCACCCACGACGACTGACCGAGGTACTTGGTATAGACGTAGCCGACGATGCCGTCGACGCTGACCTTGCTCCACTGCTTGCCTTTCTCAAGCAGTACGCCGCGACCCAGCCCGTGGTCCTCCATCCACAGCTTGGTGAGCACCTTGCCCTGCATGGACGGCTCGGAGCGGACGTTCAGGTAACCGTCGTCGCTGACGGCAAAGACGACGGTGAACACCTTGCCGTTCTCGGCCACCGTCCGGGCGCCCTCGACGTAGTACTTGAAGAGGTGGTCGTTGTAGTCGACGGCATAGAGGTACTCGCGTCCGTTCTGTTCGGTCTGCAGCTCCAGGTATTCCACTTTATAGGTAAAGGGCAGTTTGCTATAGACCTTGCCCGTCAGCTTGTCGAGCATGTAAAGGAATTTCTTCTCGCTGGTAAAACCGTAGGAGCAGAATACGAACTTGGAGTCGAGAATGAAGATGTCGTTGCTGGTGAGCCAATCGGTGGACCACACCATCTGGCGGCGCTCGGGATTGTAGCAGTGGAGCTTCGAGCCCTTACCATTGATTTCGCTGGCATAGCTGGGGCAGGCCATGTTGAACAGCAGGTTGTGCGTGTCGTTGTCCCAGCGCACGTCCTGCACCTCGCAGTAGTCGTTGCCCGACACCTGACCGAGGTCGATGGTATAAAGCGGATGCTCGTCCTTGTCGTAGATTTTCACGATGAACTTATAGTCGGTACTGCCGGCAGAACGGCGATAGAGGGCGAGCCATCCGATGTCGATACGCTCGGAAATGAACTGCTCAAGATCCTTGGCCTCCTCGCCACGCGGCAGGTATTCGTTCTGTTTCTCCTCGCGCAGGCGATAGATAGTTCCGTTGGGCTTGTTCTTCATTGTCAACATGTTCCTTTGCCAGCTGGCACCGTAATTCTTCACTGACACTAAGCGTTGGGCGCTGACGGTGCCACAAACTGTCAGCATAGTCACAAGACTAAGAATGATTCTTTTCATAATGGTTTGTTTATTAGTTAGTCCATACGATTTTTGTAGTCTTCATAAGTGAATTTTCGCAGCAGTTCGAGTTGTCCGTCGGCATGAAGCATACAGAGCGAAGGATGCGTAATACCGTTGAAGGTATTGGTCTTGACGGTAGTGTAATGAATCATGTCCTCGAAGACAATCTCGTCGCCAACCTGCAGTTCATGGGGGAACTGCCAGTAGCCCATGAAGTCGCCTGCCAGACAGCTGTTGCCGCCGAGACGGTAGATGAATTGAGAATTGATAATTGATAATTGATAATCATTCTCATCAATATGTTCGGCACCGCGGACATCGGGGAAATACGGCATCTCCAGGCAGTCGGGCATGTGGCAGGTAAAGCTGACATCAAGAATGGCCGTGCGGATGCCCTTGTCCTCGACCACATCGACCACGCTGGCCACCAGCGGCCCGGTCTGCCAGGCAAAGGCGCTACCGGGCTCGAAGATGACCTTCAGGTGCGGATAACGACTGTGGAAACCCTGCATGATTCGTACCAGACGCTCGATGTCGTAGTCGGCACGCGTCACTAAATGGCCGCCACCGAAATTGATCCACTCTATCTGAGGGAACCAGTGCGAGAATTTGGCCTCGATGTGCTGGAGGGTGCGCTCGAAGACGTCGGAACCACTCTCGCAATGGCAGTGGCAATGGAAGCCGCGAATGTCGGCAGGCAACTGATTGGGCAACTTGTCGGCACTAACGCCGAAGCGTGTACCGGGGGCACAGGGGTTGTAGAGTAGCGTACCGACCTCAGAGTATTCCGGATTGACGCGCAGACCCAGCGAGCACTCCCCTGCCCGATTGTGATACCGCTCGTACTGCGACAGGGAATTGAACGTCAGATGACTGGAACAACGGACAATCTCGTCAATCTCGTCGTCCTTGTAAGCCGGCGAAAAAGTGTGCGCCTTAGACCCGAACTCCTCGAAAGCCAGACGGGCCTCGGAAAGCGAACTGGCCGTGGTGGCCGAAATGTATTCGCGGAAGATGGGAAAGGTCTTCCAAAGCGCAAAAGCCTTGAAGGCCAGTATCCATTCAGAGTCGGTGCGACGTGCGACGTCGCTAATCAGGGCAAGGTTGCGGCGCAACTTCTGCTCCTCAATCATGTAATATGGCGTGTTCATGGTGCAAAGATAATAAAAGTTTAGAGTTTAAAGTTTAAAGTTTAGAGAAAATTTTGTATGCGGAAGCAAATTTTTCACTTTTCACTCTTCACTTTTCACTTTATTTCGTACCTTTGACTTCGTCGAATGTACTTCCGTTCGGAAAAATCCAAAATTATTTGGTTTTTCGCTCACTTATTCGTACCTTTGCACCCGCTAATAATATAATAAGGTATAAAGAAGAGATGATAACAGTCACAAATCTGGCTATCCAGTTTGGAAAAAAGACGTTGTATAAGGACGTCAATCTGAAGTTTACGAGTGGTAATATTTATGGTATTATCGGTGCCAACGGTGCCGGTAAGTCAACACTGTTGCGCGCCATCAGCGGCGAGCTGGAACCCAACAAGGGAACCATCGAGATGCTGCCCGGCGAGCGTATGTCGGTGTTGGAGCAGGACCACTTCAAGTATGATGAGTTTTCAGTGATGAACACCGTGCTGATGGGACATCAGCCCCTGTGGCAGAACATGAAGGAGCGCGAAGCCCTGTATGCCAAGGAAGAAATGACCGAGGAGGACGGCAACCGTGCTGCTGAGTTGGAGATGGCCTTTGCCGAGATGAACGGCTGGGAGGCTGAGAGTGAGGCTGCACAGCTGTTGCAGAACCTGGGCATTAAGGAGGACAAGCACTATGCCCAGATGTCAGACATATCGAACAACGAGAAAGTGCGCGTCATGCTGGCCAAGGCTCTGTTCGGACACCCCGACAATCTGCTGCTGGACGAGCCCACCAACGACCTCGACCTGGACACCGTTCAGTGGTTGGAGGAATACCTGTCGAACCTGGAGCAGTGCGTGCTCGTGGTCAGTCACGACCGTCACTTCCTGGATGCTGTATCGACACAGACCGTCGATATCGACTTCGGCAAGGTGACGCTGTTCTCGGGTAACTACTCGTTCTGGTACGAGAGTTCACAGTTGGCTTTGCGTCAGGCTCAGAACCAGAAGATGAAGGCCGAGGAGAAGCGCAAGCAGTTGGAGGAGTTCATCCGCCGTTTCTCTGCCAATGTGGCAAAGTCGAAGCAGACCACATCACGTAAGAAGATGTTGGAGAAGCTGAACGTCGAGGAAATCACACCCTCAACACGTAAGTATCCGGGCATCATCTTCTCGATGGAGCGCGAGCCTGGCACACAGATTCTGGAGGTGGAAGGCCTGAAGGCTGTAGATGCCGACGGAACGGTGCTGTTCGACAATGTGAACTTCACCATTGAGAAGGGACAGAAGACCGTCTTCCTGTCGCATAACCCCAAGGCCATGACGGCGCTGTTCGAGATTATCAACGGCAACCGCGAGCCACAAGCCGGCACGTATAAGTGGGGCGTCACCATCACGACGGCCTACCTGCCGTTGGACAATACCGAGTTCTTCCAGTCGGAGATGAACCTCGTAGACTGGCTCAGTCAGTTTGGCACAGGCAACGAAGTGATGATGAAGTCGTTCCTGGGACGCATGCTGTTCAAGGACGAGGACATCCAGAAGAAGGTGTGCGTACTCTCCGGTGGCGAAAAGATGCGTTGTATGATTGCCCGCATGCAGCTGAAGAACGCCAACTGCCTGATACTGGATACGCCAACCAACCACTTGGACTTGGAATCCATCCAGGCCTTCAACAACAACCTGATACAGTTTAAGGGTAACATCCTGTTTGCCTCGCACGATCATGAGTTCATCAACACCGTGGCAGACCGCATCATCGAGCTGACGCCTAAGGGCACTATCGACAAACTGACCACGTACGATGATTACATCTACGACGAGAGCATCAAGGAGAAGAAAGCAGAGCTGTACGCTTAAGCTAATTGATAATTGATAATTGATAATTTAAAATTGGCACGGAATTTGCATAGGGCTTTGCAAAACATTTAATAATAGTAGCTATGACAGAAGAAGAAATATTGAATCAAGAGGAGGAAGAGTTGCAGGATACTGTGGCCAGCGAAACTGTGGCCAGCGATTCCGTCGCTGACGAAGCTGCCGCCGATGCTCCTGCAGAAGAGTCTGAAGAAGAGAAAGATCCGCTGAAGAAGGCTCTGGCCGAGATAGAACAGCTGAAGACACAGATGCTCTACAAGACCGCCGAGTTTGACAACTACCGCAAGCGCACGCTGAAGGAGAAGGCAGAACTGATTCTGAACGGTGGCGAGAAGGCCGTCAGTGCCGTCCTGCCCATCATCGATGACATGGAACGCGCCATCGAGAATGGTGCGAAGACCGACGACCCCGCCGTACTGCGCGAAGGTATGGAGATTATCTATAACAAGTTCGTCAAAGCCCTTGAAGGCTTAGGCGTCAAGGAGATTGAGACAGAGAATGCCGACTTCAACACCGACGTTCACGAGGCGGTGGCCATGGTGCCAGGCATGGGCGACGACAAGAAGGGCAAGGTCATCGACTGTCTTCAGAAGGGTTATCAGTTGAACGATAAAGTGATTCGCCACGCCAAAGTGGCAGTAGGACAGTAATCAATTGATAATTGAAAATTGAAAATTGATAATTGACAATTGATAATTGATAATTGACAATTAAATGGCAAAGAGAGACTATTACGAGGTACTGGGCGTTGACAAAAACGCTACAGAAGACCAGATCAAGAAGGCGTATCGCACCATAGCCATCAAATACCACCCCGATCGTAATCCCGGCAACAAGGAAGCCGAGGAGAAGTTCAAGGAGGCTGCCGAGGCATACGACGTGCTGCACGACCCTCAGAAGCGTCAGCAATATGACACGTTCGGATTCAACGGACCTGGTGCCGGCGGCAGCGGCTTTGATCCATTTGGCGGCGCATCCATGAACATGGACGACATCTTCTCGATGTTCGGCGACATCTTCGGCGGACATGCAGGTTTCAGTGGCTTTGGAGGCGGCAAGCGCGGGCCGCAGAAGCATCGTGGTTCCGATTTGCGCCTGAAGGTTCGCCTGTCGTTGCAGGAGATAGCCCATGGTGTCACCAAGAAGTTCAAGGTACGCAAGGACATTACATGCTCACACTGTCATGGTTCGGGTGCCGAGGCAGGAAGTACCAACGACCAGTGTCCTACATGTCACGGTTCGGGCGTCATCACCCACACAACGCAGAGCATCTTCGGTATGATGCAGACTCAGGGCGTTTGTCCGACCTGTGGCGGTGAGGGTACGGTCATCAAGAACAAGTGTAAGCACTGCGGCGGCACGGGTGTCGAGAAAGGCGAGGAAGTTGTGGAAATCAAGATTCCTGCCGGTGTTGCCGAAGGTATGGTGATCAACGTTCCCGGCAAAGGTAATGCCGGACAGCACAAGGGCATCAATGGTGACATTCAGGTGTTTATCGAGGAAGAAGAGAACGAGAACTTCGTCCGCGACAACAACGACCTGATATACAATCTGCTGCTGGACTTCCCGACAGCGGCCTTAGGTGGCGAGGTTGAGATACCTACCATTGAGGGTACTCGTCTGAAGGTGAAGATGGAAGCCGGCACACAGCCCGGCAAGACTCTGCGTCTGCGCGGAAAAGGACTGCCTGCCGTACAGGGCTATGGACGTGGTAACGGCGATCTGGTGGTGAACGTCAGCGTGTATGTGCCTAAGACACTGTCGCGCGAAGAGAAGGAAGCCATCGAGAAATTCCGTCAGAGCGACAATTTCAAGGGCGATGCAGCCACCAAGCGCAGTATCTTCCAGAAGTTCAAGAACTATTTCAGTTAATCACGTTATTCGAACAATCGAAATCTCGGAATATCGCGCAATATGAATTATAAAGAGACTTGCGAATACCTCTATAGCCAGATGCCCATGTTTGAAAAACAGGGAGCATCGGGCTATAAAGAAGGGCTGAGCAACACGCTGGCACTGGACGAGCATCTGGGGCACCCGCACCTGGCATACAAAACTATCCATGTGGGTGGCACGAACGGCAAAGGCAGCGTGTCGCACACCATTGCTGCCATCCTGCAGGAGTGTGGCTATCGCGTAGGTCTCTATACCTCACCCCACCTTGTCGATTTCCGCGAGCGTATCCGCATCAACGGAAAACCGGTCAGTCAGGAATATGTGGTGAGATTCGTTGAAGAGCACCGTACGTTCTTCGAACCGCTGCATCCATCGTTCTTCGAAGTCACCACGGCCATGGCCTTCAAGTATTTCAAGGACATGAATGTCGATATTGCTGTTGTAGAAGTGGGATTAGGCGGACGATTGGATTGTACCAACATCATTCAGCCGTTGGTCAGCGTTATTACAAACATCAGTTTCGACCACACCCAGTTCCTGGGCGACACGCTGGCAAAGATTGCCGGAGAAAAGGCCGGAATCATCAAGACGCATACCCCCGTCATCATTGGAGAGACGGATGCCGAGACGCGTCCCGTATTCGAAGCAAAAGCGCGTGAGATGAATGCACCCATCATCTTTGCCGACGACGATCCGCAAGTGATAAGCGCTAAGCCAAACAAAGACGGTGGCATGCACTATCATCTGAAACTCATGGGCCAAATGGATGGCGACTTGGGCGGCATCTATCAGAAAAAAAACATGAACACTGTCCTCTTTGCCCTCGAAGAGATTCGTAAGCAGGGCTATCTGGCAAGCGCTATCGAAGGTAAGACCTACGACAGATGTCGTCACGAACTGATGGCGGGCATAAGCAATGTGGCTAAGCTGACCGGACTGCGCGGTCGATGGGAGACGGTGAATCAGACACCCAAGGTGGTTTGTGACACTGGTCATAATGTTGGCGGTTGGACATATTTGAGCCGTCAGTTGGCCGACGTTCAGTGCCAGCAGATGCACATTGTATTTGGTATGGTGGACGATAAAGACATTGACAAGGTACTCGATTTGCTACCTAAACATGCCAAATTCTACTTTACCAAAGCGCAGACCAAAAGAGCACTCAACGAGAGCATTGTGATGGCAAAAGCGAAAGAGCACGGCATAGAAGGAAAAGCGTACCCCACTGTAAATGAAGCATATAAAGCAGCGTTCAGATCTGCATCGGCCAACGATTTCATCTTCGTCGGAGGTTCATCGTACGTGGTTGGAGATTTCCTCACAAACTGCATTTAGTTGTTTTTAACATTCTCATAAACGTTTTTTTTAGTCATTCTTTCGTCTTTCTCGTTTTTTTTTGGTTACTTTGCAGGTAGTTTTATTTTAACCAATAAACGAAACGAATATGGCTAACACAACGGAAAACGCGAATTTGTGTGGTCTGAATCGCAAGGATTTCCAGACCACTATTAATGGTAAGAAGACGGATCTTTACATTTTGAAGAACCGCAAGGGTTTTGAAGTTGCTATTTCTAACTATGGTGGCGCCATTTGTGCTATCATGGTTCCTGACAAGGATGGCAAAGTTGGTAATGTTATTCAGGGACATGCTAATATCGAGCAGCTCACCAGTGGTAACGAGCCTTACCTCTCAACGTTAATCGGACGTTGGGGTAACCGCATCTGCAAGGGTCAGTTCACGCTGAACGGTAAGGACTATCAGCTGGCTTTGAACGATGGTCCTAACCATCTTCACGGAGGTAAGAAGGGCTTCAACTGCAAGGTATGGGATGCCCGTCAGATGGGTCCACGTTCGCTGGCTTTGCACCGCATCTCATCGTATGGTGAGGAAGGATACACCGGCGAACTTGACGTAACGGTAGAATTCACCTTTACTGACGAGAACGAGCTGGTCATTGAGTATCTGGCAACGACCAACAAGAAGACTATCGTCAACCTGACGCACCACGCTTTCTTCTCACTGGCTGGTACTGCAGACCCCACCCCAACGATTGAGGATCAGATTTGCGAGATCAACGCCGACTTCTATCTGCCCACTGACGAGACCGCTATTCCTACAGGTGAAATCCTGAAGGTTGCAGGCACGCCATTCGATTTCCGCACACCAAAGTCTTTTGGTCAGGACATCGATGCTGACAATGAGCAGATTAAGTTCGGTAAGGGCTTCGACCACAACTATGTATTGAATAAGAAAGAAGAGGGCGAACTGAGCTTTGCTGCCCGCGTCACCGATCCGAAGAGCGGTCGTACGCTGGAGTGCTATACCACAGAACCCGGTATGCAGCTCTACACTGCAAACTATGCCAGTGGCTACAAGGGAGCCAACGGCGCTACCTTCCCACGCAGAAGCGCAGTATGTCTGGAGACCCAGCACTTCCCCGACACGCCAAATCGTCCCTACTTCCCATCAGTAGTGCTGAATCCTGGTCAGCAGTACAAGCAGAAGACCATCTATCGCTTTGGCATAGCAGAGTAAGCACCACATCCCACCTTATTATATATGATGGAAGTTGATTTTGTTAGAAGCCGGTTCATCAAGCATTTTGATGGAAAGACGGGTAACGTTTATGCTTCTCCAGGACGCATTAACCTGATTGGCGAGCATACAGACTACAATGGAGGTTTCGTATTCCCCGGTGCAGTTGACAAGGGCGTGATGGCAGAGATGCGTATCAACGGTACGGAAGATACCGTGATGGCCTATGCTATCGACCTGAAGGATCGTGTAGACTTCAAGCTCTCAGACCCTAACGGACCACGCGCTTCGTGGGCCCGCTATATCTACGGCATTGCGTTGGAAATGAGAAAATTGGGCGTTCCCGTTAAAGGTTTCAATATAGCTTTTGCGGGTGATGTTCCTCTGGGTGCTGGCATGTCGTCAAGTGCTGCCATGGAGAGTTGCTTTGCCTTCGGTCTGAACGACTTGTTTGGCGACAATAAAGTCAGTCAATGGGACATGGTTTTGGCAGGTCAGGCTACAGAACATAACTACTGTGGTGTGAACTGCGGTATCATGGATCAGTTCGCCTCTGTCTTCGGCAAGGCAGGCTGTCTGATGCGCCTTGACTGTCGCAGCCGTGAGTTTGAGTATTTCCCATTCAAGCCTGATGGTTACCGTTTGGTTTTGCTCGACTCCGTCGTGAAGCACCAATTGTCCGGCTCACCCTACAACGACCGTCGTATGTCGTGCGAGAAAGTGGTGAAATGCGTTCAAGCCAAGCATCCTGAGGCCAAGTTCGAAACCCTGCGCGACTGCACGTGGGAGCAACTGGACGAGGTAAAGGACGAGATTGGTGCCGACGACTACCGCCGTGCCAAGTTTGTGCTGGGCGAGAAGGATCGTGTGCTTGCAGTGTGCGACGCATTGACCGAAGGTGACTATGAGAAAGTTGGTGAGCTGATGTACCAGACCCACGAAGGCCTGTCGAAGGACTACGAGGTAAGCTGCGAGGAACTGGACTTCCTCAACCAGATTGCCAAGGAGAACGGCGTGACAGGATCGCGCATTATGGGCGGCGGTTTCGGCGGTTGCACCATCAACCTGGTACGCAATGACCTCTATCGTAAGTTCATTGAGGATGCCAAAAAGCGCTTCAACGAGAAATACGGTCATGAGCCGAAGGTGTACGATGTCGTCATCGGCGATGGCTCTCGCAAGATCTGCTAAATTCATAATTTACGACAGAAACAACACGAAATAACCCGTATTTTCTGTTAGAAAACGTTAAATAATAGACGTAAGGTGTGAAAATAACACCTCACGTCTATTTTTTTTAATTATTTTCTTTGCCATTCGGAAAATAAGTAGTAATTTTACAACCAAAATTTAAATCTTTAACTAAAACTTTTATACACAATGAAAAACTTGAAGACAGTTTTCGCAGTTGCAAGCGTAGCGGTAGCTATGTTTTCAGCTTGTGCCTCTGGTGAGCAGAAGGCGCTGACGGTTTCGGGTCTTGACCCTGCCAAGTTTGACACCATCATCAACGAGAAGCCCGTCAAGCTCTACACGTTGAAGAACGCGAACGGCATGGAGGTGTGCATCACCAACTACGGTGGGCGCATCGTCTCGCTCGTTGTTCCTGACAAGGATGGCAAACCAACTGATGTCGTACTGGGCTTTGACAACATTGCGCAGTATGCTGACACCCTGAATTCTCCCTCTGACTATGGTTCAAGCGTAGGCCGCTATGCCAACCGTATCAAGAATGGTGCTTTCAAGCTGGGCGACACAGCTTATCAGCTGAAGCAGAACGACGGTCCAAACTGTCTGCACGGCGGCGGCACATCGGGTTGGATGAATCAGGTGTACGACGCCGAGCAGATTGGCGACTCAATCCTGAAGCTGACTATTGTTGCTGAGGATGGCGAGAACGGATTCCCCGGCAAGGTGACTGCCGTGACGACCTACAAGTTGACTGCCGACAACGTGCTGGATATGACTTGGGAGGCAGAGACCGACAAGCCGACTATCATCAATCAGACCAATCACAACTACTACAATCTGAGCGGCGACTTCACCCAGGCTGCTTACGATCAGGTGCTCTACGTGAATGCCGACAACTTCACGCCTTCTGACAAGCTCTACATCCCCACAGGCGAGATTAAGTCTGTAGAGGGTACTGCTATGGATTTCCGCACACCTCATGCTGTCGGCGACTCTATCAACAGTCAGTTCGACCAGATTCAGAACGCTACCGGTTACGACCACAACTACTGTCTGAATACCTATAAGGACGGTAAGGGCGACG
>Ga0310786_10005486_pt1 | contig 17184 bp, 15 predicted proteins | sample AusTroGonzalo_MG_FD_203881 | JGI IMG/M metagenome (GOLD analysis project Ga0310786, IMG submission 203881) | Bovine rumen microbial communities from tropical cattle in Woodstock, Queensland, Australia - Gonzalo_03 (v2) (version 2) | ecosystem: Host-associated > Mammals > Digestive system >... | reverse complement strand
GACAGATGGATCAGAAAGAGATGATTCAGCGTCGTACGGATTTCACCGTCCAGCAGTATGGATTGAACGAAGAGCAGGCTAAGAAGCTGCTCGAACTGAACACCAAATATCCCAATATGATGATGGGTGGCCAGAGAGGTCCGCGAGGTGGTCAGAGAGGACAGATGGGGCAGGGACGTCCCCGCCGCGGAGATGCAGCTCCCAACGATACAGCTCGCCGTCAGCGTCCTGATATGGGCAACCCTGAGCAGATGAGAGCTCGTATGGAAGAGATGAGAAAGCAGCGTGAGGCCTACGATGCCGAGCTGAAGACCATCATGACCGAAGAGCAGTTCAAGGCTTACACCGCTGACATGGAGAAGCGCATGCAAGGCCAGGGAGGTCAGGGCCGTCGCCAATTCAATGGTCAGAGACCTCGCCGGGACAATCAGTAAACACAAGAACAATAGATAAATTGGGAGCAAAAACACGTAGAAGAAAGGATAAAGAATAAAGGATAAAGATTTTTCATAGTGATTTAGGTTAACATAGTGTTTTTGAAAAAGCAAGCGTGCTTTCCCTCAATGGGAATTAAGTTTTTAAGAAAAAAGTGTATGAAGGATATTCAGCGCCCACTGTGAAAATGGTGGGCGCATTTTTTGTGGTTTCCACTTTTTTTCGTGACTTTGGCTTCGCCGAAGGTACTTTTATTCGGAAAAATCCAAATAAATTTGGTGTTTCTCTCATTTTTTCGTAACTTTGCGCCTATTATGAAAAAGGTAATACCATTTCTGCTGTTTGCCGGCATCATGATGCTGGTGCCAGCCTGTAAGGAGAAGAAGCGTGTCTCTGACGACATCATCACTTCAAAGTATACGCCGAAGAAGCCCGAGGCTCCTATCGCCATGCCTGCCGACGTTCGTACGAGCAACATAAAATGGCTGGATCGTAAATATACGGTGAAGATTGAGCGGGAAGCTGCCGACAGCTTGCCGAAGGTGAAGGACGAGACAGGTCAGTACTTCATTGACAACCGCATTACGCTGAGCGTCATTCGTGAGGACCAGTCGGTGTTCTTCCGTCGCACGTTCACGAAGTCGTCTTTCTCCTCGTATCTGGATGACTACTTCCGCAGCAATGCCATCTTAGGCAATATGGTACTTGCCGACGTCGCAAAATATGAGCTACACTTCGCCATCAGTGTGATGATGCCAGAGAGTGACGACGAGTTCATTCCCCTGAAGTTAACGGTGACGAACTTGGGAAATATTAGTGTTGCTCGCGATACTGATTTGGATACCATCAGTAATCAGGCGGACAGTACGACTGAAGAAGAAATGACAGAAGAGTAAAATACCGGCCAGGCCTCAGTGAGGTCTGGCATTTTTTTGAATAGCAGGTCAGCACCTTCGTCTTGCAGGATATGGTCGGGCAGAGGTCCCGTGTTGACGGCAATCGTGAAAATGCGGGCTGCCACTCCTGCGTGAACGCCCAAGGGAGCGTTCTCCACGACGATGCCCTCCCACGGTTGTAGGTCTCCCGCCTTTTGCAGGCCCATGAGATAGGGATCGGGATTGGGTTTTCCCCGTTTGATGTCGTAGGCCGTGGTGATATGGTCTTCGGTTAGAAAACCCTTGAAGTCTTTTAGTAGTCGGTTGATGAGCGGACGCTGCCCGCTGCCTGTGACGACGCCGATGCTCAAGCCACAGGCGTGTATTTGCTCCATTAATTGGAGTACGCCGGGCATGATCTGTGTCTCTGGCATCGAATGGAAGATGCGCGTCTTCTCGTCATACATGAGCTGGGCTTCCTGTTCGTCGATGTCGCGTCCCTGTTGTCTTTTTACCATCATGCGGATGGTATCGACGCCCCGTGCGCCTTCGGTGGCATAGGCATCGGCCTCGCTCATCTGGATGCCGAACTTTGCCATCGACTTCTGCCAAGCCACTGCATGGTTGGGCATCGAGTTGTAAAGCACGCCATCCATATCGAAAAGCACGGTTTTGGGGCGTAGTGCCTCAAAACCGTGTTTCTCTAAGTATTTTGCAACAGCCCCCTCTACGGCCCCCGAAGGGGCTTCAGTAGTTCGTGCGGTGGTTTCTAAAGTACCCCCCTCGGGGGCTGAAAGGGGGGCTTTATTCATTTGCCAGTCTTGCTTTGATAGCCTTTGACTCTGCCTCATAGCCAGGCTTGTCGAGCAGGGCGAACATGTTCTTCTTGTAAGCCTCCACACCGGGCTGGTTGAATGGGTTCACACCCAGTACATTGCCACTGATGCCGCAGCCAATCTCGAAGAAGTAGATGAGCTGGCCGATGTAGAACTCGTTGAGCTTGGGAACCGAGATGCGGATGTTGGGCACGCCACCATCGACGTGAGCCAGACGGGTACCCAGCTCAGCCATCTTGTTCACCTCGTCCACACGCTTGCCAGCGAGGAAGTTCAGACCGTCCAGGTTCTCCTCGTCCTCGGGGAACAGCAGCTTCTTCTCGGGCTCCTCAACGGAGATAACCGTTTCGAAGATCGTGCGCTCGCCGTCCTGAATCCACTGACCCATTGAGTGTAGGTCGGTTGTGAAGTCAACGCTGGCAGGGAAGATACCCTTCTTGTCCTTACCCTCCGACTCTCCGTAGAGCTGCTTCCACCATTCAGAGACGAAGTGCAGCTTGGGCTGGTAGTTCACCATGATCTCAATCTTCTTGCCTGCCTGATAGAGGCCGTTGCGGATGGCAGCATACTGGGCAGCGAGGTTCTCCTCGAAGGGAACGTCCTTGCCGCAGGCTTTCTCCATCTGCTGAGCACCTTCAACGAGTGCCTTGATGTCGAAGCCGGCACAGGCGATAGGCAGCAATCCTACGGGCGTGAGCACTGAGAAGCGTCCACCCACGTTGTCGGGGATGATGAAGCTCTTGTAACCCTCCTTGTCAGCACAGGTGCGGGCAGCACCGCGCTTGGCATCGGTCACGGCTACGATAACTTTCTTTGCCTCTTCCTTGCCGCGCTGAGCCTCGCACTGCTTCTTCAGCAGACGGAAGGTGAGGGCGGTCTCGGTCGTCGTTCCCGACTTCGAGATATTGATCACGCCAAACTTCTTTCCTTTCAAGTATTCGGTCAGTTCGAACAGGTAGTCCTCACCGATGTTGTTACCTGCAAAGAGGATGGTGGGGTTCTTCTTGTCCTGGATGAGCCAGCCGAACGAGTTGCTCAGTGCCTCGATGACGGCACGGGCACCTAAGTACGAGCCACCGATACCTGCTACTACCACGGCCTCGCAGTTGTCGCGCAGCACCTTGGCTGTTGCTTCAATCTCGTTGATGAATGCTGGGGTGATCTCCGTCGGCAGATGCAACCATCCGAGGAAGTCGTTACCAGGGCATGTACCATTCTCCAGGGCCTCTTGTGCGGCCTTTACCTTTGGCTCGAAAGCCTTCACTGCTCCTGCTTCGAGGAAACAGGCAGCCTTTGTGATGTCAAGACTAATGTTCTTCATTGTTTTATTACTGTTTTTTGATAGGTTTTTGTTTCGTTGGGGCAAAGGTACGAAGAAAATCCGACATTCGACAAGAAACATTCGTTAAGGAAACCAAAAAAATGAATGATATGATGTGTAGTTTAATCTACAATTTGTAATTTTGCAGTCAGAAAAGACTATCGATATGGGATTATTTGATTTTTTTACTAGTAAAAAGAAAGAAACGCTCGACAAAGGGCTGGAAAAAACCAAGACATCGGTGTTCGACAAACTGGCACGTGCGGTGGCAGGAAAGTCCAAGGTTGACGACGATGTGCTCGACAATTTGGAAGAAGTTCTTATCACATCCGATGTCGGCGTGGACACGACGCTGAAGATTATCCAACGCATCGAAGAGCGTGTGGCTCGCGATAAATATGTCTCCACCAGCGAACTCAACGGCATCCTTCATGAGGAGATTGCATCGCTGTTGGCAGAGAACAACTCTGCCGACAACAGCAGTTGGGATTTGCCCAGCGATCATAAACCCTATGTGATTCTGGTCGTAGGTGTGAACGGCGTAGGAAAGACGACCACCATCGGAAAACTGGCTTGGCAGTTCAAGCAGGCAGGCAAGAAGGTCTACCTGGGTGCTGCCGATACGTTCCGTGCTGCCGCTGTCGAGCAGATCTGCATCTGGGGCGAGCGCGTGGGCGTGCCTGTGGTGAAGCAGCAGATGGGCAGCGACCCCGCTTCGGTGGCTTTCGACACCCTGCAGAGTGCTAAAGCCAACGGTGCCGACGTGGTGATTATCGATACCGCAGGCCGTCTGCACAATAAGATCGGTCTGATGAACGAGCTGAAAAAGATCAAGGACGTGATGAAGAAAGTGTTGCCCGAGGCACCCGATGAGGTGATGCTCGTCTTGGATGGCTCTACAGGTCAGAACGCTTTCGAACAGGCCCGTCAGTTCTCGGCTGTCACGCAGATCACCTCGCTGGCTATTACCAAGCTCGACGGCACAGCCAAGGGCGGTGTGGTCATCGGCATCAGCGACCAGTTGAAAGTACCCGTGAAGTATATCGGATTGGGTGAGGGCATGGAAGACCTCCAGCTCTTCGACCGCAAACAGTTCGTTGACTCGCTATTTAATAAGAATGAAGCGTAAGACTGTTGACATCATCACGATGGGGTGCTCGAAGAATCTGGTCGACTCTGAGCGGTTGATGGGACTCTTCGAGGCAAACGGATATAAATGTACGCACGACAGCGACAATCCGCAGGGCGAGATTGTCGTCGTCAATACCTGTGGCTTCATTGCCGACGCGAAGGAGGAGAGCATCAACACCATCCTCGAGTTTTGCGAGGCGAAGAAGCAGGGCAGGGTAGAGCGCATTTACGTGATGGGCTGTCTTTCAGAACGCTACTTAGCCGACCTCGAGGCTGAGATTCCCGAAGTCGATGGATGGTATGGAAAGTTCAACTACCAGAAACTGCTGAATGACTTGGCCCCCCTGTCGTCCCCCGAGAATGACACGATAGTCTCTGCTCAAAAAACTAAAACCCCTTCGGAGGCTGTTGGGTGTGCTTCCCCTCGCAAGCTGACCACGCCCAGCCATTACGCCTATTTGAAGATTAGCGAGGGCTGCGACCGTCATTGTGCCTATTGTGCTATCCCGTTGATTACGGGCAAGCATCAGAGTCGTCCGATGGACGAGATTCTCGATGAGGTGCGTTGGCTGGTATCACAGGGCGTGAAGGAACTGCAGGTCATTGCACAGGAGCTGACCTACTACGGTGTTGACCTCTATGGTGAACAGCGCATCACTGAACTCGTAGAGCGCATGGCTGAGATTGAGGGCGTGGAGTGGATACGTTTGCACTATGCCTATCCCGCTCATTTCCCTTGGGACCTGCTGCGCGTGATGCGCGAAAAGAAAAATGTCTGCAAGTATCTGGACATCGCCTTGCAGCATATCTCTGACCACATGCTGAGTCGCATGCAGCGTCATGTGACCAAGGCCGAGACGATGGAACTGATTGAGCGTATGCGCCGCGAGGTGCCGGGCATCCATCTCCGCACCACGCTGATGGTGGGCTTCCCCGGCGAGACCGACGCCGACTATCAGGAACTTATCGATTTTGTGAAGTGGGCGCGTTTCGAGCGCATGGGTGCTTTCGCCTATTCCGAGGAGGACGGTACCTATTCGGCCGAGCATTATGAAGACGACGTGCCCGAAGAGGTGAAGCAGCGCCGCCTTGACAAGCTGATGCGTGTTCAGCAGAACATCAGTGCCGAGATTGAAGCTGCAAAGATTGGACAGACGCTGCAGGTCGTCATTGACCGCAAGGAAGGCGACTACTATGTGGGGCGTACAGAGTTCTGTTCGCCCGAGGTCGATCCCGAAGTGCTCATTCCTGCTAAGGAACAGCTGACGGTGGGACGGTTCTATCAGGTAAACATCACCGATGCTGAGGAGTTCGACCTCTACGGTGAAATTGTGAAGGAATAAAGAAGTTATATAAGATATGAATAACAAGGAATTTATAGCCGAGCTTTCGCGTCAGACGGGTTACAAGTCCGACCAGACGCAGAAGATGGTAAACAGTGTGTTGACGACCATGGGTGACTGTTTCATGGAAGGCGATTCTGTGATGATACCCGGTTTTGGCACTTTCGACGTGAAGAAGAAGTTGGAACGTATTATCGTCAGTCCCGGTACAGGACAGCGTATGCTCGTTCCACCCAAGTTGGTGTTGGGATTCAAGCCCAGTACGGTTTGGAAGGAAAAAGTAAAAAATAATGGAGGTAACGAGTAATGGCAAAGTTGGTGATACAAGACTTGGCAGCCATTCTTTCCGCAAAGAACGGAATGCCTCAAGAGGATTTACAGCAGTTTATCTCGAAGCTGTTTGAAGTGATCCAGGTGGGCGTTGAGCGTGATAACCTGGTGAAAGTGAAAGGTCTCGGCTCCTTTAAGGTCATCGGTGTCGAGGCTCGTGAAAGTGTGAACATCAGCACGGGTGAGCGTGTCATGATTGATAGTCATGCCAAGGTGACGTTCACGGCCGATGTCACGATGCGTGAACTGGTCAACAAACCCTTCTCCGGTTTTGAGACGGTCATTCTCAATGACGGCGTGACGTTCGACGATATGCCTGCCGGAGAAACTACTCCCGAAGCCGAGCAGGAATCGGTTGCTGAGCCCGAAGCTGAGGTCATCGAGGAAGCAGCCCCCGAACCAGTCATCGAGCCTGTTGCTGAGCCCGAACCTGAGATTATCGAAGAGCCCGCTCCCGAACCTGAGCCCGCTCCCGAGCCTGAGCCCGAACCCGAACCTGTTCCTGTGCAGGAGCCTGTCGTAGCGCCAGAACCAGCTCCTGAGCCAGTCGTAGAACCAGCTCCTGAGCCTGTCGTAGAACCCGCTCCCGAACCGGAACCCGAAGCAACGGTTGAACCCGAACCCGAGCCAGCGCCCGAACCGGTTGCAGCGCCCGAACCGGAACCTGTTCCTGAGCCAGCGCCCGAGCCTGAACCCGTCGCCGAGCCGGTGTCTGCTCCTCAGCCTGCACCTGCAGCACGTGAGCCAGAACCTGCGGCAGAACCTCTTGTTGAGTTTGTCGATGAAGAGGTGAAAGGCAGCGGTTGGGTGAAGTGGTTGCTGTTGGGCATTGTCGCTTGTGTGTTGAGCTTCGTGGCTGGATACTATCTCGGCAGTCGTCAGTCGCAGCCCGAATCTGCTGCACCTGTTGAGGAACCCACCAAGTCGGCTGTCGTCGCTGAGAAAGACACCACTTCCGCCGTCAAGAACGATTCTACCACCGAGAAGGCCGAGGCCGCTCCTGTCAAGAAGGACACCATCCAGGCACCGGTAGAGACGCCTGCACCTGCACCCGTCGTCGTCGACGAGAAGAAGAAAGACGAGGAATGGGCTATTTCCATCGAGAAAGCCAACGAGAAATACGAGGCGATGGATTCCCGCATCCGTACAGGTGCTTATTACATCGTAGGTACCAAGGAGGTGGTCACCGTCCAGGAAGGCGACAATCTTCGTAAGATCGCTGTCCGTTCTGTAGGCACTGAGCTGATTTGCTATATCGAAGCCTACAATGGCATCAAGGCTGGCGATGAGCTGAAAGTGGGTCAGAAGATCAATATCCCCGACCTGAAATGGAAGAAGAATATTAGAAGTTTAAAACAAAAGAAATAAATATCAAAAACGATTATGGCAGAATCAATTGACATCCGCGAACTGAACGTGCGGATTGAACAGCAAAGCGCATTCGTGACAAACCTGACAACAGGCATGGATCGCATCATCGTAGGACAGAAACATTTGGTTGACTCGTTGCTCATCGGTTTGCTGAGCGATGGTAATATCCTTCTCGAAGGTGTGCCCGGCTTGGCTAAGACGTTGGCTATTAAGACGTTGGCTCAGCTGATTGATGCAAAATATAGCCGCATCCAGTTCACGCCCGACCTCCTGCCTGCCGACGTGACAGGTACGATGATCTACTCGCAGAAAGACGAGACTTTCCTCGTGAAGCAAGGTCCGGTTTTTGCCAACTTCGTGCTGGCCGACGAAATCAACCGTGCCCCTGCCAAGGTGCAGAGTGCACTCCTCGAAGCCATGCAGGAGAAGCAGGTGACTATTGGCAGTCAGACCTTCGACCTGCCTTCGCCCTTCCTCGTGATGGCTACGCAGAACCCGATCGAGCAGGAAGGCACCTATCCGCTGCCCGAGGCACAGGTTGACCGTTTCATGCTGAAGGTGGTCATCGACTATCCTACGCTCGATGAGGAGAAGAAGATCATTCGCGAGAATATCGCTGGCGGTCTGCCTACGGTGACGCCCGTCACCACCGCTCAGGAGATCCTGAATGCCCGTGAGGTGGTTCGCTCTGTCTATATCGACGAGAAGATTGAGCAGTATATTGCCGACATCGTCTTTGCCACCCGTTATCCCGACCGCTATGGATTGAAGGAGCTGAAGGATCTTATCTCGTTCGGTGGCTCGCCTCGTGCCTCTATCAACCTGGCTAAGGCTGCCCGTGCCTACGCTTTCATCAAGCGTCGCGGCTATGTGGTGCCCGAGGATGTGCGTGCCGTTGCTCACGACGTGCTCCGTCATCGTATCGGCCTGACCTACGAGGCTGAAGCCTCCAACGTGACCAGCGAGGAAATCGTATCTAAGATTATTAATAAGGTAGAGGTGCCCTGATGGAAACATCGGAAATCATCAAGAAAGTCCGTAAGATCGAGATCAAGGCGCGCGGCCTGAGCTCGAACATCTTTGCCGGTCAGTACCATTCGGCCTTCAAGGGTCGTGGTATGGCTTTCAGCGAGGTGCGCGAGTATCAGTATGGCGACGATGTGCGCGACATCGACTGGAACGTGACCGCCCGCTTCCACAAGCCCTATGTGAAGGTGTTCGAGGAGGAGCGCGAGCTGACGGTGATGTTGCTCATCGACGTGTCGGGCTCGCAGGACTTTGGTACGCAGCGGCAGCTGAAGCGTGACATGGTCACGGAGATTGCTGCCACGCTGGCTTTCTCGGCTATCCAGAACAACGATAAGATTGGCGTCATCTTCTTCTCCGACCGGATAGAGAAATATATCCCGCCGAAGAAGGGCCGTAAACACATCTTATATATTATACGCGAGATGCTCGACTTCCACGCCGAGTCGAAGCGTACCGATGTGGCACAGGCCGTAGAGTTCCTGACGGGCGTCTCGAAGCGTCGTTGCACGGCTTTCCTCATGAGCGACTTCTACGTGCGTCAGGATTTCCTATCGCAGTTGACCATCGCTAACCGTAAGCACGACGTGGTGGCTATTCAGGTCTATGACAAACGTGCCTGCGAGCTGCCCGATGTGGGACTGATGAAGGTGGTCGATGCCGAGACGGGCTTCGAACAGTATGTCGATACGGGTAGCCGTAAGTTGCGCGACTCCTATCGCCGCTATTGGCAGAACCGTCAGACGCAGCTCAAGGAGACCTTTGCCAAGTGCAAGGTTGACAATGTCACCATTGCTACCGACGAGGACTTCGTGAAGTCCCTGATGGCGCTGTTCAACCAACGAGGGTAGCGGCTTCGCCTAGCGGCTGCGCCTAAATGATAAATGAGAAATGATAAATGAGAAATTTTAGCGGCTGCGCCTAAATGAGAAATGGTAAATGAGAAATGATAAAGAGTAATAACATAGAAAAAAAGAGACCAGACCACTGGCTGCTGACGATGATAAGTGTTTTGTTTATCATTTATCATTTGTCATATAGTAGCGCAGCTGCGCAAAAGGTCTCGGTCGAGGCGACCATCAGCCCCATTGAGATGCTGGTGGGCGAGCAGGCGAAGGTCACGGTGAAGGCTACGATGCCCGAAGGCGCGAAGGCCGTGTTCCCCGTGTTCAAGCGCACGCAGGAGCTCACCCCCGGCGTTGAGGTGCTGGGCAGCGAGGAACTGGGTGTGAAAGGACTGGACAACGGCTTCGTCGAGCGTACGGTCGTCTATACGCTGACGTCGTTTGATGACTCGCTTTTCTATCTGCCTCCCTTCACCGTCAAGGTTGACGACCGCGACTATAAGAGTAAGAACCTGGCACTGAAGGTGCTGACCGTCGAGGTCGACACGCTTCATCCCGAGAACTTCTTCCCGCAGAAGACTGTCCAGCAGAATCCGTTCCTGTGGAGCGAGTGGAGCCCGTCGTTCTGGCTCAGTGTCCTGATGGTGGTGCTCATGTTGTTGGCTTACTACTTCTATCTGCGTCTGCGTGACAACAAGCCCATCTTGGCACCCGTCCGCATCGTGAAGCGCCTGTTGCCTCACCAGAAGGCTATGCGCGAGATTGAAGCCCTGCGTGTGGAGCGCCGCGGTCTTAACGACGACAATCAGGAGAGCCAGAAGGAGTACTACACCCGCCTGACCGATACGCTCCGTAAGTATATCGAAGAGCGTTACGGCTTCTCGGCTATGGAGATGACCAGTACGGAGATTATCGAGCGCCTGATGAAAGCCCCCGATGCCAAGTCGCTCGACGAGCTGCGCATGCTGTTCCAGACGGCCGACCTGGTGAAGTTTGCGAAGTACTCCACGCTCATTAACGAGAACGATGCCAACCTGATGAGTGCCATCGAGTTCATCAACGAGACGAAAGTAGAGAATATGCCTACCCAGGAGACGGTGAAACCGCAGCTCACCGTCGAGCAGCAGCGCTCCGAGCGTCAGCGCACGGTGCTGCGCTGGGTCATCGGCGGCATTGCCGTGGTGTGCATCTACCTGCTGGCCTATATCGTCTACAATGTGTATTCACTCATAGTATAAGTGCGTAGAAATCATGGAATTTGCCAATAAAGAATATTTTTTCCTGCTCTTGTTGCTGATACCTTACATCATTTGGTATGTGATGTATAGCAAGAAGAGTGAGCCTACCATCCGCATGGGCGACACTTCGGCTTTCCGTTTTGCGCCTACCAGCTGGAAGGTGACGCTGATGCCCGTGCAGCTTATCCTGCGCATCGTGGCTTACAGCATGCTGGTCACCGTCTTGGCTCGTCCGCAGACCCACGACTCGTGGAAGAACGAGACTGTCGAGGGTATCGACATCATGCTGGCGATGGACGTGTCGACGTCTATGCTGGCTGAGGACCTGAAGCCGAACCGCATGGAGGCAGCCAAGAGCGTGGCTGCCGAGTTCGTGGCAGGTCGTCCGAACGACAATATCGGTCTGTCCATCTTCGCAGGCGAGGCTTTCACTCAGTGTCCGATGACGACCGACCATGCCTCACTGCTCACCATGCTTCAGGGCGTTCGTACCGACATCGCTGCCCGAGGCCTGATCGAGGACGGCACTGCTATCGGCATGGGTCTGGCTAATGCCGTGAGCCGCCTGAAGGATTCGAAGGCGAAGAGCCGTGTGGTCATCCTGTTGACCGACGGTTCCAACAACCGTGGTGACATCTCGCCGTTGACGGCTGCCGAGATTGCCAAGAGCTTGGGCGTCCGCGTCTATACCGTAGGCGTCGGCACGACGGGTACGGCTCCGCTGCCGCCCAGTGCCACCGGCCTGCCTCAGTATGTCAACCTGCCCGTCGAGATCGACGAGAAGACGTTACGCGGCATTGCCTCGGCTACCGATGGCGACTACTACCGTGCAAAGAACAACAAGGAGCTGAATCAGATCTATCAGGAGATTGACAAGCTGGAGAAGACCAAGTTCAACGTGCAGCACTACAGCCGCCGCTACGAGGCCTATCAGTGGCCTTTTGCGGTCATCGCCATCCTTGCCCTGTTGCTGGAGATCTTACTAAGAATCACGGTGTTCCGCCGTATTCCGTGATAAATCGTAAATAGTCAAATAGTCAAATAGTCAAATTGTAAAATCGTCAAATAAATCGATGTTTAGATTTGAAGACCCTGAATATCTATATCTGCTGGCGCTGGTCGTACTGCTGGCGTTCATCAGGTTCGTGACCTATCGCAATCAGCGCAAGCGCCTGCGCCGCTTCGGCGACCCGCAGCTGCTGCGTCAACTGATGCCCAACGTGTCGCGCATCCGTCCGGCGGTCAAGTTCTGGCTGTTGGAGGCTGCGCTTGCCCTGCTCATCGTCATGCTGGCGCGTCCGCAGTTCGGCACCAGCATCAGCCATGAGAAGCGTACGGGCATCGAGACGGTGATTGCTATCGACATCAGTAACTCCATGCGTGCTGAGGATGTGGAGCCCAGTCGTCTGGCACGTGCCAAGATGATGGTCGAGAATCTGGTGGAGCATTTCACCAACGACAAGATCGGACTCATCGTCTTTGCGGGCGATGCTTTCGTGCAGCTGCCCATCACCAGCGACTATGTGTCGGCAAAGATGTTCCTCTCGAGCATCGACCCATCGATGATGCGCAGTCAGGGCACCGACATTGCCCGTGCCCTGAACATGGCAGTACATAGCTTCACCCCGCAGGAGAATGTGGGCAAGGCAATCATCATCATCACCGACGGTGAGGACCATGAGGGTGGTGCCGTCGAGGCAGCCCGTGAGGCTCGCGAGCGGGGCATGCGCGTCTATATGCTCGGCATCGGCTCTACCAAGGGTTCGCCTATCCCAGATCCTCAGACGGGCGACTATATGCGCGACAACTCGGGCGAGACCGTCATGTCGGCCCTCAACGAGCAGATGTGCCGCGAGATAGCCCAGGCGGGTGGGGGTGCTTATATCCACGTCGAGAACAACTCCAACGCTCAGCGCCTGCTTGACGAGGAACTCGACAAACTGGAGAAGAGCGAGACCGACAGCACCATCTACAGCGACTTCGACGAACAGTTCCAGGCCGTCGGCATCATTGCCCTCCTGTTGCTCATCCTCGAGATCTGCATCCTCGACCGTAAGAGCCCGCTGCTGAATCGTGTTTCCCTTTTTAATAGAAATAAGAATATCAAGATGAGTGGTCAGAGATTCGCGTTCCTGTTACTATTCCTTTCTCTCACTTCTTTCCTCTTGCCGCTTACGGCTTCGGCTCAGTCCGACCGCCGTTACATCCGCGATGGCAATTCACTCTTTGCCAGTCAGAAATTCCAGGAGGCCGAGGTAGCCTATACCAAGGCGGTAGAGCAGAACGGTAAGAACCCGCAGGCACACTACAACCTGGGCAGTGCCTTGATGATGCAGCAGAAGGACTCGGCTGCCGTGCAGGAGTTCCTGTCGGCTGCGAAGCTGGAGACCAACACGCTGCGCCGCTCTCAGGCCTATCATAACATCGGGGTGGTACATCAGCGTCATCGCCAGTTTGGTGAGGCTATCGAGGCCTATAAAGAGTCGTTGCGCTTGAATCCCGGCGATGATGAGACCCGCTATAATCTGGTACTGTGCCAACAGCAGCAGAAGAACCAGCCGCAGGATCAGCAGAAGCAAGACCAGCAAAAGCAGGATCAGCAGAAACAAGACGAACAGCAGAAGCAGGATCAGCAAAAGCAGGACGAGCAGAAAAAGCAAGACCAGCAGAAGCAACAGCAGCAACAGCCCAAGATGAGCAAGGAGAATGCCGAGCAACTGTTGGAGGCAGCCATGCAGCGTGAGCGTCAGACGCAGGAGCGCATGAAGGAAATGCAGAAGCAGAACCAGCGTCAGCAGAACGAGAAGAACTGGTGATTGCTGAGCTTGTCAGCAATCACGCAGTCGCTGCTATAGTCTTACGCCCAGCGAGATGTGCCCATAGGCATCGAAGAGGTTGACCTTGCACTGGTCCTTCCTTGCGGCGTTGCGTCCTGTCATTCACGAAGGATGGGCAACGAGATGTGATACCTCACGGCGAGGAAGCGGATGAGGCAGATGATGAAGAAGCTGATGATAGACGCAGCCTCAACGGGCAGTGCCGCATCGATGCACAGCCAGTAGACGATGCCGCCGGCAACAGAGGCGACGGCGTAGATCTCTTTCTGGAAGATGACGGGCTCGCTGTTCAGCAACACGTCGCGGATGACGCCGCCCGCTGCACCCGTGATACAACCCATGATGACTGCTACCCAGAACGGCTGACCGAAAGCGAGGCTCTTCTGTATGCCGGCGATGGTGAAGAGTGCCAGGCCGAGTGTGTCGAACACGAGCCATGCGTTCTTCAGCGGCTCCATCCAGCGCCCGAAGAAGGCGACGGTGAGCAGGGCAACAGCCGTACAGATCATGTAGATGGGGGTGGTCATCCAGAATGGGGTAGTGCCGAGCATCACGTCACGGATCGTACCGCCGCCGATAGCGACGGCGATGCCACAGACATAGCCGCCAAACCAGTCGAAGTGTTTGGCTGCCGCATGGCGGATGCCCGAGATTGCAAAGGCAAACGTTCCCAGCAACTCAATGATTAATATGATAATATCTGGATTCATTCCTCATTTCTCATTTTCATTCCTCACTCCTCATTTTATATGCTGTCGCGGTAGCCGCTCGGCCCGAAGGGACGCTTTTGCAAAGCGGAGCGACTAAAAGAAATTCTTCATTCTTCACTTATACCTCTCCCCCCAGTAGTTCGTCATGCGCTCATATAGCTTCTCTTCAGCAGGCGAGTGCTGGGCGAACCACAGTCGTCGGTCGGTCAGCTCGTCGGGCATGTACTGCTGTGGGGTGAAGTGCCCGGGATAGTCGTGCGGATATTTATATCCGTCGTGATAGCCCAGGTCTTTCATCAGGTTTGTCGGCGCATTGCGCAGCGGCAGTGGCACGGGTTGGTTTCCCGTCTCGCGTACCAAGGCCAGTGCAGCGTCGATGCCCAGGTAGGCCGAGTTGCTTTTGGGCGAGGTGGCCAGATAGACGGCTGCCTCAGCCAGTGCGATGCGCGCTTCCGGCCAGCCAATCTTCATCACCGTGTCGAAGGCCGCATTTGCCAGTAGCAGGGCGTTGGGGTTCGCAAGACCGATGTCCTCCGAGGCCGAGATCACCATCCGTCGTGCTATGAACTGCGGATCTTCGCCTCCCTCGATCATGCGAGCCATCCAGTAGAGGGCTGCATCGGGGTCGCTGCCGCGTATGGACTTGATGAAAGCCGAGATGATATCATAGTGCATCTCGCCCTGTTTGTCGTAGGCCAAGGGATTCTGTTGCAGGCATTGCTCCACCAATGCGTCCGTGATGACGATCGCCTGTCCCTCTGCGGGGTTCGGAGAGTCAACCACCAGTTCCAGGATATTCAGCAGCTTCCGGGCATCGCCGCCGCTGTAGCGCAGCAGTGCGCCCGTCTCGCGCAGTTCTATCTGGCGCTCCTTCAGCACCACGTCGGTCGTGATGGCGCGGTTGAGCAGTTGCAGCAGGTCGTCTTTCTCCAGCGATTTCAATACGTAGAGTTGACAGCGCGAGAGCAGCGGCCGTATCACCTCAAACGAGGGGTTCTCCGTCGTAGCGCCTATCAGCGTCACGATACCTTTCTCTACGGCGCCGAGCAGTGAGTCCTGCTGCGATTTCGAGAAACGGTGAATCTCGTCGATGAAGAGGATAGGGGAGGCCTCGTTGAAGAAGCGTCCTTTCTGCGCTCGTTCAATCACGTCGCGCACGTCCTTCACACCGCTGGTCACAGCCGAGAGCGTGAAGAAAGGCGTCTCTAACCGATGGGCGATGATCTGTGCCAGCGTCGTCTTGCCCACACCCGGTGGTCCCCATAAGATGAAAGAGGAGATACGCCCCGAGTCAATCATTCGGCGCAAAACGGCCCCTTCGCCCACCAAATGACGCTGACCTATATAGTCATCGAGCGTCCTCGGACGCAATCTCTCTGCTAATGGTTCTGACATTCTCTCGCTCTTTTTCTATGCTTCGTGAATAGGATGTTACTTGTCCCTGTCAACCATCTTACAGGGGAACCAGAATGAAGCGTTGGTCTTCATGCCGTTTTCAGTAGTGATGTCAAATTCACCAGCCAGCGAGTCGATGATTGCCTTGCAGATGGCAAGCCCGAGACCTGAATTGTCTTTGTTCATCGTCAGGGCATCTTCCCGCTGGAGGAAGGCGTAGATATCCTCGCCCATCAACTCCGACTGACCGCTTCCGGTATAGCTGATGGCTACTTTGAGGCCTTTGCGTTCATAGCCGTAGGTGATGGTGATGTCTCCCTGCGTGGTGTTATTCGCTGCATTCTTCAAGAGATGCATCATGATCTGGTGCATGTAGTTGGTGTCAAGCGTAGCCTTACAGTGAGGCGAGAGGTCTGTCCTGATACGGACGGAGATATCGGGCGACGTGACGATGAGTGCTTCGCGGCGGTAGGAAGCCATGAGCTCGCTGAGGTTGACCTCGATGAACGTGAACGACGACATGCTGCCCTCGAAGTTCGACAATTCCATGAGCTGTGCGATGAAGTCAAGCAACTGCTCGCTGTTCTTCTTGATTTGGTTCATCGTTTCCTTCATCTGTGTAGGCCGCATGTGTCTTGAATCTTCGTCTATGATGAGATTGCTATAGCCTACGATAGCTTTCAGCGGTGTGCGAAGTGTCTGGCTGATGTTGGCAAGGAATACGGATTTCAGGTGCTCGCTCTTCCGAGCGCGTACGACTTCCCTTTTCAGTCGTTGCTCGTAATAACGACGGAAACAATAGATAGTTATTCCGAATACAACAAGCAACAGAATAATGGTTGTTAAATATAATATGTCCATAGCAGTAATTTGTTGTAATTTTAAATGGTTTGTCGCATACAATTTGCAAAGGTAAACATTTTTTTTGAAATAAACAAATTTTTTTCTTCCCGTACGCAGGAAAGACCTCACACAGATTGCAGATTTTTCTTTTTTGACCACAGATTATAAAACTCACACAGATCACACGGATTTCACAGATTTTTTCTTTTTGAACACGCGCTCGGCATCCCGTAGGGTGACGCTTGCTACCGAAGGGACGCAAGAATAGCACGAATCACACGAATTTGGGCTGCGCGACGTTCTCTCATTCCACAGATTCTTTTTGACCACGCGCTCGGCATCCCGCAGAAATCGCAGAAAGGCTGCCGCATGGCAAAATTCGTGTGATTCTTGCGTCCCTTCGGTAGCAAGCGTCTCCTTCGTCGCCGAGCGCGTGCGATTCGTGTTCGTTTTATATCCGTTCAATCCTCGTCATTCGTGGTCGTTTATTCGTAGGCTGACTTACGATGCGCGTAGGCTGGCTTACGTGTTTTGTGTGCTGTCTGGGCAGCCGTGCGCCCAGCAGCCCCGTAGTCTATCCTTTTCAGGGACGGAGTCCACTCATGTAGCTGTAATTGTCAACCAACAGCGCGAAAGAAGTCAACGTTT
>Ga0310786_10005485_pt1 | contig 17185 bp, 13 predicted proteins | sample AusTroGonzalo_MG_FD_203881 | JGI IMG/M metagenome (GOLD analysis project Ga0310786, IMG submission 203881) | Bovine rumen microbial communities from tropical cattle in Woodstock, Queensland, Australia - Gonzalo_03 (v2) (version 2) | ecosystem: Host-associated > Mammals > Digestive system >... | reverse complement strand
TTTCAATTATGTCAGCGGAACACTCACAGTTACAATACCTGTAGGCATTGGACTGGTTAAGGATGAAGAGACAAATCCTGCTGCTATCTATGACCTTAGCGGACGAAGGGTTACACAACCTCAACGCGGTGTCTATATCATCGATGGCAAAAAGAAAGTCGTGACCAAGTAACTTAAAAAGAACAAGATCGGATGATCAAATCATCCGGTCTTGTTTTAGCTGTTCTACATAATGTGCGATGTGGTGAAGTCGTTGGGGAATCTTGATTTGCTGAGGACAGTGAGACGTGCATTGCCCACAACCGATGCAATGGTCTGCCTGCCGCAGGCGGGGAACACTGCGGTCATAGCCGATGAGGAAAGCCCGACGTTGTTTACGGTAGTTAGGTGAACCACTACTTTGAGGAGTATTGCCTTCACGGATACATTTGTTGTAATGCATAAAGATGCCAGGGATATCAATGCCATAGGGACACGGCATACAGTACTGACATGCGGTGCACGGAATTTCCTTTTCTCCATAGATTTCTTCTGCAATATGCATGAGAAATTCGTGTTCCTCCTCGCTAATGGGGTGTAGGGGTGAATAGGTGCGGACATTCTCTTCCAGATGTTCCATAAAGGTCATGCCGCTGAGTACAGTGAGCACACCTGTGGGGGTGCCGGCGAAACGGAACGCCCACGATGCGATGCTGGCCTCAGGGTCTCGTTGTTTCAGTTCTGCAGCGATATCATCGTTGACCTTCGCCAGACGTCCGCCTAACAACGGCTCCATGATGACGGCAGGGATGCCTCGCTTTTCCAGTTCACCATAGAGCGTGACTGCATCGACGTTGCTGCCGTTGATTTCATTAGCATAGAACCAGTCGAGGTAGTTGAGTTCTATTTGCACGAAGTCCCAGTGATAACGTCCTTCATCATGCAGCTTAAGCAGCAGTTCGAAGGCTCGGTAGTCACCGTGCCACGAGAAACCGAGGTTACGGATGCGGCCTGAAGCCTTTTGCTCTACGAGCCAGTCTGTCAAACCATTGTCGATAAAGCGACGTTGACAAACCTCTAGACCGCTGAGTCCTTGTCCTGTTTCGGGGTCGCGCCCTCCGCCGCCCGTGCTGTGAAGCAAAAGGTAATCGACATAGTCGGTTTGCAGTTCCTTCAGCGAGTTCTCGAACATCTTTTGAGATTCTTCGAGCGACCACAGACGATTGTCGAAATTGGAGAGTTTGGTGGCAATGAAGTATTTCTTGCGCGGATGACGTTTCAGGGCGATACCCGTACAACGCTCAGAGAGCCCGCGGCAATAGACGGGACTGGTGTCGAAATAGTTAACTCCGTGGTCAAGAGCATAATCAACCTGACGATTGATCATCTCTTGATCGAAGAGACCTGTCAGCGGATCTTCCTGAGAACCTTCAGGGAGCATGGGCAGACGCATCATGCCGTAACCGAGGAGAGATACAATGTCACCAGTGTTGGGGTTCGTGCGCATTGTCATGCTTTCACCTTCGAGAGAATCCTCGGAAACGGAACCACGTTTGCAGGACGTAAAGAAAGCGGTGGCAGGAATTGTAGCCGCAGTAGCACCGGCCATGTATTTTAAGAAATTGCGGCGGGATATATTTTTATTCATAATGGATAATGTACGATGAAATTCTTAATTTTTCAATCTTCAAATCTCTTGGTGAACTTCGTGCCCTTCCACATAGATGGCAGAGAAGGGACGAGCGGGGCAGAGATATTCACAAGCACCGCAACCGATACATTTGCTTTCATTGACTGCTGGGATTTTCTTGCCAGTTGGGTTGTCCGGGTCAAGAAGTACCATCTGAATGGCACCTGCCGGGCAGTGACGGGCACAGTTGCCACAATCTGCATCGTCGGTGATTACTACGCAGTTTCTCTTCACCCATACGGCATGACCGATTTGAATACCTGTCTTTTCCTCTGTTGTGATAGGGCTGATGGCTCCTGTGGGACACACCTCTGCACAGTGGTTGCATTCGGGACGACAGAAGCCTTGGTCATAAGACATCGTGGGCTGCATAAGTGTGAGCAGTCCTGTTGAAGGACGCAAGACTTGATTCGGACACTGGGCTACACAGAGTTGGCAACCTGTGCAGTGTTGTTGGAAGTGACGTGCAGAGAGACTACCGGGAGGTGTCAGCGAACTCTTACGCTCGGGAGCTACCTTATCCTCTATTTCAGCGAGGCCGCCGTCCATCTTTGTCTTCTGTTGGGCGAGGGCGGCAGAGGCTGTTGCTAAGGCTGTTCCTATGAGGAAGGAACGGCGGGAGGTGTCAGGATTATAGGTCTCATGAGTTTCATGGGCCTTATGGAGGTGAGGGGTATCATATTTCAATGCTCCAAACTTGCAGACCTCAATACAGTTGCCGCAGACGACGCAGCGGGAGTAATCTACGGTGTGGTTTTTGTAGTCGATACAGGATGCCTTGCAGTTCTTTGTGCAGGCAGAGCAATTGCGACATTTTTCTTCATCGAAGTTTATCCTTAAGAAAGAGAAGCGGGAGAGGAAACTTAGGATTGTACCTACGGGACAGATAGTATTGCAATAAGTACGACCGCCAAACCATGCTAATATCGTCAACACGATTAAAATCGTGATGGCGGTGATGAACATTGGTAGACTGAACATCCATAGATCTACGTGGTAGAAGGCGTAGCTATCGTGCTTCTCAGCTATACCGGCCAACAGATTGTTTCCAGCCTCATAGACAGGTCTGAACAGGTTTGTGGTGATAAGCCCGTAACTGCTGTAGGGATCCAGCAATGCAACAAAAGAGCCTACACCGGCAACCAAGGCAATGATGAATACCGCCAGCACGGGGTAACGTAGCCATTTTCTCTCACGGGAATAGCTGTATCGTCCCATCTTTTTATTTTGCGGGCGGAGGCGCGCGAGAAGATCTTGTAAGATGCCTAAGGGGCAGATGATAGAGCAATAGATACGTCCGAGGATGAGGGTCAACAAGACTAGGGCAATGATGACAAACACATTCAAAGCCAGCACGGCTGGGAAGAATTGAATTTTGGCGAGCCAGCCGAGCCAGGGATAGAGGGTTCCAGAGAAGTCCAGAAAGAGCAAAGTGATAGCGAGAAGCATCAGCGTTGCTAAAATAATCCTTGTTCGTCTTAACATGTCGGTGTTTTATTAAATGTTAGATAGTTGTGAAATGTTATTTCTCTGTGAAATGGACAATCCAGATGCTGATTTCGTATAGAAGCCAGATAGGGAGTGATACCACAATAAGCGTCATGATGTCTGCTGTGGGGGTGATGATGGCAGCGATGATAAGTATTGTGACGATGGCATGGCGGCGGTAGTGTGCCATCCACGAGCTTTTTAGCATTCCGAAACGAGCTAGCAGCCAAGCAATGACGGGAATCTCAAACATAATGCCGAATACGATGCACATCATTAGCAGCGTATCAACGTAACTGGACAATGTCAACATCGTCTCCACATCAGGACTGACACTATAGGTTCCTAAAAAGCGGACAGTGAGCGGAAAGATGAGGAAATAGTTGATGATGATGCCGACGAGGAACATCCCGTAAGCTGCGGCTATTAAGCGTATTCCTGCTCTCTTTTCGTTGTCGTAGAGTGCGGGGGAGATAAAGCGGAATAGTACGTAGATGATATATGGTGACGCCACCAACACTCCCACGATTATCGATACCTTCATGTGAATCATGAACTGTTCAGCAAGGGCTGTATTGATGAGCTTGAGCTGGAACGGCTCGACACCGAGCAGGCTATATGTAGGGAAATCGCTCAGACAGGGCCATAGAACAATATCAAAGACATAATCTTTCAGGAAAAAAACACCCATGCCCATGAGCACGCCTGCCACCAGTACACGGATGATGCTGCTGCGGAGGACATCGAGATGATCCCAAAAGGTCATCTGTTCTTCCATATCGATTACGATGATGCGTCTGCTTGATTGCCTGCGGCTTTGTCATCCAACTTGACATCATCCTCAAGACCTTTCATGCCGTCTTTGAAACTCTTTACGCCTTTGCCCAGGCCTTTCATCAGTTCGGGAATTTTCTTACCGCCGAAGAGCAATAGCACCACGAGGGCGATGAGAATAATTTCAGAGGTTCCTAAGTGCATAGTGATAATTTTTGTGTTGTTTTACAGATTTCTTGGGTGCAAAAATAGTAAGTTTTTATGAGATTTGGCATCACATCTCATATTTTTTCGTAAAAATGAGAACTTATGTGATGAAATGATTATATTTGCACCTGTTTTCAAACAATTCATCGAATGAAAGATATGAAAAAGGTCATTATGGCACTGTGCTTTGCTATGACAAGCACGATGGTATCAGCACAGGAATTCTTCGGTTCAGATGCTGCTCCCGGTGACTGGGGAGTAGGTATGAATATTGTAATGGGTACAGGCCGCCTCACGAACTTCGGTCTTAATCCTAAGCTCCAATACTATTGTACTTCGGCACTACGCGTGGAAACCTCTTTCTCCTATTTTGTGGAGAAACATGATATCATCGACTGGGATCTCAACCTGAACTTCCACTATGTGATTCCAATGAAATATGGCTTCAGTGTTTATCCAGTAATAGGTGCTACCTTCTTACATCGTAATATCTCCTTTACGAATTATCGTAGTAACGGAACACCTTTTGAGGATTCTGACAACTATGGTCGATTTGGCTTGAATGCAGGTGTAGGTTTCCAATATGACATTTCTCCAGAAGTCTATGTCGATTACGAGATCAAATATCAGTACGTTGGTGACTTCGACCGCTGCAATATGCACATAGGAATCTGTTATCGCTTCTGAAGTTCTATCACCTCGAGATCACGGAACTCGGCATTCTCAACGGTAAAACGTACTAATGTCCGCACTTGATGCCAGCCTTGTAACCCTGCGGCACCAGGATTGATGTGCAGTAGATTGAGTTGCTTGTCGAATAGAACCTTGAGGATATGGCTGTGACCGCAAACAAAAAGTTTTGGTGGGCGCGTGAAAAGTTGATGGCGGATACTCCAATCATAGTTCCCAGGATAGCCGCCGATGTGGGTCATAAGTACATCGGCACCCTCGCAGTTCCAGCGTAGTTTTTGAGGGAACATACGGCGTAGATCGCCTCCATCACAATTACCTACCACAGCACGAAGTGGTCGGATAGCGGCAAGGCGGTCGGCAATCTCCACTGAACCGATATCTCCAGCATGCCAGATTTCGTCGCACTCTGCGAAATAAGTTTGGTATTTATCATCCCAAAAGGCGTGCGTATCGCTTAAAAGACCGATCCTTTTCATGGTTTAGTCTTCTTTATCCTCGTGTTGATAGAGGGAGATGAGAGGAATGTATGGTGCCACACGATTGATTGCAAAATAATGGATGCGGTGAGGTAGGCGGAGGAAGTGGGAGAGCAGTGACGGTTTAACAGCACTTTTGCTTGTTTCAGTGCTTTCCTCTTGTTCTCTGAACTTCCGGATTTGCAGCCATAGTAGCACGGCGGCATTGAGAGAGGCTAAGCCGTCGCTGACGGGAAGTGAAAGCCAAATGCCATCAAGCTTTGGTAGCCCAAGGATGGGCATCAGATTCGGGAGTAACAGCAGGGCTGGCACAAGGAACAGGAGCTGACGTGTCAGGGACAAATAAATGCTTTTTCCTGCCTGGCCGATGCTTTGAAAGAAGTTTCCTGTGACCATTTGGAATCCAATGACGGGGAATAATGCGACATCGATGCGCATACCGTGAGCAGCCATTTGGATGAGCTCTTTATCAGTTGTGAAGGCTTGTACGATTTGCTCTGCAAAGACCTCGCATATAATGAAACCGACTGTCATGACGAGGGTGGCATAGCTGATTGTCTTGAAAAGGACTTCGCGCACGCGGTGGTTGAGGCGTGCTCCATAGTTGTAACCTGCAATGGGTTGCATGCCCTGATTAAAGCCCATGACAATCATTGCGAAGAAGAAGAGAATACGGTTGTCAATGCCGTATGCGCCCACCGCCAGATCGCCACCATAAGCGACCATACCCCTATTAATGAGTAGGATGACGAGACAGGAACAAGCGTTCATCAGGAATGGCGACAAACCAATGCTGAGGATACCTCCTACAATGCGTGGACGCAAAGCCCATGTGTCGCGACGTATGAATACAACCTCCGTGGGACGCGAGAAAATCCAAAGCTGCCAGCACAACGAGACGCATTGTGAAATGATAGTGGCAATGGCGGCACCTTTGATGCCTAAGTCCAGACCATAAATAAATAAAGGGTCAAGGGCGATGTTCAAGAGTACCGTGAGGATGGTTGCATACATGGCTGTGCGCGGATGCCCAGCCGAGCGTAGCACAGCGTTCAAACCAAAGTACAGATGTGTGAATACGTTGCCATAGAGGATCCATTCCATATACTCTCGGGCATAAGGTAGCGTCTGCGCTGAAGCACCGAAGAAACGTAGTATAGGATCTAAAAAAGACAGGATAACAGCCATGAACAGTATGCCCATTAGAATGTTCAGGGTCATACTATTGCCAAAGAAATGCTGGGCCTCTTCGCGATTTTTCTGTCCCAGTCGTACACTGATCATGGTGGCAGTACCAACACCGACCATAGCACCGAAGGCTGCTGACAGGTTCATAAGTGGGAATGTGATAGCAAGACCTGCAATGGCCATAGCGCCTACACCCTGGCCGATGAACACGCTATCTACCATATTATATAAAGAGGAGGCCGTCATCGCAATGATAGCGGGTACGGCATACTGCATGAGTAGTGCTCCAATGGGCTTTGTTCCTAATTCTTTGGTTCTATCGGTCATTTCCTTTAATCTTTTGTTTTAAAACTCCAGCACGAGTTGAGTCTCGGGTAGGAGTCGGAAGGTCATACGATGGTGTGGGGTTGGCCCGTACAAACGAATAGCCTCACGGTGCGCTTTGGCGGGATAGCCCATGTTTTTGTCCCAACCATAAGCAGGATATTCTTTCGCTAAAGCTTTCATCCGATCGTCTCGGTATGTCTTAGCCAGTATAGAGGCTGCAGCGATACTCATATAGGTAGCGTCGCCCTTCACTACAGTATCAGCGGGGATATGGTAGGGGTACCAGCGATTGCCATCGATAATTAGATGCTCGGGCTGTATGCTAAGCTTTTCCACAGCCCGTTGCATCGCAAGTATAGAACAACGCAAGATGTTACGCTCGTCAATTTCAGCTGGTGAGCACTCTGCCACGGCCCATGCCACGGCTTCACGCTCAATGACAGTCCGCAGTTGATAACGCTGTCGCTGGGTCAGTTGTTTGGAGTCATTCAGCATGTCGTTGCAGAAATCTTTCGGCAGGATGACGGCAGCTGCAAAGACAGGACCAGCCAGACATCCACGGCCTGCCTCGTCACATCCTGCTTCGATAACTCCTGGCGTATGATATACTTTCAACATGACGCTTCCTGCGTTGGTTATTTTAGCGCCCCGAAAGCAGTTGACTTTCGGGGCGCAAAATATTGAACTTAATTTCTATTGATGTCTTTTGGAATGTTTTTGGTCATTTTTCGACATACCATAACCATATCCATATCCATAGTGGCCGTATCCATAATGCCCATATCCATAACCGTAGCCGTAGCGCTTCTCTTCGAACTTAGAGTCATTGATGACAATGCATAGATGATTGAACTTCTGCTCTTGGTAGAGGCGCTCCAGTTCTGGCAAGTAGCGACGGTCAATTACACCCTCACGGATAATATAGAGGGTAATATCTGCTATGCGGTTGACAATACCGGCATCTGCGACAACTTGTGCAGGAACGTTGTCGATGACGATGTAGTCATAAACTTCTTTCAGTTCCTCAATAAGTTGTTCCAAACGACCGCTCATAAGTAGTTCCGATGGATTCGGAGGGGTGATACCAGCTGGCATCATGTCAACATTATATTTTGGCCACTCGTTTAAAATAATGTTTTTCCAATCGTTGGTACTGCCACTAAGGTAGGAGGTAAGACCTTCTTGTCTTATGTTACCAGAAAGTCGACTTTGTGTGCGTTTGCGAATGTCAGCGTCAATCAGTAGGACTTTCTTGCCAGTCATCCCAAGTGTGACCGAAAAGTTACGGGATACAAAGGTCTTTCCCTCGCCTGGAGTTGTGGAGGTAAACATAATTACGCGAGCATCCTTTTGAATGAAATTCATACTGAAACGAAGCATGCGGAAAGCTTCATTCAGGGAATCCGTTTTTTGTTCGCCAACAAGAATCTTGGAATCATCTATGTCCTCTTTACGGTGGGGAATTTCGCCTAGAACAGGAATAGTAGTATATGTTTCAACATCTTTTCGTCCACGCACGCTCATATTTAAAAGGTTACGAATGTGGAAAAATGCAAATGGAAGAAAAATGCCAACTAATAGTGCGGCCAACATAATCAACTTCTTGCGGGGAGCAATAGGCACATTGGATCCAAAAGGCTCTTCTACGATACGAATATTAGCTTCTGTGATAGCCAGTTGCAGAGCAGTTTCTTCGCGTTTGTTGAGCAAATAAGTATAGAGTGTTTCTTTGATGCTTTGTTGTCGTGCAATGTCAAGACCTTCTTTCTCTTTGGCAGGCACATTAATAATACTGCTGCTGAGTTTCTGTTCCTCTTGTTTGGCTCGGTTCAATTGTACGTTGAGGGAACTGAGATGTGCAGTTGTGGAGGCAATGATTGTAGCCTTCATCTGAGTTAATTGCTGACGAAGTTGTACGATATATGGATTGTCATCGCTGGCACTCTCACGTAACCTATTCAGCTGCAGCATTTGTTCGTTGTATTTGGTAATTTGGCTTTGTATGACATTATCTGTCAGGCCGCTTAAGGTGGGAATGAGATTGTTGTCATCGGGAGTACTCTTGAGTTCATCGAGCAGGAATTTGACAACACTGACCTGTGATTCCAGTTGAATGCTGCGTTGACGCGCTTGTCCGCTTTCTTGCAGATACTGTCTGGCGTTGTCCTCTATATTTACCAGTTGATTGCGCTGCTTAAACTGTGCCAGTTCACCTTCCACAGCACTCAGTTCCTGACTGATGTATTCAATACGTTTGTCAATGAACGTAGCCGTGCTTTGCGCGATGCGGTTCTTGTCATCGATGATGCCCTGGCGGTATGCATTGAGGACGGCGTTCAAGATGTCTGTGGCACGTTGTACGTTGTTGTCTGTATAGGTAATGCCCACAAGTGTACTTTCTTTGTCCAGTTCGCTGGCATTCAATTGATTGCCGTAAAAGTTAGCTGCGTCATCTATTGTAGAACGAACAACGGTGATTACTTCTTGGTCATATTCCTGAAAATACTTATCATTTGGAACGAGTGTCATCTTGCCAAAGGGCATTGTTACCTCTTGATTAAAATTGGTTGTGACCAATGTATCATACTCCTCTTTGCCATAAACGAAATCGGAGATATGTGCTCGCATTCCATCAATTTTTACTTTAAAGCTATAGGGGAGGCTAGTTTCCAAAGAGTCAAACTCGGCAATGAACGGCTTTGTGATGTATAGGGAATGTGTGCGTAGGCGTGGGCGATAGAGATATTGTACGTCCAAATGAAGTAATCTTACAACATCCATCATGAGCTGATGACTTTGCAGAACATAAACTTCATTCTTTACGTTTGTTCCCGTCATGACACCATTGAGTTGCATCAATGCATCGGTACCTCGAATTGAACGGGTGCTGCTGGCTCCATTGTCGTCTTTGACGAGCAATACTGCTGAGCGTTTATAGATATTAGGCTGGGTTGCTAGATAGAGCTTGCTTAAAACTAAACAAACCAAAACGGAGATAATAAACCATTTCCAGTTAAAAATAAAAATATCAAAAATATCGCGAAGCGAAATCATATCTTCAACTTGCGATTTCTGGCTTTTTTGTGTGACTGTTTTCATGAGTGGATGATATTTTGGCTGCAAAGGTACGTAAAAAAGTATGAATATCGCCACAAAAACGGAAAAAATATTGTTTACTTTTGCGAAAATGTCTATCTTGCGCCCAGAAATCAAGGAATAATGACCATGAAACCTCTTATATGTGCATTTTTTGTTATGTGGACAACGATGGCTTATGCACAGTCGTTGACAGGACAACGCGGTAATGCCTCATACTATGCTGATCGCTTCCATGGCCGAAAGATGGCTAATGGACGGATATACCATCGTGATAGTATGACTTGTGCCCACCTGCGCTATCCACTGGGTACGTGGCTGCACGTGCGAAATCTAACCAATAATAAAGAAGTGGTGGTGCAAGTAACGGATCGCGGTCCCTATTCCCGTAAGTTTGTGATAGACTTGTCCCGCGCTGCTGCCCGCGAGCTGGGGATTATTCAATATGGTTATCGTCCAGTAGAGATTACTCCGTTTATCCCTGGCCGAGTTCCTTATCTCTATCAGCGTACAACAGAGAAGCCTGAATTGAACTGGGGCTTCAGCGATGATGAGGATGTGTTACAACCTTTTTGGGAGGACTCTCTTAGTGCTCCTTTACATAAGGACACGACTCTTTTTTATCGTGTCCGGCAAGTGCATCAGCAACAGTTAAAGAAATAGTTTGCTTTTTACTTTTTCTACGATTCTATCGGGCTTTATGGCTGTGAGACAGCGGTAATCACCAAACTGACATTCTTTGTTGCCATACAAGGAACAGGGGCGGCATGTGAGTTCTGTATCCTGTAATGCATCTGCCATGTTTTGGCCGTAGCCGAAGAATCCGCCGTAGGGATGGGTTGCTCCCCAAATACTCACCACGGGAACAGCTGCCAGGGATGCCAAATGCATATTACCCGAATCCATTGTCAGCATCACGCGGCAGTGGGAGATGAGTGCTAACTCTTCTCCTACATCATTCAGTTGGCCAACCATGCTTTCCACGTGAGGATACTTGGCGGCCCATTCTTCCAAAGTAGCGCGTTCTTGAGCTCCTGCACCGAAAAGGAAAATACGGATATCTGATTCTGCAGACAGCTTGCTTACAACTTCCTCCATCAACGGAAGTGGATAGATTTTTCCGCGATGGGCGGCAAATGGTGCAATACCAACCCAATTCCGTTCTGGACGTTTGCTGACATCGAAAACGGGGAGGGCTGTGGCCATTTCGGCGCCGCCTTCGGGGAAGAGACTCTTGAAATCTACTTTAAAGTCTTTGAAGCCTAAACGATGGAACACATCGGCGTACTTTTCAAAGCCGCTTTTCTGTATTTGTTTTTCTTTTGCCTTGAGAAAAGCTTTGCGGGCGCGTCTATCTTTCTTGATGTGAGCCACTTTGAGTCCAGCCACGCTGAAGCGCAAACGCAACCATTTGGTACGGAGTACATCGTGGAGGTCGGCAATATGCGTGGGCTGCAAAGCTAACAGCCTACGTCCTAACTTGTTCAGGCCGCTGTATCCAGCGTAACGGTCTTTCAAATCCACATCCACAAAATAGACGTTCTTGGGCAGCAGACTGAAGATGGGCTTGGCCCATGGACGGCTGGCTACGGTAATGCGAACATCTGGGTGTTGGCGGGCGAAACTGTCAATGACTGGCACAGTCATCAACACATCACCCATCGCTGAGAATCGGAGAACAATAACGTGGATCATTTTTATTTCCCTCCGTACAACACGGGATTCGTATCGGGGTCGTTGTACATCTTCATCTGTTTATATACTTTCATCCATTTCCTGCCCGTCTCTATGTCGGCTAAAAGCTGGTCAATGGCGGTGGAAAGATCCACTTGCTGTTCCAACAGAACATCCAGCTTCTTCTGGCAGGTTGCGCGGTGTTCTGCGGTGGCATCTGTGCGCTCCACCTGTTCTCGCATATGATAGATTTTCAGGGCAAGAATACTCAGCCGGTCAACGGCCCAGGCAGGGCTTTCGGTATTGATGGTGGCGTCGGGTAGGACGGGTGTCTCGTGGTATTTGGTGTAGAAATAGCTATCAATAGTCTCTACTAAATCCGTACGGTCTTGGTTGCTCTTGTCAATGCGTCGCTTAAGTACCAACGCCTCGACAGGGTCGATATTCGGGTCGCGGATAATATCCTCGAAGTGCCATTGCACAGTGTCTATCCAGCACTTGCGATAGAGATCTGCTTCAATGGTACCATCGCGGTATGGATTCTGAATAGGAGTATCAACACAATCTGTTACATGATAATCGTTGATAGCCCGTTCAAAGATGGGTCGTGCCTGTTCTGTAAAAGTCATTTTTCTTGGTTTTTATATGATTTATGGCGGCAAAGATAGTCATTTTTGCCTTTCTTTCAAAAAAAGATGGTTAAAAAGCGAAATTCTTGTGTTTTACATCCGAAATAAGTGTTATCTTTGCACCGGTTTTCGTTTATAAATCCATTTTTTGTTTTATTGAATTAACAAAATAATCCCGACATGAAATCAAAACTCTTCCTACTGGTCGTCTTTCTCACCGTAATGCTCGGAGCTCGTGCCCAGCGTGTCACTGATAGATTGGATCGCGGTCTGATTGCTATGAAGGTATCAAAGGGGGTCTTCCTCAGCTGGCGTATTCTTGGTGAAGAATACTACGATGTTCAATATAATGTTTATCGTGACGGACAAAAGATCAATGATGAGCCTTTGAATGTTTCTAACTATACGGACACCGGAGGAACTGTCTCCAACAGCTATGTCATCAAGGCTGTAGTGCGCGGCGTGGAAGAGACGGAAGCCAGCGCGGCAAAACAGCCATTGGCAACAGCTTACAAGGAGATTCAGTTGACACATGAAGGCATCCTCAGTACGCTTGTTCCCAACGATGCCACCTGCGCTGATGTCGATGGCGATGGCGAGCTGGAGATTATCATGAAATTCGATAACTTGAGTGAGATGGAGCAGTCCTATCCTAAATATGGGCCTACCATCAATGGGACAGTAACTCGTGAATATAGTATTATCGAATGTTTCAAGTTGGATGGCACACGCTTGTGGTGGATTAACTGTGGCCCTAATATGGGCGACTTCCAGAACAATGAGCAGAATATTATGGCTTATGACTGGGATGGCGATGGAAAGGCTGAATGTGTCATGCGAGCTGCGGACGGTACGGTGATGCATATGAGGGACGGAAACTCCTATACGGTTGGTAATTCTTCTGTAAATGTGCGTGGAGACTATGGGGGAGGAACAAATTGGTTCGTCACAACAGATGGCGAATACCTCCTATATTTTAATGGCGAGACAGGAGCTAAATATCAACAATTGAGTTACCCGCTGAAGCGTCTTGAGAGCGGTGAAACCGACCTGAATAAAGCCTGGGGCGACGGCTACGGACATCGCTGTTCAAAGCATTTCTTCGGTGCCCCGTATCTCGATGGTAAGAAGCCGAGCATTTTCCTCGCTCGTGGCATCTACACCCGTCATAAGATGATTGCCTATGATGTGAATCCTTCTACTCACAAGCTGTCTGTACGTTGGACGTGGTATAACAACTCCTATGGACCATGGCGAGGACAGGGCTATCATAATTATGCTGTTGCCGATGTGGATTGGGACGGACGTGATGAGATTGTCTTTGGCTCCATGGTTATTGATGATAACGGTATGGGCCTCTCTACTACAGGACTTGGGCATGGCGATGCCGAACATGTGGGGGACTTTAATCCCTATGCCCACGGACAGGAAATTTTCGCTTGTCAGGAGGATATACCGGGAACTAACTATCGTGATGCCACCACCTCAAACTTTTATTACCGCTACCAGAACGCCCCTGATGACGTAGGACGTTGCATGGCTGGTAATTTCTCCAATTCCTACCCAGGCTCCATCGGTACCCCCACCGACATCGGCCCAATTAGCTTAATCAAGAGCGCTAATATAAGCGGTATGGTCGAATCCGGTATTAATCAGAATTTCCGCATATACTGGGATGGTGATCTTTGCGAGGAAACATTCAATTATGTGAGTGGTAAGAACACAGAAGGCTGCATCGCTAAATATGGCAGCTGGTCACCCATCTACACCTTTACAGGTTCATTGACAAATAATGACACCAAAGGAACCCCCTGCTTCCAAGGTGATATTTATGGTGACTGGCGTGAGGAGGTCATTATGCGCACGGCTAACAACAATATCAGAATATATTCAACCGTTACAGCTTCCAAGTGGCGTATTCCAACTCTTTGGGCCGACCACCAGTACCGTAATGCGATGGTATGGCAGATGTGCGGCTACAATCAACCGCCTCACACGAGCTATTTCCTCGGAGAGTTGGAGGGTATCACTGTGGCGCCGCCGCCATTCACGATGAACGGCCGTGAGGAGGTCGCAGATGGAGGATCCATCACTTCCGATTTCAATGGCAAGCACGCTATCGTCTGTCAGACCAAGAACAGTTCTGTGACGATTGAGGATGGCGCTCAACCTGCTGTTTTAACCTTCAATGTTCCTACCTGGGTACAGGGTTCTGCTGCCAGCGAGTGTACGACTCAGAATACCACGATTAATTATACTACCTACACCTGTACTGTTACGGGTGGCGGTCTCGCAGGCAATGCCCGTTTGGTCAAGCAGGGCGATGGTATTCTCAACCTGCCCGCGGTAGATTTTGCCCACACAGGTAATACTGATATCTGGGCAGGTGTCGTTAACTTCGACGGCTCGATGCTCACTACCGACCTCTGGCTGAATCGTTTTGCTGAGTTGAATTCCAATGGAGGACGTTTCAAGAATATAAAGGCTGACTATGCCTCTATTATCCGACCGGGCGGAGTTGATAACAAGGGCTCTATCACAGTCGATAACTTAACCCTCGGCTTCGGTTCCCGTCTGATAGCAGATCTCTATAGCGACGGCCTAGAATCCGACTGCGTGCATGTGAAGACCCTTTCCATAGAGCGCAAGACAGGCAGTGCCTGGCTTACGGCTGGTCCTGAATACCTGATGCCAGTTGTGGAAGTCGTGGGCCACTATGCCAGCGGCAAGAGTAAGATGGAAGCCGGCAAGTATGTCATCGCTACTTTCGAGGGCGAACTGTCCGGCAGTGCCGATGATTTGATCATCGAGGGATTGCCTCTGGAGAATAAACTCATCTATACGGAAGGCAACAAACTCATCGTGGAGATTCTCCCACAACGCGAAGCATCATCCATCGTGTGGGCTCCTGTTGAGAATGCAATTTGGAACCTGAACGACATCGAGAACTTTGTCCTCTCTGGCGAGACGGATGCCACGCCGTTTGTCTCTGGCGACGAGGTTCTTTTTGACAACAGTACGAGCACAAGAACGGTCACAGTGACAGGGAGCGTCAGTCCCTCCATGTTTACTGTCAACAACACGACGAGCTCGGCCTACACCTTTGGCGGCAATGGCACCATTGATGGTGATGCCCAGTTCGTTAAGGAGGGCACGGGCATCGTCACGATGAATGGTATGAATTCCTATACGGGCGGCAACCACCTTAAAGGCGGTACAACGAAAGTCAGTGCGCTGTCGAATCAATATTCGGCAACGGGTAATCTCGGTGGAATAACCACCACGGCTAGTAAGTTCACGATGGAGAATGGTGCTATTCTGCAGACTACAAGTGAGGTCGAGCAAGGATCAGCGATGAAGATGGTGGGTGATGAAGGCGGTGTCATCAATAATAGCGCAAACTTCCGCTGTGGCGCGGCTCTTTCTGGAACTCTGCTCACCAAGAAAGGTAATGGTTGTCTCTTTGTTACCAATGGCAGTACGCTTTCCCGAATGATAATCGCGGCTGGCTCCGTGGCTGAGACGAGTAACCCGGCTACGACCGTGGAGTTCCAGGGCGGCACACTCTATGATGACGCCCAGTGCACGACTCACAACATCTATGTTCCTAAGGGAAAGACGGGCTACTGGCATCTCTCCTACTCCTATTATACAGCTTATAGTAACAAGGTAACAGGCGAGGGTACACTCGTCATCGTACCGCGCAATACTGTCAGCCGTGTTCGCATTACTGGCGACTGGACTCAGTTCGAGGGTACTATCAAGCACACGACTAAAGATATCTGGCTCCCTCTGGATATGTCGTCTGGAATGCCAAAGGGCACGCTCAACCTCGACGAGGGCTGCACTGCTACTAATGTCTGCAAGGCCTTTACCATCGGCAAGCTCACGGGTAAGGGCTCGCTGGCACATCCCATCTCCAATTTCCGGGACCAGGCTGTTATCAGTGGCAACAATACTTGGGATGTCGGCAACAGCGATGGCAACGATTTCACCTTTGCGGGCACTTTTACCGATAATGGAGGCTCGAATAAGGTGATCTTCAACAAGATTGGAACCTGTAAGATGACAGTCTCGGGTAAGAGTAATCACAGCGGAGGTACTACGGTAAAGGCTGGTGAGTTGCACTTCAATTCAGGTGCTACCCTTGGTAAGGGCGCTCTCACTGTTTCTAGTGGTGCCACGCTCTCAGGCGCAAGCACGGTAGCTCTCACCAACTCCTCTTATACCTTTAGTTCCAGATCCACTTTGGTTGTTCGCAGATCGGAAACGTCCTATTCCGACTATATCAATTTCGGCGGGCAGAACGTCACCATTAGTCGTGGTGCGATTGTGGTGATACCCATCAAGGCTGCTGCTGAGGTTGATGCTACGACGGGTGCAGTGACCAATCCTGGTGGCTGCTATCTGAAGAACATCGACAAGTTGACCATAAACGGCACAATCAGCCTGCGTCTGTATAGTACTTTTGCCAATAAGGTCAATGCGGGAGATGTGGTCTATCTCTGGACAGATGTCACGACTGTCACTGGTACTCCTGTATTGGATGAGGAGTCTGTCATTATCAATGCGGAGAAGGGTCTCTATTGGGATACTACAGACATCGCTTCCGGTATCCTTCGCGTGGCTTACGATCCTACTGTTGGCATACGATCTTTAAGTGCTGATGGTAAGCCGCACACAATCTACACCCTCGATGGCAGGAAGGTGAATGAAACACGTCCTGGACAGATATATATCATCAATGGCCGCAAGGTGTTAGTGAAATAATCCAGGAAGCCGCTCCCAATTGGGGCGGCTTCTTACTTACTCTCTGCGAATCTCCCCTGAGCCATAGCAGCGGTGCTTATATTCGTCGTAAAGCACCGCAAACTGTCCGGGTGCTACACCTTGGAGGGGGCGTTCGGTGTGAAGGTCGAGACGGCCGTCGGGTAGAAGAGTGACTTCCACTGGGCAGAAATCAG
>Ga0310786_10005484_pt1 | contig 17187 bp, 8 predicted proteins | sample AusTroGonzalo_MG_FD_203881 | JGI IMG/M metagenome (GOLD analysis project Ga0310786, IMG submission 203881) | Bovine rumen microbial communities from tropical cattle in Woodstock, Queensland, Australia - Gonzalo_03 (v2) (version 2) | ecosystem: Host-associated > Mammals > Digestive system >... | reverse complement strand
CACCAGGAACTGCCGTCCCAAGTTGGAGCAGATAGATCTGTCCAAACATATACAGCGCCGTGCATCGGCCAAAAATAGAACTGATACGGTGGTTAATCCGCTTATAGGTGAGCGCCGACAACTGGTTGTGCTTGCGGAGTTTGCCGACAAAGGATTCAAGGGGGACAGCCTGCAGACTTTGCAACAGTGGGATAAGATTTTGAATACCAAGAACTTAAACGACACATTATTCTTTGGATCCCTGCATGATTATTTCTATGATCAGAGTTACGGACAGTTTAACGTAAGCTTTGATCTGTTTTATGTTGCGGTGGACAGTGTGAAAAAGTACCGCAGTACGAATGACGATGATGAAAACAGCAAATACCTGGTTCAGGACATTGTAAGTGTTATAGACGACAATGTGAATGACTGGGGGATGTATGACTGGAACAATGACGGTAAGGTGGATCAACTGCTCATTATTTATGCCGGTAAAGGTATGAATGACGGCGGAGGCAAGATGTCCATTTGGCCGCATCAATGGTGGATGAGTGAACATGAAGATTGCAATCCGATACCTGTAACTACAGGACTGAAAACCTATCTGGTTGATTCTTATTGTGCTGTTGCGGAGTTGTCAGGAAGAGGTGATTACGGCTCATTCGGTACTTTGTGCCACGAATTCAGCCACTGTTTTGGATTGCCGGATTTTTATAATGGCTCCACCCAATTTGTGGGCAGTTGGGATTTGATGGATAACGGTAACTTTAACGGTAATGGTTTCCATCCATGCGGTTACTCTGCATTTGAGCGTGCTTTCATGGGCTGGATTACTCCTGTGGAATTGGATAATGATACTGTGATTACAGGTTTCCAGGCGTTGTCAGATGCTCCCATGTCATATTTGATCCGCAATGACGGTTGGGCTGATGAGTACTATCTTGTGGAAAACAGGCAGATGAAAGGATGGGATGAGTTATTGCCTGATAGCGGAATAGTGGTTTTCCATGTGGATTATGATGAAGATATATTCCATTATGGCATGCCGAATGAGAAGACCAGAAAACGTTACACCATATTTCCGGCCAACAATAAAACGTATTTCAGCAAAGAGAACATAAAAGGCTGGGCATACCCCAACAACGGCAACAACAGCCTTACAAATACCTCGGAGCCCGCAGCCGAGCTTAATAACCTGAACAGTGATGGCACGTTATTCATGAACAAGCCTATCACGGAGATGGCTGTGGTCAGTGGTGTGGCGCAGTTCAAGTTCTGTTATCCCCTCGTGGACGGCATAGGTTCTGTAAAACTGGAATCTGTAAGTGAAGGCCCATGGTTTTCCATCCAAGGAGACCCGCTTCCGGGCGTTCCTGAGCGGCAGGGTCTGTATATCCGTGAGGGTAAGTTGGTGTTGGTAAGATAATATCATTATCTTTGCTATCGTGTAGTAATCAATTCAACCAAATAGATTTATGAGAAAAGTTTTAATGGTCCTTGGCGCGGTGGCGCTTGGTTTTGTTTCAGCATTTGCCGCTGACAATAAGGGAATTTCATTTGATGAGTTATCGGCCGATAGGTTTACGCTCATAGAGAACGGTAAGCCGGTTCAGATTTTGGCCGATGAAGCCGACAAGAGCGGTGTCCAGATTGCTCTGAAGGCTTTGCAGAAGGATTTCAAGGCCGTATCGGGCACAGAGGCTCAGGTGATTTACGAACCTGGTCAGGGTAAACCCGTGATTGTGGGTACAATTGACAGCAAGTATATCCAGCAGATTATCAAGGCCAAGAAGATTGATAAGAAGGAGCTTCAGGGCAAGCGCGAGAAGTACATAATGAGCGTGATTGCCAACCCCATAAAGGGCATTGACGAGGCTCTGGTGATTGCCGGCAGCGATATGCGCGGTACCATTTACGGTATCTACGAGCTGTCCGAGCAGATTGGCGTATCTCCCTGGTACTACTGGGCTGATGTTCCAATTGAGCATAAGGATAACATTTCACTGGCCAAGGGTACATACACGGCAGGTGAGCCTGCGGTGACCTATCGTGGCATTTTCCTGAACGATGAGGATCCGTGTCTTACCACATGGGTAAGGAACACCTTTGGCACACAGCGTGGCGGCCATGAGTTCTACGCATGCTGCTTTGAACTGCTGCTAAGATTGCGTGCCAACTTTATGTGGCCGGCAATGTGGGGTTGGGCATTCTATGCCGATGATCCTGAGAACTCAAAGACTGCCAATGAGATGGGTATTATAATGGGTACTTCTCATCACGAGCCGATGGCGCGTAACCATCAGGAATGGGCCCGTAACCCGCGTGCATACGGTGGTCAGTGGGATTATACGGTTAATAAGGATGAACTGCAGAGATTCTTCCGTGAGGGCATGGAGCGCGCCAAGGATACCGAGGACCTGATTACAATCGGTATGCGCGGTGACGGTGATGCCGAGCTGCGCGGAAGCGACGAGGACAACATGAAGATGCTGGAGGGCCTGTTCGCCGACCAGCGCCAGATTATAAAGGAGGTTACCGGCAAGCCCGCCGAGAAGCGTCCGCAGGTTTGGGCACTTTACAAGGAGGTTCAGACTTACTACAACAAGGGCCTGCGCGTGCCTGACGATGTAATTATCCTTTTGTCCGATGACAACTGGGGCGATATTCGCCGTTTGCCCAATGCCGAGGAGCGCAAGCGCAAAGGCGGCTGGGGTATGTACTATCACGTTGACTATGTGGGTGCACCGCGTAACTCAAAGTGGCTGAACATAACTCCGATACAGCACCTCTGGGAGCAGATGCAGCTGACATATGACTACGGTGTAGACAAGATTTGGGTTCTCAATGTAGGTGACCTTAAGCCTATGGAGTATCCTATCACCCTGTTCTTGGATATGGCATGGAACCCCACATCATTCACCGTTGACAATCTGCTGGAGCACACTTATGACTTCTGCCTTGAGTTCTTTGGTGAGGAAGAGGCTGAGGAGGCTGCACGTATCCTGAACTTGTGCTGCAAGTACAACGGCCGAATAAGTGCCGAAATGCTCGATGCACGTCAGTACTACACACTTGAGACCGGTGAGTTTGAGCAGGTTTGCGACGATTACGCACGTCTGGAGGCCGAGGCTCTGCGCCAGTATCTGAAACTGAAGCCTGAGTATCGTGACGCTTATCAGCAGATAATACTGTTCCCCGTACAGGCTATGGGCAACATCTACGATATGTATTACAGCCAGGCCATGAACCAGAAGCTGGTGCGTAACAATGATCCTGCCGCCAACTACTGGGCAGAGCGTTGCGAGCGAGACTTTAAGCGTGATGCCGAGCTGTGCGCATATTACAACAAGGAGATGGCCGGCGGCAAGTGGAACGGTATGATGATCCAGAAGCACATCGGCTATACATCCTGGAACGATAATTTCCGTGCCGATACACAGCCGCGCGTTAGCCGCGTTGAGAAGGGCGAGAAGGAGGGCGGATATGTATTCACCCAGAAGGATGGTGTCGTTGCAATGGAGGCAGAGCATTTCTTTGAGCAGGCTCCTGTGACCACAGGTTCCGCCAAGTGGACTACCATTCCGTTTATGGGCCGTACACTGTCAGGCGTGGCTCTGATGCCTTACAGCCAGCCTACCGACGGTGCCAGCATGACTTACAAGTTCAATCTGACAGAGGATGTCGATGAGTTATCGGCCGTAATTGCAGTGAACGCAACGCTGACATTCTATCGTCTGGAGGGTCACCGTTACATGGTTAGCCTGGATGGCGGTCAGGAGATTGAGGTTGTGTTCAACGAGCGTCTGAACGAGGATCAGCGCAACATCTACTCAGTTTATTATCCCACCGTTGCAACACGCGTCAAGGATGACCGTGTACAGCTGGGCAAGGCTGCCAAGGGTGAGCATACCCTGACAATCCGCCCGATTGAGCCGGGTACCGTCTTTGAGAAGGTGGTGATTGATGCCGGCGGCTACATTAAGAGTTACCTGTTCATGCCGGAATCACCCTACGTGAGGGAGTAAATAAAAAAGCCTCGCTGATTCAGCGAGGCTTTTTTGTTTAGAAGGTGAGGTTAACTGTCGCACCGTAGGAGGGTGCGTTTTGCCTGTCTATAAATACCGTTGGTTCAAATTCGAATTGGAGTAGGCGAGCGGCACGTTTCAGTTCCAGCTCGCTGTTGTACTCATCGGCTATTCTATTAAGTTCCCGTTTGGCTTTGGATTTCTGAACAGTGCCAAGCGTGTAGAACGTGAGCGTGGGTAAGGCCAATGCGCCCGATATTATGTAGAGCTTCTTGGAGAGCCCCGGATCGTCAGAGTTGTAGTGGGTTGCGGCAATCAGCGTCAGGATTGCAGTGGGAATTCCGCATAATACGCCGATGCTCTGCTTGTTGTCACCTTTAATGAATTTGCGGTTGGCAATCTCGTATCTCTGGAACTGAAGAGAATCCAGCAGTTGTTTGAGGTCATCTTCACGGATGGCATTGCCTGCGCCTCGGCCCTCGGTGAATGTCAGGCTGCCGCTGTAACGGGCAATCTCGGTGCTGTCATTGAGAGTTGCGTATCCCCAGCCGCCCATGCCGCCGCCGAAGCCGCCGCCTCCGCCACGCTGGCCACCACCGCCCTGGAAGCCTCCGCCTCCGCCGCGCTGGCCGCCGCCTCCGCCGAAGCCTCCGCCTCCGCCAAAGCCTCCGCCACCACCGAAGCCTCCACCGCCGCCTCCACCGCCGGGTTGGGCAGCTGCTGCGATTGACAACATGATGACAAATAGAACTGAGAGGAGTCTTTTAAGCATATTGGGCATGACGGTTATAAATCAAAGGATTTATATTGTGACTGCCAATCGGTCAAAAGGTTTAATCAACGCCAGTTTTTATCAAGGAAAGCTATGCGGTCGTGGAACCATTTCTTGAGGACGCTTATCTCCTCATCGTAGCTGGCTACGGTGTAGGCCGAGAACATACCGGCTGCGTTGCCGCCACCGAAGCCTCCTCCGAAGCCACCGCCTGGGAATCCTCCTCCGAATCCACCGCCTGGGAATCCTCCTCCGAATCCGCCGTTACGCTGCTGCCCGTTGGTGCTGTTGGAGCTGTTGGGAACCAGCAGGTCGGGATATTTGGCATACTGACGTGCCTGTGACTCCTTGAGCAGTGCTGCGTGCTCGTCGATGAACTTATCTATGTTGGCGTCGCTGAGGTATCCCTTGCGCAGTTCTTTCCAGCGTGCCTTTACCTTAGCCACAAAGTTGGGATCTTCCATGAGGCGTTTCCACATGGCGGGAGTGGGGTTGGTCTCGCTTCCGTTATACACCCATGCCTCGATGTTGTTGGCATTGGCAAAGTTGCAGTTGCCGTAGGCCAGGTTGTAGTCCCATACTGTTCCTGCGTGCAGCTTGCCGCCGGTACCGTCGGGGTTCTGCTTGTCCTTATAGAAATAGGTGCTGCGCTTAAGTCCGTCGGCATTCAGGCTGAGTTCGGTATGGATTATGTAGTCCACGAATGACTCCACGTCGATGTACTTGGCGTAGCCGTTCTTGGGATCGGCAAAATTCTCGCTCTGGATGACCTTCTCGGTGGTCTTGATATAATCACTGATGTATTTCTCCTGCTCGGGGGTGAGCTTATCGGACTTGGGGTAGAAATAGCTCCAGGTTACCGTGGCACGGCCTCCGCCTCCGAAGCCTCCCATGCCGCCGCCAAAACCGCCTCCGAAACCTCCCATACCGCCGAATCCGCCGTTTGAGATCAGGCCGGGAACATCGGACTGGAAGGATTTTTCGCCTTCATCGGGCGGGTCGACACGTACTATGTAACCGCCTGTGAGTTCGATGCCTTCGGTATCGGTCTTTTTGAGTTTGGCTATGTCGATGCGGTTCTCGCCGCGTTTGATTTTTTCGCAAAGAATGTAGACGCCGATGTATCGGCCGTTCATGACGACCTCGCAGTAGCGGGTGCGCGGTGCCCAGTGGCCCATGTTGGTCCACATGTCGAATGCAAAGACGTCACGCATCATGGAGATGTCGTTGTAGGGGGCCAGCAGGACCCAGTCGTTGTCGGCGGGCATGCCTAGGAGCTCCACGTTGTTCGCCTTGCCCTCGGACGTTACGGTCTCGAACGTAAAACGCTTCTGGTCAAAGAATAACGATGAATTTCCGCGGAGTTTTATCTTGATGTTGCCGTCGTATCCGTTGGCAGGATCGGTCACTTTGTTGCGCTTGGAGCCGTTGTCGATTACCTTCATCGTGGCACCGGTCTTTTCACTGTTGGTGAGCGTGCGGTTATCGGTCTGGATTATTACGATAGGCAGGTCCGATGAGGTGAAATCCACATCTGTACGCGATGAAGTGGGGTCGTACTCGGTTCCCATCATGAAACCGCCGCCAAAACCGCCGCCTCCAAAGCCTCCGCCGGGCATCTGACCCTGCTCATCGGGATCAAACGGGAACCGGCCTCCGAAACCACCGGGAAATCCACCGCCCGGGAATCCTCCGCCTCCCGGGAACTGTGCGAAAGCTGCTGCCGAAAACAGGGCTGCAGACACTATAGAGCACAAAAATTTTGCCTTCATATCGTCATTCATTTTTTACATAAATAGCGAAATAAAGGCAAAAAGTTAAAAAGGTACCAATGGGGTCTGCCCCCAATGGTACTATTTTTCAAACAATTTCAAGTCTATGCAGTTACCCATCTGGACATAGCCTTCGGCATTGGGGTGAAGGTAGTCGTTCTCAAAGAGGTACTTGGGATTGAGCTGTGCGGGATCGTCGGGGTTGCCCATTGCGGCATCGAAGTCGATTACGCCGTCAAAGTAACCGCTTGAACGGATCCACTGGTTGAGCTGCTGACGGCCGGCCTCGTGGTTCTCGCTGTAGTAGTTGTTACCCTTGAACTGCATTACGGGAGCACCGTAAACCTTGATTCCGCGCTCGTGAGCCTCGGCAATGATCTGCTTGTAAACCTCCTCTATCTGGTTGGCCTTTGAGATGGCGTCGCCGCGACCGCCAAGGTCGTTCACACCCTCAAAAAGGATGATGTACTTGACGCCCTCCTGCTGGAAGAGGTCACGCGGGTAGCGGCTCTTTCCGGTCGGTCCAAGGCCGCCCTGGAGTATGCAGTTACCGCCAAGACCCATGTTCAGGACCGATACGCGCTTGGTTTTCTTGTTTGCAAGCAGACGGCGTGACAGGTTATCGGTCCAGCGGTTCTGCTCGTTGGTGGTCGATCCGCGACCGTCGGTGATGGAGTTGCCCAAAACTACGATTGCGCGGGCTTTCTTTTCGGCCTTGATCTCGATGGCGTTGATGATGTACCAGTGAGCGGTCTTGACTGCGTTTGTAAAGTCAGAACCCTGACCCTCAATAAGATATGAATCGGTACGTGAACCGGGATGACCTGTTACGCTGGTCGATGAAGCCTCGCCCAGGTGCATTGTGATGGCTACGTTCTCGCGGTTCTTCATAGGGAACTTGACGGGATCGGATGTTACAAGCTCACCCGGCTTGATGGTTACAGATTTGCTTCCGTTAAATGTAAGGGATACTTCAGTTCCGGCTACGATATCGCTGCTTGCGCCTGCTGTGGCTGCAAGTGCTATCTCGGCTGCATTGATGGTTACGGGACCCTGGCTGAACTCGTTGGAGAACTTTACTCTGACCTCCTTGCCGCTGATGGATGTCTGGACTATCTGACGGATGGAGTTGTTCTCAAGACCGGGGGCAGGGGGGCAGTTGTGCGGTTCTACAACCTGTTCGGCTGTGGCCCATGTTGCTACCCAGTGCTTGCCTGCATAGGCAGGTGTCAAAACGAAAGCCGTCAAAACGGCGGTCAGAATTACTGATTTAAGTTTCATAATTGGTTATTTTGGTTTTTGTGTTGTCTGCTTTCGGATTGTAAAGATACTAATTAAAGCGAATGCCGGATACAAACCGGGCGTGTTTGTCATAATCGTTAAGAATTGTTCCATTGTGGCGCTTAAGGTTTGGAACATATCCTAATTAATGATACCTTTGGAACAATTACTAAACTACTGCCTATTATAGACAAATGCGTAAACCAATAATTGCTCTTGTTGCAGGATTGCTCTTTCTTCCTGTCAATGCACAAAGAACGTACCGCTATCAGATGGGACAACTGTCCAATAACCGCTTCCAGGCTATCTGTGAGGACCAGTCTGGCTTTATATGGATCGGTACGGAGAATGGTCTGAACCGTTATGACGGTTACAATTTCCATAAGTTTTTCCATGACAACAACGACTCGTTGTCACTTATGAGTAACTACATCCGCAGTCTTTACAGCGACGAGGATGGAACATTATGGATAGGTACCAACCGTGGTATCCAGTATCTCAGACCCAGCGACAAACGTTTCAATACGGTTTTGTTTCCTGGCGCCCGTCTGCCTTACATACAGCAGATTACCAAGTTGAGTGACGGCAAGATATGGGTTGCTGCCCCTGGTGACGGTCTTTACTGGATCGATCCCGAGAATCCCGTCCAGGTTAACGGCATCTCTAGCCTGAACAATTATGCTCCCGCACAGGGCATATTCCGCGGATTCGTTGAGGACCAGGAGGGTACCATCTGGCTTGGCACAGCAAACGGTGTGTTGCTGTATGATCCCAGAAATGACAAGGTTACGGAATTCAGCATGGACGTTATAAACGGTGACGTGACGGGTGTAATAATGAATCCTAACGGCGACATTTTCATATCGACCCACAATCATCTTTTCATGTGGAGTACATCGAGACGCCGCCTGACTCGTATAACCCCTGAGGAGGGTATTTGGGAGATTACCCATCTGTTCATGGACCGCGAAGGCCTGAAGGTGTCACTCCGAGGCAAGGGCCTGCTGTATCTGACCGATGACCTTCACCTGGAGCCATACATGCTCAAACCCAATGATCCCAGTCTTGAAAAACTGGACGTAAGTGCCATGTACATGGACCGCGCAGGTAACAACTGGATTGGCTGTTTCCTGTCGGAACTCATTTTGGTGACAAAGGACCGCAATGAGTTTGAATACTGGAAATTTACTGATTATCAGGAGGATATTTCGGGAACTGTGACGGCTATGGTGATTGATTCTGATAACAGGCTGTGGATAGGATACAACAATAACGGTGTCACCTGTATGTCAGGCAGCGGTGAAGTTCTGAGAATGGGCCGCAATTCAACTTATATAAGCTGCCTGTTCCGTGACAGCAGGAACAGGATATGGGCAGGCTGTCCGAATCAGGGACTGGGTTTGCTGAATACCCGCAACGGGGCTATCGAGATGGTGCTTTCCAATGATTACTCGAACGTTTCATCCATCGCCGAGGACTCAAAAGGCAGACTTTACTACTCCGAGCTGGGTACAGGTTTCACACGTCTGGATCCGGTAACGCTAAAGACCGAGGTGTACGGCGATTTTGCCAAGAGCAGCCGTAAGGGACGCTCGCTCAACAATGATTGGATTCACATAATGATCATAGACAGCTGGAACAGGCTGTGGATAGGCCATGACAACGGTGCCGACTGCTTTGACATTGACCGTAACGAGTTTATTGACAACGACAAACTGTCCGAAGCCATGGGTACGTCGGGTTGTACCTGCATCCTTGAGGAGAGGGAGGGCATAATATGGTTCGGTACCACAAAGGGAATCATCGTATATAATATGACAAACGGTGTGGCAACCCTTTTGAACACTGCCAAAGGCCTTTCCAGCAACGATATACGCGGTATGGTCAAGGATGGTGAGGGTTACATCTGGGCATCGACCCCGGGTGGTGTGAACCGCATCAATCCCGACGATTTTGAGATAAGCCGATTCTTTACCGAGGAAAAGGCATTCAATGGAATATCGGCCTTCTCGACAGTTGATGACAGGGCTTATTTTGCCAGCAATTCGGGCATTACCGCTTTCTATCCTTACAGGATTATCACCGAATCAACTGTCAATAAGGTGGTTATGACAGGTTTCTATCTGAACGGCCAGCCTATCACATCCGAGTCGACATCGGGCGGAAAGCTAATTTCGGAGAAACCGCTCACCGTATCGGACCAGTTCCGCCTGGCTTACCGTGACAACTCTTTCACGCTGGAATTCAGTTCGTTGAACTACGGCGATGAGATGAACCTGATTTACGAATACTCCATGACTCCCGGCGGAAGCGAGTGGGTGAGCAATCCCGCGGGCGTGAACCGTTTCAGTTTCTCGCAGCTGGGTTTTGGCCGATACACGCTCTCTGTAAGGGCAAGGCTTAATGATATTATCTCATTACCAAAGACTTACGTTATCAAGATTGAAGCTCCGTGGTATGCCTCATCGGTTGCGATTATCCTGTATCTGGTGCTCATGCTGGTGTTCCTGATGTTCATTTTCAGGACCCGCCGCAAGACACGTCAGAGGGAGATGGATGAGGCTAAGTTCCAGTCATTCATTAATGTGGCTCACGAGATATGCGCTCCTATGACGATGGTGATTTCGCCGCTTGAGGATATGCTGCAAAACAATGCAATACCTGCCGATGTGCAGTCTAACCTGCGTCAGATGCACAAGAGCTCCACACGTATCCTGTCGCTGATTAACCAGCTGCTGGATATGCGTAAGTTCGATGAGGGCCAGATGCAGCTGCATTTTGCCGAGACTGACCTGATCAACTTCCTGATGGGACCGTTCGAACTCTACACTCAGACGGCCGAGAAGCGCAACATAGACTTTACTTTCAACCATCCGATGGCTGAGCAGCCGGTTTGGATTGACCGTGACAGCATTGACAAGGTGATGATGAACCTGCTGTCAAACGCTTTCAAGTACACGGCCGATTCGGGCAAGATCGAGATGAGCGTCGAAGTGGGGACCGATGACCACGAGAAGGGGCCGCTTCACAACTATGTGGAGATATCGATCAAGGATACGGGTATCGGCCTGGACAAGGATGACATTGAGCGCATTTTCCAGCGTTTCTATAGGGCCGACAATAAGGTGACATCGGTCACGATGGGTATGGGTATCGGCTTGAATTACAGTCAGATGCTTGTGCATATGCATCATGGTACGATTAAGGCCGATAACCGCAAGGACGGTCAGACGGGAAGCGTGTTCTCGTTCCGTCTGCCGCTGGGTAACAGCCATATCCCGGCCGAGGATATCGTGGATACCGACCAGATTGCACGTCCTCAGCTGGAGCGCAACCGTGCCAGCCTGGATTACGATGAGCCTACGGATGACAGCCGTTTCAAGGGCAACTTCAAGGTGCTTGTGGTGGATGATGACGACTCTATGCTGGATTATCTGTCGGACAGCCTTAAGCATAGCTACAAGGTGATTACGGCCCGTAACGGTAAGGAGGGTCTCAAGCTTGCGGTATCGCAGATGCCGGATCTGATCATTACCGATGTTGTTATGCCTGAAATGGATGGTATTCAGCTGGTTAAGGCTCTTAAGGGCAACTCGCTGGTAAGTCACATCCCGGTTATCATGCTGTCGGGCAAGAACAAGCTTCAGGATCGTATGCTGGGTCTGGATACCGGTGCCGACAGTTATCTGCCCAAGCCGTTCTATATGAGTGAGCTTAAGGCTCTTATGTCCAACCTTATCAGCAACCGTCTGATTGTTAAGGGTAAGTTCTCGGGGCAGCAGGAGCAGTCGGAGAATGTGGCTGCGGTTCAGTTTGAGTCAAGCGATGAGCAGTTCATGAAGCGCGTGATGGAGATTGTGAATGCCAATATCTCCAACAGCGACTTCAATATCACCCAGATGGTTGATGAGGTGGGTATGAGCCGCACTCAACTGCACCGCAAGCTCAAGGAACTTACCGGCTTCTCAGCAGCCCGATTCATGCAGAACATCCGCATGCAGCAGGCTATGAAGCTCCTCAAGGAGAAGCGCGTAAATGTTTCTCAGATTGCTTACAGCGTTGGTTTTGCTTCTCAGACTCACTTCTCTACTACGTTTAAGCAGTACTACGGCGTCAGTCCCACGGAATATATCCGCCAACTCGAAGCTGAAGAGCAAAAATGATACCATTGGGGTCAGGCCCCATTGGTATCACTCTAGGGAGTGTAGCAATTCTATTTCGGCTTTCCAGAGGGTTTCGTCTGGGGTTTCCAGGATGAAGGGGATGTCGTTTAAGTTCTGGTCCTTCATTATCTTTTTGAAGAAGTCCAGACCTAGGAAGCCTTTTCCTATGGAGTCGTGACGGTCTACTCGGGAGGCTAGTTCCTTCTTGCTGTCGTTGAGGTGGATGGCACGGAGGTAGGAGAGTCCTATTTCGTTGTCAAACTCTTCCCAGACGCTCTCGTAGGCGTTTTTGAGGTCGTAGCCGGCGGTGTAGGTGTGGCAGGTGTCTATGCAGACTCCTACGCGGCTCTTGTCCTTTACTCCGTCAATAATGCGCTTTATTTGCCAGAAGGCGAAACCTATGTTGGAGCCTTGGCCGGCGGTGTTTTCTATGACTGCGGTTACGCCTTTGGTCTTTTCCAGAGTAAGGTTGATGCTTTCGGCTATTCGGTCCATGCACTCTTCGGGAGTGATCTGCTTGAGGTGGCTGCCGGGGTGGAAGTTGAGCATGGTCAGGCCAAGCTGCTCGCAGCGCTGCATCTCGTCAAGGAATGAGGCGCGTGATTTTTCCAGTCCTTCGGCATCGGGACTGCCCAGATTTATCAGGTAACTGTCGTGGGGCAGAATGTATCTGGGCTCGATTCCGGACTTTAACATCTCAGTCTTAAACCTTTCTATTTCAGTTTGTTGCAGAGGTGTGCTGAACCACTGGCGCTGGTTCTTTGTGAACAGGGCAAAGGCCGATGCGCCTACTGCCATTGCGTTTATCGGAGCGTTGAAAACGCCTCCCGAAGCTGATACGTGTGGACCTATTTTTTTCATATTTCTCAAAAATAGTACCAATGGGGCCTGACCCCAATGGTATCATTTTAGCCTAGATCAACGACTGTGATGCCGTGGCCACCGAACTGGATGTGCTCGTCGTGATAGTCCTTGACGGCGGGGACGGTGTGCAGGTACTGGCGGATAAGGTTGCGCAGTATGCCGTTGCCGGTGCCGTGCAGGATGCGCACGCGGCTCATTCCGATGAGCGTGGCGTCGTCAATAAAGTGCATTACGGTCTGGATTGCCTCGTCACCGCGCATGCCGCGGACATCGATATCGGGCTTGAAGGCAAGCTTGCGGTTGTAGATGTCGTCATGGGTCTGCTTGCTCACATATGTGGCTGTGCGTACCTCCTGGACCTTTACGGGATTGGCGGGCTCCAGACGGTTGGCCTTGACGGAGGTCTTTATGAGGCCGAATGCTACGGTTATGTCGTTTTTGTTGACCGATATCACTTCGCCTACCTGGGTCTGGCCGGAAAGACGGACGGTGTCACCGACCTTGAACAGGCGTTTGCCTGATGTTACAGGTATGTTGAGCGGTTCTGAAGGGGCGGGAGAGGCCTGCTGGGCGTGAGGCTCCTTGAGCTTGTCACGCTTGCGCTGCTCGCGGCGCTCCTGGCTCTGGCGGATGCGCTCCATCTTGCGCTGTATCTTGAGCTCGTCCTCAGAGTTGGCCTGGCGGTCATCGATAGTCTCCTTGAAATCAGTGAGTTCCTGACGTGCCAGACGGGTCAGTTCCTTATCGGCCTGGGCCTCCTTGATGGTGCGTATGGTGTTCTCAATCATGGCGTTGGAGTCCTGGATAAGCTGATCGGCTTTCTCCTTGGCCTCACGGATGATTGATTTGCGTTCTTTCTGTAATGACTCCAGCTCCTGACGGTGCTGTTCAATCTGCTGGTCAAGCTGTTTCTCCAACTGATGCACGTTCTGGCGCTTGTTCTCCCAGTAACGTTTGTCACGGACAATGTCTTGCAGATATTTGTCGGCATTCACGTAATCGCGGCCTACAATCTGCGTAGCGTCCTCGATGACATCCTCGGGCAGACCTATCTTGCGAGCAATCTCTACTGCAAACGAACTGCCGGGATTGCCAATCTGCAGAATATAAAGGGGTTGCATCAGATGGCGGTCGTAGAGCATGGCGCCGTTGCGGATGCCCTCGTTGCCATCGGCATAATGCTTAAGGTTCTGATAGTGTGTGGTTATGATGCCGAATACGTGATTCTTATTGAAACGCATCAGCACCGACTCGGCAATCGCGCCGCCTATGTTGGGCTCGGTGCCGCTTCCGAACTCGTCAATCAGGATGAGTGAGCGGTTATCGGCATATTTCATCATGTTCTTCATGTTGAGCAGGTGGCTGGAGTAGGTTGACAGGTCATCGTCGATGCTCTGCTCGTCGCCTATGTCAATGAATATGCTCTTGAATATGCCGGCGTGGCTGTTGGGGCGCATGGGGACGGGAATTCCGCACTGCAGCATGTACTGCAGAAGACCTACCGTCTTGAGGCACACTGACTTACCGCCGGCGTTGGGGCCCGATATAAGTAGGATGCTGTTCTTGGAATCCAGGTCGATGTCAAGCGGCACGACGCTCTTTTCGTGCTTGGCGAGCGACTGCTTGAGCAGCGGATGCACGGCCTGCACCCAATCAACCATGGTTTTGCGCTCCATAATGGGTTTGCAGCCGTCAAAATCTATCGTCAGGCGGGCCTTGGCACGGATAAAGTCAATCTGCGCCATGAATGCGTATGACTCAAGTATTGACGGTATTTCGGGGCGTATGCTGTCTGTGAATGCTATCAGAATGCGGGTGACTTCGCGTTTCTCATCGGCCTCAAGTTCGCGAATGCGGTTGTTTGCCTCGACAACCTCCTCGGGTTCGATGAATACGGTCTTGCCCGATGCGGACTCATCGTGTACTATTCCGCGTATCTTGCGCTTAAGACCGGGGGCTACGGGCAGTACCAATCGGCCGTCACGCATAGTGGGGGCGGCATCCTTATCGACCAGACCATCGGACTGTGCCTGTTTAAGGATGTTGCCAAGTATGCGCGATATGCTGAACGACGTGTTGGTCAGATCCATGCGGATGCGGTACAGCTCGGGTGACGCATTGTCCTTGAGTTTGCCGAATTTGGTGAGTATGCGGGCAATTCCCTGCGTGATGGTGGGGAATACGGCGACATCGGCGGCAAGTTCGGAGAGGTTGGGATAGAGGCCCTGGTTCTCCTCCTTGTTCAGGAAATCAACTATTCCGCTGATGGTTTCAAGCGAGCGCCACAGGCCAAGCAGTTCGGCCTCATCCATCCAGGTGCCGATGACCTTGATGCGTGACAACGCCTCGCGCAGGTCGTGGTAGTTCTGGTCGGGGAATGATTTGCCTTGGGTAAGTATCCTGACAAACTCCATGGTCTGGTCCAACGCCTTCTCGACAGGCTGGAAATCGGCCTGGAACTGCATCTCCTGGACAAGTTGCACTCCAAGAGGGCAGATACAGCGGTCGGCCAGCATCGTGCGGATCTGGTCAAAACCGGTTTTCTGTTCAAAGTTGTCAGGGTATATCATCTTATTTTACAAGAATCTGAATGTTGCTTGCACCGGTACGGTTTGTGAGCCAGTGTTTTATGAGGTCGATATCCGGCTCGGCTCCTTCCTGGAACGACAGTATGCAGATGTAGGTGGTATCGGTTGCGGTGCCGTTGATATCGTACGAGATATGGCGCTGCATGGACATGTCGCTGATATCGGGTACAAATACGCCCAGTTCACGTGACATGCTGCTGACGGCCAGCGTATCGGCCATACCGATTGAAGCCAGACGCTCCTGCAGGTATGAAATCTGGCGGTTCTTCTCGTTGAGCATCTCGGTGTAGTTGCTCTGCAGGGCCGTTATGGCAATTCCGCCGTCCTCCTGGTTGGACTGGCGTACTACCAGGTCAACCTTGGGCAGATGGTAGACGCTTGACATCTGGCCGCGTATGTTGTTTATCACGTTCTCCGACAGCGGCTCGCCGAACAGACGTACCTCAATCACAGACTTCTTGCGCGGGTTGGCATTGTACTCATAGGTTGACTCTACAACGAATGTGTTGTCATATTTGAAAGCCTCATCAACGAAATTCCTGTAGTTGTTCTCAAACGATGACCTCTGTATGATTGAGATGGCTATCAGCACGCTGGGCAGGGTAACGATGATGATTACCGCAACCATGGCGCGCTTAAGTTTCTTGAGTTTCTCAGGCTCCAGCTCACCGATCATCTTGAATTTCATTACACGGGTAACGATGAATGATGCCAGCGCAATGAAAATGGAGTTGATGGTAAAGAGATACAGGGCTCCCAGCATAAAGCGGAACTGGAATGTAGCCAGTCCATAGCCAACCGTGCAGAGTGGGGGCATAAGGGCGGTTGCAATGGCCACACCCGGAATAACGGTACCGGTGCGGTCCTTACGTGTCTGTGCAACCATGCCGGCCAGACCGCCGAAGAGTGCAATCAGTATATCGTATGTGGTAGGCTGCGTACGTGCCAGCAACTCGCTCTGGGTGGAAGTGATAAGCGGAAGCGTAAAGAATACGGCCGATGTGATAAGGCTTACCACAATCATAAACAGCAAGTTACGCAGTGATTCCTTGAGCAGGTTGAAATCATACACTCCCATTGAATAACCCATGCCGATGATAGGTCCCATGAGCGGGGATATAAGCATGGCGCCGATGATAACGGCCGTCGAGTTGGTGTTAAGACCAAGCGATGCAATGAATATGGCGAATATCAGGACCCAAAGGTTTGTGCCCCGAATCGTTATTCCCTTACGTATGTTAGAGTTTATCTCCTCCTGCGAAGCCGCATCAGCACCCAAAGCGAATCTCTCCAGCACCCTGTGCTTAAGGAACTCAATAACCTTATTCTTGTCCATATTATAAATATTGGGTTATTTTTTCTGCAAAGTAATCAAAAAAGTGGGAGAGTGCTTGCTGTTTCCAAAAAAAATATCCACCTTTGCACCGCTTTAAGGAAGGATGGCAGAGTGGTCGAATGCGGCGGTCTTGAAAACCGTTGACCTTCACGGGTCCGGGGGTTCGAATCCCTCTTCTTCCGCAAAAATACAGGGTCGCTTATCGCGGCCCTTTTATTTTTTGCTCCATAAGAGGGATTCGACCCCCGGACCCGCTCGGTCAACCGAGACCTTTTTTTAATTTGCTACGCAAATACGCTCACTCCGTTCGCTATGGCACGGGTCCGGAGGTTCTTGCGCTGCGGTTTTCTGATACAGAAGATTCTTTTTATTTTTGCGGTGTTAAGAGAAGGCTTATGGGAATT
>Ga0310786_10005483_pt1 | contig 17191 bp, 7 predicted proteins | sample AusTroGonzalo_MG_FD_203881 | JGI IMG/M metagenome (GOLD analysis project Ga0310786, IMG submission 203881) | Bovine rumen microbial communities from tropical cattle in Woodstock, Queensland, Australia - Gonzalo_03 (v2) (version 2) | ecosystem: Host-associated > Mammals > Digestive system >... | reverse complement strand
CAATCGGCAGTTTCGCGAAGGACTCCGAGCGCGCAATTGCCGCGTTCGAGAAGGCGTATGGCGAGAAGCCGTCCGCACAGGCCGTCGCCAAGGGTGATGAGCGCGGCTACATGGCGTTTCTCAACGAGCTTGCCAAGGAACGCGAGAAGAAGGAAGGCGAGCGGCTGGCCAGGATATCGGCGCGAATTGCGGGGCAGACCGGCCTGCCGCCGCTTCTCGCGCAGACATGGCGCCCTGACGCTGTCTTCGGCGAGTCGCCGGCTGCGCAGGCGGATATCATTGGGAGCGCCCTCGACGCGCAGGGCAAAGAGCTGTCCCTCGCATTTGACGCGGCGGTCAACGAGACGACGCATCGCTCGTTTGCGCTCTCGGCGACGAAGGCGATGGCTGGCGTGACGTTTGAGGCCACTGGCCTGAAGGACGGCGAAAAGACGATTCCGGCGTCGCAGCTCTACGTTGCGCGCTTTGCGTTTTTGCATACTCCCGGCGACATGTACGACGACGGTCGCGCGGTGACGCTGCCGTATCCCGAGATAGTCGAGCGCGTCCGCGCGCCGCAATCCTTCAAGTCGGGCGAATCGTCGCTCTTTCGCCTCTACGTCGATACGCGCGGAGCGAAACCCGGAGACTACTCTGGCGAGCTGGCGGTCAAGGTCGGCGGGGCGACGGCAGCGCGCTTCCGGGTGACAGCGAAGGTCGTCGATCTCGCGCTGCCCCTCCCAGAGTCGCATCCGTTCCTCGTCTATCTTTTCACGACGATTCCGTGGGGCGGGGAATCGGCGGAGATGTGGGCGCGATTCTTCCGCGACCACTACATGACGGACGTCTCGTTCGAACATCCGGCCGCATATCTTGACGGCAAGCTGCTCGACGGCAAGCTGAAGAAGGCCCGCATGGCGAAGGCGAAGACGCGCGAGGATGCCTATAAGGCGTATGCGGACTGGATGCTCGAGAGGGAAGAGGTCCCCGCGCCCGGGCGTATGCGCTTCGACTTGTCGGCGTTCAAGATGGACGAGCGTCTGCGCGCCTGCGCGAAGTACAACCTGCGGGCGGTTGTGAGCAGCCGCAGCGGATGCCTGAAGAGCGAATACTTCCCCGCGATGATGGAGGCGCTGAAGACGGTCGGCATCGGCAGCGACAGCTTCATATACAAGCTTGGCGACGAGGACAGGTCGCTCGTCTATCTGCCGGTCGCCAAGCGACTGCGCGAGCTGGTGCCGGACTTGCGGACGATGATGATCCCGTCAGGTGCGTCCTACTGGGACATCAAGCCCGCCGCAGAGGGCTTCACAGACTTCACCTTCTCCACGGCAGCCTACCGCGGCGGCGGAGAGAAGGTGTACGAGGACATCGCCTACATGCGGTCAAAGGGCGTCAAGGTGAGCCGCTATCTCAATCGGGCGTCATGGGCGGGGCGGACGCTGCCGATACATGCGCGCGGCGAACCGTGGGCGGCGCTCGTCGTCGATGGACTGGACGGCTACGCCTGCTGGACTTCTGGGCTTCGCCCGAACATCGGCTTCAAGACCGGCTACCGTGGCTACAACAAGAAGTACAATATCCACGAGCTGCCGCCCGAGCAGCAGCTCGCCGCGATGCTCGTGTACATCCGCAAGGACGGCGACATGTACTATCCGGTAAGCTGTATCCGCCTTGAAAACATAAGGGACGGCCTCATCGACGCCCTTTACTTCAAGCTCGCCAGGGAACGGGCGGAGAAGGGCGGCGACAGTGCGGCCTTGGCGGAGCTCAAGAAGATAGCCTCTTCGCCGTACCGGACGTACAAGGACTACGACGCAGCCCGTGCACAGTTGCGGGCGATGCTTTTGAAAGGAGACAAATAAGCTATGAACAACGCAAGAATCCTGTCAGCCGCGCTCTTGCTGTCCGCTTGCGGCACAGGAGCCTTCGCCGGCAACGTTTGGTATCCGAACGATACTTGGAGCGAAGATAGGAACACGGCAATTAAGACTCCGTCGATGTGGTCATCTGAAGACGGATCGGTTGTCTGCTCTGAGATGAGCCCGGAAGACGACTATGTCGTTACGAAGAAAATCCGCTTCTCCTCGTGGGTGTTCGAGGGCAAGTCGTTGACGATGGGCACTGAAGACACCTCCGGAACCATGTGTTTCGACGGGGGAAGCGGAAATGAATTTCCGAGTGACGGGCTGATTCTCAAAAAAGGTATCTTTTATAACAACAGAAGCGGCACAAGCGCGGATCCGTTGACTGCTCTGTTCAACACAATCGCCGGCAAGGTGACGGCTCTCTCGTCGGCTGATGCGCCTTTTACGTTTAGGGCGTCCCAGTACGACGACAGGGGGACGGTCTTCAGCGGTTCCCTCGTCGGCGGTTCGGCAGCGGCCATCAAGATCTCGAATCGCTATGGATCGGGATCAAATGCCAAGAAGAATGTGCGTTACGTCTTCTTGGATGCAGAGGAATATTACGGACGGGTCGATGTCGAGGCGTACAACAACTCGACGTTTGCCGGCTTGGAGACGGCCAGCGGCTTTTATCTTGGAGCTACGACGTTGCCGGGAACGGTGGCGGTCGGCAAAGGCGCGACCTTCGGAGCCTATCGTGGCTCAGACACCTGTTCCGTCGGCACGCTGTCGATGGCCCGCGGTTCGCGCATCTGCGTGCCGTACAAGGAGTCCGACCAGTCGGCCGGCAGCATCACGGTGACGGATGCGTTCTCGATATCGGGGGCGGCGAATGCCGGTCCGATCGACATTCTGTTCCAGCCGACAGCGCTGGATGGTGGCCGCAAGTATCCGATCCTGAGCGTGCCGGCCGAGACAAACTTGCACGAGGAGGACTTCAGCCTTACAACGGTGTCGGAGACATTCCCGGGCGAAGTCAAGTTGCGCGTCGAGCCGAACGACCAGGGCGGGGAAACGCTTTTTGCCGTTTGCTGCGTCCGCTTGTATAAAAGCGACAACAGCGACTACAAGACCAAGGACCTCATCTCTTCGTCCGCCTTCACGAACGCGGCAAGTTGGACGGACGGCAGCGTTCCTCATGCCGGCCACGACTATTTTGTCAACAACGGCATCACCTTCCGCGAAATCGACGATAAAACGCTGGACTATGTGTTCCCTGCGAGGAACCTGACGATCCTTGGCGGAGAAAGCGCCGTGAACCTCATATGTGGCGGCAAGTCGCTTGAGGTGACGAATCTCGTGGTGCGTTCGGGCGCAAACCTCATCCTGCGTTCCAAGAACGGCAACGATCCTGTCATCAACGGCGAGACGCTTGAACTCGAGGAGGGCGCGAAACTGTGTTTCGGCGGCTATAACGGCGCCGCATCGAAGATCAACGCGGAGGTCATCGGCGGCGGCGATATGGAAACTGTCGGTGAAAGTGGAACGGGTTCGGCGAATGGCAGCCTTAACCTGACGGGGCTAAACACCAATTGGACGGGACGGTTGCGCATTGACTATGTCACATCGGAGAGCAGGGGCTATCCCGGCTACGGCAACGGCTATTATCGGCTCTATGTGACAGACGAGCGCAATCTCGGCGGCAGACTCGATGCTTTCGACTTCAAGGCCCTTACGATTGCGGGCTACGGCAGGTTGCATCCGCTGCAGTCGCTGACGCTTTCCCCCGACTTCAACCGCGGCATATTCTTTGCCGAAGAGGGCGGGCGCTTCGATCTCGGAGACACGAGCAGCGGCGGGGACCGCGTGCTCACATGCAACCGCACGATCACCGCCGGCGGGACGATCTACAAGGAGGGAATCGGCACGCTTGTCCTGGGCGGCGGCCTCAAGTTCTACGACGCGGAGAACGATGCGGCGGTTGACGAGATACCGGCGGGAACTACGCCGAGGCTCGTGCTCATGAACGGAACGCTCAAGATCGGCGCTGCAAAGGCGTGCGACGGGCTTCAGGTATTTGTGACGAACATCGCCAAGCGCGTGCAGAAGATACGCATCCCGGCGGATGCGCCGCAGGGCTCGGAGCTCGCCCGCTACGGCTTCTACAACGTGAAGGCGGGCGCGACGCCGTTCGTGCTGGACGAGGGCATAGCCACGTTGCCGATCGACTTTGACGGTCAAGGCGCGTTTCCGGAGGACGACATGACGGTTCACACGAATGCGCTACTGACCGTTGCCAACTCGGCCGTCGAGAGCGTCCGACATATGCTTCCCTCCAGAATTTCCCGCCCGTATTCGTCTGTGGTCAGCTCGGAATGGATCGAGATTCCCGTCGAGGGTGAGGCGGCTACAACGTTTGCATTCGTCTCCGAACGCAAAGGCTTTGTCCTTCTTGTCCGATAGCCGGTAGACATGTCAGGAACCAAAAAAAAGATGAACTCGAACAGACTGTTTTTCGCCTTGGCCGTTGCCGGGGCGTTGGGTGCCGCGGAGGCGATTGAAATCGTCGCGCCGAGCGAGGGCGAGACTGTGCGGCAGCACTTTCCGGCGCAAGTCGAGTATCTGACGAAGACGCTCGCGGAACGCGAACGTTACTTCGACGGAGCGGAAAACGCGCGGGCGATGGTCAGGGACGGCTCGCGGCCCATGCCCATTCCAGTTCGCTGGAAGGACGCGGCGGGGGCCGTTCGCGTGACGGTAAGGCGTCTGCCGGACGGCAAGGTGTTCTTCTCGGAGACAGTCTCCGCCACAAACGGCGTCTCCGTCAATAGCCTGGAGATTGCTCGCAGCTGGGAGCTGACGGCTGCGGACGGCCAGTCGTCGGCCTCGGTGCGTTTTCGGACGGAAGACCTCGCGCCGCGACTTGTGCGCATAGCGGGCGTTCCCAATGCGCGTGATCTTGGCGGATGGAAGGGCCTTGGCGGCAGTCGTATAAGGCAGGGCGTGTTCTTCCGAACGAGCGGGCTCAACGACAATCCGCCGTGGCGCTACCTGCCGGGTGCGGAGGTCATGCGGCTTGACGCGGAGGGCAAGCTGGAGACGATGGATAAAGACGGCATCAGGCTCCACGTCAAGATTGCGCATGGCGAGGACTTCTCAACGAACGAATCCGTCCGCGTCGGGTTTCTTGACGCGAAGGGGGCGGCCCGCTTGAGCGATCGGGAACGCAGGCGGGTCGTGGAGGCGTTCGGGTTCAAGGTCGATTTGGACCTTCGCCGCGATGCGGAATGCGCGAGGATGACGGGTTCTCCGCTTGGAGAGGAAGTTTCGTGGCAACGCATCTCATATCAGCCCTATGATCTGGACAGCGAGGAGGCCAAGGAGGCCAACCGCCGCGCCTTCCGGGTCCTGTTTGACGCGGAATGCCATCCGGTTGTCTTCCATTGCATCGGCGGCGCGGACCGGACGGGAACCGTCGCCTGCCTGATCGAGGCGCTTTTGGGGGTTTGCGAGGATGACCTCTGGAAGGACTACCTTGCGACGGGATTTATGGGCGTGGTGTCCAATCGCGGCCATCACGACATGTTCGCCCACTTGATGTACCAGCTCCGCAAGCGCTACGGCAACACGCTGGCCGAGCGCGCGAAGTCCTATTTTCTTGAGCTCGGGTTCTCGGCTGCAGAAATCGAGGCGTTCCGGGAGCGGATGCTCGAGCGCGGCGACTTGGCGGAAGGCGCGGCGGCGCTTTAGGTCGAACGGTTGTGGCTGATACATATTAATTGTGCCTTGAGCAGGTTTAAACTTTATGCTGAAGATGGTATAATACAGCCGTCTTTTGTGTCATCAGACACAAATGCATGGTGGTTTCTGCGAAAAGAAGGGAGAGGATGAAACTTGGCATGAAGGCAGTTGCAACGGTCGTTGCAACATTTGCCTGGGGTGTTGCGCTGGCCGCGGAGGTGACGGTGGATACCACGCTGTCGCTGACCGCGGATTTGGATACGGACTACGAAATCGCGGATGGCGTCACGCTAACGGTCGAGGTCGCCGAAGGCATGACGAGCACTCTCTCCGGCTGCATCACCGGCACGGGGACGGCGAAGCTACGCAAGACGGGGCTCGGCATGCTGGCGCTCTCGAACGCCAACAACTCGGTGCCGGGAGGCATCTTCATCGACGAGGGGCATATCCGCGCCGACGTGCAAGGATGTCTCGGCAGCGGGCTTATTACAATCGCGCAAGGGCGCACGACACAGGGCGGCGTTTGGTTCAATGCGCAGAATGCCTCCTTCGACAACGATTTCTCGCTGAGTGGCGATGGGTATGCGAAGATAGGCAGTACGACCTACTACGACTACGCAATCTCCACGCTGAAGAACGTTACGCTCAACGGCAATGTCGCAGCAGACGGCATTGTCTGCATTGAGAACTATCCGGTAAACGGGACTGCTGCCAGCGTGAACAAACAAAGCACCACATACAACGGCGACATCACCCTCGCCTCCGGTAAATATCTCGTTGTCCGCACATACGGGACGAACGTCTTCAACGGGGCGATTACGGCGTCCTACTGCACGTTTGGCATTTTGAATTCGAATAATGGAGACGTCTATCTGAACAACCCTGGCAACAGATTCTCCTACTATAGCACGTACCGTCCCAACATCCACTGCGGAGACACCAATGTGCTTCGCGATGCCTATGTTCTTGTCTCCAAGAACTGCAATCGCCAGGCGGGATGTCATGCGCTCAACCTACACGGTCATGATCAACGCGTGAACTACCTTAACAACGTCTCTAACCAGGGCAACACCTTTGCAGGCACATGCCCGATTACGTCGGACGAGCCGTGCACCCTTACCTTGGCCGGAAACTACAACGGAACGTGCTATTCGGGGCACATCATCAACGACGCGGTCTCGCTTGTGGTCGATGCGGAGAACCCAAACTTCGTGCAATGCTTCACCAACGCATACGCCGGGGTGACGACGACGCACACGACGACCGAGCCGGCGGCGGTGAAGAGAGGCACGCTGACGATAAGAGGCGACATGACGTCGTTCAGCGGCCTGCCGCAGATGACGGTGGAAGAGAACGGAACCTTGCACATCGACACTCTTGGGCAGGCCGTATTTCCCGTCGCCACGAATTTCACGGTGAAGGGGGCGTTGACGATCGCTGCGGAAGCGGGCGCTCCGTTCGTCCGGGGAGTAACCTCGCTTACGCTTGGCGAAGGAGCGTCATTTACGGTAAACACGTCGGCGAAGTCGGGCTTTTCGGAGGTGTACGTGCAAAACGGCGGCGCGTACGCGAAGCTGGATGCGGGGGACTATGATTATCCGGACGAGAGGGTTCCGCAGTTGAAGGCTGGCGGATTCACGGTGTTGGGTTCCGGCGCGGCAGATGACCCCACTTGGCAGGGTGAGCTGGTGTTCACGCCGCAGAACATCGAAGTGGTTGTCGCGCCATACGCCGAGAATTACCAGAAAGTTGCGAGGTTTGCCGCGCAGGAGATGACGAATTTCCTCTCTCGCGCGTTTGGTGCGGCTGTGCCGGTGGCGACAGTCGTCAATCCGAACAAATGCTCCATTGTCCTTGGCTCCAATACATGGAGCATTGCGGCGGGGATCGACACCGCGAATCTTCCGCAGGACGGCTTTGCCACCCGCACGAAGGGCAACGCCGTCTATATCGCGGGCATGGACGAGAACAAGGATCCCGGGAGCAACGACGGGGATTTTGCGCGCGCAACGCTATTCGGCGTGTACGAATTCCTAGAGAAATACGTCGGCTGCCGCTTCTATTTCCCGGGCGAGCTTGGCGAAATCGTGCCGAGGATCGAGTCGTTCTCCGTGCCTCAGACGAATGTCGTCAGCGCGCCGTTGTTCACCGAGCGGCACTTCACGCCGTCGGTTGGCGAATGGTACGACCCTGACTTCTCGGCGAAACGCTACCTCCCGCTTTCCAACCTTCGCTTGAGGATGCAGACGCGACCGCTTCACTGCGTCCACGGACTGAGCAAGTTCAAGTACGTGCAGCGCTTTGGCGAGACTCATCCCGAATACTTCCTGATGAAAGCGGACGGAACGCGCGACATCATGGACACGGGGATGCCCCCATACCACATGAACAACAAGTTCTGCTACTCGTCGCAGGGGTTCAAGGAGGAGGTTTACCAGGACGTAAAGGCATACCTCACGGGACAACCGCCGGAGAGCCGGGGTCTTGATCGGTGGGGCGGCAACTGCTACTACAGGGAGTATGTCGACATCATGCCGGCGGACGGAACGGTTCATTGCTACTGTCCCGACTGCACGGCGGCCTACGCGGCGGCGAAGGATCCGCAGTGCGAATCGAACGAGATGATCTGGGACTTCACCATCGACATCGCCGAGCGGCTGACGCGCGAAGGCATCAACGGGAACGTCATGCAGATGGCCTACAGCACATACAGGAACGTTCCGGACCGTGCGATTCCCGGCAACGTCCATGTGTCGGTCTGCAACAACGGCGGATGGACGACCCCAGACCGCGCGGAGAGGGACTACGCGCAGGTAAGGGCGTGGTTCGACAAGGTCGGCAAGGTGAAGCTCTACAACAACTGCGGCAAGTTCGAGACCTTGCATCTCGACTTCGACGGCGTGCCGACGTCGACGCCGCGCGCCATGGCGAGGTTCTACAACCGCATGGCTCCGATGGTGCGCGGTGCGTACTGCAGCAACGCCGCGGACCGTGCAATGTACTGCGTGCTCAACTGGTATGTGTTTTCGCGCGTCGCCTGGTATGGACATGTCGACATAGACGCGCTTCTCGAAGAATACTACGCTCTCATGTTCGGTGCGGCGGCCGCGCCCATGCAGGCGTTCTTCGAGGAGCTGGAGCGCAAGTGGATAGAGGAGGTGCTTGGCGCGAGCTACGATACCGACGTCGGCACGGTCGTAGCGGCTCCTCCCGAATACCGCGTCTGGTCCGAGCTGTATTCGCAGGAAAAGTGCAACGCCCTCGCCGCGCTGGTCGATAGCGCCGAGGCGCTGGTGCCGGCTGATTCGATGGAGGCGAGGCGCATCGCGCTTATGCGGCGCGAGATTCTCGACCCCATGGTGAGGCGTTCCGGCAAAAGCTGGTATGTCGATCCGGTGAACGGGCTCGACACGCTCGACGGCACTACGTCCAACGTCGTTTCCGCGACGACCGGCCCGCGCAGGACGCTCGAGAAGGCTATGGAACTGGTGCACGACAGCGACACGCTCTGGCTGCTCCCCGGCGAGTACAGCGAGGGGTCGATGCACGGCGGCCGCGCAAGGATATATGTTACGAACAACATCACCGTGAAGTCGACGGATGGCGCCTCGCGCACGTTCATCGCTGGGGTGTACGGCTCGCCCGCCATGTCGTGCGCACATGTCACGAACGGGCTGAAAAGGGTGGTGTTCGAGGGGCTTACGTTCAAGGACGGCCGCGCTTACGGGTGGGGCCGCTTCGTGGACGACGGAGGCGGGCTTAAATCCGAGAGCCTCGGTGACGTGACATGGGCCATAGACTGCGTTTTCACGAACTGCTTCGCAGCCGTCGGCGGCGGAATGTACGGAGGCAATGCGTACAGATGCCGGTTTGTGGACTGCCGCGCCAGAGACGGCGGCGGATTCGCGGCATATTCGTCTGCTTTCGCGTTCTGCATGGTTCAAGGTTGCAGCGACTCGTCCTGTTCGGCGTACAAGTCGCATTCAAGATATTCCCCAAAGTTCTACAACTGCACTTTTTGCGGCGGGGAGGGGAATGCGTTTGACGCGTACAGCGCTACGAGTTCCGAGACGGTCACGCTGTGCAACTCCATAGTTGTCGGGTACGGCGAAAACGGTGCGCGGAACCTGTACGCGACGAACTGCGTGCTGGGAGCCGCCGCCACGTCAGTCGAGGCGGTGAACTGCGTGTCGAATGTTTCGGTAAGGGCATCCGGGCTTGTGGCGCCGGAGCGTGGAGATGTGCGCTTGACGGAGCGGAGCCCCGCCCTGAACCGAGGCGATGCGGCTTTGCTTGGCGATGTTGGGATCCCCGCGGGATATTCGCTACTCGATCTGCTCGGCAGGCCGGTTCCGTCAAGCGGACCGATTACGGCGGGATGCGTACAGGATACGGTGCCTTGCAGATACGGTTTTGCGGTCGGAGTCTGGTGAATAGCTACGTCGTATTCATGGCATTATGATATAGATCAAAAGGGGACGTCTTTTCTTGACTATGATGCGTAATGCCGATTGCATGCTGCCACCATAAATGATATAATTTGAACCATCAGTCTGGAACTGGCGATTGCAAGCGACATGGACATAATCGCGATTCTCGCCGCGGCGAGCGTGTCGGCGGCGACATGCACGGGCCCTTCGGGAAGGGCGGGTGCGGACGACATGGTGCGTCCGCTGTTCGAGGACGGGCGCACGGCGTGGACGGTGGTCGTGCCGGATGCGCCGTCGAAATACATGACATACGCCGCAGGCGAGCTTGCCGCGACGCTCAAGAAGATTTCCGGGGCGACGTTCGGCGTCGTCGAGGCCGCAGACGCGCCAAGGCGCAACGTCCTGCGCCTGACGTCCGATTGCCGCCAGGACCTGCACGACGAGTTTTCCGTTGAAGAGAAGCCGGGCGAGATCGTCTTCTGGGGCAACACGCAGCGCGGCACTCTTTTCGCCGTGTACGCGTTCCTGCGCGAGCGCCTTGACGCCCGTTGGTTCTGGCCCGGCGAATCGGGCGAGTTCCTGCCGAAGATGGCGCGGTACGACGCGGCGAAGTGGGAGAAGACGTGGAAGCCGTTCTTCAAGACGCGCGAGTATTCGATCTGCTCAATCTGGCGGCATCGGCACCCGGATACAGAGCACTGGTTTCCGAAGGTGTTCCTGAACTGCGGCATCAATTCGCCGGAAATCCGCGAGGAGATCGACTACGTGCGCCGCACGAGCGGGCACTGCATTTCGCTGCCTGTCACGATGAAAGAGCGGAAGCAGATATTCGACGAGCATCCGGACTGGTTTTCGCTCTTGAACGGGAAGCGCGACATCAAGGGCATTGCGGGATGCTGGAGCAACGAGGGCTTCTACAACTACACGGTATCCAACCTCGTAAAGCGCATACGCGACAACAAGGCCGTCCTCGCAAACTTCTTCGTGGCCGACATCGTGCCGCGCTGCGAGTGCGCGGACTGCACGAAGGACCCCGACAAGTCCGCGCGGTTCTGGAACTACTATGCGAAGCTGATCGACGGCATCCGGAAGGAGATTCCCGGCATGACGTTCGCAGGTCTTGCCTATCAGGAGTACAGGGCGATTCCGGGCGTGAAGGTGACGGCGCTCGACCACGTCGACTACTGCCAGTACAATCGCTGCTACTACCACGCTCTCGAAGATGCGAGCTGTGCGATGAACGCGCGCTCGATGGAGGAGTTCCGCGGCTGGGCGGCGCAGGCGCCGCTAGGGTTGTACGGCTACGAGTTCAACGTGTTCTCTCCGTCCGTCTATCTCCCGATGTGGCGCGTGTTCGCCGACGAGATGCGCATATTCAGGCAGATGGGGCTCAAGCGCGTAAAAACAGAGTGTCTTGTGGATCTCAACCGGCTTGTCGGCACCAAGAAGAATCCTGCTCTTCCGCCGCCCCGAATCGGCCAGCTCGCCTCGCGCCTTTCCTACTATGCCTGGGCGATGGCGGCTTTCGACCCCGACCTCGACATGGACGCGCTTCTCGACGACTTCTGCCGCCATGTGTACGGCGCGGGCGCGGACGCGATGAAGGCGTACCACAACCTGATGGCTGACGCCTGGAACGGCATGAAGACGCACAAGACGTATTTCCACAATCCGGCGCGCGGCGCGGCGGCCGAGTTCCTTCCCCCGGCGCGGGAGGCTGTGGCGCGGAAATATCTTGCGGCGGCCGCGGAAGCGGCGAAGGGCGACGCGCGGGCGTCCGGCGAGATCGCGCTCGACCTCGGATGCCTCGACGTATGGGCGCAGCTCTCCAAGGAGGCGCGCGAAGGCGGCGTCATACACGACCTCAGGGAATACCGCGAAGACGCGTTCAACATGGTGCCGTGGCTCAAGGCGAAGGCGAAGAAGGGCAAGATGCAACCGACGCAGTTCAAGGTATACCGCGGCGCGGACGCGCTGCACGTGCTCGCGGAGTGCGGCGAGAAGAACGTCGCCGCGCTTAATCGCGGGACGGACAAAAACGACGCGCACGACTGGGGTTCGCCGACTATAGAATTTTTCATCGACATCGGCGATGGGCTCTGCCGTCAGGTGGCCGTCACGCCCGCCGGCGGAGTGTGGGACGCGAAGGACGGGGATATGTCCTGGAATTGCGGTGCGGAAGTGAGGCCGTCGTTCGACGCTGACAAATGGACGCTTGACATCTCCTTCCCGTACGGTCCTTTGGGAGGTGTGCCGAAGAGCGGCGCCAGCTGGAAGTTCATGGTGATCCGCAACGAAGGCAAGTCCGGCTTCGCTTCGTGCGGATGGCCGGTGAACGCCCACCGAGACTTCTCGTCTGCCGCGACTCTCGTCTTCAAGTAATCTCTATACCTTTACACTGGGGAAGGTGTTTGGTATTATATTGCTAGTCATGAAACAACCATACATTGCTGGTTTTGTTGCCTTTTTCGCCGCGTTATGACTTTTTGCCAGCGGCGTTGCGGACAAGCAGCCTTCAATGGGGCGGAACGCCGCCGCCAAGACCGTTCTCATCGAGATGAGCGACATTGACGGGGCTACGCCGATTGACGTCATCTGCGGCGCAAGAGCCAAAATCAATGCTGCCGTGCGCAGTCAGCGCAAGGCTTGCATTGTGCACAAGGCAAATCGGTTTTTGACTGGCAGGGACTTGTTTCTAGCCTGGCAGGTGAGAGCCATTGGGCCGATCTGTGCTGAAGACTTGATTGCGGGAACCTGTCCACACTCCGCGGCATTATGGTATAATACACATACTTATGAGCATACAGAAATTAACTATGAAAGTGAACTTCTGCAATACATGTCTTTCACTAGTTGGCGCGGCAGCCCTTGGAATTACGGCCGGATGCGCGTCGCCTTGCGCCGACTCTGCGTTCGGCAAATACGACAACGTCAAGGAGATCAAGATATTCGACCTCAAGCGCACGTCACAAAGCTGGGACGGCGTGGAACTGCCGAACTATCCCGTCGGCAAGCCGGAGCTTGTCGTGAGGCGCTACGTGTTCCCTCGCGGCAGCAAGCTTGGGTGGCATCACCACCCGGTCATGAACTACGGCATTCTACAGCAGGGAGAGCTCACGATCATCGGACTGGACGGCAAGGAAACTACCGTCAAGGCCGGTGAGGCCGTCGTCGAGATGGTAGGCACCATCCACCACGGAGAGAACCGGGGCGACAAGACCGTTGTCCTCGACATGTTCTACATATCGCAGAAGGGTACTCCAATCGCCGTCCAGCATCCTGAGATAAAGAAATAGCCGCACTCTCCAGTAGCCGTGACGGTTCTCGTGTTTCCGGTCTCGCGGCATGGCTCCCGCCGATGCAATGCGCCCTGAAATGGGATAAGTTGCATAAAATGCGAAACAACCCGCGAAAAATGAAGCGACGGCGGGGTCTCTCCCCACAGCGGCGGGGTCCCCATATGTGTTCCAATTGCGACTAGGGGCGCGGGGGTCTGTCCCTCTGCAGGATTCCGTCGGCTGCGACATGTTCGCCGCGCCGGACGACTGGAAGCCGGAGCACGTTTCGCTTGCGGAGACGGCGGACCTCGTAGTGATCGCGCCCGCGACGGCGGACGTTATCGCGAAGATAGCGCACGGCTTCGCGGACGACCTGCTCACCGCGACGGTTCTTGCGTGCGCGGCGCCGCTGTACATAGCGCCGGCGATGAACTCCGGAATGTGGGAGAGTCCAGTCACGCAGGACAACTTCGCGATCCTCGCGAAGCGCGGCGCAAGGTTCGTCGGCATGGACGTGGGCGAGCTCGCCTGCGGTTCGTCCGGCACCGGCCGCATGGCCGAGCCGCAGCGCATCTTCGCGGAAGTCGGCGACGGGGAATAGCGCGCAGGCGCTAAGATATGGTATAATACGCATCGTGCTGCGAATGGGAGGCCTGCAGCGTTTCCTTTCCGCGCCTTGACGTGGCGGGCCTTTGCAAACAACAGGTGCGGAGAGAATGGCTGGAAAGTTATATGGACGTGAAGTCTCTACTCAACAACTGCAAGGGCCTCTTTCTTGCCCTGGCCGCCCTGGCGGCGCCGGGCCTTCGCGCCGAGTACCCCGATCGGTTCGTCGAGTACGTCGAAAGCGACGGTTCTCAATACGTCGCCGTCGGCGACGTCCTGCGGTCGAACACCGTGGCCGTCGTGGATTTCATGCTTACGGCCAAGGACAGCGTCGAACGGGCGATGTTCGGCGCCAACTATTGCTTCGCCTATTTGGCGACGAATCGTCGCTACGTGCGCGGCAAGCTCGGATATTCGGGGCCAGACAAGGACGTGCGTCTTCTGTATCGGTACGACGTGGCCGCGCAGAAAATCTACCAGTCGCCGGATTCCGGCGTCTCATGGACGCAGGTGTCGGCAAATAACGCTTCCGAGCAAGGTGAAGGCGCGGGGGCGGACGCCTGTCTCTTCTGGGCTGCGGGATCGACGAGGCCGAAGGCGTCCATGCGCGTCTACGGCTGTTCGATCACGAACGGCGCGTCTCTGGCGTGCGATCTCTACCCCTGCGTGAAGAACGGACGGCCCGGGCTTTTCGACGCCGTGTCGAAGACGATCCTGTACGACGCCGCAGGTTCGGCGACGGCGTTTGCCGTCGGTCCGACGACGGACGTCCCGCCGGCATGTTTCGACAGCGGCTACGAGGTGGTCGGCGGCCCTCTGCGCTTTGGCACGCCGACGCCGGCCTACGGCATCGACGACTGCACGCGGGGTTCGTCGGTGACGTTCGCGCTGGCGGGGGCGGACACGGACGGCCGCTATCTTTCGGAGGACGGCAAGAGCCGGGCACGGCTTGCGAACGCGACGTTCTCCATCGACCGTGGCGTGGCGGAGACGGTCGAGTCCGACTCCTTCGCGCGGACGGTGTCGGGCATCGCCAAGGTCTCGTGGAACTTTGCGGACGTCGAACACGCGCTGACGATAGTTCCCGCTGCCGACGGCGAAGCGTCGTATATGGTGGACGGACAGGCCGCGACGGCCGGCGAGACCATCTGGGTGGCGGATGCGGCGACCGTGACGGTCAGGGTCGTCCCGGCGTTTGGCACGCGCTTCGTCAAATGGACTGACGGCACGGGCGACCTCGGCGACAGCCCGGAGATACAGATTGCGCCGTTGGCGGGCGGCCTGTCGCTGCAGGCGGTATTCCAGACGGCCGTCTGCGTCAACAAGGATTCCTTGTCCGCAATCGAGGACGGCACGGCGGCGAATCCATACAAGACGATCCAGGCTGGAATCGACGCGGCGCGCTTTGACGGGGACGTAATCGTCGTTGCCGCCGACAGCTATCCGGCTACATATGCGATTGCGTCTGAGATAACCAGCCACGCGACGTACAAGACGACGCTGCGCGGCTGGACGGGAAATCCGCGCGACATCGTCGTCGACGCCGGGAAGTCCGGGCGGTGCCTCAAGCTGACGAACGGCTCGGCGGTCGAGGCGCTGACGCTGACGAACGGCTATTTGGCGGTTCACGGCGCGGTGGACGAGCGCTTCGGGGCCGGCGCCTACCTCTCGGCCGCCTCGAGCATGCGAAACTGCGTCGTGACCGATTGCCACGTCGCGAGCGACATGGCGGCGACGGCGACGGCGACGGCGGCGCTTGGCGGCGGCGGCATCTACGCCCAGGGCGTAAGCTATGGCGCGTCGGCCGTCGTTTCGGATACGCTTGTCGAATTCTGCTCGGTCCTTGAGTCGTCCGCGTCGCACGCGAAGGACCATACGCTTTATGGTGGCGGCGTGTGCATCTACGGAGCCGCTCTCCTCACAAACTCCATCGTCCGCAACTGCCGGCTGACGCTCGCATGCGGGCAGTATGTCGGCTATGGCTATGGCGGCGGCGTCGCCGTCTACTCCCAGTACTCCACTCCGAAATCGGTGGTTGCGGACTGCACGATCGTCGGCAACTGCGTGACCAACACGAACGGCAGGAGCAACCGCATGTTCGGCGGCGGCTATTCGTACCACTGCCGCAACTCCGTGGCGCCGTTCCTGGCCGGGACGGCCTTCACCAACAACTTCTGCATCTATCAGGGCGGCGGCGCATATTTCAAGACGGACAACGCCTGCGTGCGCGACTGCGCGTTTGTCGCGAACAAGAGCCTGGGGTCCGGCGGCGGCGTTATGTCCTCTAGCGCCTCCCTGACGAACTGCCTGGTCGTCCTCAATTCGGGAGGGACGGCCGTGTCGGCGTCCACCGCTGCCGCTTCCAAGACGAGCGCGCTGAGCGCCTGCACGATAGCCGACAACCGGCTGTCGGGTCTTGCCGTCGCCTTTGGCCACACGGACGTGTTCGTGCGCAACACGATCCTCTGCAACGCCTGCACGGGGGAAATGCCGCCGGAGCTTCTGCCTGGCGGATCCGCAGCAGAGCGCGTCGACCACTGCCTGATCGGGGGAAACCCCAAGTTCAAGTCGCGGGGAAATGGGGACTACCGCCTCAAGTACGATTCGCCGTGCCGCGGCCAGGGATTGGTAGAGCCGTGGATGACGGGGACGGCCGACATGTCGGGTGCGCCGCGGCTTGATCCGAAGGATGGGACGGTCGACATCGGCTGCTGCCAGCATCTGCCGTCGGTCGGGTGCATCGTCTTGGTGGAATAGGGAAAGGCCATGAAGAAACTTTGCTTCCTTTCGGCCGTCCTGTTCTGCGCGGCGGCGTCCGTCGCCGGATGGAAGGACAAAGTGTCGGCAGACGTGCGCCGTCCGGCGATCGGGTGCGTGAAGGCGGGCGAGCTGCGGCTCAAGGCGACGTATGCGTCCGTGAGCGTCGTCTACGGCGCCGAGGCGGAGATTCCGGGCTTCGCCCTGGAGTACCGGGTGGACGGCGGGGCGTGGACTGCTGGCGACGCGCCGCTCTGGTTCGCCTGCGACCGGAACTACCGCGGGTCGCTGCTCGAGATGCCCGAAGACGCGGCGATCGACGTGCGGCTCCTTTCGGGCGGCAAGGTCGTCGCGGCGGGGGCGTGCCGGACGTGGAAGACCGACGTGCCGATCGCGAAGACCGTCGAGATCGACGCCGCCAAGGTTGCGGCCTGGCCGTACAGGATAGACGGCGTCGGCACGGCGGACGGATGGATCCGCTACACGGTGAAAGGCGTCGTCGACCAGCGCAAGGGGCGGAAGAGCTTCTACATAGCGGGGGAGACGAACGTCA
>Ga0310786_10005481_pt1 | contig 17197 bp, 9 predicted proteins | sample AusTroGonzalo_MG_FD_203881 | JGI IMG/M metagenome (GOLD analysis project Ga0310786, IMG submission 203881) | Bovine rumen microbial communities from tropical cattle in Woodstock, Queensland, Australia - Gonzalo_03 (v2) (version 2) | ecosystem: Host-associated > Mammals > Digestive system >... | reverse complement strand
GTGTGAGCCGTTTGGCAAAGGAGCGTTTCTTGGGTTCCTTACTCATCCTTAAAGTTTCTGTTCTACCTCGATCTCCGTGAAGGTCTCGATGATATCACCTACCTGAATATCGTTGAAGTTAACTAGTGAGATACCACACTCGAGGCCTGTTGCAACCTCCTTGGCATCATCCTTATAGCGCTTCAGAGCGTCGATAGGAGCAGTATGGATTACGATACCGTCGCGGATGACACGGGCCTTGTCCTTATTGTGTACCTTACCTTCGGTCACCAGACCACCTGCCACTGTACCCACCTTGGAGATCTTGAACACTTGCTTCACCTCGATCTCACCAGAAACAATCTCCTTCTTTACCTTGTCGAGCATACCTTGCATCGTAGACTTCACCTCGTCGATGGCGTCATAAATAATAGAATAGGTATTGATCTCCACACCCTCACGCTCTGCAGCACGACGGGCATCGGCAGAAGGACGCACCTGGAAGCCGACGATGATGGCATCGGAAGCCGAAGCCAGCATGACGTCGTTCTCCGAGATCTGACCCACGGCCTTGGCAATCACATTCACCTGTACCTTCTCAGTAGACAGCTTGATGAACGAGTCGGAGAGAGCCTCGATAGAACCGTCGGTATCACCCTTGACGATGATGTTCAATTCATGGAACTCACCGAGAGCGATACGGTGCGAGATATCGTCGAGACCAAGAGTCTTCGTCGTACGGAGACTCTGCTCACGCTGCAGTTGTGTACGCTTATTGGTGATCTCACGGGCTTCCTGCTCCGTCTCCATAATGTGGAAAGAGTCACCAGCCGTTGGCGCTCCGTTCAATCCGAGGATGATAGCGGGCTCTGCGGGTCCGGCCTGCTCGATGCGCTGATTACGCTCGTTGAACATGGCCTTGATACGACCGTAGCTTGTACCAGCCACAACGATGTCGCCGACCTTGAGTGTACCATTCGACACCAGCACGGTGCTGACATAGCCACGGCCCTTGTCGAGTGAGGACTCGATGATAGAACCTGTCGCCTTACGGTTGGGATTAGCCTTCAAGTCGAGCATCTCGGCCTCAAGGAGTACCTTCTCCAACAACTCGTCGACACCAATGCCCTTCTTGGCACTGATCTCCTGGCACTGGTACTTTCCACCCCAGTCTTCCACGAGCAGGTTCATATTGGCCAGGTCCTCACGGATCTTATCGGGATTGGCACCCGGCTTATCAATCTTATTGATGGCAAACACCATCGGCACGTTAGCTGCCTGGGCATGGGCAATAGCCTCCTTGGTAGTAGGCATCACAGAGTCGTCGGCAGCAATGATGATGATGGCAATATCCGTCACCTGGGCACCACGGGCACGCATGGCGGTAAAGGCCTCGTGACCAGGAGTGTCGAGGAAAGTAATCTGGCGGTCATCCTTCAGTTTCACGTTATAGGCACCAATGTGCTGGGTAATACCACCAGCCTCACCGGCAATCACGTTCGTATTACGGATGAAGTCGAGCAACGAGGTCTTACCATGGTCTACATGACCCATCACCGTCACAATCGGAGCGCGATTCAGCAGATCGTTCTCATCGTCCTCCTCCTCAGTGATAGCGTTCTGTACCTCTGCACTGACATATTCTGTCGTGAAGCCAAACTCCTCAGCTACGATATTGATGGTTTCGGCATCCAGACGCTGGTTGATTGACACCATGATACCGATGCTCATACAGGTACCGATGACCTGATTCACACCAACATTCATCATGGTAGCGAGCTCTGATACCGTCACGAACTCCGTCAGTTTCAGCACCTTGCTCTGTGCTGCCTCTGCTGCCATCTCCTCGTTCATGCGCTCAGCCACGGCATCACGCTTCTCACGACGGTACTTGGCACCTTTCTTGTTCTGGTTCTTCGATGTCAGACGGGCCAGGGTCTCCTTCACTTGACGGGCTACAGCCTCGTCGTCAACCTCAAGGGGCTTCACGGGACGGTTCTTCTTTTTGTTCTTGCCGCCCTGCTGACCACCATCCTGGAAGTTCTGGTTGCCACCTTTATTCTTATTCTTCTTATTACTTGGGGTCTGTCCCTTATCCTGATTAGCAGCAGCCTCGATATCCACGCGTTCCTTACCACTACGGATACGCTCGCGCTTCTTCTTCTCACCATTGCCGCCATGCAACTGAGCCTGCTTCTCCTCACGTTCCTTCTTACGCTCCTCCTTCGACTTCTTCTTCGGACGCGTACTCTGGTTCAGTGAGTCGAGGTCAATCTTACCAACGACATTGAGGTTAGGCACAGCCTTTTGTTCTGTCTTCAGCTTATAAACCTCCTGTTCCTTGGCTGTTGCAGTCTCAGGTTCTTGGGAGACTGATTCGATTTCTTCGGGTTCCGGCTCTTGCTTGACTTCTGGCTCGGGCTTGGCCTCCACCTTGGGCTGGGGAGCAGACTGTTCTGCCTTCTTCTCTTCCACGGGCTTGGGCTCAGCTTTTGGCTCTGTCTTCTCTTTGGGGGCAGGCTTTCCCACCTGGTCCAGGTCAATCTTTCCCAGCGGGGTAAATGTCTGACGAGGTTCTTCCTTCACCTCTACGACGGGTTCTGGCTTGGGTGGATTCTTGACCTTTTCCTTCTTTTTGGGGAACATCATCCCAGCCTGGGTCTTCACGTCCTTATCGCCACGAAACTCCTTGACCAATGCTTCATATTGCTCGTCATTGATCTTGGTGTTCATGTTGGCGTCGTCCTTGATCTCACCCAGACTTTTCTTGTTCTTCAGATAGTCGACTGCTGTCTGAAGACCGATGTTCAGTTCCGTTAATACTTTATTTAATCTGACTCCCATCTATTCGAATTGATAATTGATGATTGATAATTGATAATTACTCAAACTCCGCACGGAGCACTTCCAGCAGATGGTCAACAGTCTCTTCCTCGAGGTCAGCCTTCTCAATCAGCATCTCACGGGGAGCATTCAGCACAGCCTTGGCGGTATCCAGACCGATGGCCTTGATGGCATCGATCACCCACTGGTCGATCTCATCGTCGAACTCATCCAGATAGATATCCTCGTCGGCCTCACTCTCGTTGACAACACGGAACACGTCGATAGTGTATTCTGTCAACATAGATGCGAGCTTGATGTTCATACCACCACGACCGATGGCCAGGCTCACCTCCTCAGGCTGCAGATAGACCTCTGCCTTGTGGTTCTCCTGATCAAGGACAATGCTCGAGATCTTGGCAGGACTCAGGGCACGCTGGATGAACAGCTGGACGTTTGAGGAGTAGTTGATCACATCGATATTCTCGTTGCAGAGCTCACGAACGATACCATGCACACGACTACCCTTCACACCGACGCAGGCGCCTACCGGATCGATGCGCTCGTCGTAGCTCTCCACAGCCACCTTGGCACGGTCACCTGGCATACGAGCCACCTTCTTGATGGTGATCAGACCGTCGTTGATCTCAGGAACCTCTGCCTCCAGCAGACGCTCCAAGAAGACGGGGCTTGTACGAGAAAGGATAATACGGGGATTATTGTTCTCGTTCTGCACTTCCTTCACGATGGCACGGATGGTCTCACCCTTATGGTAGTTGTCTGAGGGGATCTGCTCACTCTTCGGCAGATGGAGCTCATTGCTCTCATCGTCCATCAGCAGCACCTCGCGCTTCCAGATCTGATAGACCTCACCGCTGACAACCTGACCAACCTTGTCCTTATACTTCTGATAAAGCGAGTCATGCTCCAACTCCAGAATCTTCGAAGCCAGCGTCTGACGCAGGTTCAGGATGGCACGGCGGCCAAACTTCTGGAAGTTCACCTCCTCTGACACCTCCTCACCTACCTCATAGTCAGGTTCAATCTTCTGAGCCTCGGAGAGGGCTATCTCCTTGTTCTCATCCATCACCTCACCGTCGGCTACCACCACACGGTTACGGTGAATCTCAAAGTCACCCTTGTCAGGGTTCACGATCACGTCGAAGTTCTCGTCAGAGCCATAGATCTTGGCGATCACATTACGAAAACTCTCCTCGAGCACACTCACCAGAGTGGTACGGTCGATGTTCTTGTTCTCTTTAAATTCCTGAAAGGTCTCGATCATCGAGGGGCCTTTCGCATCTTTCTTTGTTGCCATTATTTTATATTTGTTTACTGTTTACAGTTTACAGTTTACAGTTGATTACTTCTATTGTCAGAACGGCTTGCCAGCATATCATCTATAAACTGTAAACCGTCAACTGTAAACTAAGTATATTACTTGAACGTCAGCAGATACTTGGCATACTTCACGCCGTCCATGGCATAGGTCTTATCGACCTCCACCAGCACGGGGCGCTTTTTGCCTTCCTGCTTCCGCTTCTCCTGCAGGGTGACGGTGAAGTTTGTTCCGTCAACTGATTTCAGCACACCCTGCACCTTTTTGCCATCGAGGTCGAGCACCTCTATGGTGTCGCCGATGTGGTTGATGTACTGTTGTGCCACCTTGAATGGTTGTCCGAGGCCGGCACTACCTACCTCAAGTTCGTAGTCACCGAGTTCGTCGCCCAGTCGCTCCTGCAGGAAACGGCTCAGTTCTGCACAGTCTTCAATCCATACCCCGTCGGCATGGTCAATCTCAATGACGATCCTGTCATCTGCACCAAAGATAATGTCTACCAGGAAATAATCGTTGCTCTGCAACCATTCTTCCGTCAATGTCTTAATAGTCTCTTTATTGATCATCTAATACCATTTATAATGTGAAATGAGAGACCCTTTCGAGTCTCTCATTCCGCTGAACGGGTGCAAAGGTACACATTTTCCCGTAATCCACCAAATATTTCATTAAAAAAAATATCTTTTCTATAAAAAAACCACAATCCAACCATTAGTTGGCGTTTTATTTGTACCTTTGCACCCCGAAATACAAAAATTAATTATGTGGTCAACTTTACTGTCTGTCATCTTGGTTGTTAACGAACTGATGGCTTCCAATGCGGGTGAGGTAATGAGTCCCGCCACCAACTTCGACAGTTGGATTGAATTATATAATCCCGGTGATGAGGATATCAACCTGACTGGGATGTACTTGAGCATCAATGCTGATAACCTTATGATGTGGAAGATACCCAGCGGCACGGGAACTGTCCCGGCAAAGGGCTTCAAGGTGGTATGGCTGGGTTCGAACGACATCAAAAGCAACCAGGCACCTTTCAAGCTCGACTGCGACGGTGGCACCGTCTATCTGAGCGACAAGAACGGCCAAGTGATAACGAGCCAAGACTACCCCGAAGCGATGAGTCGTACGTCGTATGCTCGTAAGACCGATGGTGGTGACGAGTGGGGATGGACGGCTACGGCCACCCCTGGTGCCACGAATACTACAGCCGTCTTTGCCGATAACCGTCTGCCGGAACCTGTTGTCGACAAAGGCAGTCAACTATTCAAAGGTTCACTGACAATTAAAGTAGACATTCCTGAAGGCACGACACTCATGTACACCACCGACGGCAGCGTGCCCACAAGCACAAGCAGCCAGAACAAGACCGGAGAGTTCAGCATCAGCAAGACCACCAACTTCGTGTTCCGTCTCTTTCAGGACGGTTATCTGCCGAGTGTACCCGTCACCCGCAGCTATATCAAGACCAACGACACCTACACCGTTCCTGTCGTCTCTATCGTCGGCAACGAGAAATACTTTACCGACCCAATGTGGGGCATCGACGTAGAGGGCAAAAACGGAAAGACCGGCAATGGTCGTGAAAACGATCCCGCCAACTGGAACATGGACTGGGACCGTCCAGTGAACTTCAGCTATATCAGTCCCACAGAGGGCATGCTTTTCAATCAAGACGTGAACATCAGCGTCTCGGGAGGCTGGACCCGGATGATTGACCCCCGTTCGATGAAGCTGAAGTCGAACAAGATCTTCGACGGCCAGAACCGCTTCGACTATTCCTTCTTTCCGCAGAAGCCCTATATCCGCAACAAGGCCCTCCTTCTCCGCAACGGCGGTAATGACGTCTGGAATAGTCATGCCCGTTTCATGGATCCCGCCCTGACAACCATTGTCCAGCGCTCGGGCATCGACCTTGACGTGCAGAGTACGGTACAGGTGATCGAGTATATCAACGGAAAGTTCCGTGGCGTGGTGAACCTGCGCGAGACCAACAACGACAAGTTTGTCTATGCCAACTACGGCTACGACGACGAAGAGATAGACTTCTTTGAGAACGGGACGTTCAAAAACGGTACCGATGAGGTTTTCAAACAACTTTGCAGCCTTGCTAAGAAGGTCAACAACCCTGGTGTCTACGACGAAGTGAAAGCTCTGCTTGACGTCGACGAATTCTGCAATTACATGGCTGCCGAGCTCTTCCTGGGCAACGACGACTGGCCAGGAAACAACATCAAGGCCTATCGCAGTCGGAACGACGGCCGCTACCGCTTTATCCTCTTCGACCTCGACTACGCTTTATGGCACTGGGGCATTAAAAGCAGCTACAATCAGGTGCTTGACGAAAACAGTTGGGTAGATACCGTCAGTCTGTTCCTGAACCTGCTCAAGCACGACGGTTTCCGAAAGCAGTTCATCGACACCTTCTGTATCATGGCAGGCAGCGTCTTCGAGAAACAGCGTGCTACGGCTATTGTCGACGAGCTGGCAACAGCCATGCGTCCAATGTCGGAACTCGACGGCTATGTTCCTGACAACGCCGCCAACACCATCAAGACCAAACTGAGGACGTGGCTCACCACGACAACCAACCTGATGCAGCAATACAAGCCGATGAAACTCACCAACGTGAAGCCTATGAGCGTCGCACTCAATGCCGATACCGATGAGGCAAACCTCTATATCAACGGTCTCCACGTTCCCTATGCATCCTTCGACGGTCAACTCTTTGCACCTGTTACTATCGAGGCCAAGGCACCCGCAGGATACACCTTCGCAGGTTGGAAGAAAGGTGCGAGTGCCACCATCGAACTGATCAAGACCAACGATACATGGAAATACTACGACAAAGGAACAGTGGCCTCGAACTGGAAATCCGAAAACTTCAACGATGCCAACTGGTCGTCAGGCCAGGCTCCTTTAGGCTATAAGATGACGGGTGTGAAGACCACCGTCAGCTATGGCTCCGATGCGAACCGCAAGAACCCAGCCACCTATTTCCGTAAGACCATCAGTCTCAGTTCCACACCGAAACGCAGTGATGTCTTCCTGTTGAACTATCAGGTGGACGACGGCTTTGTTATCTATGTCAACGGTCAGGAAGCCGGACGCTATAACATGCCCGACGGCACCATCACCTCCAGCAGCTTCTCCACAAGCTATGCCGGCGATACACCCCTGACAGGCACCATTGAACTCCCGTCATCCCTATTCAAGAGCGGTAATAACACAATTGCTGTCGAGATACACAACAACAGCTACACCTCCAGCGACCAGTATTGGGCGGCAGAACTGCTGACCTCCGTAGAATCCAGTTCCATCGAGATTGTTTCGACTGATCCCGTCATGAATCTGACTGCCAACAATAGCAAACAGACGCTCGTGGCCTGCTTTACGCCCCTGTCCAGTGAGGAACAGGTTGCCAACGGCGTTACGCCCGTACGTATCAATGAGGTGAGTGCTGCCAACGACATCTATGTCAACGAATACTTCAAGCGCAACGACTGGGTGGAACTCTACAATACCACCAGTCAGCCCGTTGATGTGGAAGGCATGTACCTGAGCGACGACGAGGAACAGCCGAAGAAATACCAGATTAGCAAAGGCGACACCGAGGCCGAGACCGTCATCCCTGCCCACGGGTTCCTAATCGTATGGTGTGACAAGCTGGAGCCAGCGTCGCTGCTACATGCCAACTTCAAACTCGCAGCAGAAGGAGGCATCATCATGCTCACTGCTGCCGACGAGTCGTGGAGCGACCGCCTTACCTATACCAAACTCTTAGGGAATCAGACGGCAGGCCGTTATCCTGATGGAGCTGCAGACATCTTCGTGATGAACATTCCCACCATCGCCAAGGCCAATATCACCTCCAGTTATGTGACTGTGGTGCCACAGCCAGAGCTGACAGGCATCCACAATCTCATGGCCAATACTGCTGAGGCTGTCAACATCAGCTATCGCACAGGCAGTCTTATCATATGCAGTACGCTTTCAGACTTGCAACTCAAGGTAGTGAATCTGGCAGGACAGACAATTATGAATGCTCCAGTCCCGCAGAATGGTGGTTACGCAGAGGTCAGTGTCAGCGAGTTGCCTGCGGGTGTCTATATCGCAAGCATCGTCGACAAGCACGGCCGTAAGGCATCGTGCAAGTTTGTCATCAACACTACGCTATCGCACTGAATATCTGAGGCTCCCGAGGTTTCAGGGAGATATTACCTCCAGGCTTCTTCTCTAAATGTATCAGGGAAGAAGCCTCTTCTTTTGGCTTCTGCGGAGCCAACACTTTCTTATATTCCTCAGGATTCTTCAGCAGACGGATGGCCTCCTTCAACTGGACGTCGTAGTTGAGGCCTGCCTCAATGGCTCCAGACTGATAGTAATAGGCCGAGATGATCTCTGATTCCAGTATCTGACGGATCACCCGCTCATGACGGTCGAGGGCATAGGCCACATCGTGGTTCAGCTTCGACTCCAAGCTGTCGAAGGCAGCCTTAGCCTCATCGTAATAGCCCTCAAACTTAGCCGTCTTCACCAACTCGGCAAACTGCTTCTTGCTGACGGGATCATAAGTAAAACCGCTCTTCACCACCCGTTCCTTAAAGGCCTGCCAGTCTGCGTCAGTCACGTGGAACTCCGCAGCAGGGGCGATCGTCGGATGCTGGGCAATATAATCCACCACATAGTCGAACATCACCTCCGTCGAGTCCTGTCCTGAGGCAGAGAGATAGAAGGCGATATTGGGGATGGTGTCGCCCTTCACTTCGACGTCGGGCTTGATGCCGCCACCGTCGCGCACCTCACGGCCATGACGGGTATAGAACACCTTTGTCAGTGAGTCAGGGATATGCTCGCGATAACCACCACTACCCTTCTTGTAGTTGATGGCCTGGATGCATCGACCGCTGGGGATGTAGTATTTCGAAGTCGTCACTTTCATGTTTGTGTTGTAAGGCAGGTCAATGGGTATCTGCACCAGACCCTTCCCGTACGTACGCGTACCTAATATTATTCCTCTGTCCAGATCCTGGATGGCACCACTGGTAATCTCACTGGCCGAGGCCGTTTCACCATTCACAAGCACCACTATCGGCATCACTGTGTCGAGTGGTTCCACACGGGTCTTATATTCCTTCGAAGCCTGTCTCACCTTACCGCGGTTCTCCACGACCGTGATGTCCTTCGGCAACCAGAGATTCAGAATATCCACAGCCTCCTGCTCCGAGCCACCGCCATTGCCACGGAGGTCCAGTACGAGCGAGGTGGCTCCCTGTTTTTTCAGGTCGATGAGGGCCCTTCGCACATCCTTGGCACATCCCTCTGTGAACGAGTTCAGGTTGATATAGCCCACGTCACCCTCACGGATGCCGTAATATGGTAACTCAGGCAGTTTGATATTCCTGCGAGTGATCTTGAAACTCAACATCTTCCCCGTCGAAGGTCGCATTACCTTCAGCAGGAAGCTCGTACCAGGCTCGCCACGCAGATGTTCACTCACATAGCCCACGGCCTTGTCCGTCATCATCGAGTCGTCGATGCTCAGGATCACGTCACCCTTCTTCAGTCCCACCTCAGCGGCAGGCATATCGGCATAAGGCTCGTCGACGACAACACGGTCCAGCTTCTGGTGCTTACGGATGAGTGCTCCGATGCCGGCATACTTTCCCGTGAGCATCATCCGCAGGTTCTTCGTTTCCTCCTGTGCATAATACTCCGTATAGGGATCCAGGTTCCTGAGCATCGCCGTGATACCCGTGCCGATGGTCTCCTTCGGGTTCAGCGTATCAACATACAACAACTCTAAGTTCTTATACACCTGATTGAAGATATCGAGATGTTTGGCCACCTCGAAGTTATGGTCCTTAACCTTCTGCGCCTGTGCCGTCAGGCCCAAGCCCGCCAGCAACAGTAATAGGATATGTCTTTTCATATTCACTTATTATATTCCTTCATATGACGCTGCAAAATTACACGTTTCTCTTAATAAAACGCGCATTTCATGTCTTTTTTTGCAAAAAATTTAGGTTTACTTGAATTTTTTCGCCTAAAAGTTTGGTAGTTTCAAAAAATCGCCGTACTTTTGCACCCGCTTAACAGCAGAACTGCTTCAGTAGCTCAGTTGGTTAGAGCACCTGACTGTTAATCAGGGGGTCGTTGGTTCAAGCCCATCCTGAAGCGCTTAAATCCCGTAGGTCGATGACTTACGGGATTTTTCTTTGCTCATACGAAATGATTGTTGAAAGTCTTTCTCTATAGGGATTAGAACCAAAGAAGTCTACTTTACGATATAAAGGGATATAGATCACAAAAGCAAAACAACTTGTTTTGGTGTCGTTAAGATGCCTTCTAACACAGTAAAGGATGCCTACTACAACACCAAAACAAGTTGTTTTGCATTAGTGGAGTTGCTTTGAGCGGGCAGGAGCCCCCTCTTTGGAGAATATTTTAAAGTTTTTCTTCATAAAGAGCATTACTTTCCAAACTTTTTTGTATTTTTGCATCGTCCATTAACGAAGACAACTATTGACAATGATAAAGCGTATTTACATTTGGCAGTTTGCCACCGCATTGCTCCTGGGCGCTCTGATGTTCAGTTCGTGCTCACGGAAAGACACTCCTGTAACTCCCAAACCGCCAGTCCCAGGTGCCACGTTCCGCGACACGCTGAGCAGGCTCAACTGGAATAACGATACGTGCTTTGTCTTTGGCCACAAGACACCTGACGTGGATGCCGTTACCTCGGCACTGCTCTATGCCAGACTGATGAACAAGATGGGCTACAACTGCAAGGCGAAGGTGCCGAGTCCCATGAACCGCGAGACGATGTTCGCCTCCAGGCATTTCGGTTTCGATGTGCCAGAGCAGATGTCCTCGGTGGCACCCCTCACACGTCTGATCCTGACAGACCATGGCGACTATTCGCTGTGTGTCGACGGTGCCCGCGAGGCTGTCTTCTTGCAGAAGATAGACCACCACGTGGAGGGTGACATCCCTGATGCCGACTGTGGCTATGTGAGGCGTGAGATGGTAGGCTCCACCTGTACTATCATCTATAAGATGTTCAGGGAGCAGGGTATGACCATCGACGACGAGACGGCCCGTATCATGCTGTCTGGCATCATCAGTGACACACGCAACTTGACGAAGAGCATCACCAAGCCCATCGATATCGAAGCCTGCAACACCCTCTCTGCACAACTCGGCATCCCCAGTGACTCCGCCGCATGGATCAGTCTCCAGATGGAGGAGGCTGCCTACGACTACTCAGGTATGGCCGATTCGACCATCTTTCTTACTGACTATAAGGATTATGACATCGGATCCCATAAGGTTGGCTTTGGCTGTATGGCATGTGTGGAAGGTGAAATAGACGGTTTCATCGACCGTATGCTGACTGTAGCACCTGAAGTGATGAAGCTGAGAGGTCGCGATATGCTGTTTACAACGATTGAGGAGCGCGTGCCTAATCCAGTCCCCGATGCCGCCAGACTCAAGCCGTATGTCTTCGGCAGTCTCTATTTCCTCTATTTTGGTGAGGGGACGAAGGCAGCGGCAGAGACCGTTCTTGGTTCCTCTCTCCGCGATGGCGTCATATTCGTCAGCGAGCAGTTGTCGCGCAAGCAGATCGTGCCGAAACTTACTGAAGTGCTGAAATGATCTGTCCCACAGAATGTCAGCGACTACGACTAAAAACTTACAATAAATAACAACTATGATGAAAAGGAGATTTCTTTGGATGTTTGGAGGCATGACGACGGTGCTGACTTCGTGCACAGGCTCAAGACCAAAGAGCACATCCTTCAGGGTGAGGAACTCGGAACACTAAGCAAATAATAATTTTTATGATATGGAGTCAATCGTATTTTTAGGTTTTGGCCTTGATGCCTGGATCACCATCGTCACGGTGCTGGGTATGTTCAGTATTCTGCTGTTTACCAAGTGGCGCAGCGACCTGGTGTTCCTCGGAGCCATCGGTGTGCTCTACGTCACAGGTGTGCTCAATGCGAAGGATGCATTCTCAGGTTTCAGCAGTACGTCCGTCGTCACCGTCGGCGTGCTGTTCGTAGTCGTCGCAGGACTAACGCATACTGGTGTGCTGCAATGGATCGTGAAACATCTGCTCGGCACACCCAATACTTACACGAAGGCAGTGACGCGACTGATGCTGCCCGTAGCCGCTCTCAGTTCATTTCTCAGCAATACGACGGTTGTGACGCTCTTTGTGGGCATCGTGAAGATGTGGGCCAGGAAGCTCGGCGTTTCACCCTCGAAACTGCTCATCCCCCTGAGCTATGCCTCAGGCATGGGCGGTGTCTGTACCCTTATCGGTACACCGCCGAACCTCATCATCAGCGGACTCTACGAGGAAAAGACGGGAGAGGCAATGAATATCCTGACCACCACTATCCCAGGACTCTTCTGTCTGGCCATCGGCGTGTTGTCAGTCATTGCCATGCGTCGTCTGCTGCCTGACCGCAAGGCTCCTGAGAGTGCCTTCGAATCGACGGGTGACTATACTGTGGAGCTGCTGGTTCCGTCGAGCAATCCCTATATCGGCCAGACGCTGGGTGAAGCAGGACTCTTCAATATCAATGGTGGCAGTCTGATCAAGATGTATCACTTCGACGATGTGCCGATGCCAGTGACAGAGGACGAGCCCATCATGGGCTGTGACCGTCTGATCTATGCAGGACAGATCGATGAGATCCTTGAGATGGCGACGAGTCACGAACTGGTGAGCGCTGACCATCCTGTCTTTACCATGAATGAAGTAGACAAGGACCGTCCGTTGCGCACGGCATACATCGATTTCGGCAGTCGTCTGATAGGAACGACCATCGAAGGCAGTTCTTTCGAGAAGGACAACGATGTGATACTGGCAGCTGTAGCCCGTCGTGGTGAGCGTATCCAAGAAGCACCACGAAAAGTGGTACTGAAGGCTGGCGACACCCTGTTGCTGGTATGTCCGAAGAACTTCAATCCCGAAACCTCTTCGTTGAACAGCGACCTCCACTTCTTCGATTCCGACGATGTGCCAAACATCGGACGTGGCACCCTCGTCTCCACTGCTATCATGATTGCCATGGTGGCACTCTCGGCCTTCGGTGTCATGCCGCTGCTACAGTGTGCCTTCCTCGCTGCTGCTGCTATGCTCATCTTCCAATGCTGTAACATGAATCAGGCCATGCGGGCCATCAACTGGGAGATTCTCATGGTCTTCGCTGGTAGTGCCGTCCTCGGCCTCGCCATCCAGAAGACAGGTATCGCCGAATGGCTGGCCAACGGCATCCTCGATGTCTGCGGCACTAATCCGATTGTGGTGATGACCGCCGTATGCTTCGTCGGCACCTTCATCACCGAATTCATCTCGAATACCGCAGCAGGAGCCATGTTCTTCCCCATCATGTACGATGCCGCCGAGAAACTGGGCTACGAGCCCTTCCCCTTCCTCGTCGCCCTCATGGTGAGTGTCAGCAGCAGTTTCGCTACGCCTATCGGCTCACCTACCCACATGCTGGTCTATGGTCCTGGTGGTTACCGCTTCAGCGATTTCCTGCGCATCGGACTGCTGATGAATCTCATCATCCTCGCCGCCAACATCCTGATTGTGAACATTGTCTATCCTCTGACACCCCTGCCATAGTATCGCAGGTGTTTACAGGACTGGTTAAGTTAAAGATTTTGTTAAAAAGCACTAACAGGAAATACATCTCAATTATTATGATTACCTTTGCACCCTCAAAATTAGAAATAGGATTATGGCAAAGAAAGCATTATTGATGATTCTCGACGGATGGGGAATCGGTAAGCATGGTAAGGGTGACGTGATCTTCAACACGCCGACCCCGTATCTCGATTTGTTGACAGCCACTTCGGCTCACTCTCAGTTGAATGCCAGCGGTGAGGACGTAGGTCTTCCTGACGGTCAGATGGGAAACTCTGAGGTGGGACACCTCAATATCGGTGCAGGACGCATCGTGTATCAGGACCTGGTGAAGATTAACCGCGCCTGCAAGGACGGCTCCATCATGGAGAACCCGCAGGTGAAGGCTGCTTACACCTACGCCAAGGAGAACAACAAAAAACTGCACCTGATGGGTCTGACCTCCGACGGTGGTGTGCACTCCAGCCTCGACCATCTCTTCAAGCTCATCGAGATTGGTAAGGCCTACGGTCTGAAGAACCAGGTATTCGTACACTGCTATATGGACGGACGAGACACGGATCCGAGAAGCGGTAAGGGTTTTATCCAGCAGGTGAGCGATGTCTGTGCCGCCAACGATGCCGCCATCGCCTCTATCGTAGGCCGTTTCTACGCCATGGACCGCGACAAGCGCTGGGAGCGTGTGAAGGAAGGCTACGACCTGATCGTGAATGGCACTGGCAAACAGGCTACAGATATGGTGCAGGCCATGCAGGAAAGTTACGACGAGGGTGTGACTGACGAGTTCATCAAGCCCATCCACAATGCCAGCGTCAACGGCTGCATCGAGGAGGGCGACGTCGTCATCTTCATCAACTTCCGTAACGACCGCGCCAAGGAGATGACCATTGCCCTAACGCAGGAGGATATGCCTGAGCAGGGTATGAAGACCATACCTGGCCTGCAGTACTACTGCATGACGCCGTACGATGCCAACTTCAAGGGCGTGCACATCCTCTTCCCCAAGGAGAATGTTGAGGATACCCTCGGCGAATACCTCTCCAAACAGGGAAAGAAACAGCTGCATACCGCTGAGACCGAGAAATACGCTCACGTCACCTTCTTCTTCAACGGTGGTCGCGAGGCTCCGTACGAGGGTGAGGACCGTATCCTTGTGCCCTCTCCGAAGGTAGCCACCTACGACCTGAAACCTGAGATGAGTGCCTACGAGGTGAAGGATAAGCTGGTGGGTGCCATCAACACGCAGGAGTACGACTTTATCGTGGTAAACTTCGCCAACGGTGATATGGTAGGTCATACGGGTATCTACAACGCCATTGCCAAGGCTGTGTGGGCTGTGGACAACTGTGTGCGTGAGGTGATCGAGGCTGCCAAGGCCAACGACTACGAGGCTATCATCATTGCCGACCACGGTAATGCCGACAACGCCATCAACCCCGATGGTTCACCCAATACCGCCCACTCACTGAACCCCGTGCCGTTCATCTATGTGACGAACAACAACTCGGCTACGGTGAAGGACGGTCGTCTGGCTGACGTGGCCCCCTCCATCCTGCACATCATGGGACTGGAGCAGCCGTCGGACATGACCGGTGAGAACCTGATCAGCGACAACTGATTCTGAACAAACAAAATATGGAATGAGGGCGCGTCTACCGACGCACCCTCATTCGTTTTGTTTTGGTATGATGTAATCTTGTGTTGATTGATACGGTGCAAAGTTAGGTATTATCTCCGAACCTTGTATCAAGAAACACGAAAAAAGATATAGCAAAGCGTTGCGCAAAAATAAGAGCAAATGGCAGTCTGGCTCAGATGTTGAGGCCATAGTTTTGCTTTACCTCGCTCATCACGAAGGTGCTCTCGATAGAGGCCAGACTCTCTATCTCACCCAGTTTGTTGAGCACAAATTCCTGATATTGCTTCATGTCTCGTGCGCGTACCTTTAATAAATAATCGTATGCTCCCGATGTGTTGTAGCACTCCGTCACCTCTGGGATACGCTGGATGCGTCGCACAAAGGCATCGGCAATCTCATGGTTGATCTGTTTCAGTTTCACCTTACAGAACACAAGCAGTCCCTGATCCAGCTTCTCTGGGTCGAGGATGGCCACATACTTCTTGATGTAGCCTTTCTTTTCCAACCGCTTCTGACGTTCAAAGACGGGCGTCGGGGTCAGATGCACGGCATCGGCCAACTCTTTTGTGGTCAGTTTCGCGTTTTTTTGCAGCGTTTTGAGTATCTGCAGGTCGGTTTCGTCTAAGATTTCCGCCATCGTTTAGAGTTTTATTCTGTTTGAGGGCTTTGGGAAAGCCCGATATGGAATGATTATCTGTATCGGCTGCAAAATTAGATATATTTTCTGAATTATACAAGAAATTTGGTGGATATTTCTAAACATCGTACCTTTGCACCCAGAAAGTCGCGATGAAGCGAGCAAAGAGCCGAATGCTATTCGGGCTATTTCGAGCGAAAGCGAGTTCAAACGAAGTTTAAATTTAATAAATAAAGAAAGGACAAGATTATGAGTACAAAGAATTATCGTTTTGAGACACTGCAACTGCATGTAGGCCAAGAACAGGCTGACCCCGCTACCGACGCCCGTGCGGTGCCCATCTACCAGACCACATCGTATGTGTTCCGTAACTCACAGCACGCAGCCGACCGTTTCGGTCTTCGCGATGCAGGTAATATCTATGGTCGTCTGACCAATTCCACACAGGGTGTGTTCGAGGATCGTGTCGCTGCCCTCGAGGGTGGTGTGGCAGGTCTGGCCGTGGCCTCTGGTGCTGCTGCCATTACCTACGCCCTGCAGAACATCGTCCAGGCAGGCGACCATATCGTAGCTGCCGACAATCTCTATGGTGGTTCGTACAACCTGATTACCCATACCCTCAGCACGCAGGGTATCAGCAATACCATTATCAATGTGAACGACCTTGAGGCCCTCGAAGCTGCCATCAAGCCGAACACGAAGGTGGTCTATGCCGAAACCTTCGGTAATCCTAACAGTGATGTGCTCGACCTCGAAGGCGTGGCAGCTGTGGCCCACAAGCATGGTATCCCCTTTATCGTGGACAACACCTTCGGCACACCGTATCTGATTCGTCCGCTGGAGCATGGTGCCGACATCGTGGTTCACTCTGCAACGAAATTCCTCGGTGGTCATGGTACCTCTCTGGGTGGTGTCATCGTAGACGGCGGTAAGTTCGACTGGAAGGTCAATCCCGACAAGTTCCCCACACTGGCCAAGCCCGATCCCTCGTATCATGGTATCGTATTTGCCGACGCCGTAGGCGCAGCTGCCTATGTCACCCGTATCCGTGCCGTCATCCTGCGTGACACTGGTGCTGCCATCTCTCCGTTCAACGCTTTCATCCTCTTGCAA
>Ga0310786_10005480_pt1 | contig 17197 bp, 13 predicted proteins | sample AusTroGonzalo_MG_FD_203881 | JGI IMG/M metagenome (GOLD analysis project Ga0310786, IMG submission 203881) | Bovine rumen microbial communities from tropical cattle in Woodstock, Queensland, Australia - Gonzalo_03 (v2) (version 2) | ecosystem: Host-associated > Mammals > Digestive system >... | reverse complement strand
ATCCGGCGGCAGATGCGACAAAATTGTCGGAACGCCTCAAAGACCGAGCCCGGGGCGTGGGATGGTGAAGATGCGGGTCGGTATTTTTGGAATGTCTGCTCCAAGGCCGACGGGGGTTTACGGTGCGCGTTGGAAATGGTATAATATCCGCCAACGGAGAATAAAGATGATTGATTTGACGATTGATGGTATTTCGGTGTCGGTGAACGATGGCACCACCATCCTCGAGGCTGCTAAGGCGGCGGGAATCGAGATTCCCAACCTGTGTTACCTCAAGGAGCTTGGACCGTACGGCGCGTGCGGCGTTTGCGTGGTGGAGGTGAAGGACTGCCCCAAAATGCTCCGTGCATGCTCCGCAAAGGTCGCGCCCGGCATGGTGGTGTACACGAAAAGCGAAAAGGCGCTCGCGACGCGCAAGCTAGCCCTGGAACTTTTGATGGGCGACCACGACGGCGATTGCCAAGGGCCGTGCAAGCTCAACTGCCCGGCGCACACGGATTGCCAGAAGTACGTCAAGGAGATAGCCGAGGGCCGTTTCGCCGATGCTATTGCGACGATCATGGAGACGTTCCCGCTTCCCGCAGCCATCGGGCGCGTCTGCCCGCATCCGTGCGAGAAGGCGTGCCGCCGCCGGCTCGTCGAGGCGCCTATCTCGATCGCCCAGCTCAAGTACTTTGCGGCCGACCAGGTGCGTAAGGCCGGCAATGCCCGCCCGGTAAAGGTCGGTGCGCCTTCCGGCAAGAAAGTCGGGATCATAGGCGGCGGACCTGCCGGGCTCACGGCGGCATTCAAGCTCGTCCAGCGCGGACACGACGTAACCATCTTCGACCAGATGCCGGAGATGGGCGGCATGTTGCGCTACGGCATACCGGAGTATCGCCTGCCCAAGGCCATACTCAAGGCCGAGACGGACGCCATCGCCGCATTGGGCGTAAAGTACGTCAACGATTTCAAGATCGGCCGCGATGTGGAATTCGATGAATTCCGCAAGCGTTTCGACGCCGTGATCGTCGCCAATGGCGCGTGGAAGTCGTCTGCGATGCGTGTCAAGGGCGAGGATCTTGAGGGCGTGTGGGGCGGCATTGACTTCCTGCGCGCGGTCGTCACCGGACAGAAGCCCGCGATAGGCGAGCGCGTCGCAATCGTGGGCGGCGGCAACACTGCCATGGACGCCTGCCGCACGGCTGTGCGCGTTGGGGCGAAAGAGGTCTTCGTGATCTACCGCCGCACCCGCAAGGAGATGCCTGCCGAAGACGTGGAGATAGTGGAGGCCGAGGAGGAAGGTGTCGTGTTCAAGTTCCTCCGTGCGCCGGACGAGATAATCGGCAAGGACGGCAGAGTGGCCGGGATGCGCCTTCAGGTTATGGAGCTTGGCGAACCCGACGAACGCGGCCGCCGCAAGCCGGTGCCCGTCCCCGGGCAGTTCGAGGAGATCGCGCTCGACAGCGTGATCGCCGCCATCGGCCAGCGCAACGACCCGGACGGCTTCGCCGCGCTGCCGCAGACGCAGAAGGGCACAATCGCCGCCGACGAGGGCAACTTCTCCACGTCGATCCCCGGCGTCTTCGCATGCGGCGACACGGTGAACAAGGGTGCTGGGATTGCGATCGGCGCGATCGCGCAAGCGAACGAAGCGGCGCTTGCGGTTGACGCATTCCTGAACGGTGGAGAATATCGTCCCGTCAAGCCAGTCCTCTCCGAACGCGACTTGTCCGAGAAGGACTTCGCGGATCGTCCGCGCATCGAACGTGTCAAGATGCCGCAGCGGCCGCCCGAGGAGCGCAGGAACGACTTCAACGAGGTTAATCTCGGCCTCTCGCCGGAGGCGGCTCAGGCCGAGGCGAAACGCTGCCTTGAGTGCGGCTGCCATGATTTCGCGGACTGTAAGCTGATTCGCTACGCCAATCTCGTAAATGCCGACACGCAGCGTCTCAGGGGCGCGTTCCATCCAGGTTTCGATGAGCGCAAGCTGGTCTCCATCGAGCGCAACCAGCGCAAGTGCATTCTCTGCAACCTTTGCGTTCGCGTGTGCGCCCAGGAGGCGAAGCAGGGTCTGCTGGGGCTTGTCGACCGCGGTTTCAAGACCGTCATCAAGCCGGAATTCCGCGACAAATCGGCGACGGACGTCTGCAGGGAATGCCACCGCTGCGCGGACAACTGTCCGACCGGTGCGCTTAAGATTATCGGATAAGGGGAGATCTGGATGAAACACATCGCCGCCACGTCCCGCACGACGAAACAGGCCGCCCGCGTGTTGCTTGCGGCATGGGCCGTCTTGGCGTCCTTCGCTGCATCCGCCGCGCTCGGCCATCGTGCCGTAGGGTCCGGTTTCGGGGGGCAGTCCATCTATGCAACCGATGCGTATCCCGGCTTTGACGGGCTTGACAAGCTTCCGACTCCGGAGAAGAAGGAGAAGTCCTGGTTTTTGGGCGTTTCGCGCGACACGCCTGCTGCGCAGCTTGCCTACGCCAAGGAGGAACTCGTCGCCGGCAACATACGCTCCGCGCGCCGCGCATGCGATGCGCTTGTGCGGGAGTGGCCGGTTTCGGCGGAAGCTTCCGCCGCGCAGCTCCAGCTGGCGATGATATGGGCTCAGAACGAGGAGGACTACGAAGAGGCCTTCAACGAGCTGAACTATCTTCTCGACTTCTATTCGAGGGAGGTGGATTATCCCAAGCTTGTCGAATACCAGTACAAGCTTGCCAACATGATGGTGAAGAACAGGAAGACGTTCTGGGGCATGTCGTTCACGTCTCTGCGCGTTCTGCGCCAGAACTACGAGATGATAGTGCGCCGTGCGCCGGGCGCTACATACGTGCCGGAGGCCATGCTGCAGATCGCATCGCTGCGCGAGCAGGATCAGCAGTATGAAGAGGCCGTCGAGGTCTATGCCACGCTCGTGAGCAAGTTCCCCGTTTCCATTGAGGCGCGCAAGGCCCTGTATCTGGGGTCCAAGGCTCGCATGTGGCTTGTTCGCCGCCATGCATACAACCAGAAACGCTGCCAGGACGTGGTGAATCATCTTAAGCAGGTTCTGCGTCTCGCCCCCGATCACGAGAACGCGGAGGAGATGACCGGTTGGCTGAACGAGACCATGGAATATCTCGCGGAGGATGCTTTCGTCCGGGCGAAGTTCTACGATTCCAAGCAGCGTTCCCGCCATGCCTCCGCCATGGCCTATGAGCGCTTCATCAAAGAATATCCGCAGTCGAAGCACGCCGATGAGGCCCGTGCCCGCATTCGCGAGCTTATCGGCGAGATTGGCGCCGAAAAGAAGACTGACGCGGAAAAGACTGAAAAGAGCAAAAAAGAGGAGTGAAGCAATGACAAGTCGAATCTTCCGTTTGGCGTTTATCGCGGCCGTCATGGCCGGATGCGCAAACTATCGCTGGACTTCGCGCGTGCCGGAGGAGCTGCGCACGGTGGCCGTGCCGGTGTTCGAGAATCGCACCCACAGCGCCGAGCTGGGGCCGATAGTCACGCAGTATGTTCTACGCGAATTCCAGCGAGAGGGGACGTTCAAGATTCGCCGAACGGGCGACTCTTCGATCGAGGTTCAGGGTACGATCATCTCGGCGGCCGGCGGAACGCTCTCTTACGACCGTTCCTATGACAACCGCGGCCGCGAGTTCCGCTACACCGTAGTCGCGGAAGTCTCCATAATCAACAAGGACACCGGGAAGGTGTTGCAGAACAACCGTCGGTACAACGCGACAACGACGTATCTTGTCATCGGCGGCGACATTCTCACCGGCCGTCGCGATGCCGCCGCACGAGTCGCAGTGGAGCTTGCCCGGCAGATAGTCGACGACGTCACGTCCTGGCCGTACAACAAGCCCGCCGGCACGGGACGTGCTGAAGGCGTCCAGAAGTGACGCCGTCCGTCATCGCAGCCGATGTCCGCGCCGCGCTTCTTGCGGCGCTCCAGAGGGGATTGCCCCTCGCGGCGCGTCCCTTTGCGGCGATTGCGCGCGACGTGGGCTGTACCGAAGACGAGGCAGTTGCCGAAGTGGCGCGCCTTCGCGCAGAGGGGATGGTGCGCAGATTCGGCGCGGTGTTCGACACTCGTAGGCTTGGATACAAATCCGTCTTGTGCGCAGTCTCGGCAACGGACAGCGATGCCGCCGCTGCGGCAGTTGCTCCTCTTGCGGGCGTCACCCACTGCTATCTGCGCGAACCATCGTCGTCTTCCGATGTCTCCATCCCAACCTTGTGGTTCACGCTTTCCACGCCGTCAGACATCTTTCCCGCAATGCAGGCAGACGTTCGCCGCCGTCTTGCGCCTCATGTGTCGGGTCAGGTGCATTTCCTCCCTGCCACCCGCCGCTACAAGGTGGATGTGGTGTTCGGCACCGCCACCCGCGCCAGGGAAGAGTCCACGATCGACGATCTCGGTCCCGTCACTGCGAACGACAGGGCGGTGATATCGGCGCTGCAGGGAGACACAGATGTCCGCCCTGACTATTTTGCCGCCATTTCCGGGCGACTCGGAATGAAGGAATGGGATCTGCTCTCCACGCTTGAGATGTGGCGGCGCTCTGGTCGGTTGAAGCGCATAGGACTTCTTCTTGCCCATCGCAATGCCGGATATTCCGCGAATGGGATGTGCTGCTGGCGTATCGACGGCGAGACGCTTGCCGCCGGTCGTGCCCTGGCGGAACGCGACGAAGTGACGCATTGCTACGAGCGGCCTCCCGTGCCGGAATTCGACTACAACCTGTTTGCGATGATCCATGCGCGCTCGCCGCACGAGGCCGAGCGGCAGTTTGCCGCGCTTCGCGAAGTGGTTGACGGCGTATCGTTAGGACCTGTGCCGGCCGTGATGCTCATGTCAACGCGCGAGTACAAGAAGACTTCCATGACATTCTTCGCGTGACATGTCTGTTTTTACGTCACGCCCGGCCGATTATTTGATATAATTCACCGCGTGTGGCTCGAGAAACTGACAACGACTAACACATCAATTCATGAAAAACCTTGTTTACATACTGTTAATCCTCGGCGCGCTTGCGTGCGGCACGTGGGCCTACTGCAATTCGCGCAACGCCCAAACGGCCGAGATTCGCCTGCAGACGCAGAAGAAGCAAGCCGAGGCCAACACCGCCCGCGCGAAAGCGATGGAGGCAACGGAAAAGAAAGAGGCCGAGAAATTGCGCAAAGAGGCCTCGGATAAGGATTTCGCCGCCAAATCGGCAGCACGTGAAGAGGCGAAGTACAAGGCCGAGGAGGCGAAGGCGGACGAGCGAGCAATGGCCGAATCCCGCAAGAAAGCCGAGGCCGATGCGAAGATTGCGGATGCGAACCGCAAGAAGGCCGAAGCCGATGCGGCCGCCGCCAAGGATCGACGGCTTGCGGCCGAGGCTGCGGAGAAATATGCCGTAGCCACCAATGAGGCGCGCCATGCCGAGCTGGAGATAGCGCGCGAGGCGCGAATCAAGGCAGAGCTTGACAGGAAGGCGAAAGAGGATGCTTTGGCCGCAGAGGAGCTGAAGAAGTCTGACTACGAGAATCTGCTCAAGAACGTGCGCGCTCTTGAGGCGACGCTGCGCGAACGCGAGGAAGAGACGCGGCCGGACCGGACGATAAAGGATCTTCTCGCCGACAACGAGGTGGAGGCCGCTGAGGTCGAACTCACCCCCGAGGAAATCGCCGAGAAGGCGGCTGCGGAGTCGAATCGCGTGGCGAAGGTGATGCGCCACACGGAGCCGAAGACACGCGGCGACATGGCGATAGACGAGGCAGAAGCCCGTCTCAAACGGATTGCCGACGAGGGCGGAAAGGTCGTTCGCGCCAAGGCCCGCGCCCGCCTGGAGGCTCTGGCGCGCCGCGCCGCGCGGGAAGGGCGCGTTTCCGTCGCCGGATACTATCTCGCGCAGGCAGAGGCGCTTTTTGGTGAAGAAAAGGCGCCAGACGCAAAGGCCGCAGAGAAAAAGGATGCCGGCGAAAAGGCTGGCCGGGAAGAAGGCAGCGTAGACGAGAATGCCGCAGAAGGGTCTGAAGACAAGCAGCAATGAAGTGCCTTGAGTCGATCGGGCGCTCGTGCGCCGAATCTTGGTCGTCCTTCTTCGAATGGTGCGCATATCTTGGCGAGACTGTTTGCGAAGGTTTCGGAATGGTGTTGCATCCGAACAGATTCCGGTTCGGCGACGCCGCACTTGCATTTGATCGCGCCGGCCCCGGCGGGTTGCCGATAACCCTGCTGATAGGCCTTCTCCTGGGGCTTATCCTTGCGTTCGAGTCGGCCGCGTCGCTCAGAATGTTCGGAGTGGAGGTGTATGTGGCCGACCTGATCGCAATCGGCCTTTTCCGCGAACTGGGGCCGCTTGTAACCGGCATCATCCTTGCGGGACGAAGCGGCAGCGCCTTTGCCGCGGAGATCGGCACGATGAAGGTTGACGAAGAGCTTGACGCTCTTTCCACGATGGGCCTCCCGCCAGTGCGCTTCCTCGTTCTTCCGCGCGTGTTCGCCGCGATGCTCGCGATGCCTTTTCTCACGATCTGCGGCGAATTGGCCGGACTTTTGGGCGGCGCGGTGGTACTGCATCTGATGGGCATTCCGGCGTCGGTGTACTGGAAGCATGTCACCGAGACGTCTACGATATTCATGATCGTGTTCGGCCTCGCCAAGTCAATGCTCTTCGGTGTCCTCGTGGGTCTTATCGGATGCATTTCGGGAATGCGCACGAAGAACACCGCCGACGGCGTGGGCGTGGCCGCCACATCGGCCGTGGTCGGCGGAATCGTCGCGATTGCCGTTGCGGACGGCATCCTTGCCGTGATTTGCTTCGTTTTCAATGTGTAACGCCTAACCCTCAATTTCATGTTCAAATGCCAACATCAAGTACAAATCCGATAATATCGTTGTCGCACGTGGATGCCGGGTATCCAGGCGCAGTGATACTCGAGGATGTCTCCCTCGATGTACAGCGCGGCGAGATATTCATCTTGCTGGGCGGTTCAGGTTGCGGGAAATCCACGATAATGAAGCACATGATAGGACTGAATCCGGTGCTTTCCGGCAAACTGCTTGTCGATGGCATTGAATGGAGCCGCAAGACAAGGGCGAAACTTTGCCGCAGAATCGGCGTGATGTACCAGAGCGGTGCGCTCTTCGGCTCGATGACGCTGCTTCAGAATGTGATGCTGCCTTTGGAAGAGTTCACGAAGATGAGCCGCGCCGATAGGGTCAAGCGCGCGGAGGAGCTGCTTGCGCAGGTCGATCTCGCGGATGCCGTGGAGAAAATGCCGTCGGAGATATCGGGAGGAATGAAGAAGCGCGCGGCGATCGCGCGCGCAATGGCGCTTGACCCGTCCGTCATTTTCCTCGACGAGCCCTCCGCGGGGCTTGACCCCATAACGTCCTCCGCGCTTGACGACTTGATCTTGAAACTACGGAAAGAAAAGGGGATGACGTTCGTGGTGGTGACGCATGAGCTGCCGTCCATCTTCAAGATCGCAGACCGCGCTGCGATGTTCGACAAGGCGCGGCGCGGCATGATCGCGCTTGGCGATCCGCGCGTCCTTCGCGACACTTCCACCGACCCCTTCGTGAAGTCATTTTTCAACAGAGGACCCTCTTGCGCGTGAGGCCGCAGTTTGATATAATATCCAACCGTAACGCAGGGCCCCATCGTCTATCGGCTAGGACACGAGCTTTTCATGCTTGGTAGAGGAGTTCGACTCTCCTTGGGGCTGCCATTCCCCCTTTGACACGCATATGGAAATCAAATCTATTTTCAAGAAAATCGCATGGGGCTGTGGCATGGGCTGCCTCGTGAACGTGATCGTCGTAGCAGGGCTGACCATTTTCGGGATGCTTTTGCCCGACGGCTCGAAGGAAAAGCCGGAGCAGGGCGGCAAGCCCGCCGCCAAGAATGTGTCGGCAGACGATGTGAAGCCCATAACGTACGAAGAAGCCTTGGCCGAGCTTGATGCGCTTGTTGGTTTGGAGTCCGTAAAGGCCGAGGTGAAAAAGCTCGCAAGCTTTGTCAAGATATCGCAGGAGCGTAAGAAGGCCGGCCTCAAGGTGCCGCCGATGTCGTATCACATGGTCTTCACAGGCAATCCAGGGACGGGCAAGACCACGGTCGCGCGCATAATGGCCAAGATATTTCGTGCGCTTGGGGTGCTGGAAAAGGGTCATCTTGTCGAGACGGACCGGTCCGGGCTGGTCGCCGGGTATGTCGGGCAGACGGCGAAGGAGACGAATCAGATCATCGACTCTGCCCTTGACGGCATTCTTTTCATAGACGAGGCGTATGCATTGGCCGAAGACGGCGGCAAGGGCTACGGCGGCGAGGCGATAGCCACGCTCTTGAAACGCATGGAGGACGAACGCGACCGCCTTATAGTCGTCGTTGCTGGCTACACCGACGAGATGAAGAAGTTCATCGACGCGAACCCCGGCCTCAAGAGCCGTTTCAACCGCTACATCGAATTCCCCGACTATTCTGCGGATGAGCTTGCGGAGATGTTCCGCCGCATGGCGAAGAAAAACCAGTACGAACTTGCGCCCGACATATCCTCCAACCTTGTTTCCACGCTCAGGGTCTTCACGAGAAAGCGCGACAAGCAGTTCGGCAACGGGCGTTTCGTGCGCAACCTTTTCGAGAAGTCGGTCGAGCGCCAGGCGATGCGCCTTGCCTCCGCGACCAACGCCACTCCGGAGATGCTTACGCTGTTGACTGCGGACGATGTGGATCTCAAGCCGCCGGCGGAGGTCCGGCCGCCAACCGTCGAGGAGGCCCTTGCCGAGCTTGACGCGCTTGTGGGCATGGCGCCGGTCAAGGCCGAGGTCAAGAGGCTTGTCGCATGGCACAAGATGTCCAAGGAGCGCGAGGCGAAGGGGCTTGAAGTGGCGAAGATGTCGTACCACTTCGTGTTCACCGGAAATCCCGGGACGGGCAAGACGACGGTCGCGCGCATCATGGCGAAGATATTTCGCGCTCTCGGGATATTGAAAAGCGGTCATCTCGTCGAGACGGATCGCTCGGGCCTTGTGGCGGAATATGTCGGGCAGACTGCGGTCAAGACGAACAAGAAGATAGACGAGGCTCTTGACGGAGTGCTTTTCATCGACGAGGCGTACGCGCTGGCCGAAGACGGCGGCAAGGGCTACGGCGGCGAGGCGATAGCCACGCTCCTTAAGCGCATGGAGGACGAACGCGACAGGCTCGTTGTCGTGCTGGCCGGATATCCCGGCGACATGGACCGCTTCATGGAGACAAATCCCGGGCTCAAGAGCAGATTCAACCGCACGGTCAAATTCCCGGACTATTCGGCCGAGGAACTTGCCGAGATGTTCCGCCGCATGGCGAAGAAGAACAAATATGTCCTGTCGAAGGACGTGGAGAAATGGCTGGACACGTGGTTCAGGGTCACCACCAAGAAGCGCGACCGCCATTTCGGCAACGGGCGCGAGGCGCGCAATCGTTTCGAGAAGGCCTTGGAGCGCCAGTCGCTGCGAGTCTCGGAGCTGAAGGATCCCACGCACGAACAGCTGACAACCCTCATCATGCGCGACGTGGGGATGTCTCTCAAGGATCCAAACGCCTCGGATGAAGACTAGTTTATGACGGAGAGGGAAGCCAGAATCGCGTTCAACCTGATTCCCGACATCGGGGCGGTGCGCGTGGCGCAGCTCGCCGCCGCGTTTGGCGGCGATGTGGCGGCAGCCTATGAGTCTTATCCCGACAAACGCGACGCTCTAGGCCAAGTTCCGGACTGGGAGGCCGAGCTGAAGCGTGCCGAGAAGATGCATGTTGCGATTCTCACCGAGTGCGATGCCGAATACCCCGCAAAGTTGAGAGATCTTGCGTCGCCGCCGCTTGCATTGTACGTCGTGGGCGATCCTGCCGCGCTTTCGCGCCAGTCTGTTGCGCTTGTGGGGACGCGCTGGGCCACGGCGTACGGGCTTTCCACGGCGCAGAACCTCGCCCGCGGACTCGCGGAGAAGGGATGGGCGGTAGTTTCCGGCCTCGCCCGCGGCATAGACGCCGCCGCGCATTCCGGCGCGCTTCTAGGGAAGGGCGTCACGGTCGGCGTCCTCGGCGGCGCCCTGGACAAGTTCTTCCCGCCGGAGAATCGGGACCTCGCAAGGCGCATCGTGGACGGCGGCGGGGCCGTCGCTTCGGAATTCGCCTTCGGGCGCGAGCCCGACCGCCAGTCCTTTCCGCAGAGGAACAGAATAGTCGCCGCGCTCGTCGAAGGGGTCGTGGCCGTTGAGGCGCCGGCGAAGAGCGGCACGCTGATAACCTGTTCGCGCGCGCTCGAGCTCGGACGCGTTGTGATGGCGGTTCCGGGGCGGGTCGATTCGCGCGCAAGCGTCGGATGCCACCAGCTGCTGCGCGACGGAGCGCGGCTAGTGACGTCGGCGGACGAGATCGTCCGCGAAGTGCTTCCGCTGCATGTGCAAGGCGGCGGCGCAGCCAGGAACGGCGGCGAAAAGCCTTCGCCGAAGAAGCCGGCATTGCGTCGCGTTGCGCCGCCTGTCCCGCCAGAGGAGAAGATGTCGCTTGAAGAGTCGCTTGTGCTAAGGGCGATCCCAGACGGTGGCGCGTCGATAGACAAGGTGATCGCAGTCAGCGGGCTAGCCCCCGGCAAGGTCAATTCGCTTCTCGCGGCGCTGCGCCTCAAGGGGCGCATCCGCTTTCTGCCGGGGAACCGCGTGAGAATCGGGAAATGAGATGATAGATTTCAGCAAAGTCTTGAACAAGGAGCAGTGCGCGGCGGCGACCGCGCCGGACGGTCCCATGCTCGTCCTGGCCGCGGCCGGAACTGGCAAGACGCGCACGCTCGTGCACCGCGTCGCATATCTCGTCGAGCAGGGCGTGCCGCCATGGCGCATTCTCCTTCTGACGTTCACCAATCGCGCCGCGCGCGAGATGCTCGAGCGCGCCGGGCAGGTGATGCCGGGCGTGGCGGGGATATGGAGCGGCACCTTCCACAGCATATGCGCGCGCCTGCTGCGCCGATACGGGAGCTTCCTTGGATATAGGCCCGACTTCACGATTCTCGACGACGACGACCAGAAGAAGCTCATGGCCCAGTGCATCAAGGACAACGTGAAGAACCCAAAGGATTTCGCGAAGCCCGCGATCATTCTGCACATGATATCGGATGCCGCAAATCGCGAGAAGGACATCGAGACGGTGGTCAAGATCCAGCAGACGAAGGTCGCGATAGACGTGGAGGAGACGCTAAAGGTCATCGACGCATACGCCGAGCGCAAGAAGGAGCTTGGCGCGATGGACTTTGACGATCTTCTCGTGAACGCACTGCGCCTTCTGCGCGAATGCGACGGAGTGCGCGCCGAACTGCAGGAGCGTTTCATGCATGTGCTGGTGGACGAATACCAGGACACGAACATCCTCCAATCTCAGTTCACCGACATCCTTGCCGAAAAGTGGAAGAACCTGATGGTCGTAGGCGACGACTTCCAGTGCATCTACACCTGGCGCGGCGCGCAGTTCGAGAACATCATGCAGTTCCCGGACCGCTGGCCGGGATGCCGCGTCGTGAAGCTCGAGCGGAACTACCGTTCGTTTTCGCCGATCCTGGACGTGGCCAACGTCGTGATGAAGGATGTTCCGCATTCTTTCGAAAAGACGCTTCGCCCGTTCCGCTCGTCGTCCGCGGCGCCGCTTCCGCGACTTTTCAGGGTGTGGGACGGCCAGTCGCAGGCCGACACGATAGTCAAGATAGTCAACGCACTCCATGCCGACGGAGTCCCGTACAAGGACATAGCGGTGCTTTATCGCTCGCATTACGCATCCATCGAAATCCAGATGACGCTCACGCGCTCGCGTCTCCCGTTCCGCATAACGAGCGGACTGGGCGTCTTCGAGCAGCTGCACGTGAAGGATGTGCTTGCGTTCCTGCGGCTTTGCCTCGAGCCGCGCGCGCAGCTTTCGTTCTTCCGCCTCATGGAAATGCTGCCTGGCGTAGGCGAGGCCAGCGCGCGCAAATGCTGGGATCGGCTAGGCGGCTCGTTCGACGGTACGAATGCCATGGACCGCATGAACCTCGAAAGCGTTCTGCCTTCGCGGGCGAAGGCAGCCTGGGCAGGCGTCGCCAAGGCTTTCGAGGCGGCTCCGGCGCACTTGGCGGCCGGAGAGGATCGTCTTCTCATTGAGGATTTCGTGCATTTCTTCTACGGCGACCATATAAGGCGCCAGTTCGAGGAGGAGGATGCCGAATCGCGCCTTGACGACCTTGGCGAAATCACGGCGCAGATAGCGGCGTCGCCGGAGGGGCTCAAGGGCTTCTTGGCCGAGGTGGCGCTCATGACGAATCTCGACACGCGCGCGCGGGCTGATCTTCCAACGGATCATATGCATCTCACGACAGTGCATCAGGCAAAGGGCATGGAATGGCCGGTGGTGATACTTCCGTGGCTCGTCGACGGCATATTCCCCAGTTCGCGCAGCATTGACGACGGGAACATTGACGAAGAGCGCCGTCTTTTCTACGTTGCCGTGACGCGCGCGAAGGATCGTCTGTACCTCCTCACGCCGAAAAGCCGCCGTACGCCGGAAGGAGGCTGCTATCCGGTGGAGACGTCGATGTTCGTGAAGGAGATTCCGCCACAGCTCTACGACGAGCGCGTGGTGAAAGTCGATCCTTCTCAGTTCTGGGATGGTGGCTACGGTGGACGCGGCGGCGGTTATGGCGGTCGCGGCGGCGGTTATGGCGGTCGCGGCGGCGGCCAGAAGTACACCACTACATGGCGTAGATAGCGGACAAGGTTTTTGACAATATGAAGTTTCCAAAATAAAATCTTATCCTTGCCTAACAAGGGGTGGATTTGAGATAATCTACAGCCAAAGGCGAATTTTTGCTTTGAACAACAACCGAGGAAAAAACAAAATGAGCGGAAAACTAGAGACGATGACGCCGGAGCTGAAGGCGTTCATCGAAGAATGGAAGGACAAGCCGGGGAACCTCATCATGGTTCTCCATCGTGTCCAGCAGACGTACGGCTACATACCGAGGGAGATCGCGATTGAATGCTCGCAGCTTCTTGGCGTGCCGTTGGCCAAGATATATGGCGTGGTCACGTTCTACAACTTCTTCCGTCTGGAGAAGGCCGGCAAGTACAACGTCCAGGTGTGCCTGGGCACCGCCTGCTACCTTCGCGGCGGCGACGATTTGATCAAGGAGTTCGAGCGCCAGCTCGGCGTTGGCCTGAACGCCACGACGCCTGACGGAATGTTCTCCGTCGAGGCCGTCCGCTGCCTCGGTTGCTGCGGCCTGGCGCCTGTGGCCGTCGTGAACGGCGAGGTGCACGGCAAGCTCGAGCGCAAGGACGTAGAGGGCATCATCAAGCAGTACCGCGACAGGGGCTGAGCGCCCATTCGCAATCCATAAACAACCAACTTACAAGGAAAAGAAATGGCTAAACTCACATTGGAAGATCTGCGCCGCATGCGCGGCGAGAAGCAGAAGGCGATGGAGATGCGCGATTCCTCGAACAAGGACGTGCAGGTGATCGTCGGGATGGGCACTTGCGGCATCGCGGCCGGCGCGAAGGACACGTTCACCGCGCTCGTCGACGCGATCAACGAGAAGGGGCTCACGAACGTCCTGATCCGCCAGACTGGCTGCATGGGCCTTTGCCACTCGGAGCCGACCGTTGAGGTCGTCGCCCCCGGCATGCCGTCCGTGATATATGGACATGTCGACGCCGCAACGGCGAAGTCGATCGTGGAGAAGCACATCGTCGGCCATCAGCTGATCGACGACAAGATCCTCGACAGGCCTAGCATTGACATCATCAAGAACGCCTAAGGAGAACTGAAATGGCATTCGAATCATACGTACTCGTGTGCGGCGGCACGGCGTGCTGCTCGGGCGGTGCGAACGAGATAGTCACCGCTTTCAAGGAAAAGCTCGAGGCCAACGGTCTTGCGGACAAGGTGCAGGTCGTCGTGACCGGCTGCCTCGGATTCTGCGAGCAGGGCCCGATCGTCAAGATTCTTCCTCAGGGAACGTTCTACGTCCAGGTCAAGGTCGAGGATGTCGAGGAGATCGTGAAGGAGCATCTGGTCAAGGGCCGCGTCGTGCAGCGCCTCTGCTACGACCCCGAGCAGGCGAAGAAGCTCGTCGCCGAAGCCAACATTCCTTTCTACCAGAAGCAGTACCGCATCGTGCTTCGCAACTGCGGCGTGATCGACCCGGAGAAGATCGACGACTACATCGCGCGCGACGGCTACAAGGCCATCGAGAAGGTCCTCTTCGAGATGACGCCCGAGCAGGTCGTGGACGAGATGCTCAAGTCCGGCCTCCGCGGCCGCGGCGGCGCAGGCTTCCCCACCGGCATGAAGTGGAAGTTCGCGCAGCAGCAGCCCAAGGGCCAGAAGTACATGGTGTGCAACGCCGACGAGGGCGACCCCGGCGCGTACATGGACCGCTCCACGCTTGAGGGCGATCCCCACTCCATCCTCGAGGCAATGACGATCGCAGGCTACGCGATCGGCGCTTCCAAGGGCTTCATCTACATCCGCGCCGAATACCCGCTCGCCATCCGCCGCCTTGAGGTGGCCATCGAGCAGGCGCACGACCTCGGCCTTCTGGGCGACGACATCCTCGGCAGCGGCTTCTCGTTTGACATCGAGCTCCGCTTCGGCGCCGGCGCGTTCGTCTGCGGCGAAGAGACCGCTCTTCTCCAGTCCATCGAGGGCAACCGCGGCATGCCGAAGCCGCGTCCGCCGTTCCCGGCCGTGAAGGGGCTTTGGGGCCGCCCGACGGTGATCAACAACGTCGAGACGCTCGCCAACGTCCCCGTGATCATCAACAAGGGCGCCGACTGGTTCAACAAGATCGGCACGGCCACGACGAAGGGCACAAAGGTGTTCGCGCTCACCGGCAAGGTGAACAACTCCGGCCTTATCGAAGTGCCCATGGGAACGACCCTCCGCGAGATCATCTTCGACGTCGGCGGCGGCATCCGCGGTGGCCACAAGTTCAAGGCCGCGCAGACCGGCGGCCCCTCCGGCGGCATCATCCCGCCACAGTTCCTTGACACGCCCATCGACTACGAGTCGCTCGCCAAGATCGGCTCCATCATGGGTTCCGGCGGTCTGATCGTCATGGACGAGACGGACTGCGTGGTCGATGTCGCGAAGTTCTACCTCGACTTCACGGTTGACGAGAGCTGCGGAAAGTGCGCGCCCTGCCGCATCGGCGGACGCAAGCTCCTCAACTACCTCACCAAGATCACCGACGGTCGCGGCACGGAGGACGACATCCAGAAGATGCAGGAGATTTCGGACGCGATGTGCAAGGCCTCGCTTTGCGGTCTCGGCCAGACGGCGTCCAACCCCGTGCGCTCCACGCTCCGCTACTTCATGGACGAGTATATGGCGCACATCAAGGACAAGAAGTGTCCGTCCGGCAAGTGCTCCAAGCTCATCCAGTACACGATCGATCCGGCGAAGTGCAAGGGCTGCACGCTCTGCGCCCGCAAGTGCCCCGTGAACGCGATCACCGGCACCGTCAAGAACCCGCATGTGATCGACCAGTTCAAGTGCATCAAGTGCGGACAGTGCGAGGCCAACTGCAAGTTCGGAGCGATCAGCCACGGGTGACAAACACCGGGGGAGACCCGTCTCCCCCGAACCTCCACAATAAGGAAAGGAAATCTCAAACATGGAAACCGAACTTATCTCTCTTGAAATCAACGGCAAGACCGTGGAAGTGCCGAAGGGCACGTCCATCCTCAATGCCGCAAAGGCCGCCCACATCAAGATTCCCACGCTCTGCTACCATCCCGACCTCAAGCCGGGGGCCAGCTGCGGAATCTGCGTTGTGCGCCAGCTCGTTCCGAGCCGCAATCCCGCCGACAACGGCAAGCTCGTGCCGAGCCCCAAGCTCCTCCGCGCGTGCTGCACCGAGGCTACGCCGGGCATGCACATCCTTACGCACGATCCCGACATCGTCCAGGTGCGCAAGACGGTGCTCGAGCTCATTCTGGCGAATCACCCGAACGACTGTCTCCAGTGTCCGCGCTCCAGCCGCTGCGAGCTCCAGAATCTCGCCGCCGACTTCGGCATTCGCGAGAATCCGTTCCCGAAGGAAGTGATCCACCACGAGCCCGACACATCGACGCCTTCCATCGTCCTCTACCCTGACAAGTGCATCAAGTGCGGCCGCTGCGCCGAGGTGTGCCAGGAGATGCAGAACGTGTGGGCGCTCGAGTTCATCGGCCGCGGCGAGAAGACCGTCATGCAGCCCGCCGCCGGCGTTCCGCTCATGGAGTCTCCCTGCATCAAGTGCGGCCAGTGCTCGGCGCACTGCCCCGTGGGCGCCATCTACGAGAACGACGAGACCGCCAAGGTGTGGGCCGCGCTGCGCGACCCGGAGAAGACCTGCCTAGTGCAGATCGCCCCCGCCGTGCGCGTCGCCGTGGGCGAGGCATTCGGCCTCAAGCCGGGCGAGCTCACCACCGGCAAGATCTACGCCGCGCTTCGCATGATTGGCTTCGACAAGGTGTTCGACACGAACTTCTCCGCCGACGTCACGATCATGGAGGAGGGCACCGAGTTCATCAAGCGCTTCACCGAGGGCGGCCAGTTGCCGCTTCTCACGAGCTGCTGCCCGGCGTGGACCGACTGGATGGAGAAGTACGCCCCTGACTTTACGGAGAACTTCTCGTCCGCAAAGTCGCCCCAACAGATGCTATCCGCGCTCTGCAAGAGCTATTGGGCTGACAAGAACGGCGTCGATCCCAAGAAGATCCATGTGACTTCGATCATGCCCTGCACGGCGAAGAAGTACGAGATCAGCCGCGACGAGAACATGTCCGCCACCGGTCAGCAGGATACGGACGTGGTGCTCACCACGCGCGAGCTTGCCCGCATGATCAAGGCCGCCGGCATCGACTTCAACGACCTTCCCGAGGAGGAGGCTGACGATCTGCTCGGCGCATACACGGGCGCGGGCACGATCTTCGGCGTGACTGGCGGCGTGATGGAGGCAGCCCTCCGCACGGCGTACTGCCTGATCACCGGCGAGGCACAGCCTCCGAGCATCGACTTCCAGGCGGTGCGCGGCATGGACGGCGTCAAGACGGCGACGATCGACATCAAGGGCACGAAGGTGAACATCGCCGTCGCGCACCAGATGGGCAACGTCGAGAAGATCATCAACGAGATCCGCGAAGACCGCAAGAACGGCGTCAAGCCGCGCTACGACTTCA
>Ga0310786_10005478_pt1 | contig 17199 bp, 11 predicted proteins | sample AusTroGonzalo_MG_FD_203881 | JGI IMG/M metagenome (GOLD analysis project Ga0310786, IMG submission 203881) | Bovine rumen microbial communities from tropical cattle in Woodstock, Queensland, Australia - Gonzalo_03 (v2) (version 2) | ecosystem: Host-associated > Mammals > Digestive system >... | reverse complement strand
TTAGCCTTGTACCGCGAAAAGGGCATCGACTTCCTCGAAGACCTCAGCGGCATCTTTGCCTTTGTCCTTTACGACGAGGAGCGTAACGAATTCCTGATTGCCCGTGACCCCATCGGCGTGATACCTCTTTATATTGGATACGACAGCGACGGTACTGTCTATGTGGCTTCGGAACTGAAAGCCCTGGAAGGCCAGTGTGAGCGTTACGAGCCGTTCCTGCCAGGCCACTATTATTGGAGTGTTGACCCAGGACTGAAGTGGTACTACCGTCGTGACTGGATGCACTATGATGCCGTGAAGGATAATCCTGCCAGTGTTGAGGCTATCCGTGACGGCCTGACTGCTGCTGTTAAGCGCCAGCTGATGTCCGATGTGCCATACGGTGTGCTGCTCAGCGGTGGTCTCGACTCCAGCGTTATCTCCGCCCTTGCCGAGAAGTTCAGTGAACACCGTATTGAGGACGATTCGAAGACACGCGCCTACTGGCCTCGTCTGCACTCGTTTGCCGTCGGTCTGAAGGGTGCCCCCGACCTCGCCAAGGCCAAGCTCGTGGCTGACCATATCGGTACCGTACACCACGAAATCAACTATACGATTCAGGAGGGCCTGGATGCCATCCGTGACGTCATCTACTTCATCGAGACTTACGACGTCACCACCGTCCGGGCCTCTACACCTATGTACTTGCTGGCACGCGTCATCAAGTCGATGGGTATCAAGATGGTGCTCTCTGGTGAGGGTGCTGACGAGATATTCGGTGGCTACCTCTACTTCCACAAGGCACCTACGGCAAAAGATTTCCACGAGGAGACCGTGCGTAAACTGGGTAAACTGTATATGTACGACTGTCTGCGTGCCAACAAGAGCCTTTCGGCTTGGGGTGTAGAAGGTCGTGTGCCGTTCTTGGACAAGGAATTCCTGGATGTGGCCATGCGTACCAACCCTGAGGCCAAGATGTGCCCAGGCAATACCATTGAGAAGAAGATTGTTCGCGAGGCTTTTGCCGACCTGCTGCCTGAAGAAGTGGCATGGCGCCAGAAGGAGCAGTTCAGCGATGGTGTGGGCTATTCATGGATTGACACCCTGAAACAGATTACTTCAGAGGCCGTTACTGACGAACAGATGGCACATGCTGCCGAGCGGTTCCCCATCAATCCGCCGAAGAACAAAGAGGAGTACTACTACCGTTCTATCTTTGCCGAGCACTTCCCCTCTGAGAGTGCGGCCAAGAGCGTGCCCAGCGAGGCCAGCGTGGCTTGTAGTACCGCCATTGCCCTTGAATGGGATGCTGCCTTTAGGAACATGAACGACCCCAGTGGTCGTGCTGTCAAGGGTGTACACGAACAAGCCTATTGACGGAACGAACACTGGGATTTCGGAGGGCAGAGAACATCAGACGAGCGAGAACGCTACGTCCATCATGTGCGTAAAGTTGTTCTGACGTTCTTCTGCCGTCGTTACCTCACCTGTCAGAATGTGGTCGGAAATCGTGCAGATACCTAAGGCACGATTGCCTGAGCGAGCTGCATTCATATAGAGTGCAGCTATCTCCATCTCAACAGCCAGCACGCCCATGTTAATCCATTTATCGGTGTGTGGATTCTCTCCGTAGAATGTATCCGACGACAGCACGTTACCAACCTTGTAGTGATAGCCGAACTTTTCACACGACTCAACAGCCTGGCGAATCAGATCGAAATTGCCTATAGCAGCAAACTGACCAGGCAACTCGTACTGAGCAGCAAAATTGCTGTTGGTGCAGGCACCCATCGCAATCGCCAAATCGCCAATGTGCAAGTCATTGTTGATAGAACCGGCTGAACCTACGCGGATAATCGTTTTCACACCATAGAAATTGTAGAGCTCGTAGGTATAAATACCAATAGAGGCCATACCCATGCCGTGCCCCATCACACTGACACGTTTGCCCTTATAGGTGCCGGTGTAGCCCAGCATACCACGGACATTATTAAAGCATACTGCATCGTCGAGGAACTTCTCGGCCATCAGTTTTACACGCAGCGGATCGCCCGCCATGATAACAGTCTCAGCGATTTCGCCGTACTGTGCCCCAATGTGGGGAGTAGGAGTATTATTCATACGTTGTTTGGTTTTAAGGGTTTTGATGCTGCGAAGATAAGAATTTTTCTTGAAACTTCCAAGAAATCTGCCCACTTTCTTAACCTCAGCAGTTGCAACGATGACAAAAAGGGCAGGAATTCGTCTTTATTTATAAATAAAATGTAAAACAATGACAAGATACCTGCTAACCATTTTTTTACTATTTATAACGGGCTATGCTTTCGGCGGCGAGATTATTGTCCGCGAGGGAGAAAGCATCCACGACGCCTTGCGACAAGCCCGTGAGTGGCGACGTACCCACGACCCTCGTTGTGAGGGAGGCATTACCATCAGTCTTCAAGAAGGCCGTTACTATATGAGCGAGCCGTTGTTCCTGCGTCCTGAGGATAGCGGCACCAAGGAGTCGCCGCTCGTCATCCGTGGCCTTGGCAAAAACCACCAAAGCGTCATCTATGGCGATTCCCGACAGCAACACACACAGGTATTTCCAAAGGAAGGCATGGAGCGCATGATAGACTTCAACACCAACGACAGAACCATTACCATCCCTACTCCACCAGACGCTGTACTTCAAGATTTTGTCTCGAAGAAAACCCTGCTCGAAATGGTGGTACACCAACGCTGGGCCATCGCCATTCTGCGTGTGAAAGAGATGAAGGTGGTGGACGACAAAACCATTGTTTCGTTTATGGAGCCCGAGAGCCGTTTGGAGTTTGAGCATCCCTGGCCCCAGCCTGTTATCAATGGCGAGAAGGGCAACAGTTCCTTCCTGCTTCGCACCACCGAACAGCGTGACGGCATCGAGCAACTTGTCATCATCGACGGTGCCAACTATGTACGTTTCGAAGGAATCACCTTCGACAAGACTTGCTGGAACCGTCCGCTGCACAAAGGGCACGTTACCCTACAAGGTGGCTTTCCCCTCGTTGATGCCTATAAGCTGAAAGAGAGCCCAGGGTTACCTTGGGATAAAAATCTCGAGAATCAGGCATGGATAGAACGCCCCGTGAGTGCTGTCACCGTGCGCAATGCCCACCATGTAGACTTCTACTCGGTGCTGTTCCAAAATCTGGCCGCCACAGCTTTGGACTTTGTCGATAACGTCAGCGACTGTGTGGTGCAGAAATGCACCTTCGGCAACATTGGCGGCACAGCCATCATGGGCGGTTCTTTTGCAGAAAGTCCAATGGAGGTGCATCGTCCCTACCAGCATTTGGCCGAACGTTGCCAACGGCTGACCATTGAGCAAAACTTCATCGTCGATGCCACCACTGAAGACTGGGGAGCCGTAGCCATTGCGTTGGGCTATGTACGCCACTGCACCATCAGCAAAAACTACTTAAGTCGCGTCAACTATTCCGGCATCTGCGTTGGTTGGGGTTGGACGCCTCACAATACAGGTATGGAGAACAATCACATCGTGGGCAACAAAGTCAGCTACTATGCCCGTCAGCTCTACGATGCCGGCGGCATCTACACGCTGTCTAACCAGCCTGGCTCCAGTATCAAGGACAACGAGATCAGTGCGCCCTACCCTGCTCCCTATGCCACCAACGACCGCGGTTTCCGCATCTATCTGGATGCCCATACTGACGGCTTTAGCATTGCCAGAAACACGACTGACGGCCGTCCTATCAAACGCGAAGAAATCGGTGACAATCAGCCGGGTCCGAATATCAGCTTCCAATAGAAAAAAGGCTTCAAAGAAAAAAAATATCGGAAAACATGCAAAAAAATTCTCTTTGATGTGTATATATAGGTAGAAGACATCCAAACGACTAAATGGAACAAGAAACAGCCATCCTGATTACCGGGTTGCAACAGCACAAGGCTGATGCATGCCAACGGCTGCTCGCAACGTATGGTGAGATGGTGTTCCGTATGGTGCAACGTATCGTAACGTGTCGCGAGGATGCCGAAGAGGTCTATCAGGACGTGTTTGTGAAAGCGCTGCGTAACATAGGGGACTACAATCCCCGTCAGGCTTCACTCGCCACATGGCTCAACCGCATTGCCTACCACGAGTCGCTCAACTTCGTCAGAGGACAGAAACCTGTCATCGTGTCTATGGACGACCGCAACCTGGGCATAGAAGCAATGGAAGACCCCGAGGACGGGCCTCTGGACGAAGAAACCATCCGTCTGTTGGAACAGGCTTTGGCGAAGTTGCCACACTACGAGCAGGCGATAGTGAGCATGTTCTACTACGACAATATGAGCCTCGCCGACATTGCCTACGTCACAGGCTCCATCATCTCTACCGTCGGCTCACAACTGAGCCGCATCCGCAAGAAACTCTATAGAATCATCAAAACGCTCTGAATTATGAACGAACTCAAAAACGATAAGAACCTACAAGAAGCCGTCAGCCGTCGGGAGCAAAAGCTGCCGCCGATGCCTGCCGACCTGAACGAGCGGCTGATGCAGCGCATCGATACATCAGCGCCGGCACCCAAGTCTCGCCGGCTGTGGATTTATGCCGCCTTAGCTGCCGCTGCCAGCATCGCTCTGCTTATCGTGTTCAACCTGGGACAAGAGCAGACACAACAGGAGCCCCTCGTAGCACAGGCCGTTGAACAGCCTACGGTTTCGGTTTCTGAACCTGTCGAAGGTGAGCCTATCGAAGCGTCGGAACTGATTGCAGAGAAAGCGAAGCCTGCGAAGAAACAGCGTAAGGTGACGATGAAACTCGTGGAACTAATACCCACCAGCGAAGCAGCGCCCACCAATGTGAAGACCCTTCCCGAGTCGCTGATTGCCAAGGTGAAAGCCTACGACCAGCAGAGCGACCCGTCGAGGATGACTGGTATAGATGATGATACCGATGCCATCGTGACGATAACGACGAGCATAGAGGACACGGATCCACTCGTAGTGATGGCGGCTCAAATAGAGGACATCCGTTCACGCGGACAGCAGCTTCATAGCGAAATAGCAAAACTCATAAACAACTAAAAGCCAGCTTGTTATGAAAATACGTTATATTCTTTTATTCTTCACAACACTAACAATGACAGCATTTGGGCAGAATACCCATCTCAATCAATTAGAGGTGTACTTACAGAATCAGAAAGACCATGTTGTAGCCGACTCCATACGTCATATCTTCGCTGTTGTCAGTAAGGACGCATCCGACAGCTACCGCTACGAATATCACAAGGACGGTGCGGATACGATGAAGTACGAATTGGCTTTTCGCTATGACAATGACAACGAAGGACAAGCTGCCATCCGAGAAGTTGCCAGTTTCCTTTGCAGCGGCACCAATGGCAGATACTATCATGGCGGCAAGGACAAAGTAACAAATAGCGAGATGAAGGCCGTCGAAATCCATCCTATTATCATATCAAAACAACCAAGAACGATAGCATCGAGAAAGGCTAATTCGCGTCTGCAACAATTGGAAGACTATCTACTGTCGCGTGGCCTCAAAAAAGTATCCAAATACAAGTCTAACACCAGTAAGACGAAAGTCAGACATTACTGGAGCGGTCAGTTCACCGCAGATGTCTCAAAAGCTACCATAGACTCCATCCGCACCACCTTTACCAATCTGAGCAAGGAGGCATTGGAAAGCCACATGTACGAAAACCACAAGAATGGTACAGACACTATCGAGTATTCATGGACGTTCACGGACGGTAATGAGACTGCCACCTTCTCCTACAAGAAGAACAGCGATGGACTGAAAGACGCTGTGTATAAGCACATTTACGACGAACACCGCGACAGCCCGTCAGAGGCTGTAGCCAAGGCCATCGCCGCCAAACAATGGCGCATCGACATCAACTCGATGAATACCATGCGCTACGGGGCAAGAACGGTGACGCCTGACTTCTATCTGGAACTGCGTGGCGACACGCTGCACAGTTATCTGCCCTATCTAGGTCAGGCCCAGGTATCGCCGACGCTATCGCCCTCAATAGGTCTGAACTTCGAAGCACCTGTGCTGAGTTACAAGGAAAGCATACCCAAGTCGAAGAAATATACGCAGATTGACATCGACGTAAAGACCCGTGAGGACAACTATCACTATTTGATTCAACTCTACGACTCTAGCGAGGCCAACATCCGCGTGCGCTCGCTATATCGCGACCCGATCAGTTTCGACGGCACATTAGTAACAACAAATTAAGCCAACCAACCTATGAAAAAAAGTTTTGCCATCATCGTGCTGGTACTCATCGCCAGCTACGCCACAGCACAGAAAAGCGTCACCTTTGTGGTCGACGAGAATCTCGCGCCCGTTAATGATCTTTACGCTATGGAACATCTTCAAAAGTGTGGTTCTAAGGCTCTCGAAGGAATCTTCCACGACGAAGGCGTTCCTGGTGATACGCACGCCATGATAGCCTGGAGCTTTTCTGACAACGAGCAGTTTTACACCTTCACGGGGAAGGACCCCTTCTTCAAGACAATAGTACGTGCCTACGCCGAACACCGTCCGCTGGTGCTCTCACCCGATATGATATGGGTACTCATCAGTCAAGGCTTTGCCCGCTATGTCAATGCCCATTCTGAAGAGTTGCGCGATATGCTTGTGAACCACACTGAGAAGATGGACCTCGTGGTACTGTCCGAGAAGGAATTGCTATCGGAAGATGCTGACTGGGAGAAGATGATGAGTGACTTTACAGCACAAATCAACGAGAATACAAAGGGCGACATCGCCAAGACCATTACCGCAGACTTTACAACCACTGGCATCACCGAGCGCATCACCTCGCAGATTACGTTGATGGAGACCATGAAGAGCTACTTCGACTATGTCGTCCATTACATAGCCTGCGGCATTCCGTCCATCACGCTTCAAGGTACACCCGAAGACTGGCAAAAGGTGATGGAAAAGACGAAGCAACTGGAGAAATACGGCATCGGTCAGTGGACACAGAGTCTCATACCCATTCTGACAGAGTTTGTGAAAGCATCGGAGGGAAAAGCCAACCAGGCTTTCTGGCAGCAAATAGTCAAGAAGCGTCGTGTTGACGAACTGACTGGTGGCGGATGCGACCTCCGCAAACCTACTGAGTTAGACGGTTGGATTCTCAAGTTCTTTCCTGACGAAGACGGAGTAACGCCCGACAAGGTGCCACAGACCCACAAAATGCCGTCAGAGCGCGTGTATGTGGACTTCCTTTATCAAATCATCTGCCCTTCAGACGGTAGTATCATCCATGAAGTCCCTCTTCAACTGGCTGCCGGCTTTATCGGCACCGAGATTGATACTCAGACACATGCCCTCAAACCCAAGATGGGTTGGGTGGTACGGCAGATGAAAGATAGTGAAAGTATTGTGAAGAGACTCGAAAAGTTAGATTCAGAGAATTCCTTCTCCGGCATTGATTTACGTGTCAACAAGGTGCCTGAGCACTTATCCCAATTGCCACATATCAAGAGGCTAACCCTCCAGTTTACCAATAGCGTTTCAATACCCGAGTGGTTCTACAACCTGAGAATCGACCATCTAACGATAAATGGCAAGATAAGCGATGAACTGGAAGTCGAAATCTGGGAGCATTTCCCCAATGCCATTATCAATTATAAGGGAGCCGCATCAAGGGGTATTGTGAGTGGTACCGTGAGCGACAAATATATACCAATTGAGAGGCGAAGACAAGCCAATGGTAAGGGGCTGCCTATTCCCCAAAGAGAAATCTACACGCAGGAAATCGAGTATGTCGATATGGAATTAACGGGAAAGCCGGTGCCGAGATAATCTGTAACTCTTACAGATAACAGTGGGACAAAGATACAAAAAAAATAAAAAAAAGGAATGAAAGAAAAAAATTTTTTGTACCTTTGTCCCCAAGATGAAACAGACAAACTACTATCTTTACGACTTCATGGACTTTGATTCCACGCTGCAACGCAAAGAAGCTTTGTGGAAAGCTCACGCACCATCAAGATTTGAGGAACGTGATGGTGATATCATCGTTACCATTCCATATCAGAAGCAACTGCATCAGGAAGATATGGCACCTGACACAGAGACACCACAGCAAAGTTACGAGTTGGTAATCCGTGCATATGAGCCGAACATCATTCGTCTATTCACAACGATGACGGATGACGAAATGACTGAGCAGGACGATATGCTGCAGTTCAGTCCTGAGGTTAAACGATTGCCGCTCCGTTATGATGGTGGCAATGTGATCGCAGCCAATGGCAAGAAGGTTGCGACGATAGACCTAAGCACGCCTCGGTTGGACAAATGGAGCGACCTTCTGCCTGCACCACAGCCAGCTCCGTTTATCACATTCTATCCTGATGGTGATGAGCACAAAGGCATCGCATTGAGCGACGACCATTTCTCGCCACCACGTTATGATGCCCTACCCTTGGGGGTTGTAACAACTTCTAAAGCGGAACGGGCCACGATTAGCTTCCGTTGTGAGGCAGATGAATGTTTCGTCGGCACAGGCGAAAGGTTTAGAAAGATGGACTTGAGTGGGCAGACATTCCAACTGAAGAATCAGGACGGACAAGGTGTGAACAACCGTCGCTGCTATAAGAACATTCCGTTCTATTTAAGTAGTAGGATGTATGGATGCTTTTACCATACGAGCGACTACTGCAAACTTTCGCTGGCCGACCATTCCACTCGCTCCGTACAATTCATGTGTGACCAAGCGACTCTTGACGTATTCCTCATTGGCGGTGCAACACCCGAGGAAATTCTGCGGGGCTATCGAATGCTGACAGGTTTCCCTGCCATGCCTCCACTGTGGTCATTTGGTATCTGGATGAGTCGTATGACGTACTTTTCAGCTGACGAGGTAAATGAGATTTGCAACCGTCTGAGAAAAGAGCATTATCCATGCGATGTAATTCACCTGGATACCGGTTGGTTCCGAACGGACTGGCTATGTGAGTGGAAGTTCAATCCTGAGCGTTTCCCAGATTCGAAGGGATTTATACAACGGTTGGCCGACAAGGGTTTCAAGGTATCACTATGGCAGTTACCATATGTCGCACAAGGGGCAGAGCAGTTAAATGAGGCAAAAGCCAACAACTACATCAGTCAGCCCACTAAACATGAAGAAACAACGACAGGTGGTGCCTCCAACTTCTCAGCTCTCGACTATGCAGGAACGATAGATTTTACGTATGACCAAGCTACAGATTGGTATAAAAACAAACTATTGAAGCCGCTACTTGAAATGGGTGTGAAGTGCATCAAGACCGACTTTGGTGAGAACATTCACATGGACCACCGCTATCACGCATCGACACCAGAGAGGCTGAACAATATATACGCATTACTGTACCAAAAGGCGGCATACGATGTCACTAAGGAAGTAACTGGCGACGGTATTATCTGGGCACGGGCTGCATGGGCAGGCTGCCAACGTTATCCATTGCATTGGGGTGGCGACAGCGAGTCATCATGGGCTGGTATGGCCGGAAGTCTCAAAGGTGGTTTGCATTTCGGATTATCTGGTTTTGCCTTCTGGAGTCACGACGTGCCAGGATTCCATTCGACACCCGACTTCATGAATTCACCAATAGACCCGAACGTGTATGTGCGATGGACACAGTTCGGCGTCTTTAGCAGCCACATGCGATATCACGGGACATGTAAACGCGAACCTTGGCACTATCCGGAAATAGCTGACATTATCAAGAAATGGTGGCAACTACGCTACAAGTTACTGCCGTATATCATAGAACAGAGTGAAAAATGTACTCAGACAGGTTGGCCCATGTTACGAGCTCTTCTGATGCATCATCCTCATGACAGACAGGTTTGGCACATAGACGACGAATATTACTTTGGCTCTGAATTCTTGGTGTGTCCTGTAATGAATAGTGAGAACCGTCGAGACATTTATCTGCCAGAAGGACTGTGGGTGAACTTCTTCACAGGCGAACGGCTCGACGGTGGGCGTTGGTATTATGACGTAGAGGTACCATTGGACCAAATGCCTGTCTTTATCCGTCCAGGCTCGCTCATCAGACTGTATCCTGACGACGTAGACAGCACCGACGATATGAAACTCGAGAAAGCTATCACAATAGAAATAACCAAAGACTATAAAGGCATATAAATGGAGAGTCACTACATGCAGGGCCTGGACTGGCTAATTCTGGGAATATATTTCGCGATACTTATCGCCATTGGCGTATGGGCGAGTAGTAAACGTAAGAAAGGAGGCGCACTATTTCTTGCCGAACGTTCGTTGCGCTGGCACCACATCGGTTTCTCTATGTGGGGCACGAACGTAGGGCCATCGATGCTCATAGCCAGTGCGAGTGCTGGTTTCACGACAGGTATAGTTTCAGGTAACTATGCTTGGTACGCCTTCGTATTCATTGCCTTGCTGGCCTTTGTCTTTGCGCCACGCTACCTCGGAGCGAAAGTGTCTACGCTCCCAGAATTCATGGGATTACGATTCGGACAGAGTACACGCAACATCTTGGCGTGGTACACCATCGTGACCATTGTCATTTCGTGGCTGGCACTGACGCTCTTTGCTGGTGGCATACTCATTCGTCAAGTCTTCGACATTCCCATGTGGATGTCGGCATTGGTACTACTCATCATCAGTGCATTCTTTACAATGCTGGGTGGACTGAAAGCCGTGGCTTACACCAACGTGTATCAAATGATTCTTTTGATAGTCGTTTCGCTTGTTCTGGTCATTGTCGGACTGGATCGCGTAGGCGGTGTTTCAGCTTTGGTTGCAAAAGTTCCTGCCGAATATTGGGTAATGTTCAAACCTAACTCGGACGAAGCGTTCCCGTGGCTACCGATTATCCTCGGCTATCCCGTCATGGGTGTTTGGTTCTGGTGTACCGACCAGTCGATGGTACAACCTGTTCTTGCTGCTAAAGACCTGCGCGAAGGACAGCTTGGCACCAATTTCACTGGCTGGCTCAAGATATTGGACGTGGCCCTCTACATTCTGCCTGGCATCATCTGCTTCGCCCTCTTTGGAGACACCCTCGACAATCCTGACGAAGCCTATCTGACGATGGTCGAAAACCTCTTCCCTGTCGGCATGGTCGGTTTGGTCTTTGCCGTTCTTACTGCATGTCTTGTTTCTACGATAGGCTCCGCACTTAACGCGCTCAGTACCGTCTTTACGATGGACATATACGTCAAGCGATTCCGTCCTAACGCCTCACAGCGTCGCATCAACTACGTGGGCCGCCTCGTCACAGTGATTGGTGCAGCCATTGCCATTGTTTTGACAGTAGCCATCGATGCTATCAAGGACCTCAATCTATTTAACGTCTTCCAGTCAGTGCTTAGCTTTATTGCGCCCCCCATGGCCGCAGTCTTTGTGTTAGGCATTTTCTGGCGTCGCACCACTACCCGTGCTGCCAACTTTGCCCTGACCATCGGCACTGTTTTCTGTCTGACAGTCGGTGTACTATACCTCTGGCCTCCTGAATGGCTTTCGATTCCTTGGCCACACTTCATGTTACTGTCCTTTGAATTATTTGTAATTCTGGCGATATCGATGGTTGTGCTCAGTTTAACGGATAAGGACAAGAAGCAGTATAGCATCCCTGCTCCGATTCGAGAGGGCTGGAGCAAACTGGCTGTTTCCCTTTGGATTATTCTGGCCATCGTGATGATTTCACTTTATGTATATTTTAATTAATAGAACAATATGAAAAGACTCCTCATCATATGTTTCGTTTGTTGCTGTGGCACGGCAATAAACATAACCGCTCAGGGGCTTACTGACATGAGCCACAGTCAACAAGCCAAGATGCAGAACACGCCTTTGGGAGCCGTTCGCTGGACGGGCGGCTTCTGGGGCGAGCGTTTCCAGACGCTTTCAACAACAGGTGTCTGGTCGATGTGGGATACATGGAACACGCCCTGGGAGACCGTCGATGCGGAAGGCAAACACGGCTCGCATGGATTCCGTAACTTCGAAGTTGCCGCTGGCACTGTCAAGGGTAAGCATCATGGGCCTCCATTCCACGATGGCGATATGTACAAATGGTTAGAGGCGTGCGCAGCAGTCTATGCCATTACAAAGGATCCGAAATTGGACGCATTGATGGACAAGTTCATTGAGCAGGTGGCGCTGGCCCAGCGTGCCGACGGATATATCCATACACCTGTTGTCATCTCTGAACGATTGGCCGGTATTGACTCCCATAGTGCCGTAGAAAATCCAGCAGGCATTGAAATCGGTAAAGACCAAAACCATGCTTTTGCCTCACGCCTGAACTTCGAGACCTACAACTTAGGACATCTCATGACCGCAGGCATCATCCACAAACGTGCCACGGGCAAAACTACGCTGTTCGATTGTGGACGTAAGGCTGCCGATTTCCTTTATAATTTCCTGACTAACGATGCTGTTGAACTGTCACGTAACGCTATCTGTCCGAGCCACTATATGGGTGCTGCTGAGATGTATCGTGAGACGGGCGACGAGAAATACCTCACGCTTGCCAAGGGTTTAATTGCCATTCGCGACAGCGTAACTAATGGTGAGGATCACAACCAGGACCGCCATCGACTACGCGACCAGTACGAAGCCATGGGACACGCCGTCCGCGCCAATTACCTCTATGCAGGTGTTGCCGACCTCTATGCCGAAACGGGCGAGACACAACTCATGCGCAACCTCTCAGCCATTTGGGACGACATCGTGAATCATAAAATCTATATCATGGGAGGCTGCGGTGCTCTCTACGATGGTGTATCGCCAGACGGCACGACGTACGACCAGCCGTCTATCCAGCAGATTCACCAGGCCTATGGACGTCAGTTCCAGTTACCGCAGGAAGCCGCCCACAACGAGATATGTGCACAGATTGGCATGCTGCTTTTCTCGTGGCGAATGTACCAGGCCACAGCCGACGGCAAGTATCTGGACAACATCGAAAACGAACTGTACAACGGCATTCTCAGCGGCATTTCGTTGGACGGCAAGGACTTCTTCTATACCGAAGCCCTGCGACGTACCAAGGAGTTCCCCTACACCATGCGATGGCCCAAGCACCGCCAGCGCTACATCTCCTGCTTCTGCTGTCCACCCAACACGCTACGCACACTGTGCGAAGCTCAGGAGTATGCCTACAGCATGAGTAAGGATACGCTCTACGTCAACCTCTACGGCCAGAATGCGCTGGTGACAAAGGATCTCGTCATAGAACAGACCACTGATTATCCGTGGGACGGCAGAATCTCTATCGACATCAAGAAGGTCAAACGTCTGGGGACTGTTGTTCTGCACATCCCCTCGTGGGCCGAAAGCTACACACTCCATGTCAATGGCGAACAGGTTGACAACACAAAAATAACGCGGAAATGGAAGAAGGGTGACAGGATTGAGCTCGTATTGTCCATGACGCCACGTTTGGTCGAGGCTAATCCGTTGGTAGAAGAGGCCAAGAATCAAGTGGCTGTCATGCGCGGACCTATCGTCTACTGCTTGGAAGGGCAGGATATTGAGCCAACAGCTAATGGTAAACAGCCAAAAGCCAGAATCAACGATATAGCTATTCCTGCCGACATTCGCCTGACTGAGAAAAAGATAACAATGGCAGGCCACGAGATGATTGCTCTTGAGGGTGATGCCATCGTCACCAACAACCGCGCATGGGATAATCAAACACTCTATCGCACGATGAAGCCCATTGCGAAGCAGAAGGTCAGAATCCGCCTGATTCCCTACTATGCCTGGGACAACCGCGGTATCGACGACATGAGTCTGTGGCTGCCAGTCAGTAAATAAAACACCAGGTAGAGACAATTCTTTGACTGTATTTCCGTTATATATGATAGAATGAATAAGATACGCCAACGATATTACCTCATTGTCCTATTCTTCACACTGCTGTACACGGCATGTACGGTGGATGACACCCCTGCGCCGCAACCACAGCCTGAACATACAAAGGCTGTTAAGGAACTGATAGAAATCTGTAAAACAAACAGCGAGGTTCGCGGACTGTTGCAACACGCCATCAGCCAGGCTGCAGAAATCAATCCTGACAGGCGGTATAATCCGGCACAGACACTCGACGAGTTCTACGCTTTCGTCGACCGCAATGTGCGCTGCCTGCCGTGGGACGTGATGCTGAATCCCAGTCCGACGGAATACGGTCAGTCATTATATGGACGCGTAGATCAGGGCATTGGCTATTTCTGGTTCGTGGTTGACCAACCACTCGACGAACTGCGCGATCGCGGATTCTTCTACCCTACCGTCGAATTTGTTGAGCCTTTCGCATCGTGGTTGACAACGTACAGCCAGTCGTGGGGTGACTTCCTGGACACGGAGGAAAGTTGGAACGACAGCTACTATCAGATGGTGGCCAACGATTCAGACTGGGGACTTACGAAAGGATGGTACGGCGAGGGCAACCAGTGGCGTACATTCAACGAATTCTTTGCGCGTAGCCTCGTATCACCAGACGTTCGTCCCGTTGCGACATCTGCCGTCGTAGCACCTGCCGACTCATGGCCCAAAGGCACATGGAAAATCGACAATAACTCTCAACTGGTGTACCCTGACGACGTTCAAATCAAGACTGCCAAACTCAGCGACATTGCCCAGCTCATTGGTCAGGACTCGCAATATAAGGACGCCTTCGCTGGCGGCACGCTGACGCACACCTTCCTTGACGTCAATTGCTATCACCATTACCATGCACCCGTTGACGGACGCCTCGTAGAGTTGCGTACCATCCCAGGTGTAGCGGCTGGTGGCGGCTATACGCTTTGGGACGAAAAGGACAAACTGTACTATTACGTCAACGACATGGGATTCCAGATGGTTGAGACCCGTGCCTGTGCCATTATCCAAACCGAACAATACGGCCTCGTCGCCATGTTGCCTGTCGGCATGTCGCAGATATGCAGCGTCAACTGGTTGCCCACACTGCACGTCGGCCAAGAACTGAAGCGTGGCGATGACATGGGCTACTTCATGTTCGGCGGCTCCGACGTCATCATGATTTTCCAGCAGGGCGTTGACGTCAGTCTGCTGCACCACGGCGACCTTCTGCTGATGGGAGAAGCGTATGCTGAGTTAAAAGTGAAGAGTGAAGAGTGAAGAGTGAAAAGTGAAAAGTGATTATGAGACTGCCAAGTGTACTAAATAAGTCTGTTGCAACGCGCACCACATGGTTCGTGCTCGCCATCATGACCTTGATCATGGTGACGGCAGGAGTTATCCAGATAAGGTACATTCGCAAGCAGGTGGCAATAGAGACACAGCGACAGGCGAACCATTCGATGGATGGCGCTATTAAGGTGATTGACAACCGTATCGCAAAGGTTGAGACGGCTGTCAATACGGCAGCAAGTTTTGCATATCGTTTTGCCACCGATAAAGCCATGGCCGACACATTGCTGAGACGCCTCATCGTCGCCAACGAAGATATTGCTGCAGCAACGTTAATGTATCGTGCAGACTACTTCCCCAAGGAGGGACGATACTATGCGCCAACCATCTCTCGCGACCCCGTAAGCGGCCATTTAGAACCCGACGAGATTGGCGGCCCGGAAAACGACTTTTGCTACCTCGAAACAGATAGTAACTGGATTTATACCAATAAATTGGACACAGGCTACTGGTGCCTCCCTTACGTCGACTCCATGTCTACCAAGCGCGCTATGGTGTCCTACTCTGTGCCACTACACGATAAGAGCGGTGACGTCTATGCCATACTTTGTGCCGACGTTGACCTTAAATGGGTGAAAAACATCGTCGAGGGTGCCAAACCGTATGAATACTCGCAGGTATTTATTCTGGGGCGCGACTCGCAATACGTGTGCCATCCTGACGAAGCGTGGGTACAGACCATCAATGCCGTCGATAAAGTCAAGCGAAGCCAGAGCAACGAGGAAAAACTGTTGATAGAACACATGTTGCATTGGGAACGTGGTATTGACACGATGGAGGAGATTCACTCACTCCTGCCATATCAGGAACCTGGTGGTCCCGTTATCATGTATTTTGCACCTGTTGAACGCGTACAGTGGTCCATCTGCTTCACCATTCCTGAAGCCAAAGTCATGGAGCAGCCCAACCGTCTTCGTATGAACATGATTATCATGCTCATCATCGTGTTGGTGGTTATTGCTATCATCATGCGGCAAATCATTCATAGCCAACTTCTGCCCCTCAAGGCATTGGCATCGTCGACAGCCGAAGTGGCCAAGGGCGACTTCAAGGCCGTACTGCCTAAGATTGATACGCAGGATGAGATTCGCGAATTGCGCGACTCGTTCGAGAACATGCAGATTTCTCTATCTGAATATATTGAACAGCTACAAGAGACAACCGCGTCGAAGGCTGCTATCGAGAGCGAGCTCCACGTGGCAACCGACATTCAGATGTCCATGCTGCCTAAAGAGTTTGTGCCCATCCTGGGGCATGACGACATACCCGTGTACGGACAACTGAAACCCGCCAAGGCCGTCGGTGGCGACCTGTTCGACTACTATGTACGCGACGAGACGTTGTTCTTCTGCATTGGCGACGTCAGCGGAAAAGGTGTGCCAGCAGCCCTCGTCATGGCTGTCACACAGGCCATGTTCCGCACGGTTTCAGCCCACGAATCATCGCCTGCCAATATTGTGATGCAACTCAATGCCAGCCAGACCGAGAATAACGACTCCAACATGTTTGCCACGCTATTCGTTGGTGCACTCAATCTGAACAGCGGTCATCTGCGGTATTGTAATGCAGGCCACGACGCCCCACTGCTCATTGGTCAGGGCATAGGCCTGCTGCCCTGTGATCCCAATCTGCCCATAGGCATTATCGGTGACTGGAAGTTCAGCGAACAAGAGGCTGACATCTATGCAGGAACGACCATCTTCCTTTATACCGATGGTCTTACCGAGGCTGAAGACGTGACCCACCAGCAGTTTGGCGACGAGCGCATCGTGAAGGTTGCCGAACAGCATCCTGCAACGCCCAAACAGCTTATTGACGTTATGACGCAAGCCGTCCACGACTTCGTGGGTGAAGCCGAGCAGAGCGATGACCTCACCATGTTAGCCATCAAGTACAAACAATAACACGATATGAAGCAGTTATTCTTGATATTTGCCCTACTATATGGCCTGAACATCCAGGCGTCAGACATCTACGTAGCCTTAGGCCAAAGCATCAGCGATGCCGTACGTCA
>Ga0310786_10005477_pt1 | contig 17200 bp, 16 predicted proteins | sample AusTroGonzalo_MG_FD_203881 | JGI IMG/M metagenome (GOLD analysis project Ga0310786, IMG submission 203881) | Bovine rumen microbial communities from tropical cattle in Woodstock, Queensland, Australia - Gonzalo_03 (v2) (version 2) | ecosystem: Host-associated > Mammals > Digestive system >... | reverse complement strand
AACAAACATGCCGATGTGCCTGACGCTTTCGCCCAGCTTGCGGAGTACGCAGAAGGGATGACAGGGGCTTCGGTACAGATTATCAAGCGTCCGTGGTAAAACAAAGAACCCCCGGCTGGGCTGCACCGGGGATTCTCTGCGAAAGGAGTGATTCTATGGAAGAAAGCGCAACGGAATGAACCACCGCAGGAAAGCATCTTTAGTATAACCGATTTTTGGAATTATTTCAAGGTGTCGGCTTCAAAATATAGAGTTTTTAGTTGACAAGAACTTCAATATATGGTAGTATTTATCGTGAAATAGCAGATACTTTGCTATGAGCGCATGATTGCGAATGGGGCGAAAGCCTTTTGCGGTCATGCGATTTTTGTTTGAAAGGAGGTCAATCCCCGATGCCTGACGAGATCGAGAACGAGGTTCAGGAACAGCAGGGTTCCATTCTGGAAGCCGAAACAGCCGGGGCGTTTACGCTTTATTCCGGGAATCTGTTCGGACGAAAGAAGATTGAAACCGGGGTTGACGAGATCAACCGGGCGAACCTGATCCGGGTTTTGAGTCGTGCGCTGGCGATTCACCACAAGAACGCCGGGGAGATTGATTACCTCTATGACTATATGCGGGGCAAGCAGCCGATTCTGGCTCGGAACAAAAAGGTGCGCCCGGAAATCTGCAACAAGGTGGTAGAAAACCATGCTGCGGAGATTACGCAGTTCACCAGCGGGTATTTCCTTGGGGAACCGCTGACATACGTGCGCCGGGGGGATCGGCAGAACACCCCTGTTGAGATTAAGACGCTGAATGACTTCATGTTCTATGAGGACAAGGAAAGCCATGACAAGGAACTCGCTGATTGGATGGCAATCGGCGGGATCGGCTACCGGATGAGTCTCCCGGACAAGGAAGTCGAAGATTTTGAGGATGATTCTCCCTTTGAACTCGATACGCCCGATCCCCGGAAAACCTTTGTGGTTTATCATTCCGGGTTCGGTCACAAGCCGATGATGGCGTGTCAGGAGATCGTCAAGGAAAAGGATGACGGGAGCCTTGAGTTCCTTTGCTGCGGATACACGAAGGACTACTACTTTGAAGTCCTGAACGAAAGTTCGATCCGCACATGGAAGCCCCATTCCCTTGGGTGTATCCCGATCTTTGAGTATCGGCTGAACATGATGCGGATGGGTAGTTTTGAGCCAGCGATCCCGTTGCTGGACGCTATCAACAACATCATGAGCAACCGGATTGACGGTCTGGAACAGTTCATCCAGAGTTTCCTGAAATTCGTGAACTGCGAGATTGACGATACGGCGGTTGAGAAGCTTCGGAAGATGGGCGCAATCGTCATCAAGTCTGCTAACGGGCAGCTTGCGGATGTGCAGCTTGTAAGTCAAGAACTCAATCAGGAGCAGACCCAATGTATGGTCGATTACCTGTACGATCAGGTACTTGTGATCTGCGGGATGCCGACCACGACCAAGGGCGGTAAATCGACCTCTGACACAGGTCAGGCGGTGTTCCTGCGGGATGGTTGGTCGCAATGTGAAGCGAGGGCGAAGGACACGGAACTGCTGTTCAAAAAGAGCGAGAAAGCGTTCCTGCGCCTTGTGCTTCACATCATCAAGGAGAACATGGAGTTCAACCTGAAACTGTCCGAGGTCGAGTGCAAATTCACCCGTAGGCAGCATGACAACCTGCTGACCAAGACCCAAGCCCTGACGCAGATGCTTCAGGCTGGGATCGCCCCGGAGGTTGCGATTTCCACCTGCGGATTGTTCAACGATCCGATGGATGTGGTGGCGCAGAGCAAGCCCTACTTGCAGAAGTGGGAGTACAAGCCCCTGACCGCCCCGGTGGACGAAACGCCCGAAGATGACAACGACCCGGAGGACGATGACGCATGAACCCGTACCGACACGCCGACAAAGCCCTGAAAACGCTGAAAGGTGAAATGGAAGCCGAGTTCCAGAATTTCTCCACCACGGTGGGGTTCGATGAACTGAACTTCCTCGACCTGAAGAAAAGTGTGGAAGGGCTTTACAACCGGATCGACAAGGCGGTACGGCGGGAGTTCCGCAAGGTTGCCAGACAGGTTTACCGGGACGCTGAAGATGAAGCAATGCTCCCCCATGGAGAGTTTGCGACAGGGCTGTTCCTAATCGCCATGCTCAAGCGGTTTGATCCTGTGACGCAGTATGTGTACCTGAATGAATGGACACGGAAGCGGGATCGGCTGGTAGAAAGCCTGATGGCATCAAGTGGGAACCAGCAGATGAGGGAAGCCCTGCAACGGGCTTTGCACCTGATGAGCGATCAGGTTCGGCAGGAAGCCGACAACCTGACGGACGAAGCGAGACACGATGCTTTTGTGGCTGCGGGGATCGAGAAAGTCAGATGGATTGCGGAACACGATGAAAAGACCTGCAAGACCTGTCGTGAACGTGACGGGCAGGTGTACGGGATCAACGAAGTCCCGGAGAAGCACCGCCATTGCAGATGCTACCTTGTAGCGGTGAAGTGATTTTAGACGGGCATTGCCCGTTTGAGATACCGGAGAGAACCGGGTTATTAAACTCAAACCGGAGAGAACCGGACAAACGCACCATAAAAATCATCAGAGAAGATGTAAAAACGCAAGGAGGAATTACACATGGCTTTCGATTGGACAAAGGTTGAAGGGTACAAGGAGGAAATGACTCCTGAAGAAAAGTTGGCACTTCTGGACAACTACAATGACCCGGAACCCGCCCCCAAGAATGACCCGGCTCCTACACCGACCCCTGACCCGAAGAATGATCCTGCCCCTGCTCCGAAAGGCGGTATGGTCAGCAAGGCGCAGTTCGACAAGGTATCGAGCGAACTCGCTGCTGTGAAGAAACAGCTTCGTGGAAAGATGACAGAGGATGAAGCCAAGGAATTGGAACGGCAGCAGCATCAGGAGGAAATGGAAACCGAACTGAACAACCTGCGCCGGGAAAAGGCTCTGGCTGGCTACAAAGCGTCCTATCTGTCGCAGGGGTACGATGAGCAGCTTGCGGAAGAAGCTGCTACCGCCATGGTAGACGGTGACATGGAAACCGTCTTTGCCGTGATGAAGAAACAGAGCGTCAATGCTGAAAAAGCAATGAGGGCGAAAATCCTTAAAGAAACGCCTGTCCCCCCGGCAAGCGATGACCCCAATGACGAGAAGAAAAAGCAGGAGGAACAGAAAAAGCTTCGTGGCTATTTCGGGCTTCCTACCTGACAAAAACAAGGAGGTAAAAGACAATGCCTAACTCTATTGCTCTGGCGCAGAAATATCTGCCGATGCTGGATGAAGTCTATAAGGCTTCCGCAAAAGCAGCTATCCTCGATGCGACCAAGGTCGATATCGTGGGTGGCAACACCGTGAAGGTGTTCAAGACCGCCATGGATGGCATGGGTGACTACTCCCGGAACAACGGTTTCGTGGATGGTTCCGTGACCGGAACGTGGGAAACCCTGACTCTGACCAAGGATCGTGGACGCTCCTTCCAGATCGACCGCATGGACAACGAGGAAACCCTCGATCTGGCGTTCGGTACGCTGGCTGGCGAGTTTATCCGCACCAAGGTCGTTCCCGAAGTGGATGCCTACACCTTTGCGAAGATGGCGGGAACCACTTCCATTCTGGCGGGTACTCCCGCTGATATCACGGTCGGAACCACCGATGTTCCTTCCCTGATCGAAGATGCCGAAAAGGATATGAACGAAGCGGAAGTTCCCGAAGAAGGTCGTATCCTGTTCATCTCCGAAACCGCTTACGCTGGTCTGAAGAACAAGATTGTTCGTCAGACCCTGAACGGTGACGAGAATATCAACCGTATGGTTGAAACCTTCGATGGGATGAGGATCATCCGTGTCCCGCAGACCCGGTTCTATACCGCTATTACCCTGTACGATGGCACGACCAGCGGACAGGAAGCTGGCGGTTATATCGGAACCGCCACCACGGGCTACAAGATCAACTTCCTGATCGTGCATCCCTCTGCGGTGTGCAAGGTCGTGAAGCACGTTCTGCCCCGTATCTTTACCCCGGACGAGAACCAGAAAGCCGATGCGTGGAAGTTCGACTACCGTCTGTACCACGATATGTTTGTCTATGACAACAAGGTAAAGGGAATTTACCTGCATCGTGGCAGCACCGCCCTGTGATGACGGGGAGGGGTTTGAGATGGCAGAAATGCTCACTCCCAACGGTCTGGTGGTCGGTCTGATCCCGGACGAACTGCTGAAAGCGAAGGAGAAACCGGAGCAGAAGCAGGAAGATGCCCCCGCCGATAAAGCGGAGGGAAAACGCACAGGTCGGCAGAAAGCCGATAAATGAGACTAACAAGGTAGGTGCTTCGTGATGCAGCAGATGACAACGGCTGAAAAACTCGCAATGGTTAAATCCATGATGGGTATCACCGACACTTCGGAAGATACTGTCATCACGAACTACCTTACCTGTGCGGAACGGGAAATCCTTACGTGGCGGTACTCCTACGGCACGATTCCTGAATCGGTTCCCGTGGAGTACGAAATGACACAGATTCACGCTGTTCTCGCCGGGTACAACCTGCGGGGTGCGGAGAACCAGACCTCCCATAGTGAGAATGGGATCACCCGATCCTTCTCCTACACGGATATGGTCAGGTACATTCGCAACAACGTGATCCCGCTTTGCAAAGTGCTGTGAGGTGAGTGTCATGCGGTGTATGGAACGGAACAAGGTGGAGTTCTGGTACGCTCCCTACGCTGGTCATACCCACCGGGTTGACGAGTATGGGAACGAATTGAACGAAACTGAAGTGAGTTACGGAAACCCCGTCAAATGTAAGGGCAATATCTCCGCAGCCCGTGGAGAAACCGTTTCCCGTTTATTCGGAGAAGCCGAGGAATACGAAAAGGTTATCGTCCTTGATGATCCCCGGACTCCTATCACGGAATACGATGTGCTTTGGGTAGACACCGTTCCTGCGGTGGTTCCCGATCCTGAACCAGAACCGGAACCTGAACCCGACCCGGAACCTGATACCCCGGATGGTCAGGGGGTAGAAGATGACGGAGAGGATGAAGGTGACGGGCAGGAGGAAACTCCGGTTCAGGAGGAACCCCAGCAGCAGGAACCCGGTTCGCTTGTGGTCGATGAGAACGGAGAAATCCTCACTCCATGGGATTATATCGTCAAGAAGGTCGCAAGAAGCCTGAACAGCGTATCCATTGCTATTGCGAAGGTGAATGTCCAATGAAGAAAATCTCGATGGATTTAAGCCTTGAGAGCGTCCGAAAGGCACGTATCGAGGTCGAGAGATACCGGGATGATCTCGCAAGAAAGACAGAACTCCTTCGCCAGAAAGTCGGTATGGCAATCGCTTGGACAGCAGCCGATGGATTCTCCCACGCTATCGTGGATGACCTGATAAACGGCGAGAAACGCTACGCACAGGTCGATGTGGTAGTGAATGAGGAAGGAGATACCACGGTGATCCTTGCAAACGGCGCAGATGCGGTGTTTGTGGAGTTCGGCGCAGGTGTGAAAAACAACGGGAGCATGGGTACTTCCCCACATCCGAAGGGCGCAGAACTTGGGTTCACAATCGGCAGTTACGGACAGGGGAACGGACGCAAAGAAGTGTGGGGTTTTTACGAAGGGGGACAACTCATGTTGACGCATGGTACTCCCGCTTCAATGCCGATGTACCGTGGCGTAAAACAAGCCTGTGACCATATCGCAGAGATCGCAAGGGAGGTATTTCAATCGTGATTGATATTGAAAATGAATTGTTCCGAATCCTCGCCACGAAGCTTCGGGCAAGATATTCAAATATCTTTATCACGGGGGATTACGCTATCGTACCTCCCAGCTTCCCTTGTGTATCCATAGTGGAGATGGACAACACGCCGTACCGAAAAACGCAGACGCAGAATGATATGGAAAACCATGTCACCGTCATGTATGAGGTCGATGTGTTCTCCAACAAGACCAGCGGAAAGAAATCCGAGTGCAAGGCGATTATCGCCCTGATAGACGAGGAAATGCTAAAGCTGGGATTTGACCGTACCTTCCTGAATCCTCTCCCTAATCAGGAGAACACTACGGTGTACCGGATGAAGGGCAGGTACGTAGCGGTAGTATCCAAAGACCAAGTAATTTACAGGAGGTAAAAAGCTATGGCTATCAGCACCTACAAAGTCTTTCTGATGAAAGCAAGTGGTGGAACCTATACCAAGCTGATCGACATCAAGGATTTCCCTGATCTCGGCGGTGCGCCCGAAATGCTGGAAACCACCACGCTGTCGGACAAGATGCAGACCTACATCCCCGGCATCCAGAGCAATGATGCGCTGGAGTTCACCTGCAACTACACAAAGGCTGACTACACGACCCTCAAGGCTCTTGAGGGAACCACGGGTAGCTACGCTGTGTGGTTCGGTGGCACAGAGTCCGGTGGTGTGCTGACCCCCGATGGCAGCAACGGCAAGTACAAGTTCGATGGCGAACTGTCCGTTCATATCACGGGCGGTGGCGTGAATGAAGTTGTTGGCATGAGTGTCAGCATCGCTCCTTCCACCGTGATCGAAGCCGATTCGTAATCGGCGGTGATCCCATAATCTTGAATCTGGGGCGGGGGCTACCCGGCTCCCGCCCTATAATCTTCAATCTTTCAATCAATTAAGGAGGAAATTTCTATGAGTAAGCAGCTTCGGTTCACCTACAAGGACAAGGAATACTGTCTGGAATTTACCCGCCGTTCTGTCGAGACAATGGAGCGTAACGGCTTCATTGCCAACGATATCCGGGAAAAGCCCATGACCACGCTTCCCGCCCTGTTCGCTGGTGCGTTCCTCGCCAATCATCGGTTTGTGAAAGCCGACCTGATTAACGAGATTTACGACCACATGACCAACAAGACGGAACTGATCGGCAAGCTGGCAGAGATGTACAACGAGCCGATTATGGCTATGGTGGATGACCCGGACGAGAACGCCGAGGGAAACGTAAGCTGGACAGCCAGCTTCTAATCTCGGAAGCCACGCTGTCCAAGATCAGGGGGAACGAACAGGAGGACGGTTCTGCTCCCCCCTTCTCTTATTCAGAACAATTCCGCAAGCTGTTCCCGCAATATCTGGCAATCGGAATGTCGGAAGAACAGTATTGGGATCGGGATTGTGAATTGGTCAAGGCTTTCCGGGAAGCCGACAACATTCGGAAAGAACGGATGAATCAGGAGTTATGGCTGCAAGGGATGTATTTCTACGAAGCCCTGTGTGATGTAGCCCCGATCATCCGGGCGTTCGCCAAGAAGGGGACAAAGCCCCATAAGTATCCATCTGAACCCTATGCCCTGACAAACAAAGAGCAGCAGGAGAAGCAGGAAGCTGCTGAAAAGGCTGCGTTTGAAAAGGGATTGGCGAAGATGGAAGCCCTGACCAAGAGAATGAACATGAAATTTGGACGCAACGAGGAAAAGGAAGTGACGGACAATGCCGACAACTGTTGATTCCCTTGCTATTGAAGTAAACGCTCAAAGCAAAAACGCTTATGACGGTATAGATAAGCTGGCAAAGTCTCTTGAAAAAGTGGAAAGGGCGTTGTCCAAGTCCGGTGGGACTTGGGGCGATCTTGTCACGCTTGCCAATAATACCGCTACGGCTGCGGAACGGTTCGCCAAGATCGGGGACGCTCCCAGCAAGATCATCGACCTGTCCATTGCCCTGAACGAACTTGGAAAGGTCAAAAAGGTTGACCTGACCTCGGTTGCGAATAACATTACCTCCATTGGTACGGCATCGAATACTGTCGGAGCCAACGTGGGACAAAAGCTGACCAATCTGGCAACGGGACTTTCGTCCCTTGCCGGGGTCGGCAAAATTCATATCAACGCATCTGTCGGAGAAGGAATCGCTTCGATCAACGATGCCCTGAATAAACTGAATGTGAATAACCTTCCTAAGATTGACCGGGTAGCCACGGCGTTAAGCGGTCTGTCGGTATTGCAGGGGATTCGGATTCCCGCCAATATCGCTAACCAGCTTGTAAACATCGGCGTGGCTACCGAGCAGTTGCAGGGAATTGATTTTAGCCCGATCTCCCAGCTTGCCACGGCGGTTCAGCCGTTGAGCCAGATCGGAAAGGTGAATCTCGGCAGCATTTTCAATCAGTTGCAGAGACTTCCTGATATCTTTACCGCCCTGCAAGGGGTGGATATGGACGCTTTCGCAGAGTCCATCCAGAAATTGACAAATGCCCTGTCCCCGCTGGCAACGCAGTTGACCGCTATCGGAACAGGGATTAACAACCTGCCGGGAGCCATGAACCGGGCAGCACAGGCAACAAACCACCTGTCCGAGTCCACACGGGGCGCAGCCGGGAGTTATACAGACTTCTATCACCAACTGAAACTTGCCTATACGGGTGTCCGCAGGATCGGTCGGAGGATTGCGGAATGGATTGACCAGAGCAACCAATACATCGAAAACATGAACCTGTTCAACGCTTCTATGGGCGAATACGCCAAGCAAGCGCAGGATTATGCCGAGAAGGTTGGCGATCTGGTTGGTATCGACCCCGGACAATGGATGCGGAATCAGGGCGTATTCATGACCCTCGCCACGGGCTTCGGCGTTGCCGGGGATCGGGCGTATGTGATGAGCCAGCAGTTGACCCAGCTTGGGTACGACCTGTCCTCCTTCTTCAACCTGCCGTTTGAGGACGCTATGCAGAAGCTTCAATCCGGTATCTCCGGTGAATTGGAACCCCTGCGTAGACTTGGTTATGACTTGAGTCAGGCTCGGCTGAAAGCCATTGCCCTGAAACTCGGTATTGATGAAACCTTCAACAGCATGACTCAAGCCGAGAAAGCCCAGCTTCGGTATTACGCCATTATGGAGCAGGTTACGACCGCCCACGGAGATATGGCGAGAACGCTGAACGCCCCGGCGAACCAGCTTCGTGTGCTGAAAGCGCAGGTTTCTATCTGTGCAAGGGAACTCGGTAACGTGTTTATCCCGATCCTGAACGCTATGCTTCCTGCCCTGATTGCCGTTGCCAAGGCGATCCGGGTGGTTGCTGCTGCAATCGCAAGCCTGTTCGGATTTGAACTCCCGGAGGTCGATTATTCCGGGATTCAGGCTGCTGCGGGTGGAATTGACGATATCGGCGGTGCTGCTGACTCCGCTGGTGGGAAGGTCAAGAAACTGAAGTCCTACCTGATGGGATTTGACGAACTGAACATCCTCGATGCTTCCGATGATTCCGGTGGCGGTGGAGGTGGCGGGGGCGGTGGTTCCGGTTCCGATTGGGATTGGGATTTGCCGACCTATGATTTCCTTGACGGTCTGGTTGGTTCCGCTGTGGACAGTATCTATAACAGCATCAAGCCCGTTATAGATTATATCAAAGAACATCTGACTTCTTTCCTCGGTATTGTCGGCGCAATCGGCGCAGCTATCGCCGGGTGGAAGATGGCAACAAGCCTGACGGGTTGGCTGTCTAAACTTGGCGGGTGGATCGCCACGGGAGCGATTATCGCCATTACCCTGCAAGCAACATGGCATTTGACCAACCAATACCTTGAAACCGGGGATATTGGCTGGTTGTTTGCGGATGCCCTGACCACGGCGGTCGGCTCTACGGCTGCGTGGGCGATTGCGAAGAAACTGGTCGGTGGCAAGGCTGGTACGTGGGCTGCGGTAATTACGCTGTCCCTGTCCGCATTGACAGGAATTAAGGCTTTGATCGACAACCCGGATGTAAGCGCATTTAGCGTGGAAACAATGGCAACCTCTTTGGTGAACGCCCTGAAAGCTGGGGCTGCGGTCGGTATCGGTCTGAAAGCCACGACAGGGCTTGGAGTTAAGGGAATCCTGACAAAAGCTGGCGGTGCTGCGCTGGTATTCTTCGGTGCATCTGTTGGTCTGAAAACCATTCTGGATAAAAACGTAGAAACTTTCTCCAAGGAACACCTGATTAACACGGCTATTTCTGGTCTGGCTGTTTTCGGCGGTCTGCTGGCTCTGGGTGTAGGAGCAACCACGGCTGGTCTGGCAGCATTGGTTACGGCTGCTGCCGTTGTCGGTCTGAAACTGCTTGTCGGCAATAAAGATGATGTAAAGGTCGTTCCGAATTGGGGAAACATTGTTTTAACCGTTGCTCAAACAAAACAAATGGTTGAAAAGCTGTTTACATTAAACGTTCGTGCTACGGCTACTGTTGTTGAAACCACGGTAACAAATCTCGACAAGATCAATGAACAGTTGACCGCCGACATGACTTCTTTTGAGGGCAAATTGCAGCCGATTCTACTGGGGTGTGAACTTCAGGACAAGGAAACTCTTGTGGCTGATTTGCAGACACAGATTGACGCTATTGTTGGCGAATTTAAGGATCAGAGCGGTGCTGCAAAAGATGTTATCGAATTGGGTGTCAGCCTTGTAAAGCCGAAAGATTCCGAAGGAAACGACCTTGATGCCAAGCAGATGCTTGAAGCGTTCGGCATGGGTCAGACCGCTATGAATGAAGCCATTGATGAATTGGGAAGCACCTTATCTAACCTGCTTGCCAAGAGTATTACAGATGGTTTGAGCGATCAGGAACAGATCATGCTTGAAGGTATCACAGAATTGATGAGCAATTTGAGCAAACGGTTGGCACAAGCGGATGCTGCTGGTGAGTTTGCGGGTGCTGTCAAGGTTAGCCTGATGGATGTGGACGAAAGTACCTTCTCGGAAGCAATTAAGCAGTTTGGTGAACTAAAAGATAGTGTAACGAGAAGTATGACCACAATCGAAACCAAGTCCTATTCCGCTTTCAAAGCACAGCGGGATAACCTTGCTGATACCATTGAATATTATAAGAAAAACAGTATGGAATACCCGGCAACATGGCAGGAAGCCTTGGATGCCATGGATGAAACGCTTGCTAATTGGAACCCCGAAGAATCTATCAATCAGGCGATTGACGGTGCAGTAGAACCTGCCAAGAAAGAATTTGTTGATGCGTTCCACAAGATTTTTGATGGAGTCATGGCTTCCGATGTAATGGGTAAAGGATCGGTAGACACGATCAGAGGTTGGCTCGGAAACGCTTTTATGTGGGCTACCGAAGAATATGATACTTCTGCCCTTGCCAAGTCCTTTGATGATCTGCTTTCTGACGCTTTGTACCAGATGAATATCGAGAATCCTGCAATCTTTGAAGCGAAGGAAGCGTTCAACCTGACGAATTGGGAAGTCATCGGTGAAGAAGCACAGATTCAGATAGTAAATGAAATGCGGAAAGCGTTCGGTGACGAACGGACGAAGCAGGTGCTTGCCGAACTTGGATATGAGATTCCTTCCACGATTGCCGATGAGATGAACGCTCATTCCTATGAGTTCGGGGAAACTGCGGGGCAGTACGTTACTAATTTTGTTGATACATGGAACGGTTTGGAAACCGAGTTCTACAACGCAGGTGATGGAGCCATTGCCGTTGTGCAGGATGGTATGCAGGTCGGCATTATGGCAAGAGAAGATGCGCTGGACACTCTGTACAGGACGCTCGGCGCAGATGCGGTGTCTGCCCTGCTCGATGGGACGGACGATGAAATGGAAGCCAGCCGGGAAGCCTTAAATACGATCTTCGGAACAGAGAGCATGGAAGCCAAGAAAGCCCTTGCTAAGAAGATTTTTGAAAACATGGGCTATTCCGTTGTAGACGGTCTGGTGTCTGGTACGAACAGCGAAATGAACGCCAAGGCTTCTGAACTACTGAAAATCTTCGGCATCCCGGAGGACGAGATGAGGGCTGCTGCGGATATTCATTCCCCGTCCGGTGTGTTCAAAACTCTCGGTCAGGCGTTGGTTGACGGTTTGATTGCTGGTTTAGGAACCCTGTCCGCAAGCGTGGTTGTGGCTCTGGCGGTTGTAACAATCGCTGCGGTAGCCATGGTCGCAGCCACAATTACGGCTTTCAACAAAGTTAAGACCGATGGTGTAAAACCCTTTACGGAAATGGTCAAGGGCATCGAAAGTGCCATGAAACCTATGGAAGCTTGGGTTACGACCAACGTTGTTACTCCAATTCTTGCCAAGTTTATGACCTTGAAGGACAAGGGAACCGAATACTTTAAGAAACTGAAGGATGACACACAGGCAGCTTGGAAGCCGATGGATAGTTGGTTTGGAAGCTACGTTACGATCCCGTTGACTAATCGTTTCAATCAGTTGAAAGTTACGCTGACAACGATTATGACCCAGACGGTTACGGCGATTCAGACTACATGGAAGCCCGTATACGATTGGCTGAACACGAACTTCGCTGAAAAGGTAAAAGCAAGGTTTGAAAAGCTGAAACAGGAAGTCGTGGATTCCATGAACAAGGCGGTCACGGAAACCCAGACGAAATGGAAGCCGATGGACAGTTGGTTTGAATCGAATGTGTTTACGCCGATCACCAACAAAGTCACGAACCTCAAGACCCGGATTGTTCAGGCGTTCTCGGATGCCTACCGGGATGTGACGAACGCTTGGAAGCCGATTGGAACTTGGGTCGAAGCAAATGTGGTTGTGCCGATCAGCAATAAGGCAGCAACAATCAAGGCTACCCTGACAGGTGCTTTTACGGACGCTTACAAAGCCGTGACCGAGAAGTGGATTCTGATCGGGAATTGGTTTGAAACCAATGTGGTGACGGTGCTTTCCAACAAGATGACCTCGCTCAAGACCGCTATGGTCGGTGCGTTTACAAGTGCCGTAACGGATATTGAAACGAGCCTGACCGCTTTCATGACATGGGTACAGACCAACGTGGTGGATGTGATGAGCAAGAAAGCAACCGCCATGAAGGAGGACTTGAAAAAAGCTTTCAACGATGCCCTCTCGGACTTCAAGACCGGATGGGGCGGGTTGCCTGATTGGATCAACACGAACGTAGTCCAGCCGATGAAGGATAAGTTCACCAAGGACGCTCCTTTCAAGAAGGTCGGTGAACAGATGGCGAAGGACTTCAAGGCTGGTCTGGAAAGTGTGACCATGCCGACCCTTGAAGCCAAGGTTGACCTGAAGCGTGGGAATTGGGACAAAGCGAACGCCACTAATGCTGATGCCATGAAAGCATGGATTGGCTCGACCACGGTGGACAGCTTCCTGAACCTGAAGAAAGGCGATACGTGGGTGGATGTGCCGAAGTCCGAAACGGTCACGATCACCGTGAACATCAAAAAGGGTACGGGTGTTGGAGATTCCATTAAAAAGACCTTGCATGATGATTTCGGAATCGACCTGTGGGCTGGCGGTGGTTTCCCGCCTGTCGGACAACTGTTTATCGCCCGTGAAGCCGGGGCTGAATTGGTCGGTAACATCGGCGGTCGGACAGCGGTTGCCAACAACGAACAGATTGTATCCGGTATCGCAACGGGCGTTCGGGACGCTAACAGCCCGGTGGTGGATGCCATTAACACCCTGATCGGCGTGGTGCAGGGGATCGACCCCACGGTGCAGATCGGGGATGACGAAATCGGACGGGCGAACGAACGCTACACCCGGAAACGGGGCGTGAACGTGAACAGCGGAGCCTTTGCCAACGCTTATTAAGGAGGGATGAACCATGGCAGCGTTTATCAAAATCAATGACTTGGAGTGTCCTTTTCCGAAGCGTGGTTTGAGCCTGATGACCGCTACGCTGGTGGACGCAGCCCGGAACGCCAACGGCGTGACCGTGGGGCAGAAGATCGGGCGGGATCAATACAAGATTGACTCCCTGATCTGGGCTGCGCTTACCGCCCAGCAATGGAGCGCAATCCTGAAGGAGTTTGCCAACGGGTTTTACGCTAACGTGACATTCCCGGACATGGTGAACAACGATTGGAAAACCCTCAAAATGTACCCCGGTGATCGGACAGCGGAACCCTATTGGGTGGACGATAACACCGGGCTTCCGACCCTGTACATCAACTGCAAGGTCAATATTATCGACACAGGCGAGTAAGGAGGGATTGCCGTGAAAGAGGTCAGCAACGCCTACAAGCGGGACATGAAACAAATCCTCCGCAATCCTTCCTACGTGAAGCTTGTTTTCCAGAACGTAGATACCAGCGCAGCCGGGGACGGATATTGGGATGACAACGGTCACGAAGCCTATTCCGAAACCGACACGCTGGACTACGAACGCATTTACGGGCGCACGATGGCAACCCTTGAACTGAACAGGTGGACGCTGGACGGAGCCTACGACATTTACAACCCCGCAAAAACCTATATTGACGGATTTACTTCCAGCCTTTTGAGTGACGCAAACGGCGAGTTCGACACGGCTCCGACCCTGTTCCGGGAGTTCTCGGCATATCATTCCATGGCTGGTCTGACGATCCTGTTTGACAGCCGGGAAGTAAGCTGCCCGTTGCTTTGTAATATCATTTTCTACAAAGATGGAGAGGTTGTGCTGAATGAAACCATAGACCACCCGAACAGCGTGGAAGTCATTACCACCGACCCGGTGGAAAGCTATGACAAGATCGTGATCTCCCCGACCTATATGCTGCCGTATCACCGCTTCCGGGTAGAGGAAGTGTATTTCGGAGTGATCCAGCGGTTCACGAACAAGGACATTATCACCCTGAACCGGACGCACGATGTTGATCCCCTGTCCCGGAGACTTCCGAAGGAAGAACTGAATTTCACGATCCTTGACTTTGAGCATCGGTACGACCCGGACAACCCGAAGGGCTGGTACGTGTACGTGGAGGAAAAGGCTCCTGTCCAGATCGCTTTCGGCTATGAACTGAATGACGGGACGATTGAGTGGCTTGACCCGAACCTGTACCTGCTGGATGCCAAGCCGATGACGAACAACGCCCGTGTGAATTTCACAGCGAGTTCCCTGCTCGGCAGTATGACGGGAACCTACTACAAGGACACGGTAGGAACTAAGAACCTGTACGACATGGCAGAAGCGATCCTGATTGACGCAGGGCTGACCAAGACCCCCAGCGGTGAGAACCCGTGGATCATAGACGAAACCCTGAAGGATATGTACACCACGGCGGTGCTTCCGGTGGACACCCACGCCAACAACCTGCAACGGATCGCCCACGCAGCCCGGTGTACGCTCTACACGGACAGCAACAACATTGTACGGATCGCTCCGTTCGGCGTAAGCATTGTCGGTATCTATGAGGGTGAAACCACGGACAACGGGCATGAAGTGTTCAGCGAGTGGGACACGACCGGAACCGGGAACCCGAACAACCGGACATACGCTACGCTGGAACTGAACCGCTGGGTGCTGTCCAACAACAGCCAGCAGGATATCCTGCCCGACAGCGATTACGCCAAGTATGGCTATATAAGCAGCTATGTAAGTGACGCAGACGGGTATTACGCCACGAACCCGGTGTTTGAGCGTGAGTTCGACAATATGTGCGACCTGAACGCATTACGGCTGCGGTTTGACAGCGCAACGGACGAATGGGTGCGGTCGTTCATGGTCGAGTATTACCGCAACGGCGTTCTGGTGGACACCCAGATCGTGACCGATATTGCGGAAGTGGAAGCCCTTGCCACCAGCAGCAACGCCAACCTCATCAACAAGGTGCGAGTAACGATCCTGAAAGCTGCGCCGTACCGGAGATGCCGGGTGGAGCGTGTGTACTTCCGTACCTCTGACTTTATGCTGGACTTTACCTCGATTGTGGAACGGTCGCAGGTTATTAGCAAGATTGACAGGCTCAAGAGCATCAGCGTAGCGCAGTATGCCTACGTGGAAGGGACAGAGAACATCGTCCTGTACGCTGCGACCTGCACGAAGGAAACGCTGCACGTTGAGTTCGGTCAGCCCGTAAAAAACGTTTCGATCACGGTAACGGGCGGGACGCTGGTTGATTCCGAGGTATACGGACGGGCTGCTGATCTGACAATGACAGCGGGAACGAAGATCGTGGAAATCCGGGGCTATCCCCTGACGGAAACGAACGAAGTGACCAAGACCCTGATCCATTCCACGGGCGAGGAAGATGTGGAAGAAAACACCCTGATTACCTCGGACGAGATGCGGGAAGCCCTGACGAGCCATGTGACTTCTTACCTGTCCATGAGAAGCACCTACGATGTGCAGTACAGGGGCAACCCGGAATTGGAAGCCGGGGACATTATCGGGATGCAAACCCGGTACACAGACGATATGGATGTGTTGATTCTGGTGGACGAAATCACCTTCAACGGGGCGATTTCGGGAGTATTAAAAGCAAAGGGGTTGGCGTAAATGATTATTGACGAGTTGATTTTCGACAGAACCGCAGACGATGTGGAACGGGTCAAGGTACTCAAAGACCAGATCATGAGCGAGGGATTGGACAGCCTGACTCCTTCGGAGAAAGCGGAATACCTCGCCGGGATGAAGGGAGCCTACAACGCCACGGATATGAACCGGGTGGGTACGGCGGTGCAGTATATCGCCCAGCGGATGATCCAGCTTCCGATTGACCTGCAAACCTACCGGGAAAACAACGGCGTGGGCGAGGATCATATCTTCGACCTGCCCTACGATACCGCAGATATCGTGGTGAATCCTAAGACCGATTGGAGCGTCAGCGATATTCCCACGGTGACGCAGATTAAAACCTATCTGGGAAACATCTCCAATCTGCGCTCGATCCTGACGCTGCCAAGCGGTACTCCGTCCCCGCCCTCGACCCTGAACGGCATGACCTATACGACCGCCAACAACCTTGAAAGGATTCTGTGGGTGGTCTATCAAGCCCTGCTCCAAGTTGAGAGCGAAGCGTATGACCTGATCGACCGGGCTGCTCTTGACAGGTGGCACTCCGATGAGTTCTACGCCAACGAAATCTAACGGAAAGGAGGAACCCCCTTATGAAAGACAGTATTCTCAACGGTTCTGGCGATAGCCGATACCTGAAAAGTTCGATCCCGCCCGGAACCACTTGGGCTGATGCCCTGACCATGCTGATTAACGGTACGTTCCCGGTAGATTTCAACGGGATCAACGTAGCCGGGTTTACACAGGTCGGTACGCCCTACAACAAAGCCAATGTGCTGACGGACGCATTGGCAGAGCGCATGGAACTCGATGGAACGGCAACGCCCCTCGACTTCCTTACGGCGTTGACAGAGTGGATTGAGATGATCGCAGCAAACAGCTTCTACTGCCCCGTGGGGCTGGACGGTGACGATCTTCTGATTGATGACTCTGGTGACTTTATTC
>Ga0310786_10005476_pt1 | contig 17201 bp, 10 predicted proteins | sample AusTroGonzalo_MG_FD_203881 | JGI IMG/M metagenome (GOLD analysis project Ga0310786, IMG submission 203881) | Bovine rumen microbial communities from tropical cattle in Woodstock, Queensland, Australia - Gonzalo_03 (v2) (version 2) | ecosystem: Host-associated > Mammals > Digestive system >... | reverse complement strand
GGGCAAAGATGGAATAGTTGATCCGCTTTCATTGTACCTGTCTCTACGCAACAATGCCGATCCGCGTGTCGAAGAAGCGCGCGAGGCGATGTTGAAAGGAGTTTTATGGTAGTTGGCCTACGCCGTGATGCAGATCCACTGCCGCGAATCAATGCGTTTCGACGACTGTTTGGAATCTAAAGTGATCAAATTCGACCACTTCCCAACCATCCGCATTGCATAGAGTAACATCGCGGCATTAAGCGGCGGACTTGATGACACGCTCCTTCCTCCCCAATTTCTCGCGGCTGGTTTCGGGCTGAGCGGAAGAGAAGGGGATGAAGGGCTGCGCGGATGCGCGGCGGCATGAGGTTTTCGAGGGTTTTGTTCTTCGCGTGCTATCCGTGGCGGTATCTGCAAATATTTGGTATAATACCGCCATCGATAAAAAGGAGAAACCATGATTGGAAGAATTCAGGAGCGGAAAGAACTTGAAGCGTCGCTTTCGGCAACCGAGGCGCAGTTGATCGCAGTGTGCGGACGGCGGCGCGTTGGCAAGACCTATCTGGTTCGCGAGAGTTTTCACGGAAAGTTCTTCTTTGAGCATGCCGGCATAATGCATGGAACGATGTCCGAACAGCTGGCGGAATTTGCGGACTCCCTTCGCCGGGCCGGCCTTAAGGACGTTCCGGTGTTGAGTGGATGGCGCGAGGCGTTCAATGAACTTGAACGTTTGATAAATTCGGGCAGGGGGAAGGGGAAGAAGGTCGTCTTCATCGACGAGATGCCGTGGATGGATACGCCGAAATCGGGATTCCTCAAGGCGTTCGAGGTGTTCTGGAACGGATGGTGTTCCGGTCGTAAGGATGTTGTCTTCGTTGTTTGCGGCTCGGCGACGTCCTGGATCGTCAAAAAAGTGTTCCACAACAAGGGCGGGCTTTACAACCGCACGACCGGGCGGATTTTTCTTGAGCCGTTCACGTTGTCTGAATGCCGCGAACTGATGGAATCAAGGGGAATCGAGCTGGGCGACGACGATCTGGCCGAAGCATACATGGTGTTTGGCGGAGTGCCATATTACTGGACCCTGCTGACGAAAGGGCGAAGCCTTGCGCAGAACATCGACCAGCTCTGCTTTGCGGCGAAGGGCAAACTTAGGCACGAGTTTGACGAACTGTATGCCTCGTTGTTCGAGAACGGGGGTGCGCACCTCAGGATTGTCCGGGAGCTGGCCGGTTGCAAGAGCGGAATGACGCAGAAGGACTTGCTTGCTGCGGCAGGGGTGTCGTCTGGCGGGAATGGGAAGCGCTATCTTGAAGAACTTGAACAAAGCGGCTTTGTCAGGAAGTTTACCTCTTACGGGAAGCGGAAGCGGGATTCACAGTATCAGCTGATCGACTGCTTTACGCTGTTTCACCTGAAGTTTATTGACGGGGAATCCAATCCCGACGAGCACTACTGGCATCATTCGGTCAATTCGCCGAAGGTGAACGCATGGCGCGGACTGGCCTTTGAGCGCGTGTGCTTCTGGCATGTACGGCAAATAAAGAATGCGCTTGGCGTATCCGGGGTGTTGACCCAGGTATATAGCTGGCGTCATGTGGCCGATGATGTCTATCCGGTCGGGGCACAGATAGATATGCTAATCGAACGTGCCGACCATGTGGTGAACATTTGCGAGATGAAGTTCTCGGCGCAGCCGTTTTCGATTGACAAGAACTATCTGGAGCGGCTGAAGACGAAGATAGGTGCATTCAAGCAGATGACTAAGACTCGTTCGGCGATACATCTGACGTTTGTGACTGCATCAGGCTTGCTGCAGAACAAGTACTCTGGCATCGTCCAGTCGGAAGTGGCGCTCGAAGACCTTTTCAAAGAGTAGCTGTACTGCGGCCGGTTTCGGGCGGGGCGGAAGAGGCGGGGATGAAGGGCCTTAACGTACAAGGCCGTGTTTGATCTGATGGGGATTTCGTCGAGGGGGGGGCGCTACCGCGCGATCTGCATGCGCTACGTCTACTTCAACCCGATCCGTGCTGGCATTGTCACCCGCGCCGCCGACTACCCCTGGAGCTGGATCGCCGTTATTGACGCGCCTTTCGCGGGGCCCCAAAGGATTCTAGGTGCCATTTTGTGGTGGTGAGACGACTGTGCGGACGCACGGCGAAAATGGTATCATATGCGCTATGAAGCTTGCGAAGCCCCTTGTGATCGGTTGGGAATCGGCAAAGGCGAACGTCGTGCCGACATTCGTGCTCTGGTCGTTTGCATTGTGCCTTGTTCTGTCGTACTACTTTATCCCGTCTGTCGCAGAGTGCATGGGAACGGTCAGGGCGTGGCAGGAGTCGTTTGGATGGAAGGCGGTTGTCGTCAGTCGAATTTTGTTCAATGGGATTGTCCCCGGCATCTTTCTTCTTGGTGTTAAGTCAATCCGTCCGCGGCGGCCCTTTGCGACAATCTTCGCGCAGGCCGTCTTCGGTTGCGTGCTTGGCCTTTTATGCGATGCGTTCTTCCGCCTTCAAAGCGTGTGGTTCGGTTCGGGGACCGAGCTTTCTACGCTCGTCATGAAGACGCTTGTCGACCAATTCGCATGGACGGTGCTTGTCATCTCGCCGGTCAATGCCGTGTTCTTCTTCTGGGTGGCGCGCGATTTCTCGTTCAGGCGCGTGCGGCAGGAGTGGCCCAGGCATGGCGTGATATCGGAGCTTGTGTTGCCAAATCTGATCCCAAACTGGTTCGTGGGCATCCCGGCCATCTTCGCCACCTATGCATTCCCGCTTGACCTGCAGATACACGTAAACGGGCTCGTCAGCGCTTTCTGGATGCTTTTGTGCCTCCAGATAGGCGCTCGTTCTGCGCGGTAGGCTTTTCGCGCCATTGGCGGAGCGAGAGGCCGAATTTCTTCTTGAAGGCGATGCGCAGTGCGTTTTCCGTCCCGTAGCCGCACATCCTTGATATGCTGCCGGGGGAGAGACTTCTGTCTCGCAGCAGCACCTTCGCGCGCTCCAGCCGAACCGCCGTTATGGCGTCCTTGATCGTCCCGCCGGTCTCCCTGCGGAAGCGCATCTCGGCGATTCTGCGCGAGCAGCCCATCGAGGTCGCTATGTCATCGACGGTTATGTTGACGCATGCGCGGGCGCGAATTGTGTTGACGGCGGCCAGTACCTGCTGGCTGTACCCTCTGCGCCATCGGGACGACGCGCGGTGTATTACGCCGAGGGAAGGGTATTTGCGCACAGCCTTTCTGAGCTGGGGATTCGCCAGACGTTCGAGAAGAAGGTCGGCGCACTCCCATCCGCCCTGCTCGAAGTCGCATGCGATGCTGGATATGTTCGGCACGACGCGTTCGCACGTGTCCACGACGTTGTCGACGCCAAGGAGGGAAGCTTCTTCAGGTATGGGGATGCGGTTGCGCGTCAGGATTTCGTGCACCATGCAGGCCGTGAGGTCGTTGGCTGCGAAGATGCCAACCGGCTTAGGAAGTGCGAGCAGCCATCGTTCGAGCCCCCCGTGCCAGTCTCCTTCCGACGACGAACCCCCGAATACGTGGCAGACCTTGCCTTGAAGCCGTATTGACCTGGAAAACGACTCGCCGCGCCTGTCCGACCAGTTGCATGGCGTCCTGGTGCCGACAAAGGCGTAGTTGTCGACGTTGGTCTGGATGAGTTCGCGGGCGGCAATCTCCCCGTTTTCCCCGTAGTCCTGCACAACGTCGAGGAACCTGCCTTTTGTAAGCGGCGAGCGGTCAAGGTAGACCACGGGCGTTTTCCCGAAGGCGCGGAGAATGGAATCGTCCATGCCGTTCCAGGACGCCATGATGCAGCCAGACGGCCTCCAAAACGCGACCAGTTTCCTCAGCGTCGGTGCGTCGACGCGGTAGTCCACGGTCTTGAGCTCGTGTTCGGAACCCAGACGACGCCTAATTCCGGCGAGTGTGCCGGTATAGAGGCGCGCCGCCTCCGGGAGAAATGTTAGGATGACGGACATCGCCGCGCATTTTACCATACTTCCGATTCGCAGGCAATAGCAGGTCTGGCAGCCATACGTGGAATCGACGACCCATTCGCGTTTTTTACATAAGATATTTTCGCGAAATTTAGGGTTCGTGTGGTATACTTCTATGAGACGGATAGTGTTCGCCTATTCGAGACAACCAAAAAATGGAGGAAAGCCATGGTAAGAAAAAGTCTTTGTGTGATTCTGGGCCTTGTGCTTAGTCGCTATGCGGCCGCAGCCGACCTGACAATCGGCGATGTCCCCAAGGTGGACTATTCCGAGTCGGTCTCGCTAACCACCTCGACAGCGCCGGTCGGAGACACGCTGCCGAGCGGCATTGAGGATCCAATCTTCTGGCTGGATGCGTCTGATACGAACGACTGGACTATCGCCGCCGACGGGAAGGTTTCGGAAGTGCCGTCGAAGGTCGGCGACCGCAAGCTGACAACGAGCCTGACTGGTCATTTCCAGGGCTGGCTGAGTACAAGTACAGGTTCGTCTTACATCACGCCGCAATGTCCTCAAATGATTACGGACGAAGCAGAACTTGCCAAGGGCGTTTCGCTGGACTTTTTGGGAGACCGAGCAGGGGCAATTTCAACCGGACGGCGTGCTATGGTCTTTGATGCCGTGACCGTGCCCGCCGCTGCGACTTCGTCCTCAAACCTGCTCGTAAACATCGGCACGGTGATCATGGTTGTCAAGCCAAATATCCCGGGTTCGTATTTCCCACTAGGCGGCGGTTTCGGAAACGTCAGCCACACCGGCGACAACTGGCTGAGAAACACCGACGGGACGGAGACCACTTCTGCTACAGACGACTCCCTCTCTGCGGGTCTGCTGCGCTTGGGCGACAGCGCTGCACCGTCCAATGCATGCTATGCCGTCATCCGACACGATGGCCAGCCGACAGTTGCCAAGGATATGGGCTGGATGGGTTCATGGGAAGTCATGTCCTTCATGCCTAAGGATGCCGATCTGCGAGCAACGGGTCTGGGCATAGGGCGTGAAGCGGCGTACGGATACAAGTATGCGGGCGGTTTCCGTGTGGCCGAAATGCTGATCTTCGGTTTGCTGCTCCCAAAATCTGACGTTGAGAGAATCGAGGCCTATCTGCAGAAGAAGTGGTTCGGCAGAACTCCTGCGGCAACCGGCGGTAACGCGCAAATCGGCTGGCTGCATGTGTCGAACAGGGACTCGACGGCCTGTACTGTCACGGCCAACGTTGGCGAGGGCGACACGCTTACGGTGGACAGGCTGCAGGGCGGACGGTACGATGGTGCCCTCGTAAAGAACGGCGCGGGTACGCTTGCCCTAAAGAACACCGAAGGCTATGGCGGCCCCGTTACAATGAACGGAGGTGAGCTCGCGTTTCCGGCACGCACGGTTCCGACGCTGGCGGAACTGCCATCCGACGCCTATGCGCATTTCGACGCATCCGATCTTTCGACGGTGACATACGATGTTGAAACGATGAAGGTGAGCCAGTGGACGAACACAACAGCGCGGACGCTGGCGGGGAAAGCGTTCGGACTTTGCCAGAGTGATGCTGCCAAGCAGCCGACGCTGCGCAAGGACGCTCTTGGCAGCGGATTGCACATCCTCGATTTCGGGCCTATGACGAGCGGCATCTTTCTCTCCTTCACGTCGCTTAGCGACAGTGCGGTTCGGTACGTAGAGAAAGTCGCAACGGTTGTGGGCGTGATTGGTGCGCTTAAATCCGGTGGACATCTGTTCGGCTATCCCAACAGCCCCGCTTCGTGGGCTTCGGTGGCGGGTGCCTGGAATAGAGGTGCTGGCAACTGTGATTGGGCCAGCACTCTGCTGTCGCCAACTTGCGTCATCGAGGCAAATTCGTCTGAGCCGATTTACGCCACAAACGACTTGATCGTCATTGACGGCGTCAGGGCGTCGCACGACAGCGGTTACCGCCATCCGGGCTATCAGGTCGCAGCCATCCGGATGCCGGGGGCCATTGCGCAGCGTCTCGCCAGCAGTTCCATAGGCGGCGGACATACTGGTGGCATGCGCGTTGGAGAACTGTTCATCTTCCGTCGCGTACTTTCGGAGTCGGAGATGCGCGACATCACGGCCTATCTTGAGAACAAGTGGTTTGGCAGGACGAGTCCCGGCTACCGGGCTCCCGTCGCGAACGTCCCCCGGCTCGCCAAGGTGTCGGTCGAGGCCGCATCGAGCATCGACGTTCCTGCGGAGTCCACGGTGCGGCTTGGCGCTCTGACGGGCGCGGGCGCACTTGCGAAGACTGGCGCGGGCACGCTTGCAGTGGAGCGGCTTGACGCCACTGGGTGTGTTTCGGTAGTGGGCGGCACCTTGGCGATCGTGCCGAAGAGCGATCCTGGCGCGAACCTCTGCCAGGTGGCGGTCGGGGCGTCGCTGCATCTTGACGCATGCGACACGAATCGCATGGACCTTTCCATTTCCGGCGACGACACGCTTGTCGCCGACTGGTATTCGCAGTCCGGTTCTGGCTATGCCTGGGCATATAACCCCAACCGTTCACCATGCCTTAGGAGCAATGCTTTTGGCCCTGGACTCAATGCCGTCGATTTCGGGGAAACTTACAGTTCGACGTCACCGTTCCTTCTTCTGGATACGTCGCGGGATGCGGTGCGGAGCGTATTCGCTGTCTGGCAGATGACGTCGACCGCCTCCCCGCTGCTGGGGTCGTGCCTAACTGTGGCAGAGGAGGCGGCGAAATGCCAGCCGTACGACTTCATAAGAGACACGACGACAGGCGCGTTGCTCGCAGGCAAGACATTCCAGTACACAAATGTCGATTCCGTCTATACAAATGGGGCGCTCGGCAGCTATCAATACAAACCTCAGGAGCTGCCATGCCATCTTGTGGAGCTGCATCTCAAGACGGGTTTCCACACGTCTTCGCTCACGACGGATCGTACCTATGGCAATTCAGGCGGGCAGAAACTGGGCGAGCTCATCATCTACGAGCGCGAGTTGACCGAGCGCGAGAAGACGGCGACGCGGAACTACCTGATGAAGAAGTGGTTCGGCAAGTCAGACGCGGAGCTGACGCCATTGCCCGATCCTGAGCCGGTCGTGCACAATGTCGGATCTTTGGCTGTTGCGCAGGGCGCTGCGGTCCAGCTGGGTGGCACCGTTTCGATCATGGAACTCAGTGTCGATGGTGGCGCGACGGCGCCGTCATTGTCCGTCGACGGCACATTTGTGATCGGCGAGGGAATGACCGTCACGCTTACGCATCCTGAGCTTCTGCCGTCTGGCGCCAGCGTTACCGTTCCAATCCTGTCGGCCACGGCATTTACCGGGGCGGACAGGGCGAATCTGAGGACGGCTGTGATCAATGGAGTGCCAGATGGCCGTCAGGCAAAGCTGGCCGTCGATGGGAATGTGCTTGTGCTTGATTTCAGGCGAAAAGGTCTGTTGATTGGTTTTCGGTAGGCGATGCTTGACATAGGACTGGTCAGGTTGCCGTCTCCTGCGTCGATCGTCCACATAACCGCCTTGCCAATATGAGGAGGGAAAGGGAATGAGTGGGAAAGCAATTGCCTCAATGTGTGCACTGTCTGCCGTATTGGCGGCATGTGCGGCTGATCATGTACGGACGATAGAGGGTTTTGTCCTTTCGCCGGAGGAAGGGCTTCTCATAGGCAACGGGGACCTGAGTGCGAGCGCATACCAGAACGACAAGGGAATTGTCCTGCGCCTCGGCAAGAGCGATGTCTGGGATCGGCGGATAGACTTCACCGACACGCAGCGGCCATATACAATCAAGGAATACACCGATTTCGTGCTCGGCCGCAAGCCGTTCGACCCGAAGGCGCAGAAGCCGGACGCGCTGTCGCGCTGGCCATATCCGTGCCCTAAACCGACAGGGGAGTTCACGCTGCGTCTGCCTCCGGACTTTGGCCCGCCCCCGCGATTCACGCAGACGCTGACAATAGAGCGCAATGCCATCGACTTCCATGCCGAATGGCCGTGTGGGCTGGTGGTTGACGCGACAGCCGTGATCCCGCCCGGCGAGAATGCGCTTGTCGTCAAGTACAATGTCTCGGGGATCAACGAGCGCACGCGCTTTGCCCATGCCAAGGACCAGGCGGCGGTCTGGGCGACGCTTGAACGCAAGGCCGATCCCGATCCACGCGAATGGATAAATCGCTTCATGACGGACTGGCGCTATGAGGGTATGCGCAGGTGGGCAGAGAGCGGCGCGACACCGCTGCCGCAGCCTACGGCCTGGCGCACGAACGGCGTCGGGTGCATCGAACAGTCGTTCTATCCGGACAAGCTTTTCCCGGAAGGTTTCCGCTATCGCATGACGCTGAGGGCCACGCCGGCCCTGCGCATGCCATATGTAGGCTCCCGTCCGGGCATGAAGGATGCGGCCATTCACTTCCTGCCGACCGAGCGCCAGACCGCAGGGGAGATTGTCGTGCATGTGACGACATCGCGGGACAGGTCGCTCGAGGCACCGAAGGCGCGTGTCTTCGCCGAGTATGCCGCAGCGGCCGAGAAAGACGCCCGTGCGGCGTTTCGCACGGGGCTCTCCTTCCCAGACGACCCCAGTTCAGGGCGCAAGGGAGACCGCTTTCTGGAGGATCTTTGGTACATGACTCTTCATGCTAGGCGCTCGATCTGCCGTCGCGGCGCGATTTCACCAGGCCTCTTCTTTCCGTCGTCGCTTGGCGACATATCAGTCTGGCACGGTGACTGGCACGCGAACTACAACCTCGCTTCCATCTACTACGGAGATTTCACGGCAAATCAGATAGACGTTGCGGACTGCTACGTGGACGCGGCGGCGATGTTTCTGCCAATCGGCCGCAAGATAGCCCGCGACTACTACGGATGCCGCGGCGCGATGATCCAGCTGGAGGGATTCCCCGCCATCGGCGAAGACGACCACCATAGCACGCTCACGCTTGGACGCATGGTCTATATGACGGGCTGGTTTGCCGAGCGCCACCTCGAGTACTGGAAATACACGCGTGACGACGACTGGCTGCGCAGGAAGGGGTATCCGTTCATCAAGGAATGCGCACTTTTCTACCTCGACTTCCTCAAGAAGGCTCCGCATCCAGACTTGCCGCCGACCGCAACTGCGGGTGCATACCATGCGTTTCCTTCTGTGCAGAACGAATATCCGTTCCGTCCCGAGACGGCGATAGTGGACCATCTGGACGCCAACGGCGTCGTCAACCACATCCGGGGAGGCCTTATCGCCGCCATCGACGCATCAAAGGCGCTGGGCGTAGACGATGAACTGCGGGAGCAGTGGGAGGATCGTCTCGCAAATCTCGTCAGGCCAGCCCGCCCGAAACGTCAGCTCAATTCCGAAGACGCCTACAAGGAACATTGCTTCCGTAGCGGAGAGCACTACTTTTCGCCGTATCCCCGTCCATGGGAACCTGAAAAGGAGGACTGGAAGCCGTCATCGGCAAAGCCCGCCGACTGGTATCCGGGCATCCTGTACAAAGGGATTGTCGGCAACATCCGCGACAACCGTTTCATCGCTGAACGGGACTTTCCCGTCTATAGGGCGATGCTTGAGAAGTGGACGCACCCAAACGGGCTGGTATGGGCGATGGCAATTCAAGGCTACGGACGTCAGGGGGCCTGGACGGAATCGCTAGGCTGCATGGCGCCGCTGCAGGAGATGCTCATGACGAGTTGGGATGGGGCCATACGCCTTTTCCCGCGCTGGCTCAAGGATCGCGACGTCGCGTTTACGCGTTGGCGCGCCAAGGGCGCTTTTCTCGTCAGTGCCACGCTGAGGCGCGGCCATGTCGCCAAGTTCGAAATCGAGTCCGAGAAGGGCCTGCCATGCCATGTGCACGGCGAATGGCAGGTGTTCAACGCCGCCGGCAGGGCTGTGCCGATACGCCGTGACGAGTTCGGCCGCATCACGTTTGACACGATGCCGGGCTGCGTCTATCACCTGAAGGACATGAGTCCGGCGCCGCATACGTAACCATCACGAAATGAGAGACATGAAAGAATGCGCATTTGCTGGATTCTGCCTTTTTGCACTGGCGGTTCCGGCGCTAGGGAGCATTGTCGAGAAAGGCAGAGAGTGGGAGGACCACACTGCCCTGCATCACGGCAAGGAGCCGCCGCATGCTGCGTTCGCCTCCTTCGCATCGGTTGAGGAGGCGAAGGCAATCCGTCCGGAACTATGTTCTCGCCGGATGCTGCTCGACTCGGAGACGGAGTGGCGGTTCGCGTATTCGGAGCGTCCGGAAGACCGGCCGAAGGGCTTTGAGCGGCCGGAATACGACGTCTCTGGCTGGGATGTGGTGAAGGTTCCGTGCTCATGGCAGGCGATGGGGATTAACCGCGCCGGGAAGCCGTATGGACACCCGTACTACACGAACGCCAACTGGCCATTCGTCGACAAGTTCCCCGGCAACTCGAACAGCTGGCCCCGCGTTCGCGGTCTAGCGAAGGGGCCGGGATTTACGATAAAGGACGACGAGAACCCTGTCGGCTGCTACCGCCGCGACTTCACGCTTGGCGGTGAATGGCTTGGCGGCAGGGTGTATCTTGAGTTCGGTGCTGTGGATTCGTTTTTCTATCTCTGGGTCAACGGAACGTATGTAGGCTTCTCGAAGTCGAGCCGCGATCCGGCATGCTTCGACGTGTCGCGGTTGGTGAAGCAGGGCAGGAACACTGTCGCCTTGGAGGTGTACAGGTTCAGCGACGGGTCGTATCTTGAGGCGCAGGACATGCTCCTCATGAGCGGCATCACACGGAGCGTGTGGCTCTACCGCACGCCATCGACGCATATCCGCGATGTGAAGTTTACGACGTCGCCCGTGCGGAAGGGCGACTACGGCGGTGACTGGCGGCTCGACCTCAAGACGGACGTCGCGGGCGGAGAGGCGGAGGTGAAGGCGCACGTGTTCGCCGAGGACGGCGCTGAGGTGCCCAACGAAGGCCCCGTATTCCGTTCACCAAAGCTCTGGAGCGCGGAATGCCCGAACCTCTATACACTCGTCCTGGAGCTTGTTCAGGATGGACGGACTCTTGAAGCCGTCTCGTTCCAGCTCGGCTTCCGCGAGGTCGAGATACGAGATGCGAAGGACCAGAAGGACAGGATGTTTCTCCTGAACGGTCAGCCCATAAAGATGCGCGGCGCGAACCGCCACGAGACATCTCCGATCTACGGCCACTATACGCCGGATGAACTAATCGAACTCGACGTAAAGCAGCTCAAGCAGGCGAACTGCAACCATGTGCGCAACTCGCACTACCCGCAGCCGGACTATTTCTACTACCTCTGCAACAAGTACGGAATCTACGTTATGGAAGAGGCGAACCTAGAATCGCACGGATTTCTATATGGCAAGGAGTCCTTGTCTCATGTGAAGAGCTGGGAGGCGGCGCACGTTGATCGCGTGGTGAACATGGTGGAGCGCAACAAGTGCCATCCGTCAATAGTCATCTGGTCGTTGGGCAACGAGGCTGGCCCAGGCTCGAATTTCGTTGCCTGCGCCAAGGCGGTCAAGGCCCGCGATACGTCCCGCCCGGTCCAGTACGAACGCAACAACTGGATTACGGATATGGGTTCGCGTCAGTATCCGGAGGTCCAGTGGGTCTGGGACTGCGCGAGCGGGAAGGGTGGAATGAGTCACGAACCGGCGAACATGCCGCTCCGTTACCCGTTCCACATCAACGAGTATGCCCACAACATGGGCAACGCGATGGGCAACCTGAAAGACTACCAGGACGCGATTGAATCGACGACGCGAATTATGGGCTCGGCCATCTGGGACTGGGTCGACCAGGGAATCTACCACGTCACGACGAACGGGGTGAAAATCCTCGCCTATGGCGGAGATTTTGGCGACGTGCCGAACTGCGGCGCTTTCATGATGAATGGATGCGTGCTGTCCGACCGCACGCCCGAGCCGGGCTACTGGGAGATCAAGCATGTGTTTCAGCCGATTGTATCTTCGATGGGGGCGGATGGACGGTCGTTCAAGGTCGAGAACCGGCACTACTTCCGCGATCTCTCCGCATACGAATGCCGCCTGACGCGGTTCGAGAATGGGGTGGAGACGGAGTCGAGGACAATAAGCCTGTGCGTTCCGCCGCGGGGAACAGCAAGTGTGCCGGTGCCCAATCCAACTGGTTCATGGCGCATCGAGTTCCTCCAGGCGGAAGACGAAGGATTTTGGCCGAAAGGATGGGTCATAGCGTCTGACCAGCTGGATTTTACTCCCCCAGCCGTCGGCAAGGAACCGCTGTCGGGGCGTCTTACGTTCGGGTTTGATCAGTCCACCGGCGAACTGTCGTCGCTCAAGTGCGGATGGTTGTTTAGGACGGAACTGCTGAAGGAGCCGCTTACGCTTGATGTGTTCCGTGCGCCGAGTCAGAACGAGCCTGCCCAGGGGAAGGAATGGGGCCGGGTTTGCGCCGCAGCGCCTGAGAAGCGGCTCGTGTCGTTCTCCGACCGCACCGAAGGGGGCGTGCGCAAGGTTGAAGCCGTTACCGACTATGCTCTTTCCGGCACGACGTACCGGGTGTGCGCAGAATGGACGATACGCGACGGCGCGGCAAAGGTCAGGGCCGTCTTCACCCAGAGAGGATTGAAGTTCGAGCCGGCGCACATTGGCTTCCGAACCGTATTTGCTGATTCCGACATGGAAGTGGAGTGGTTGGGGCGTGGTCCGTGGGAGAACTATTCCGACCGCAAGTCCGGCGCGTTCATCGGCCTGTGGCGGCTTGGTTCGGAGAGTTTCTTCTTCCCGTACGATGTGCCGCAGGATTGCGGAAATAGGGAGGACGCATACCGCGTGAAGCTGTCTGGGTTGATGGATTCGGTTACGTTCGAGACAGGGTGTGAGCCGTTCGCCTTTGAGGTGAACCCATATCCGCCGGAGGTTCTCGTTAAGTATTCGCATCCTGCTGAGCTGCCGCCCGCAGACTCCACGTATTTCGGCATCTGGGCGAAGAGCAGGGGGCTCGGCGGCAATTCATGCGGACCGCTCCCCCTCCTCCGGGACAGGATTGGGGCAGATCCGTACACGCTTGAGCTCACGATCAGATGAGGAATGTTGAGGGTGGATGGCAATTGCGAGGCTTCGATTTTCCCCTTGTGCGGAAATGGCGGATTTAGTATCTTATCTGTGTTGCAACTCTACTTTAAATGAAAGGAACAGGACAATGGGTAGACATGGGTCTTTGAAGCTTGCCGCGGCGGCGATTGCCGCGGCGGGGCTTTTCTGCGCGAAGGCGGAGGTGTCGATAGTCTCTCCCGCGGAAGGCGAGACGGTATGCCTCCTCAACGACGGGAACAAGGCGTTTCTGTCGATGGACGCGGCGGCGAGGCGCGCGATATTCAAAGACAAGGCGTGGCGGCACGAGGCGGCGAACAAGTGGCGCTCGACGCCGAAGCCGGTGACGCTCCGGTGGACCGGCGCCAAAGGTGGGAAGGTGCGCGTCACCGTGACGAAGAAGGGCGACGCGAAGCCGTGGTTAGACGAGGACGTGGCGGGCGATTCGGTCGAGGTGTGGAACCTCGAGATCGCGCGGGACTACGAATGGACGGTCTGCGACGGCGGCGCATGCGCCCGGGGCGCGTTCAAGACGCTGGACTTCGCGCCGCGGGTCATGAAAGTGAAGGGCGTGCCCAATTTCCGCGACCTAGGCGGATGGAAGACCATCGACGGCGGCCGCGTCCGCCAGGGGCTCGTCTACCGCTCTCAGGGCCTGAACAACAACGCGAGCTACTACCTAAACTCGAAGGAGACGATGGCTCTCTACAAGGAGGGCAGGCTTGAGGAGCTCTACGGCAAGGACGGCAAGGCGATCAAGGAGCGCATCGACCGGGAGGGCGGGAAGGACGACTTCGACCCGAACGCGCCGTGGATGCGCAAGTCGCTGCCGCGCTCAGACCCGAAGCCGCCCAAGCCGCGGCTGGACGCGGCGACAAAGGCGTATCTCCTCGACAAGCTCGGCATCAAGTCGGACATTGACCTCAGGGGCCCGACCGAGGTCTGGGGCATGACGGAGTCGCCGCTTGGCCCCCGCGCGACATGGTTCTGGTACCAGAACCATGCCTACAGCGGGATGCACAATCCCAAAGGCAAGGAGGGCTTCACCAAGGTCTTCAAGGTCTTCCTCGACGAGAGGAACTACCCGATCGACTTCCACTGCATCGGCGGGGCGGACCGCACCGGCTGCGACGCATGGATACTGAACGGGCTGCTCGGCGTCGCCGAGGACGATCTCATGAAGGACTGGGAGCTCACCTGCTTCGAGTACGAGAGCCAGTCGTTCGGGCACGAGGAGCGCATCGAGCAGTTCCTAAGGGGGATGGACAAGTGCCCAGGAGCGACGATGAAGGAGAAGTGCGAGAACTACGTGAAGGCGCTGGGATTCACCGACGCCGACATCGCAAAGTTCCGCTCCATTATGCTGGAGGCGCAATGATGGCGCATTCCCAAGGCTTGGGTGTTCGCGGCCGGGTCACCCGCCGTGCGTTTTCGGCCGGGTTCCTCTCGGCGCTTCTGTGCGGCGCTCAGAAGGCGGACGATGCCATTCCGTTCAAGTTGGCTGTTCGCAAAGTCAAGCTGTCGCTCGGCGTTCCGGCTCCTTTTTCGTTCATTCATTTCTCCGACACGCACCTCACCGAGGCGACGGCGGCCGAGCTTGCGGTGGCGGGCGCGGATGGGCGGGGACTCCACGAGAGGCGCGCCAAGGCACTGCATAGGAATGCGCGTTCTTTTGCCGCCGTGCTCACCCGCATTCGCGAGACCGGGTCTTTCGCCGTCAACACTGGCGATCTGCTCGACTACGTGTCCGATGGTGGGCTGTCGGCTGCGGCGGCGCAGCGGGGACTCAACATCCTCACGACGCCCGGCAACCACGAGACGACGGCGCTCAACCCGGCGAAGAATCCGAAGGGGAATGCGATGTTTGCCGCGATGGGCGCGCGCATCGAGGAGTCCTTCGACTGCCGTCTTCCGGTCGAGGCGCGCACCGTAAAAGGCGTCCGTTTCGTCGCGTTCGACAACGCGGGCGTGTCGCAGTACCGGATGGCCGAGGCTCTGGAGGCTCTGAAGCGCGAGTTTGCCGCCGGGTTGCCGACGGTGCTATGCTGCCACATTCCGCTCTATTCGCCAGAACTCCTTGCGCGCGAGCGCAAGGGAAACAAGACGAAGCCCGCGTATGCGTGGATGATGATCGGCGAAGAGGTCGAGGGCAACGCGCCAGATCAGGAGAAGAAGGCGATAGTCGACTTCCTGAAGGCGCAGAAGAATTTGAAGGCTGTGCTGGCCGGGCATCTGCATAGTTTCTGGCAGGGAACGTTCAACGGCGTGGTGCCGATGGTCGTTGCGCCGGCCAACTATGGCGGCCATGCGCTGGAGATTTGCCTTGTCTGAGAGTGGTGGGGACAAGACTACGTTGGATTCAAAGATTAAATAAAGAAAGGATTGAGACGAATCATGAAAAGCATTACGTTGGCGGTTTTGGTTCTCCTGTGCGGTGCGGCCATCTGGGCCGGGCAGGACGCGGAGAAGATCAAGAAGTGCGGTGCAAGGTTCAAGGAGGACAAGATGCAGGGCTTTGACCGCATCGTCTTCGACTTCGAGGGGTGCGAGGCGTGGGTCGTCGAACCCAAGATTCCGGCGCCGGACGGACGTTGGGTGTGGTGCATGGAATGGCCGAAATCTTTCCAGGACCGCACGGGAGTGAAGGAGCTGCTCGCCGCCGGCTATCGCTGGGTCGCGTTCAATCCTGCCTATGCCGGCATACTTGATCCAGCGCACGGCAAGATGCCCGCCGGAAACCAGACGGACGAGATGGTCGCCAGGCGCGGACGCTTTCAGGCGTATCTGGTCGAGACGCTTGGACTATCGCCGAAGTGCGGGCTGATCGGCATGAGTTGGGGCGGTTTCTACTCGGTGCGATATGCGTCAATCCGTCCGCAGGACGTCATTGCGGTGTACCTTGACGCGCCCCTTCTGGACTTCTCGACGCTTAGTTCCTACTGCCGCATTGACAAGAACACCGGAGAGAAGACCGGTGAATTCAAGACGCTGGCCAAGTACTATGACTTTGCCACGGCCGACTATGTTGGGAAAGACGACCCGTTCCAGAGCGTCAGCAGGGCAGTTCCGATCGCGAAGGCGAGGATTCCGGTTCTTTGCATCTATGGAGGAAGCGACGGTGTCGTGCCGGCCGAGAAGAACATTCTGCGTTTCGCCGCCGAATTCGAGAGGGCTGGAGGACACCTCAAGCTGTGGCGCGACAACCGCCGCGGCCATCATCCGCATGGACTTGACAAGGGCGAACAGCAGGTCTTCGTGAACTTTTTCAACGCGGCCTTTGACTCCACCGCCGTGAAACACTCGCGATGAACCAGCGGGGACAGACCTCGCGAAACCATTGTGAAACGGGTATTTTCGCACTTCTGCGGGTCGCGGGGGCGGCCTCAGCAGGTAGGATCGAGTGTATAGGATATAGGATGTTGCCGCGTGATGTAGCGATGTCGGCCGAAGCCGATTGCGGAAGTGCTGCTGGATGCCGTGGGTGGCGGCTGCCGCGCGGAAGGGGGCTATGCCCATGCAGGAGGGCGGTGTGTACGTATCTACGGAAGGATTTCCCTTGCCTTTATACGGCGGAGAATGTTGTGCTTGAAAGCCTTTGGTCCACCAAAGAACTTCGTCTCGGATCGGCTCATCATAATGCCAGAATCGAGCTTGAGGGAAATCATATTCAATGTGCAGACGAGATCCGCAAGCTGGAAAAGGCGGTATCTGGATGGGCGGACTCCTTGTGCGAACTCTACAGGGCATGTGAGATGTTTGCCGAAGACATCGGTAAGTATGTTGGTGATGGTGGATTGCCCGCAGTCATAGTAGACTTTAACAGCGTCAAGCCGCTCAAGCAGGGCCTTGTGGCTTTCGACGAAGCTCGAGAGCTCGGCCTTGAGTCGTTCCGCAAGTTGGGCAGGACTTGTCACGTATCGTTTGTCGGCGGAGATGCATTTGTACTTGAAGTCCACTTTCCTTGCGAACGTCATCATGCGGGCAAACACGCGCTCGCGCAGGCGGCGGCCAAGAAACTCATATCCTTGTTCGCGGCGTATGAGAGGCCCAGCGTGAAAGACGAATGTTTCGGGGTCGAGTCCAATTTCATCTATGGAGCGATCCATGTCGGCCAATTGCTGGCGAATGTCGATGGACTGATCGTGGAACACCATTCCTACGACATTCGCC
>Ga0310786_10005475_pt1 | contig 17205 bp, 14 predicted proteins | sample AusTroGonzalo_MG_FD_203881 | JGI IMG/M metagenome (GOLD analysis project Ga0310786, IMG submission 203881) | Bovine rumen microbial communities from tropical cattle in Woodstock, Queensland, Australia - Gonzalo_03 (v2) (version 2) | ecosystem: Host-associated > Mammals > Digestive system >... | reverse complement strand
CTTGCTTCCATGGGAAAAACTCTCGTGTTCAGCCATGTATCAAGTTCCATATCATCCGCATAGGATCTCAAAAATGTCATCGGTGAATGTGTATGTGCATCCTTAAAACCGGGCATCAAAAGATTTCCTTTACAATCAATCTCTTTATCGAACCGGTCCGTCAATGGCGGTATTTCGCCTTCCGTATCAATGATCGAAAGGATCTTGTCATCCTGTATGTGGATTTCACCGGAAAAGATCGATCTACCGGCTTCCATGGTCATTATCTTTGCATTATACAATCGTATTTTCACTTAGATCATTTCACCTCCAAAAGCACACGGAAGAAGTTCGCCCAAGCAATGACACTCGTAATTTTCTTCGTCGATCGCCGCAATAATCAGGAAATCCCCGGAAGCAAATTCCTGCATCACCTGTCTGCAGATTCCGCATGGGAATGCAGGATTCTGAACAGGCTTGTCCTTCGGTCCTCCCACAATCGCAATCGCTTGGAATTCACGTTCTCCCTCCTGAACCGCTCTGTAAAAAGCTACTCGCTCCGCGCAAACCGTTGCTCCAAATGAAGAATTTTCGATATTACACCCGGGATAAACTCTTCCCTGCTTTGACATAAGCGCCGCTCCAACGGCAAAATTCGAATAAGGCGCATAAGCTTTTGTACGTGCACCCATCGCCTGTTTGATCAACTTTGCAATTTCGTCTTTTGTCAGAACCGACATTTCGTACACCTCTTTTCTTGAGTTGCCATCTGTAACCGCTCAATGTAGTCTTCCCATTTTTAGAATGGATGCTGAAACAAGCGCAGAAAAACTTGCCGCTGCTTTATCCGCAGCTTCCTGCACTTCCTTATGATTTAATGGGACCTTTGATATTCCTGCCGCCATGTTACTGATACAGGATATACCACAGATTCTCATCCCAGCATGATTTGCTGCGATTGCTTCGACCGCTGTACTCATTCCCACAGCATCTGCCCCCAGGATACCGAGCATTTTTACCTCTGCAGGACTTTCATAAGAAGGACCGGTCATCTGCGCGTAAACACCTTCCCGAAGCGTGATATCCAGTTCAAGAGCAGACTTTTTTATCAGTTCCGCAAGCTCCTGATCATAAATGTGACTCATATCCGGGAATCTTGTTCCGAGGCTCTCCGAATTCGGTCCGATCAAAGGATTGGGAACAAATGCTGCAATATGATCCTTTATTAACATCAGATCACCCGCAGAAAATGTCTTATTCAAGCCGCCTGCAGCGTTTGTAAGGAACAAAATACCGGCGCCCATACAATGCATCAACCGAACCGGCAAAACCACATCCGACATCGAATATCCTTCGTAGAAATGTACCCGTCCTTTCATACACACTACAGGGACGTCCTCGAGATAACCGAAAATATATTTTCCTGCATGTCCCGGTACCGTTGAAACAGGAAACCCATCAATCTCTGAATACGAAATCTCACATTCTATTCTTAGTTTTGATGCGTAATCCCCGAGACCCGATCCAAGTATGAGCCCGACAAGCGGCTTAAAATCAGTTTTAATGCGGATCTGTTGCAGACATTTTTCGATCTTTGTTTCTGCTTCAGTCATATGCATACCCCCATTTTTTTGAATTTCAATTCTACATGAAAAGTATACAGAATTTCATGGAATAATGCAATGACAAATCGCGCTGTCCCGCAATCGTTTCCGATTGCGGGAATAATACTTATATGATGATACACACCATTCCGCCATTAGAATCGTTCACAATCTTTTGCATACTGTCTTGAAGCTTTTCCTGACACTCGGGACCGATTTCCGAAACCTTACTTCTGATCCCATCCGTTACCATTTGTTGAACCGATTTCCCAAAGATATTAGTGTTCCACATACCTTCCGAAGAACTCGAATCTGCAATAAATCCGATCAGATCCTCCGCTTGTTCTTTCGTTCCCACAATGGGAGAAATCTCTGTCTCAATATTGGCGCGTATCATGTGAATAGACGGACTCACCGCTTTAATCTTCACTCCGTATTTATTCCCCTGTTTTATAATCTCAGGCTCATCTACCAAAATCTCTTCCTTATCCGGAATCATGACACCATACCCCAGCGATCTTGCATTGCCGACCGCATCCCTGACTTTCTCGTATTCTTTTTTCATAGACCCATATTCTTTTAATTTTTCCATTAATTGATAAGGATCCAAAACTTCCTCTCCAAGTATCTGCGTCAGCATTTCATAATAATAACTTTCTCTCGGTTCCACATCGACTTTTATCACACCATTATCAAACCCCACATGATCGGTGCGAAAACGTCTTATATATTCATTTTCTATAGTAAACGGTTTTTCCGTCACATCCCTGATTGTTGTATACTCTGCCATGATTTTCATCGCTTCTTCTATCAGATCCTTTTTCAACGGGTTATCATACGTCAGCATATCCACCCATCTCGGGAAATAAAATTCCATCTGAGATATAGGAAATTCATATAGTATCTGTTCCAGAATTCGCAACAATTCCTCTTTACGCAATTGCTGACAGTTCGTCACAAGAGCCGTTACGCCATATCTTTGCATGATCTGATCTGCAATCGACTTTGCATCATCAGAATACGGCTTTTTACTGTTCACAATTACAAGAAATGGTTTTCCTGTTTCCTTCATCGCATTTATGGTTTTTTCCTCTGCAGCTTCATACGCTTCCCTTGGAATATCTCCGATCGATCCATCCGTAGTGATTACAATTCCGATCGTCGAATGGTCATTCATTACCTTGTCTGTGCCAATCTCCGCAGCCTTGGTAAATGGAACGGGATCCTCATACCAGGGCGTCTTAACCATTCGCTCTTCTTCCCCCTCCATATGCCCTGCTGCGCCATCTACCATATATCCAACGCAATCGATCAATCGCACTTTTACCTGAAGTTCATCCGTCAGTCTGATATTAGCCGCTTCGTTTGGCACAAACTTTGGTTCCGTTGTTGTCACTGTCTTGCCCGCTCCGCTTTGCGGAAGCTCATCCATTGCGCGTAGCTTTTCAGCAGAGTTCGACATGTAGGGAAAAACCATTTCATCCATAAAACGCCCAATGAATGTTGACTTCCCGGTTCTTACAGGTCCAAGCACCCCGATGTAGATCTCTCCACCGCATCTTTCTTTAATGTCTTTATAAAGGTCATATGTACGCTCCGTCTTTTCCATCATCCGACCTCCTGCATTTACTGCTCTATCTATATGCGAAGGATTGTTTTTATATACCTGTATTTTCTGTTTTTCACTTAATATTTTTTACTTCCTTCTTTAACTTACTTTTTTTCATACTTTTTCACTTACCTTTTTCATACTTTCACTTACTTTTTTCCTGCCTTTTCACTTACTTTTTTCCTTTCATCAGTCCCTTTAAGAATCTGGACGGTGTCTGCGGATCATGAGCAGTACCTGCCACATAAAGAAGCTGTAATTCGTACTTAGCTCTTGTCATTCCAACATAAAAGAGCCGTCTTTCTTCCTCCAATACACATTCCTCCTGCATTTGGCCATAAGGGAAAATTCTTTCATTGCAATCCGGAATAAAAACTCTGTCGAATTCAAGTCCCTTAGCACCATGAACCGTCATGACATATAATTTACATTCCTCTTTGGCATCATTTCTCTGCGCTTCATAGTATTTTTGTCCATCTGTTCCGTTACGATCACTTTGAATCCATTCCAACCATTCCTGTGTATTACTCCAATCTATAGCGTCCTTTGTCATGTATTCCAACAATTGTATGGCTTCCTCGCGTTCTTCTTTATCTTTTTCAAACTTAAGTCTGACATAATTATCATATCCAACCATTTTTCGGATGTATTGAACAGCTGTATATGGAGAAAGCATTTTAATCCGCTCCAAATGTTTTTCTAATTTTTCGATAGCCTCCGCGATTGTCAGATCTACGGATGTGTAGTATTCTCTCAATATACTGACAGCATTTTGTTGTCTTTGCGTTTTATGCGTTCTGATCAATGCGATCGCATCTCTGTCCACATAACGGGAAGGTCTGTTAATTATACGCAACAAGCTTTGCACTTCTTGAATCCCCAGAGAAAGTTGTATGTATGCAATGACATCCCTTATCACTTCCTGTTCATAAAGACTTTTTGTTTTTTCTCTTATCACAAAAGGGATCCTTTCTTGCTTCAGCATGTATGCGAAATTCTGCATCATTCTGTTTGTACGAAACAAAACCGCACATAAACCCGGTTCTTTGCATTGGCTGATAAGATACTCATATTGCATCTGTCTTGTCCGAAACCCATCCTGCTTTACCGTTCCGGCAACTTTGTTATCTGCCCATAATTCTTTTTTGAAACGATTCTTATTTTCATTTATAACACAAAGTGATGCTTTTACGATTTCATCGCAGCTCCTGTAATTGCGATTAAGAAGAATCGTCTTCGCATGGTAATCCTGCTCAAATCTTTTCATACATGACGGATCAGCACCACGAAATCCATAAATTGACTGATCATCATCTCCTACAGCAAAAATCCGATACGGGGAAGGTGTCATCAATTTGATCACATCATATTGCACAGAATTGATATCCTGAAATTCATCAATCAGAATATGTTCAAAACGTTCCTGCCAATATTTTCTGATTGATGTATTTTCGGAAAGAAGTCGCTTACAGTCGATCAGCATGTCATCAAAATCCCTTTTTCTTTCACTACGTCGGATTTCTTCATACGCTTCATAGCTTTCCTGAAATAACTTTCCGATATCTTCAGGAAGTTTTTCAATTGTTTTTTTCAAGTCACCTGTGTTTTTATAATAACTGATCGCTTCCATAAAAAGCGGGATCACATTATGCCTCTCCGAAAATGGCATTTCAGGACGCACTCTATTAAGGACATGAAAAAGGATTTTCTTCTTGTCAGCGTCTTTTAGCATTTGACTATCACTTATTCTCGTGGATTGTTTTAAGATTTGATAAAAGATAGAATGAAAAGTACCGAAATTGACGGATTTAGATGAGTGTACGCTTTCATAAAAACGTTTCTTCATGGAAAGCGCAGCTTCTTTTGTGAAAGTAAGAACCAATATCTTATCCGGTGCAATATTTTGCGCTTCAATCAGATACCTGATCCTCTGTGTGATCACGAAGGTCTTTCCGGATCCCGGACCTGCCAACACGAGCAATGGTCCGGAATCTGAAAAACAAACTGCTTCCCTTTGAGCAGGATTCATTTCGGGATATCCCAAAGGAAGAACCTGATCATCAGTTCCCAAAAAATCTTTGAAATCAGGCGTTCTCAAGCAGTTCAATGCCCTTCCTGATACGTTTTAAGGTTTCCTCTTTGCCAATGATCTCCATGATTTCCGTAGCGCCGGCCGGAGTCATCTGTTTCCCGGATACAGCAGTACGTATCGGCCACATCACGTAGCCGTTTTTCACACCTTTTTCTTCCACATACTTTAACAAGGTAGCATACAGCCCGTCATTACTGTAATCTTCCTGCTCTTCCAAAATCGGAAGGATTTCTTTTAATACCTCCAGCGATGATTCAGAACTGGTCTTCATCTTTTTATGTGTATACATCTCCACATTATACTCCGGCAATGTTTCGAAGAAATCTACCAGATCCGGAATATCCGGATATACTTCAATTCTCGATTTTACCATGGTAGCAATTTTCTTCAGATCAAAATCTTTTTTCAGAACACTTTTCAGATACGGCTCTGCAGATTCGTAGAATGTATCAAAATCCATCATTTTGATATACTCACCGTTCATCCAACGAAGCTTTACAATATCGAATACTGCAGGGCTCTTACTGATTCTGTGATAATCGAACTCTTTGATCAGTTCCTCCAATGAGAAGATCTCCCTGTTGTCCTCAGGACTCCATCCGAGAAGCGCAATAAAATTAACAACCGCTTCCGTTACAAACCCCTGTTCAATCAGATCTTCAAAGGATGAATGCCCGGACCGTTTCGAAAGTTTCTTATGATTCTCATCCGTAATCAGCGGAAGATGTACATAAACAGGACTTTTCCATCCAAATGCATCATAGAGCCTCTGATACTTTGGCGAGGAAGACAAGTACTCATTTCCTCTTACTACATGTGTGATATTCATGGTATGGTCATCCACCACATTTGCAAAATTGTATGTAGGGAAACCATCCGATTTGATCAAAATCATATCATCGAGTTCAGCGTTCTCAACAGTAATATCACCATAAAGCTCATCCGTAAAAGTGGTTGTGCCTTCATTCGGAATATTCTGCCTGATAACATATGGTTTGCCCGCAGCGAGATTTGCCTCAATCTCTTCCTTTGAAAGTCCAAGGCAGTGTTTATCATATATGCTGATTTCTTTCCCTTCTACAACTTCTGTTTTCAGTGTAGCAAGACGCTCTTTGTCACAGAAACAATAATATGCCTCACCCTTCTCAATCAGTTCTTTCGCATATTTCATATAAATGCCGGTCTTCATTCGCTCGGATTGTACATAAGGGCCATACCCGCCATCTTTATCCGGACCTTCATCATGAATCAGCCCCGTCTTTGCAAGTGTACGGTAAATAATCTCCGTTGCACCTTCCACAAAACGCTCCTGATCCGTGTCCTCGATTCTCAGCATAAAGTCACCGCCTTCATGCTTGGCTATCAAGAATTCATAAAGCGCCGATCGTAAATTTCCTACATGCATTTTTCCGGTAGGGCTTGGCGCGTATCTTGTCCTAATCTTCATAATGACTCCTTTCAGAATTCAAATTTTTTTCAAATCTTCATTCCCATCTTAGTAAAAGCACCCTAAAAAAAGATTCATTGATGGTCTTTTACCGTATATACTCTATACCAGAATAACCTGATATGGCTTTCTGTCATTCTCATCTTTTGGAAGTTCTTCCGTTGTCATCTGACATTTATGGCCGATCGCTATACTCCTCAGCCTCAATTCTTCCTTATCTGCCAAAAAACGATCATAGAATCCTTTCCCATACCCGAGCCTGTTACCATATTGGTCAAACCCCACACCAGGCATAAGAAGAAGTGTCCTGTTCATTTTTTCTTCTTCAAACCGAAACTCTTCCGTTTGACCGGATGGTTCTCGAATTCCTTGATATCCTGATATCAGATCATCTTCGCCGAAATACCTGTAAAATACGATTTCTTCGCCCTGTACTTTCGGTAAATAGACTTCTTTTCCTTTTTTGAGTGCTTCTTCTATGATCTCCCAAGTGGAAATCTCACTCCCGAAACTCGCAAAACAAAGTAAAAAACTGGAATTGTAAAACCATTGATGTCCGAGAATTCTTTCCGTGATCAGTGTTTCTGCACGTCTTTTCTCTTCCTCCGAAAGTTCATCTCTGGCAGCGAGCAAAGATTTTCGTAAATTCTTTTTTCTCACCGAGAGATTCAAGGTTACTTTCTCGATATGCCCGTCTTCATATTGAATCGACATATTTTCAAGCTGATTTCTTAAATTCCCGCGGATACTGGCAACATATTCCTTCCGAAGCCTGTTTTGCTCTTCCTTTTCTTTTTCTGTTAAGCCGGTCAACTGCGATTTATGATAGAGTTCATTAATTCTTTTTATTCTTTCATCCATAGACATCATCTTTGACATGTTATGACCTCTTTTTTCGTCAGAAAGCGAAACCGATTTCACAGATACATTATCGTCGCTTATTCGCTTTTTCTTCTAATGCTTATGCAAATTCTCAACAAATCCCGGAAGGTCAAAACTTTCGTCCGGGTTTGCGGAAAAGAGTGTTCCGATCTCTTTGCCATTTATAATCCTGTGAATTACACCGATATCCTCACTGTTCGCAATGATCATATCAGCTCCAGATGCAGTCGCTATCTGCGCAGCTATCAGTTTCGTACTCATTCCTCCGGTTCCCACACCGCTTCCGGTAGTTGCTTTTCCCATCTCCAGCAATTCCGGCGTCAATTTGTCAACCACACTGACAAATTCCGCATTTGGATTTTTGTGAGGATCATCCGTATACAAGCCATCAATATCCGATAACAAAATCAGCAGATCAGCATCAACAAGAGCTGCTACGATCGCTGACAGGGTATCATTATCGCCGATCTCTATCTCGTATGTCGCAACTGTATCATTCTCGTTCACAACAGGAATCACGCCCATCTTGAGAAGCTGAGTAAAGGTATTATGCGCATTATATCGATTCAGATTATCTACAATCGTATTCTTTGTCATCAATATCTGTGCCGAAATCTGATTATATTCCGCAAAAAGTTTGGAATATGTCATCATGAGTCTTGCCTGTCCGATCGCGGAACATGCCTGTTTTACAGCCATTGCTTCTGCCTGATTTTCTCCCTCAATCTTGCTGATCCCGACCGCCTTTTTCCCTGCTGGAATTGCACCGCTTGTCACTAAGATCACATCTTTTCCCTGATTGCGGATATCACACAATTCCCTGACCAGCTTTTCCAGCCTCGTATAATCCATGTCCCCTGTCTCTTTATGTTGCAGCGAGGAAGAGCCGATCTTTACTACTATCCTTTTTTTGTCCTTGATCGATTCCCTGATAGATTTCATCAACAATATCCTCTTTTTCGTTATTTATAGTTCTCTATTGTACTTCTTTTCTAAGCATTCGTCAAATATTTTCTGGAGCTCCATCATCTATCATTTCCCAGTGCATCTATCATTTCCCAATGCATCGATCATTTCCGCAACACGTAATCCATCCATGGCTGCAGATGTAATTCCACCGGCATAACCGGCTCCTTCGCCGCACGGGAACAGTCCGCGGACATCGGATTGTAATGTTTCATCGCGAATAATGCGAACCGGCGAAGATGTTCTGCTCTCTACTCCGGCTAAGATCACATCCTCCCTGTCAAATCCTTTGATCTTATGTCCAAACTGAGTCATTCCGTCTATCAATGCAATCGTGCATTCTTCCGGCAAAAGCCCGCTGAGATCGCACCATGTATAATCCCCTTTTATCTGCGGTACAAAATCTTCGTCAAAATATTGCTTGCTGTCTATGCCTGATTTCAAACCTTCCGCGTCCGCTGTTTTTGAATCACTCATAGAGATTTCCTTCTTTGGATACCGCGCCTCGCAATCACGGACAAACTCGCCATATCTTTGAATCGGTACTTTCCCGCTTCCCAATTCATAAGCTCTTCTTTCCAATTCTCTTTGAAATGCAATCCCGGCAAGCGGTCCCTCTTCAGGATAATCCTGTGGTGTCACGGATACTATGATCGCGCTGTTTGCATTCCGGCCATCTCTTTTGCTGTAACTCATCCCATTCACGGCAAGATACCCCTCTTCGGATGACGCATTTACCACATATCCTCCCGGACACATACAAAACGAATAAACTCCCCGTTCATTTCTTGCCTTGGCCGTTAATTTATATGCCGCTGCGCCAGGCCACACGCCGTCCTCTTCACAGCTATCCTTTGTAAACCCATATTGGCTCATATCAATCATTTTCTGGGGATGCTCCACACGCATTCCAACCGCAAACGCTTTCGCTTCCATCGGAATCTTTTTATTATTTAAAACCTGAAAAGTATCCCTTGCGCTATGACCAATTGCAAGAATAACCTGCTTACATTCGATTCTTTCTTGGTGATTCAGCTCTATCCCTTCGATACAACCATCGCGTATCTCAAAATCCGTCACGCATGTGTCAAAACGAATGGTACCGCCAAGTCGCAAAATCTCCTCCCGCATCCCTTTCACTACATCCGCCAATACATCCGTTCCGATATGCGGCTTTGCATCATAAAGAATGCTTTCCTTCGCACCGAATCTGACAAATGTTTCGAGAACCGCCCGATTTCTTCCATCTTTGTCTTTTACCAAAGTATTCAGCTTACCATCCGAAAAAGTGCCTGCTCCGCCCTCTCCAAATTGTACATTCGATTGTGGGTTTAACAAACCGGTTTCCCAATATTCCCTGACATCCTTGATGCGCTCTTCCACAGGTTTCCCACGTTCCAGAAGAACCGGATTTTTCCCTGCTCTTGCAAGATAATAAGCTGCAAACAGTCCCGCCGGTCCGGCTCCTATGATGACCGGAGGCGGATTTGATGGTTCATGCTTTTGGTCACAGTCCTTTATCGAATTCGATCCTCCACATATACTTTGTTCAGGAAATTGATATTTTTTCCTTTTGGAAATTCCTATGGTTTCTTTAAGATCTTTCCGTTTCAGCGCTTTTTGTAATACTTTGTCTTCATCATTTACGTTTACTTCAATTGTATAAATATAAAAAAGATCCGGCTTTTTCCTGCAATCAAGAGATCTTCTCATAATCTCAAGCGTAATTATATCTTTCGGAAAAATACGCAATATCCTTGCCGCCTTATTTCGAAGATCCTCTTGATCGTGCACCATCGGCATCTTTAGCTGCTGTATTTCTATCATTTATTTTTTTCTCCATTTTCAATGAAATGATATCAGGTTCAAGCCTTATCTGTTTTTCAAAAATTCTGCCGCACCGCACCCGGCTATGTATCCGCTGGTCCAGGCCCATTGTAAATTGTATCCGCCGCATCGTCCGTCCACATCCAGAATCTCCCCGGCAAAAAAAAGCCCTTCTGTCTTTTTTGAATTCATGTCATCGCCGATTTCATCAAGCGAAATGCCTCCGGCGCTTGTCTGCGCATTTTGAAAACCCGTGGTATCATAAGCAAGGATTTCCATACATTTCATGTTATGAAAGACCTTCCTGATCTTTTGGTTAGGAATCTCAGCAATTGTCTGAGTCTGACGGATTCCTTCCTGTTTTAGAAAATGCAAAACCAATTTCTTGTTTATTGTTCCCGTAAGAAACTCTTCGGCTGTTCTTCCCGATAATTCCCGATATCTTTTTGTGATCATGGTATCCAATTCCTGTTGCGTCAGATCAGGTAAAAAATCTATCTTTACAAGCAGTTCCTTTTGTTTTTGTAATATGTAAGCCGCATGTCGGCTCAATTGAAATACCGGTATGCCGGAAATCCCATAATCGGTTAATTGCAATTCACCTCTTTCCGCAATCTGCTCCCCCTGTTCCGGAAGGATTGTAATGCTGGCATCTGCTCTTACACCGGTAATCGCTTTGAAAAAAGATTCCCTGCATTTTAGTGCTGTCAAAGCCGGTACAACCTTTATGACTCTGTGACCCAGCATTTTTGCGAGTTCGTATCCGCTTCCGTCAGATCCGGTTTGCGGCGCCGCCTTTCCACCACACGTGATGATCACTGCGTCAAAATATAAAACTTCCTGATCTGCGGATATGGAAAAACCTTTCTTTTCAACTTTCTGTATCTTCTTTACTTTACAGCCCGTCATTACATGTATGCCGAGTGCATTGATCTCATATCTGAGAACATCCAATACAGCTGATGCCTGCTCGCAAAACGGATAGAGATATCCATTCTTATCTTTTATCATCAGTCCGAGATTTTGAAAAAAGCCCTTTGTATCCTTTGTTCCAAATCGTCCCAGACATTTTTGTATAAAATCCGGATTTCCACCATTATAAAAGTTGCTACCCAGCAATTCATTTCCAAGATTACATTTTCCGTTCCCTGTTGACAGAATTTTTTTCCCGATGCGCTCTCCCGCTTCAAGAAGCGTCACATCAATTCCGCACCTTGCTGCTGTGATCGCTGCCATCATTCCAGATGCCCCTGCGCCAATGATTGCAAGCTTTTCCTGCTTCATATGATTCTCCTCATGATATCTTACATATTTCAATGATGTTGGGGGTCAAAAGGTATTCCCCCCCAACTGATGATACAGATTTATACTAACTTGTATAAGATTCCAGTAGGGCAAATAAATCAGCTTCATTTTCGACATAGATCATATTCATCAGGTCTTTTCGTACTTCCTCTGAAATCTCCTCATCCATAATACCCGTATAGAGAAATATCGTCTTTTTATCATCAAAAAGCGCCACTACCTGATGATTCAAAAGAGCCAGATAAAAACTACGCTCGGACAAAGGGACAGAATAATCCTTTCTGACCACCACTCTTTCATCCGAAAAACTCAGGATCTCCAAACCGACAAACCCCTTCTCCCGCTCAGCTAAAGGCGGTGATGCACTATATCTCTCCATTGCTTTTGCAAAAAGAGCCCTGTCCATTCCGATATATGCACTCGGAATCGATTGTGCATTTTCTGTAATATTTCCGCTGTCTATATCCTGTTCGCGCAGAATAAATTCTGTATCTGCGCGTAGCTTTGGCGTAGCATTGACCGTTGTTTCGATCAATCTGTCGGATTTCTCAGAAAACCCTTCCTTATCCTGTGCCGGCAAGCTGTCTTCCTGATTCTTCAGCTCCTTTGCATTTTCTACCTCAGAATCCTTTTCATTATATGTTTTTTTATCACTACTATCCTCTTTTGTATGGTGCGCTTCTTGAGTGATATTTTTATGATCGGATTCTTTCTGTCTTTTTGTACCAAGCCAAAAACCACAAACAAGTCCTGTTGATAAAATAATGAATATCACAACAAAAAATAAACCGATACTCTGAGATCGTTTCATATTCTCCTCACATTCCATCGCATATGCGATAACGGATTGACATAAACCATCCCTAAAAGTATCAGTATATTTTCTTATTTTTATTCTAAAAAACGCTTAGCATTTTACCAAGTCCAAGCAAAATTTTTCCAAAAGGCATTAATGACAGTTCTTCTTCCCTGAAATTCCGAAGAATCAATAGCGCACTCCAATAGATAAGCAAACCTGCAATTCCCACACCGATAATCGTCGGAAGGTTCCCGAGATAATTGCCCACAAGCTTGACTGCTATAAATTCCACAGCTCCGGTCAATCCTGCAATGATCGCCGGCATCACAAAGCATACCAGCCAACTGATCCTGACGCCTAGTAGCTGAATGGTAAATGCGCCCAGTAATGCCGCATATACGCCGGAGCTGATCACACATGCATACATCATTGCAAGCAATCCCATTTTCTCATCTTTCCACATGATCGTATAAATCATTACAAACACGATTACATAAAGTATTGCCATACCAAAAGCAATCCCCTGTTTTCCAAGACGTTGCAGCATTCCTGAAAAATAAAATGCAAGGGACATAAATACCAACCAGAAACCGCCGGGAACAAGAATCTTCACAGCCGATGTGATCGCTGCTTTTTCTGCGCCGGGCACTGCCACTCCAAAAATCTTCTCTGCCATTACAGTGATCCCGATCGCCAAAATCAAACCGAAAGAAAATATCAAATGCATCCCCCCTTGAAAACAGGTACGCGCCAATCTTCTTTCATCTCTCTTGATATACCCATAAACTTTCGTCCAATAGGGGATCGTCAAAAAATCAAGAAAATAAATGAACATCAAGCAAATTGCGAGATAGTACATGAAATACTGCCCGAACATTTCAGGCGCTTTTTCTCCTTCCCGCTTAAAAAAGATCAACATACCAATAAAAACAGGCAACAGGTTGCATATGGTAATCAGACTCTTAAAAAGCATATTCGCATAGATCGCTCCGATATATCCGGAATAGCTGTTCTTTGCACGCATACTTTCTGTCTGTTCTTCGCCGCTTTTCCCCTGAATACGGATGAATGACAGTAAAAGGAAAAGAAGTGAAACGATCTCTGCAAAAACAATCGCAAAGCACCAACCTACACCCATATACATGGCTGTGAAGCGATCTTGTTTTAAGAGATCACTGACTTTTTCCCCATATTCACCCATTCTGTTCCCCAAAAGGATACCGAAAACAAGGATGATGATCTGTCTTCCGATCCCTGCTATCAAACAAACAATCTCTGCACCTTGTCCGCTGCAATACCCTGTCAGCAGATAAGAGATTCCTCTTAAAAAAAGCACCGGTGTAAGGAGCCAAAACATCAACTTACAATAATTGCAATCAAAAAGCTTTTCTCCGATCATCGGTCCTACAACAAAAAACAGGGTCGACGCAACGATACCCGTAACAATCTGACAAACCGCTGCCATGTGTCTTACATCCTTAAGACTCCTGAATTGTCCTTTTGCCCGCCTTCCACGGATAATTCTTGCCAGTGCATCCGGAAGATGTTCCCCTGACAGACTCCAAAATATAAGGAAGGTCATAAATGCCACCAGGATAAATCCGGTTCCTTCCGGTCCCATACTTCTGCCTGCCACCCAGACAGAAACTATTTCCAGAAGCTTCGAAACATATTCAATTTGTTTTCTTCTGCTCTCTGACTGTCTCATTTGCGGATTCCTATTCCTCTCTTGTAATTCCCAGTTCCTGAAGGACTTTTTCCTGCTTGCCCTCCATGATCATCCTCTCCTCATCTTCCATGTGATCATATCCGCACAAGTGAAGCATACTGTGCGCCACCAGAAATGCAAATTCACGTCTTTTGCTGTGGCCATAACTTTCTGCCTGCTCTTCCACCTTATCGGCAGACAGAATAATATCGCCCAAAACCAATTCGCCCGTATCCGGATCAAAATAATCCGCTTCGTTTTCCTTTGCTTTGCTGAAATCTCCCGGTGTCTCAAAATCCACATTTGGAAATGACAATACATCCGTCTCTTTGTCAATATTCCTGTACTGCTTATTATAAGCTCTGATGCCTTCATTTTCCGTCACTAACAAATTAAGGATTGCATCATATGGACATCCCTCTGTTTCCAAAACTTTCCGTGCGACCTGATTTGTCAGCTCCTCGATATCAAATTGAAAGATCGTATCCGTGTCATTTTCCACATAAAGTGTTATTTTCATCTATACGTATCCCCTTTTAAATCTTTCCTTTTCTTCCAAAAGTTTTCTTTGCCTTCTCCTCAGCACGCCTTCTCCTGCCGGCTTCCTTTTCTTCGTAGCTCTCATAAGCCTTTACAATCTTCTGCACAAGAGGATGCCTTACTACATCCCTGCTGGTCAGCCTGCAAAAAGCGATGTCATCAATCTTTCCAAGCACTGCTTCCGCAATATCCAACCCCGATTTTGTGCCGGCAGCCAGATCTTTTTGTGAACTGTCGCCGGTGATAACAACTTTTGAACCAAACCCTATTCTCGTAAGAAACATTTTCATCTGCGCCGGAGTCGTATTCTGTGCTTCATCCAGTATAATATATGCATTATCCAAAGTGCGCCCTCTCATATACGCCAGAGGTGCAACTTCAATCAAGCCTTTTTCCATATTTTTGGTAAAACTTTCCGCACCCATGATCTGATAAAGCGCATCGTATAGAGGCCTCAAATATGGATCCACCTTACTTTGCAGATCTCCCGGCAAAAAGCCAAGTTTTTCTCCGGCTTCGATAGCCGGCCTTGTTAAAATGATCCTGCTTACTTCCTCGTTCTTAAATGCAGTGATCGCCATAGCCATCGCTAGATAAGTTTTTCCTGTACCTGCCGGCCCGAGTCCAAACACAATCATTTTTTTCCGAATTGCATCCACATACGCTTTTTGCCCAAGTGTCTTGGGTTTGATCGGCTTTCCGGCGATCGTGTGACAGATACAATCCGTATCAATCTCTTCAAATACTTCTTCAAGAACTTCTTCTTTTTCTTCCATCCCCATTGTCACCGCATAATCCACACTTTGTTCTTCTATTTCATTTCCCCTTTTCTGCATACCGAGCAGCTGTATCAAGACATTCTTTGCTTGTTTTACATTTTTTTCATTGCCCGAAATAACGATCTGTCCGTTCCGGTCTACAATACTCACCTGAAAGCTTTCTTCGAGCTTCTTTACATATTTATCACCCGGGCCGAAAACTCCCTGCAAATATTTCGTTTCTATCTCCATTTCGGTCGAATATTCACGTATCTGTTCTTTTTCTTCCGTCGTCAAATCTATTCCTCCGTCATATTTATGATGCTTGGGACAAATGTTCTTCGCCCCGACTGATGCCACGGATTCCTTTGCTTTTGGGGGCTGCTCCCATAATCATTCAATCATTCGGACTCCGCTGAAATACTTACTTTCTCGCGTACTCGGAGCATGCCGGATAAGAGCCAATAATCTTCCTCGTTTTTTATTTTAACATTTTTTTCGATTATTTGTACCCCTTTTTCATGTAAAGTTTCAGAAAAATGACGAAACCGTCCATAAAGCTCTTCCCTCGCCTGTGCAATTGTATATTTCCTTTTGATCGGTTGATACTCCACGTATTCATTTTGGAAAACGTGAAATGAAAGATCAAAAAATTGAAAACACTTCGGCGTTATATCTGTTTGTATCTTTCTTTCATTTCGAAAATGCCTTTGGGAAAATGCTGCATAAGATGATTCCCCGACCTTGATCAAATATGTTTTTCTTGTCCTGCCGCTCACTTCTTCATCGTTATATATGCTCATCAACTTTTCCGCATACGGCATCTCGTGTTCTATGACGATATCTGCGTCGGCTGAAACTAGCATCAGCTCTCGTATCGTACCATCCTCATTCGCGATCGGTACTCTTGTGTCTATCAGCAGATCTCCTTTTTTGACACGATCTCCCTGTTTTACATGCGGTGTTCCTGAACGTACGATCATCTCCGTGATCACCCCGTCACAAGGGCTCGTGATTTGTTCCCCCAAATTCTTTTGTGTTCCATCTTCTTTTTCTAAAATCATGTCATTTTCCCGAAGTGATATGTTAAGTGTTGTACCTTTAATGGATACAGAGGTCCATAAAACTTCCGGAAATGTTTTCCTAATGCTTTTTTCCAATTCCTGTAAATCAAGTTTCCTGCCATATATTCCTTTATGGATCTCTTGGCTTTTCAAGAAATCCAGCATTGTCTCATCGGTTATCCGATAATTCCCGTTCCAATTAATTTTCCAGATAAAGAGAGAGGAAACGTACCATATAGCAATCGCTATCAGCATACCGATCACAAAAGCCATTCTTCTGTGTATCTTTTTTCCCCAGAGTGCAAGTCCCTTTCTTTCCTTAATCCGAATTCGTATATTCGTCTTTCTGACAATCGGATGAAGCTTATAAAAATCATCTATTGAAATCATCATTTCGTATCGGTTATCAATGCTGACCACATGACGAATCCGGAGTTTTCGAAGTGCACACAGATTTAAAAATCTAACTGTATCTCTTCCGCAAACCTCAACCAGAAGCTGTCCTCCAATAAGTGATCGTAAAGAATTCGAACATTTCTTAAATTTCCGGGTCATCCTTCATACCTCACGGCAAGGATCAAACCGCGAAGGAGCAAATCCTCTCCCGTATAAAACTCTATCGTCA
>Ga0310786_10005474_pt1 | contig 17206 bp, 13 predicted proteins | sample AusTroGonzalo_MG_FD_203881 | JGI IMG/M metagenome (GOLD analysis project Ga0310786, IMG submission 203881) | Bovine rumen microbial communities from tropical cattle in Woodstock, Queensland, Australia - Gonzalo_03 (v2) (version 2) | ecosystem: Host-associated > Mammals > Digestive system >... | reverse complement strand
AAGCGGGAACCGTCTTATTGTATCATGGAAATTGACAGATTTGGAGAGCTTCACTTTACGATCGCATATATTCAAAATGCGTGACCAGCATGACGAAAACGAGAGGAAACATTAAGAAGTTTTTGCAAATTTCTTGACACACAGTCATAAAACAGATATAATCTTTTTGTTTACGGGGTGTGGCTCAGCTTGGCTAGAGCGCCTGGTTTGGGACCAGGAAGTCGCAGGTTCGAATCCTGTCACCCCGATGAATAATACGTAAGCGAAAGCCTTCCCGAGTTTTGTGCCGATTCTATTGGAGAGCGGTGTGAAGCGTATCATATGGGAAGGCTTTTGTGTTAATGTTCGTTACCGATCATCGAAAAAACAGTCATGGATGCTTATCGCATTTGAAGTCAAGGAGCAATTTCCTGAAATCATGCATTGACAGATCGGACAAAAGGAAAGGAGAAGGCTTATGGATGTACGAAACGAAGCACGTAAAATGAAACTGGTGGCACCTGAAATGGCTGCGATGAGCATGGAAAAGCGAAACGGAGCACTTTTTAAAATCATCGAGGTGCTGGAAACACATAAGGAAGAGATTTTTGCCGAGAATGCCGCAGATGTATCTGCCGCAAAGGAAAACCAGGTTGCGCAGTCTGTGATCAAGCGTTTGATCTTTAATGAGGGAAAGCTTCATGATGCGATTGCGGGAATCCGTCAGATGATCGGGTTGGCGGATCCGGTTGGCCGTGTGACACTAAAACGTGAACTCGATGCCGATCTGGTTTTGCAAAGGATCACAGTACCGATCGGTGTGATCGGTGTCATTTTTGAAGCAAGACCGGATGCATTGATCCAAATCTCGTCTCTTTGTATTAAGAGTGGTAACTGCGCTATTTTAAAGGGCGGAAGGGAAACCGCCCGTACCAATAAGATTCTTTTCCGGCTGGTACATGAGGCGGCTGTGAGTGCGGGCCTTCCTGAGAGCTGTCTTTTGCAGGTGGAATTGCACAATGAGATTGACGAACTGTTGGAATGCCATGGAGATGTGGATCTTTTGATCCCCAGAGGATCCAACAAGTTTGTACAATATATCATGGATCATACCAATATCCCTGTTATGGGACATTCCAGTGGCATCTGCCATATCTATGTGGATGAAACAGCGGACAGAGAGAAAATGATTCCGATTCTGATCGATGCAAAGACGCAGTATGCGGCAGCCTGCAATGCAGTTGAGACGGTGTTGGTTAAGCGATCGATCGCAAAGGAAGTATTGCCTGATATTGCTCACGCAATGACGCAGGCAGGAGTGAAACTGCGGGGAACCAAAGAAGTCGCACAGGTCATTTCGGTGGAGATCATGGGAGATGAAGAGTTTGATACAGAATATACGGATCTGATCCTGTCCTTAAAGATTGTGGAGGATGTAAAGGAAGCGGTAGCGCACATTAATCGTTTCGGTTCCCATCATACAGATTCCATATTGACAGAGGATGATGCAAACGCAGCTTATTTCCTGCAGATGGTGGATTCTGCGGGTGTATATCGCAATTGTTCAACCCGCTTCGCAGACGGATTCCGGTACGGGTTCGGTGCGGAAGTCGGGATCAGTACGGCAAAGCTCCATGCCAGAGGTCCCGTCGGCTTAGAGGGACTTGTGACTTATAAGTATTGTCTTGTCGGAAACGGACAGATTGTCGGAGATTATGCAGGGGGTAAGAAGGAGTTTCATCACAAAGATCTGCAATAGCAATAAGGAGAGACAAATTGAAGAATAAAAAGCGTTCGGATTATCTATCCTATTTGGCATTGGGACTGAGTTTTATGTTGCTGCTTGTCCTGAATCTTCGTTATCATGATCATTGGCTGGATTCTGATATGGCTGCAGAAATGATTTTTTCAAAGCAGCTTTCACAAAGCGGACATTTTTTTGCGACTCCGGATTGGTATTATTCTACGGAATTTCGTTTTCTGTATACGCATTGGATCATGGGGCCGCTTTTTGCAATATTCGGAAGCTGGCACGTGATCCGAATGATCACAAATCTGCTAAGTTATGCGTTGATGCTTGCATCATATTTCTTTTTTATGAAACCTTTTAAGGTCAGAAGAAGTTTGGTGACGGGCAGCAGCGTACTGTTGCTTTTGCCGTTTTCAGAGACGATGATGACTCATATGCAGATGGGGAATACTTATATGTTTCATGTCATCATAGCGTTTTTGTTTATGGGGCTTTTCTTTCGACTTAGTGATCCGGATCAAAAAACGAAAAGACCGTGGGTTTTAGTCTTGTATGTATTGATTTCGTTGATCTGCGGAGTGTCAGGAGTAAGATATCTGCTCGCATTGCAGTGCCCGTTGGTTTTGGCAGGTCTTACAGGAATGCTGAGAAGCAATGAATTTGCGAATTTCAGAAGCGAACTGACATTGGAAAATGCGAAAGGAAAATTCCAGGAACTTTTGGGCGCATATTGTGTGAAAAATGTCGGGTATACTTTGCTTGGACTGGTTGCAGCGATCGTGGGATATGGGATCAATATTCTCTATGTATGCAGAAAATATGTGTTTCAGACTTATGAAGAAACCAATTTCATTGCGATTTATCAAGGGATATTCGTGGAGCGCCTGCAGGACGCATTCGGAAGTCTGATGATGTTATTTGGATACATCCCCGACAAGGGGGTTTTATCGCTGCGAGGACTCATTTCCATTCTGGCGTTTGTACTTATAGTTCTTTATGGTTATGTAGCGGTAAGGAATATCAGACAGCAGAAGGGGAAAAGAGGGATGCTGGTCAATTTCTTTTGGATGGCATTTCTTTTGAATGTTTTTGTATTTGTATTTTCGACCAGTACCATGGTGCCGAGATATTATATATTGATCTATATTTTTCTGCTTCCGCTTTTGTGTTTTTATTTGGAGAAGGAAGAACGATTTTTTGATCGGATGACTGTGACAGCGATCTTATCTTTTTGTATGATTCTTGCTACGGGAAAGGTGGTTCTGTCCTTTGTGACGACGGATAAGAATGTTGAGCACAAGGCGGTGGCGGCTGTGCTTGAAGAGAAAGGACTATCCTTCGGATATGCAACCTATTGGCATGCCAATATTATTACGGAACTCACGGATGGCAGAGTGGAGGTCGCAAATGTCGGTGATCCAAGACATCTTGAGTTTTTCCGTTGGTCATCTCCGAGAAGATATTACGATGAAGCGTATGATGGTGAGATTTTTCTTTTGCTTACTGACGACGAATATAATGACGCATCGGATGCTGAGACGCTATTGGCAGGTGAGATGCTGTATCACGATCGGGGATTTGTAATCCTGAAGTATTCTTCGCAACAACAATTATTCGAGAAACGCGAATTCAGATGAAGTTTTCAATTTAGGGTCTGTGTATGAAAAAGAAAGTAATTGTTCAGAATCAACAGTCTTTTTATAGTTACAACTAAACTGGAAGCCTCGGGATATCGGCTTGGAAAATATGAGTTGGTTTATTATATAGTACGCGAGAGGAGAATTATGGGGATAGAACATAAAGCGTGGAATTGGAAAAATGTTGCTCAAGGTTCATGGGATGAGATTTCGGAAGAATTTCTTCCGGTTGCTTTGCAATGGTGTGACAAATTTGAAACCATACTGGATGTAGGAGCAGGAAGAGGAAGACATGCTTTGTTTTTTGCAAGGAACGGACTAAAATCCTGCGCAGTTGATTTATCACCGGATGCAGTAGAAATGATAAATAAGCAAGCTGAGGCTGAGAACATTTCAGTGGAGACTGCGGTTGCGGACATGACAGCATTACCGTATCAGGATGAAATGTTTAATGGGGTGATCTGTTTCCATACCATTTTCCATACGGACTATGAAGGGGTAAAAAAAGCAATTAGTGAGATCTATCGTGTTCTGAAACATGATGGCGAAGCATATATTACATTTAATTCTATGGACAATCCGAATTTTGATGTCAAGAAGACTGTTGATGGGTATACCATGATTCCGCAGGACGGAGATGAAATGGGGATACCACACTGTTATTTGGATTGGAAGGATTTGTTTGAACTGCTGAAGGATTTCTCGATTGTGTCTATGAACGAGACCATTAATTTCATTCGCAGATCAAAGCCAAGCAGAGGAATTCATTATTTTGTGCATTTGAAGAAACCCGTAAAAGGTTTTACTTGACTTCAGCAATTTAAAGTGTTATGGTTTAAAGCGCAACGCGTTAAAGTGCAGATGTAAGAAAAGGAAAATGATTGAGCGGGAAGGAGTAATGAGATGTTTATCAAGGTTGCGATGCTGGTTTTGTTTTTTGGCGTGATGATCGGCGTGGGTATATATTGCCGTAAGAATGCCACAGATGTCAATGGTTTTGTGCTTGGCGGCAGAAGTGTCGGTCCATGGCTGACTGCATTTGCATATGGCACTTCGTATTTTTCGGCTGTTATTTTTGTTGGATATGCAGGGCAGTTCGGATGGAAATTCGGGTTGGCTTCTACATGGATCGGTTTAGGAAATGCCTTTATCGGCTCCTTGCTTGCATGGGTTTTGCTGGGGAGACGCACACGTGTCATGACAAGGCATCTTGACAGTAAGACAATGCCGGAGTTCTTTGGAAGCAGATTTGATTCTCCGATGCTGAAGATCATGTCATCCATTATTGTGTTTTTGTTTCTGATCCCTTATACAGCATCTCTTTACAATGGACTTTCCAGACTGTTTGGTATGGCTTTTAATCTGGATTATACGGTCTGCATAGTTGTAATGGCGATTCTCACAGGTATCTATGTAATTGCAGGCGGATATATGGCTACTGCGATCAATGATTTTATTCAGGGGCTTGTAATGCTGGTTGGTATCGTTGCAGTAATATGGGCTGTGCTTGCCAGTCAGGGCGGATTCCTTGCGGCGTACAAAAGTCTGGCAGAGGTGCAGGACGCTTCTGTAAGCAATATGCCGGGTGTATTTGCATCTTTCTTCGGACCGGATCCTTTTGCGCTGATGTGTGTTGTGATCCTGACGTCTCTCGGAACCTGGGGACTTCCCCAGATGGTTCAAAAATTCTATGCGATCAAGAATGAGGAAGCAATTCGAAAAGGAACTGTTATTTCTACGGTTTTTGCACTGATTGTTGCCGGTGGATGCTATTTTTTGGGCGGTTTCGGAAGACTCTATAATATTGATATCGCAGCAGTAGGGTTTGATGCAATTATTCCGGCCATGATTGAACGACTGTCACCTTTTTTGATCGCCGTGGTTGTGATCCTGGTGTTGTCTGCATCTATGTCCACGCTTAGTTCTCTTGTATTGGCATCAAGCTCAACATTGACGCTTGATCTGATCAAGGGTACGATTGTCAAAAAGATGGAAGAGAAGACGCAGGTATTGATCATGAGATTTTTTATCATTGTGTTCATTGTAATTTCTGCGGTGATCGCTATTATTCAATACAGGGATAATGTGACATTTATTGCACAGCTCATGGGTGTTTCATGGGGAGCTTTGGCAGGCGCATTCCTTGCTCCGTTCATCTTAAGTATGTATTGGAAAGGTGTGACAAAGCTTTCTGTTCTTGTGAATTTTATCTTTGGCGCTGGAATCATGACCGCAAACTTGCTTAGCAGGTCATCCTTCCCTGCTGTACTTCAGTCGCCGATCAACTGCGGAGCGTTCGCAATGCTGGCTGGTTTGATCATTGTTCCGGTTGTAAGTATGATCACGCCGAAACTTCCCAAAGAAAAGGTGGAGACAGTTTTTGCGTGCTTCTCAAAACCGGAAGCAAAGCCGGAAAACAGGGAATTATAAAGGATTAGCGGGTTCTTTTGTGAATTGGCGTGAAACAAAAACAGAAATTAATAAAGAAAAAACAGAAATATAGCAAAGAAAAAACAGAAATATAGTTGACAAATATCCATAAGTACGATACAATATCCATCGTCGGTTTAATACTGACGATGGCATTGTGTGTCCGTAGCTCAGCTGGATAGAGCAACGGCCTTCTAAGCCGTGGGTCGGGGGTTCGAATCCCTTCGGGCACATTCAGAATATGAATTTTCCGATTTGAAAACCGTTTTGGAGGACTACTCGGGAGCGGTACATATGGTGGGTATAGCGCAGTTGGTTAGCGCGCCAGATTGTGGCTCTGGAGGCCAAGGGTTCGAATCCCTTTACCCACCCGCTTTGGTTACGCGGTGTCTTTTAGGGCACGCTTGGAGTCTGGTTAAGAGCAGACGGTTACCTGTAGAAAGCAGTGCTTTCTCATCTATGAAGGGCTATCGCCAAGCGGTAAGGCACAGCACTTTGACTGCTGCATTCGCTGGTTCGAATCCAGCTAGCCCTGCTGAAGCATTTCAATAAATGCTTTCCCATTATGGGGTATTAGCTCAGTCGGTAGAGCACTTGACTTTTAATCAAGTTGTCGGGGGTTCGAATCCCCCATGCCTCAGTAAGATGAAAACCTCGCAAAGTCTTGTTAGGAAAGACTCAGCGAGGTTTTTACGTTGCAATGATTAGCATTCGATATCTTCATAAATCTTCGGAAGAGTTTCAATACAAATAAAAGTACATAAAGAGCAAATGTATTGGTTCCTATGGTTGATTTGTAACTATGTAAGATGTACAATGTTTTTATGAACTTATTTTGATAAGTGAAAGGATAAGCCCTTGGTGTGAATCAGTAGGTGCTTTCCTTTGTTTTTTTCTGATATGCTTGTAATTCTTCAGTATAATCAAAGTCATCCTTATCACAGAAGATCAGGTTCGTCAGCGGAATCACAATTACGAATCTGAGAATAAATGTAACGATCAAAAGGATTGGATGAGAACTAACGATTTGTTGTTGACGGGGAGGATGTGGATCATCGCCGCGTGACATGGGGTACAAGGTTGTCACGCAGCAACCTCCGAGAGTGAGATAGCATTCGCATTCGCCGCCGCCTCCGAGATGTATGATACCGATTGCTGTACCACCCCAATACTCAAGAGCAAACAGTAAAATGGCCAATACAACGGATACTATGAGATATCTTACGAGATATTTTTTATGAAACATAATAATCCCCTTTCCTTTTTTCGATTGAAGATTTTTGTTGTTATATTGAAATAGACGATGATTAGAAGTGACAGGTTCTTGAGAATTACGACAAAATTAAAATATATATGAAAAGATTGATACCTTAAGTGTAAAATGCGAAAGAAAAGAGAATACGATATATAGATGAAAACGAGAAGAGAATGGATACGTGAAAGACGGCGCAAAAAGGGCAAATTGATGACAACCTTAATTTCCCTTGGTGTCGCGATGGGTTTGGCAATAACAGTCGGTGTTGTGTTTTTGGTTATTTGGCGTTTGAATCATCGGCCTGCGGAACGGGATGGAATGATGCAGGACACCGCATTGGTCTGTGAAGAACAGAGTACTGAAATACTAGCGGAGATGTCTCAAGGGGATCAATCGGAAGAGGAGCAGGATTCGGAACCTGTGACCGAGGCAGAGCCGGAGCCGGAAGGCTTTAGTCTTGAAAGATGGAAAAAAGAACATACTCATGTGAAGGGGATCTACGTGACGGGACCCGTTGCAGGAAGCGCGCGCATGCCTGGGTTGATAGAGCTTTTGGATGAGACAGAACTCAATGCCATGGTGATCGATATCAAGAATGATGCCGGTGAGATCACTTTTAAGATGCCGGGAGACGAAGATCCTGCCGTCTTGGGCAATTGTGTCCGTTATATCGGTGACATGGAATCGCTCATGACGGAGCTTAAGAATCATGAAATATATACAATTGCTCGAATCGTATGCTTTAAGGATCCGCTTTTGGCAGCAGCACGTCCGGAACTGGCATTGAAAGAAACAAATGGGAAGCCGATCACGGATTCGAATAATCTTGCCTGGGTGAATCCATGCAGTGAGGATGTATGGAATTATCTGACGGATATAGCTGTCTATTGCGCGGATCTTGGATTTGATGAAATACAATTTGATTATGTACGTTTTCCGGTAGGAAAAGGAACAGAGAACGCAGACTACGGAGTTGAGGTTACTGCGGACAACAAACATGAATACATCCAAAAATTTCTGCAATTTGCGGCTGAAAGATTGCATGAAAAAGATGTACCGGTCACAGCGGATCTTTTTGGAACCGTGATCGGTAACCCGGTTGATGTGCGCAGAGTGGGGCAGGATTATGCGGAACTTGCATCTACTGTGGATGCGTTATGTCCGATGATATATCCATCTCATTATGGAAAAGGTGTATTTGGATTGGAAGTCCCTGACGCAAAGCCTTATGAGACAATTATCGGTGCGCTCGGGCGTTCCGTGGAGGAGTTATCATCGGTTGACGAGAAAGAATGCGCAGTAGTCAGACCATGGCTGCAGGATTTTACTGCCACATGGGTTGATGGGCACATTTCATATGGGATAGAAGAAGTTCGTACACAGATACAGGCAGTCTATGATTCGGGATATGATGAGTGGATCCTTTGGAATGCGAAAAACAATTACAGTATCACCAAGCAGGAGTTACCTTCTGCTGAGGAGGATCCATAAAAAAGTACATTCCAAATTGGGACTTGACGATTATGGATAGTATGGATATAATTAAAAAGTCGTCTGTGGATGAGTGAACGACGGGCGATATTAGAGGATAGATGCGGGCATGGCGGAATTGGCAGACGCGCCAGATTTAGGTTCTGGTGGGCTTCCCGTGCAGGTTCAAATCCTGTTGCCCGCACTACTGTTTATGGCTTTTCATGTTATGGCATGGAGAGCCATTTTCCTTTTTACAGTTTCCTCTAAATTATTACGAACGATCATGCTAATCGCCTACTTTATTGCGTATAGTGTTGATATTTCAGGGATCTTTTCGGGGTACATTGCATTATACTTGGGCTTGAAACCGCTGTAAGATGATGTTATAATATTTTATATTGGGAGGAGATCCATGAAAAAAACGATATTGAGATTGTATGGCATTGTTGCCGTGCTATTCTTTCTTATGTTTGTGTATGGATTTGTGACTCTCCGACTGGCTGTCCGTCGCGATATGGTGCTTACAGGGATGGATGAAATTATAAATTTCACCATTGATGAAATTGCGGATGAAAATGCACCGATGGGGAAAAGATACCTGATGGCTTTCCAACTGGGCGAGATTCACGGAGATTATAACACGGTAGCGTTTTATTCTTTCCACCAAAATGTAAAAGTTTATCTGAATTATGAATGTATATATCGTCTCGAGTCAAAGAAGGGATTTATGATCCCACGAAGTCCCGGGACTGTTTATAATATGATAAAATGTGCAAAAGTTGACAGTGGAAAACAAATGCGTATTGAACTTACCCCTGTTTATCGCGGTGAAGTGAGACTTCCGAGTATTTATTTTGGTTCAAGATATGAAATTATCAAAGATGTCATTTATGCAAATCTTGCTACTCTTTTGATCAGTTCTCTGACGTTAGCGGTCGGCGTATGTCTTCTTGTATGTGTGATTCTTGACAAACAGAGGCAATATGATGCCCGCATTACGATCTTTCGTTCACTTTTTATTATTGTCGTAGCCATTTGGAAACTCTTAAATTGTGAAGCAACCGCGCTGGTTGGCGTATATTTGCCAGCTATGGGAATCTTGCCATATTTTGCACTATTGGTGTTGCCGATCTTTTTCGTTGAATTCATCCGTACGCTGGCAAATGCAAAACGTGTAGCGGAATGGATGATACCGGAGTTTTTTACCGTTGGTACGATTACATTGGTGCTGATCCTGCAAATGCTGAATATTGCGGATATCCGTGAGTGCCTAATGGCACCGCAGGTGTGTCTTTTTGTAAGCTTTTTGTTCATGTTTTTAGGAATACGTCGCGAGGTAAAAGAGAATGATTGGACGAGAAACAGCAAACGGGCTTTGATTGCAACAATCTGTGGGATTGCGTGGATTGCGATTGATATTTTTACATATTACGGCTTGCAGGGTACAAATACGTATCCGGTCAGTATATTGGTTTTCCTTGTATTGATCGGAATTCTATTGTGGGATGACTTGAGAATGTCACAAAAGAGAATGGCTGTTGGAATGCGGGCAAGGCATTATCGACAATTGGCATATCATGATGCACTTACAGGGTTCTTTAATCGTACTGCTTACACAGAGTATTTGAATACACATGAGAAGGAAGCACGAAAGAATTTAATTGTTGCTTTTGACTTGAATGATCTGAAAAAATGTAACGACGATTTTGGCCATGACAAGGGTGATATTTATATCAAAGAAAGTGCGAAAATCCTGACGGAATGTTTTGGAGACAAAGGAAAATGTTACCGGCTTGGAGGAGATGAATTCGGCGTGATCTTGGAGGAAGTCTCCGAAGAGGAATGCATAGGCAGAATTGCACAAATGGAGGAAATGGTTGAGCGGTTTAACCGCGAAAGTACTGATATCAGGATGGGAATAGCCAGTGGATATGCGTGTTATGATGAAAATGAGGATGCGGATATTCATGATACGATTCGACGCGCGGATAAGATGATGTATGAAGTAAAATTCCGCATGAAACAGATTAAGAATTCGTAAGACAGGAGAAGATATATGGCTAAGGTTTTAAGAAAACTATATATCGTACTGGTGATCGCATTTACTGCCTTATTTATCTATTATGCGTTCAATTTTCACATGACTGAAGAGATTGAGACGGCAGGAGCTACATGCCAGATTATGAATGCCAAAGTTGCCGATACGGTAAGTAGTGATCATTCCGTAAATGTTATGGTTCCTGTTGAAGGAGTGGAGGAAGAAAACTGTCATCTGATGTTTTATAGTACGCATAACTGCGTGGATATCTATTGGCGCGGAGAGTGTATTTACAGTATGAAGCCGGCCAAAAGAAATACTTTTGTGAAAACGCCGGGGTGTGTATGGAACGATGTTATGCTGAAAGAGGATATGAATGGCGATTCTCTGAGAGTAGTGCTGACACCTGTTTATTCCGGAATTAAGTATGGAGCACCGAAGTTTTATGTGGGTGCAAAGCGCAAAATAGTTATGAAAATTCTGAAAGCCGATTTTGTAACTGTTTTTTTCGGAGTCATATTGGTCGTGATTGGGTTCATTTTTATAATATATATTCTTCTTAACAGGAAGAACTCTGAAGTGGATAAAAATCTTGCAATGCTTGGTTTGTTTGCTGTTCAGATCGGTTTTTGGAAAATATGTGATACATCCTTCTTTAAATTGCTCTTTTACGGGCATCCGATGATTTCGCAGCTTCCTTTTATGGCATTGGCTATGATCCCGATTCCGTATGTTTGTTTCCTAAGGGAACTTCATAGTTCTAAGGATCAGAAAATATGGTACATACCGGGTGTTGCCGGTATCGGTGTGGCTTATCTGGCGCTATTTTTGCAATATACGGGAATTTTGGATTTCAGGCAGATATTTAGATTGATTCTGTTGCCGATTTTTATAAGTGCGATTATTGTAGCGATCATGGCTGTCAGGGAGCTGCGAAATGGTCAGGATTCCAAAAAACTGAAGGGGCATTTGGCAGGGTTTGGTCTGATCGTAATAGGAATGGTTATGGATTTTGGAACTTATGCTGTCAGCGGCAGAATAAGAACTTCGGCTTTTGCAATTCTTGGATTTTTGACCTATACGATCGCTGTGGGAGCAGTTATTCTGCGTGACAGCAGGGCATTGATCAAAGCTGGTGAAGGTGTGGAGATAGCTGAAACGCTTGTTTACCATGATGAACTGACAGGGCTCTTGAATCGTGCCGCATTTATGATGGATATCGGATCGGTAGTCTCAGATGCGACGGATTATGTAGTTGCTGTGCTGGATCTGAATAATCTAAAGAAATGTAATGATACTTACGGTCATGAGCGTGGTGATCAGTATATCAAAGAAAGCGTTGAAATTATTCAAAAAACCTTTGGAACCATAGGACATTGCTATAGAATGGGCGGTGATGAATTCTATTGCCTGATTCCGGAAGGAGGTCTTTCGGCCTGCAAAGAACAAAAAGAGGCTTTGAACCGATTGGTAAAGGAATACAATAAAAACAGCACGAACATAATAATGGGGATAGCGTGTGGATATGCACGTTACGACAGCCGAATAGATTATGATCTGAATGCGACAGCCAAGAGAGCTGACCAATTGATGTATGAGGATAAAAAGAGAATAAAAAAGGATCAGAAATGACAAACATTAGACAGTAGCATTGCGACTGGCGAGGAGGTGCTATGAGAAAACAGGGAATACTGATGCCGATATCCAGTTTGCCATCTGCATATGGAATCGGTAGTTTCGGTAAGGAAAGTTATGCCTTTGTGGATTTCTTAAAGAAAGCCGGGCAAAAGCTTTGGCAGATTTTGCCACTTGGTCCGACCGGATATGGGGCCTCGCCATATCAATCCTTTTCTACCTTCGCCGGGAATCCTTATTTTATCGATCTCGAGCTTTTGATCAAAGAAGGCCTCTTGACAAAAAAAGAATGCGATAGTGTTGATTTTGGAAAAGATCCATGTGAAGTTGATTACGGCAAACAGTACGAAGGGAAATTCACCTTGCTGCGCAAGGCATGGGAGCGTGCTGTTGCGAAGGGATTGGAATCTCAAAAAGATTATTTGGAATTCATAAAAAATAACTCTTTTTGGCTTGATGATTATGCTATGTTTATGGCGCTCAAAGATTACTTCCCGGGGACAGGATTATATGATTGGGAAGAAGATCTGCGCCTGCGAAAGCCGATTACCATGGCGAAATACCAAAGATTACTGGCTGACGAAATCCGTTGTTATAAGTTCCAGCAATACCAATTTGACAGACAGTGGAAAGAATTAAAACTATATGCAAACAAAGCAGGGATTGAGATCATCGGAGATATTCCGATTTATGTCTCGTCTGACAGTGCCGATGTTTGGTCGCATCCGGAGCTGTTTTTGCTGGATGAGGATGGACGCCCGAGTGGAGTAGCCGGGTGTCCGCCTGATATGTTTTCCGAGACAGGACAGCTTTGGGGAAATCCTTTGTATAAATGGGAATTCCATAAGATTACCAATTATAATTGGTGGTATCAGCGGATTAATCATTGCTACGAATGGTATGATATTGTACGTTTGGATCATTTCAGAGGATTTGATGAGTATTGGTTTGTGCCATATGGGGATAAAACTGCCGCGGGCGGTCATTGGGAGAAGGGCCCCGGCTTTGAGATTTTTGAGGTTCTGACAAAAAAGATGGCTGAAAAGAGTAATAAAGGAACGGGACGCAGGGGAAAACTTGCTGATAAAAAAGTGATCGCGGAGGATCTTGGACTACTCACGGAAGGTGTATTTAAGCTGCTTCAGGATACGGGTTATCCGGGAATGAAGGTGCTTCAGTTTGCGTTCGATGAAGGTCCGAATGGAGAGGGATTTTATCTGCCGCACAATTATACACGCAATTGTGTTGTCTATACCGGAACTCATGACAATGAGACCACGCTTGGATGGATTCGTGGTAGAAGCGCTGCACAGAATGCATTTTTGATGGATTATTTGAATTGTAAAGAAGAAAAAGACCTGCTATGGGGTATGATCCGAGTGGCAGCTGCCAGTGTGGCAGATACTGCGATCATCCCCATGCAGGACTATCTGGAACTTGGTAATGAGGCACGGATCAATATGCCGTCCACGCTTGGATCAAACTGGAAATGGCGCATGGCTTCAGGTGCCGCAAGCGATGCATTGGCAAAAAAAATCCATTCGATTACCGTAACTTATGGGCGTCTCAAGGAAAACTGAAAATTGAGTATTGCGAATAATAAATCCCCGGCACAATTCCTCGATTAATTGCTTAGATCCATCATTGCCATGTAGGAATTGTGATACTCCTTACAGTAAGTAACATCCTCACAAAACCAGTCCGGAGGCACAAAAGCTTCGGCAGCTTCCTTACTGCCAAATTCTACTTCTGCAAGTGTCAGCGGAGCAAATGGCGCATCAAAAACGTCCAACTCGATAGTGAGGCTGTAATCAGCAGGTGGTGCAGGAAAACCTTCTTTGAATCCGGGGTTTTCTAAGGGGATTAAATATCTCTTTTTTGATATGATATTACCATCAGCTTTTGAACGGAGATGGTAATAAGCTTCTTCGGTAAGGTCGAGACTGTGTTCCTCTCGAGTCATCATTCCCTTGCCTTTGTAGGTCATGTAGTATGAATTATCTTCCTTGCGAACACGGATAACGGGATCGACGGAAAGATAGGCCTGCTCGATGTTGAGACAGGGATAATCCTCCAAATTTTCCGGAAGAGATTTTAGCAAAAACTTACGTTCAATTTCCATGATGTATTCAGCCTTTCTAATGGTTGCTCAGCGAGAAAGCATCCGCCGCGCAAGTGCAGGTTGGTAAGAATTTTCTATGAAAATTATACCATAATATGGAGCCATGGTCAAAGGGATTTTGTCGCGAACCGGGGCTCCTTTATCGTGTGTTTTTTGTGTAAACGAGAGGTGTAATGTGCACAAAGAAAGGTTGAAGATGCATGTGCCTATGTGTATACTTAAGTGAGATGTTAAGAGGATTGATAAACGCTGATATCTGAAAACGGGCGTGTGATAGGGCGCAGTTTTTATGAAACTGATATATCGGATGCTGTGAAAAAGGTATCGGATATATGGCAATCCGAAAGAGAAAGAGGTGGAAAGATGCTACAGGTAGATCATGTTACAAAAAAATACGGAAAGGTAACTGCATGTGATGATCTTTGCTTTCATCTGGATCCCGGAAGCGTTACGGTGCTTCTTGGCCCGAACGGAGCCGGAAAAAGTACGATCATGAAAGCGATAATCGGATATCTGCGTTATGAAGGAACCATCAAGGTAGGCGGGTTTTTGAATAAAACCGGACAGGCACGAAGAATTTTAGGCTATGTTCCGGAGATTCCGGCGCTATATCCAAACCTGACTGTATCAGAGCATATGGAGTTTTTGGCGCGTGCCTATCGCCTTACAGATTATAAAGGATACATCAATGATCTTTTACAACGTTTTGAACTTGAGGATAAAAGAAAGAAGTTCGGAGATGAATTATCAAAGGGAATGCAACAGAAGTTAAGCCTGTGTCTGGGACTGCTTCCACAACCCGGGATGCTTTTGCTTGATGAACCGATGATCGGATTGGATCCTCATGCGATCAAAGAACTGAAAACCATGTTTGGAGAGATGCGAGAGCAAAAGAGGACGCTGCTTGTCAGCACACATATTATTGACAGTGTGGACATGCTTTGGGATCGTACGATCATTATGCAGAATGGACGGATCTGCGCGAATATTACCAAAGAGGAACTGGATCATGACGGAAGAACGCTGGAACAGCTTTTCTTTGATGTGACCGAAGGAATCGCACAGGCGGATATGTCTCATGATGAGAAAACGGGTGCAAAGGAGGCATAAAAACGATGAGATTATTCGGTTATTATGCCCTGCATTCATTTCTAAACCAATTGAAAAAGCTTCTGAAAACATGGGTTATGGTTTTTCTTGCGTGTTGCGTTGCCTTTGGAGTGATCATTGGGTTGCTTGTTGCTACGTTAGAAAAAGCGGGAAGTACAAGCGAGGACACGCAGGAAGAACTGATGGAAATGGAAAGCTCAGGAGAAGAGCAGGAAGAAAAGCAGCATGATACAGGGCTTAAGTCTTATCTTGTGGAGACGATCGGTAAAGAAAACAGCATAGAACTAGGAATCGGGGCGGTGGCGATCATCATGCTCATATTCTTTATTTTGAATGCTGATAAGATCGCGGGCAAACTCTTCCTGCCGGCAGATGTGGCACTACTTTTTTCATCGCCGATGCGGCCGCAAACAGTTATGATGTTTCGACTGGCAATGCAGCTTGGAAGTATTCTGTTAATGGCTTTTTATTTGCTTTTCCAATTGCCGAATCTGATTCTGAATATGGGGTTGTCGGTATGGGCTGCATTTTCGGCAATCGGCGCTTTTTTGATGATTACGATGTTTGGAATCCTTTTACAGTTGCTGATATATACGCTCGGATCTATTTCGGAGACCTTCCGAAAATACTTCAGATTCATTGTATATGCGGGTCTTTTCGTGATCGCAGGCAGCTTTGTCCTTTTTCAAAAGATGAGCGGCTTGGACTATTTGTCGGCCGCCGCAGCGTTTTTTAATGGGAGAATAAGCCGCTTGATTCCGATCTGGGGATGGACCAAGGGGGTTGTCATGAGTGCGGTTACCGGCAATGTGTTGGCGCACCTGATGTATTTCGCGATCACGCTGATCGCAGCGGTTTTGATGGTTTTGGTAATTTGGAATCTGAAGGCGGATTTTTATGAGGACGCTATGACAAAATCCGAAGAAGTTGCAGAGGCAATCGCGGCTGCAAAGGCACAGAATAAGAGCATTGCTAGGCTCAAACGAAAAAAGGACAGGAGTGATAAATTAAAGAGGGATGACTTCAAGAAAGGAGCAGGTGCTAACGTATACTTTTACAAGAGTATGTATAATCGTTTTCGCTTTGCGCATTTCGGAATTTTGACAAAAACTTTGGAGACGAATCTTGTCGCAGCGATTGCAGTAGCAGTACTTTTCGGATCCGATTTGGAAGCATCCTTTAGAATTTTGCCGGTAATGATAGTGCTTGCGGCAATCGCTTTCTTCCGCTCACTTGGAAATCAGGTGGAAGAGGATACGCAGATGTGCTTTTTTATGATGATACCTGAAAATACATGGGCAAAACTTTTTTGGTCACTTGCAGGGGTTATCACAAATGCATTTTTGGATTTACTGTTGCCGGTTGTCGTTGCAGCGGTTATATTAAAGGCTGATCTGATTTCAACGATTATTGGGCTACTCATGATTGTTTCCGTGTATATTTATTCAACAATGGTCGGTGTGTTTATTTCCGTATCTGTTCCGACCAAAGAAGGCGTACAGATCAAGACTTTTGTTCAGATTTTGTTTGTATATTTTGGCCTCATTCCGGATGCTATTGTGATGACAATTTCTTTCATTGCGGGAGCTCCGGTGATCGGTTTTATTTTCATGATTCTTATCAATTTAGCGCTTGGAGGGTTGTTTTTTTGCCTGTCGCCAATCTTTTTGGAACCATGCGGAGGAAAGCACATTGCGAAAAGAAATAATCATGCATAATCATTTAAAGCAATGCAGATAATCAATAAATTCTGTTATGGGAAAGGAAGGAGCAAAAA
>Ga0310786_10005473_pt1 | contig 17207 bp, 13 predicted proteins | sample AusTroGonzalo_MG_FD_203881 | JGI IMG/M metagenome (GOLD analysis project Ga0310786, IMG submission 203881) | Bovine rumen microbial communities from tropical cattle in Woodstock, Queensland, Australia - Gonzalo_03 (v2) (version 2) | ecosystem: Host-associated > Mammals > Digestive system >... | reverse complement strand
CAGTACTTCATCGACCAGATCAACCGCGAGACCGATGACTACCGCTACATCTACCTGATGCGTCCGGGCGTGACCTCGTACGCCACGATCTATAACGGCTACACCGACACCATGGAGAAGATGCTCAAGCGCCTCGAGTACGATCTTGAGTACCTTGACCGCCGCACCGTATTCACAGACCTGTGGATCATGCTTAAGACCTTCTTCTCAGTATTCAGCGGCAAGAAGTTCTAAAAACGACGAAACAACAATATGAAACGACCGATTCTATTCCTTATGTTGCTGTGTCTTCCCGTTCTGGGTAAGGCTCAGATGTCAGACGAGAGCATAATACAGTACGTTTCCGAACAGCGTTCGCGTGGTGTGTCCCAGGAGAACATAGTCCGTGATCTTGGCCGTCGTGGTGTCACGCCGTTCCAGTTGGAGCGTCTTCGTGACCGTATGTCGAAGCAGCAGTCCACCGGCGTCATCGGTGACGTCCTTCCCTCAGAACAGTCTCGCAGCCGCCTTCCCGGCCAGTCCTCGGAAGAGTTGGAGTCATACCGTTCAGGGTCGTCGTCAGAAGGCAGCTCGCTGTCCGAAGCCTCCTCCTTCCTGTTTGCGGAGTCCTCAGGCACGTCTGCGTCCCGTCCCTCCGTTAACACCGGCTCAGAGATATACGGTCACAGCCTGTTCAGCAGCCGTGACCTGACCTTTGCTCCGAGCACCAACCTGGCCACCCCGCGGAACTACCATCTCGGTCCCGGTGACGAAGTCATCATCGACATCTGGGGCGCGTCTCAGAGCACCGTCCGTGAAGTCATCTCTCCCGACGGCAACATCATGGTCCAGGGGCTTGGCCCCGTATACCTTAACGGCCGCACCGTGAGCGAGGCCGACTCCTACATCAAGAAAGTCTTCAGTCAGATATATTCCGGGCTGTCCGACACGGACTCAAACTCGAGCATCCGTCTGTCTTTGGGTCAGAACCGCTCCATCCAGGTGAACGTCATGGGCGAGGTTATGACCCCCGGCACCTACCAGGTCTCCTCGTTCTCGACCGTATTCAACGCTATCTACCTTGCCGGCGGCCTCAACGGTACAGGATCCTTGCGAAGCATCAAGCTTTACCGCGGCAACCGCAAGATAGCAGAGATAGACATGTACGACTACATCCTTAACGGCCGTCTTCCTGAAGACATCCGTCTTGAGGACAACGACGTAGTTATGGTATCTCCTCACAGCATCCTGGTAGGCATCAGCGGCCGTGTGCGCCGTCCCATGCTTTACGAGATGAAATCGGGCGAGACGCTGTCCACCCTGATAGATTATGCCGGCGGTCTTCGTTCGGATGCGTACCGCAAGGACGTCCGTGTAATGCGTATGGGGGACTACGAACGTGAGATCTTCACCGTATCCTCAGAATCGGAGTCCTCATTCGTTTTGAAGGACGGTGACCGTGTGTATGTAGACTCCATCCTCCAGACCGTAGACATGATGGCCGAAGTACGCGGTGCCGTTTACCGTGCGGGCAAGTTCCGCATAGGTTCAGACATCCGTACCGTACGTGACCTTGTAGATGTAGCCGGTGGCCTTAAGGAAGACGCCTTCCCGTCCCGTGCGCTGTTGAGCCGCACCAACCCCGACAAGACGCGCACCAACCTGGCCCTCGACATCATGGGCATCATGGATGGCAGCGTCGCTGACGAGCCGCTTCGTGAAGACGACATCCTTTACATCCCGAGCCACTTCGATATGGGCGACATCCCGAGTCTGAGCATCTACGGCGAGGTTTTGTTCCCCGGCCGTTACCGCTATGCCGACAACACCAGCATTGAGGACCTGATCTTCCAGGCTGGCGGTTTGCGTGACAACGCGTCTCTGTCGCGTGTCGACGTAGTACGCCGCAGCCGTGACAAGGACGCCGTCTCCAAGACCGACATGTTGTCAGAAACATTCTCCTTCAGCATCTCAGAGGACCTTAAGATCCAGTCGGAAGGATTCCGTCTGAAGCCTTACGACGAAGTATATATACGTCGCAGTCCCGGTTATGCTGCCAACCGCCACATCATCATAGACGGTGAGGTCACGTTCCCGGGTTATTACTCCATGACCACCAACACGGAGCGTCTTAGCGACCTCATCAGCCGTGCTGGTGGCTTCAGCAGCGAGGCCTATCCTGAGGGTGCCCGTCTGGAGCGCCGCATGACCGACGACGAGCGTGCCCGTCAGCGTGACCTTGCCAGGAACCTCGCTTCTAGCGACTCGACGCTACTTGCGGAAGTGATGTCCGACCTTGCGTCATCAACGACGTTTGACGTAGGCATCAACCTCCGTGAGGCCATGAACAAGCCTGGCAGTTCCTCGGACATCATTCTTCGTGACGGTGACCGCATCATCATCCCGTCTTTCACCAACACGGTTCGTATCAACGGCGAGGTGATGTATTCGAACACCACTCCCTACGTTAAGGGTAAGAACCTGAGCTACTACATTGACAAGGCTGGCGGTTACTCCCAGAAGGCCAAGAAGAACAAGGCCTATGTGGTATATATGAACGGTTCCGTGTCCAAGGCGCGTCGTCACTCGTCCAAACTGCTTCAGCCGGGCTGTGAGATCATAGTGCCGTCCAAGGTGGAGCGTGAAGGAATGAGTACCGCTGAGATTTTGAGTCTTGGTTCCACATCCGCATCCCTTGCCACCGTCGTGTTGGCTCTTATGAACCTTTTGAAATAACTGCTATGGAAGAAAATAAATTAATGCCGCAGATTAGCCTGGTCAAACTTATAATGCAGCTTTGGAGCCGGAAATGGACAATAGTCATTGTAGCATTCCTCAGTGGAGTACTTGGATTTTTACTGGCTCTTGACATACCTAAAAGGTATAGGACAGTTGTTACTTTAGCTCCGGAATCAATGGAATCTGACTTGGGTGCAACGGCATCATCGATATCTTCCATGCTGGGAATGACAATGGGTGCATCTGGCAGTGATGCCATTTACCCTGAACTTTATCCGGATATAATCAATACGACACCATTTACGGTTGAAATGCTTAATATTCCGGTAAGTACAATGGATGGGTCATATAGTGGTGATTTGTATCATTATTTGAAATCATATCAGAAATCCCCATGGTGGAATAAGTTGAAAACTAAGTTCAAGGCGATTTTTGCCAGTAAGGATACGGGTGCTTCTGATGTCCTTGATCCATACTGCCCTACAAAACGTCAGATGATGCTTATAGATTCATTTCATAAGAAAGTGACCTGTGAGGTTGATGTCAAGACGAGCGTTATTACTTTATCATCGGTTATGCAGGATAAACAGGTAGCATGCATTGTCGCAGACAGCCTATGTGTAAAACTTCAGGAATATGTTACAGCATATAAAACCAATAAAGCCAAGCATGATCTGGAAATAGTTAAGAAATTATATGATGAGGCTAAGAATGATTATATGAATGCTCAGCAGCAATATGCTTCTTTCTTAGACAAAAATGCTAATCTGGTTCGTGAAAGTGCGAAAGCTGAGGCTGTCAGACTTGAGAACGAGCAGAATATTACGTTCGTCGTATATCAGGAAATGTCATCACAACTGGCAAATGCAAGAGCAAAATTACAGGAACAGACTCCGGCATTCACGGTTCTGGAGCCGGCCCGTCTTGCCGAATGGCATTTTGCACCTAAGAAATCAATTATAGCTATTTTTTTTGCCTTCTTGGGAGGAATTGGCGCATGTGCTTGGTTGCTGATAAAATTTAATGGAACTGATATAAAGAACTTTTTCCAAAATGAAAATGAGATATGAAAAAAGTGATGCTTGTGTTCGGTACTCGTCCTGAAGCCATCAAGATGGCTCCTCTTGTACGTGAGTTCAAGAAATACCCTGACATTTTTGAAACTATAGTATGTGTTACAGGGCAACATAGGGAAATGCTTGATCAGGTCCTTGATATTTTTGATATCAATCCGGAGTATGATCTTAACATTATGCAGCAAGGCCAGGACCTGTATGATATAACGTCAAAGGTTCTGTATGGTATGCGTGATGTGCTTGATGAAGCCAAGCCTGATGTAGTTCTGGTTCACGGTGATACCACGACATCAACATCTGCTGCCCTTGCAGCATTTTACAGGCAGATTCCGGTAGGACATGTGGAGGCTGGACTTAGGACACATGATATCTATAGTCCATGGCCGGAGGAGATGAACCGCCAGATTACGGGCAGGATATCTTCATTCAATTTTTCACCTACACCTCTCAGCCGTAAGAATCTGCTTGAAGAGAATGTCTGTGATGATAAGATAACAGTGACAGGAAACACCGTTATAGATGCCCTTCATATTGTAGTTGACCGTATAAAGAATGATAAAGGCCTGTCTGAAGAACTGCACTCTTTGTTGTTGAAATCGGGATATGACACAAACCGTTTGAATGACGGCAGACGCATGGTGCTTATAACTGGACATCGCAGGGAAAACTTTGGAGATGGTTTCATTAATATCTGTAATGCCATAAAGGACCTTTCAGCCAAATATCCTGATGTGGATTTCATTTATCCAATGCATCTGAATCCGAATGTCAGGAAACCTATACATCAGGTGTTTGGAGATAATCTGAATGAATTCAGGAATCTGTTTTTTATTGAACCACTTGAGTATCTTTCATTCGTATTCCTTATGGAAAAGAGCTATTTGGTGCTTACAGATAGCGGCGGCATACAGGAAGAGGCTCCGGGACTTGGCAAACCTGTATTGGTGATGCGCAATACCACTGAGCGTCCTGAGGCTCTTGATTCAGGTACGGTCAAACTTGTGGGAACTGATTATGAAAAGATTGTATCTCATGTCTCAAGATTGGTGGATGATTCCCGGTTTTACTCAGAGATGAGTAATGCCGTGAACCCCTACGGTGACGGACATGCATCGGAACGTATCGTATCTTTTTTGAGGAACCATATATAGACAGTTTCAAAAGCAGACGTTTTTTTGAGTGCTTATGGTTGTATATTTTATGCCGATATTGCTTTGTTTTGCGACAGCATTATTCAAGGAGTTGTCGAACAATCGTTATTGGTATATGGCTATGGGTATATATTTGTGTATATTCCTATGTTTTGGATATATGACCGGAAGTGATTGGAGGGCTTATGAATTTTGGTATGATAACTTAGATTTCAATAAATTTTATTATGGGTATTCCAATGAGCCTGGATATTATCTCCTTATGGCGTTGATGAATAAACTTCATATTCCTTTCTGGGTATTCTTTACGTTGATTAAGACTGCATTGTTTATTATTGTATATAAAAGTACATTTGATTTATGCAGGAATTCGGGATGGTTGTCATTAATGTATTTCGTACCGTGTTTTGGATTATATTTTTTTATTGATAATCCCATGCGAAATTGCATTGCTGTGGGTATATTCATGCTGTCGACAAAATATATAATTGAGCAAAGGTTTTGGCCATTTTTTTTTCTAACGTTACTCGCTGCTTTGTTCCATGTTTCCGTTCTATTTGTAATACCATTATTTTTTGTTTTTAATAAGGATGTAAAAAAGAGTGTATATATCATATTATATTTTGGCATTAATTTGTTGTTTTGGAATCGAAACCTGATTATAGATTTTTTTATATCCGCAGTTGGGAGAATTCCCTATGCTCAAACAAAGGTCATTACTTATTTTTTGCTTGATTCAGCATATTCCCAAGGTGAAATCTTTTCTTTAATGCTTATATGGCAGACTTTTTTGTTCGTGTTATTAGTATTAAATAAAGAAAAAATAATATCAGCCTTAGGTGATAAGGGAATGTTTGTATTTAATTGCTCAATGTTTTATTTCCTTTTAGTGCGATTTGCCACTAGTATACAAGTGCTGATGAGATTACAGTTGTATTTTTCAGTTTATGTATGCGTGTGCGTTGGATTGCTTATCCTATCTTTTGAGTGGCGTTTAAGATTATCTTATACCATTGTTCTTTTCGTTATTTCTCTTTATATTTGTTTTAATAAAATAACGGCTACTTATGTTTATGTTCCATATAGCAATATTGTTGAATATGCTCTAAAAGGAGAACGCCCTTCATATTCTACGCGTTTTAAGTATAATTACAAATACAGTCCTTATTATTCATCTTCTTCCAAGGATAAATAGTTTATATGACACAGTTCTCAATTGATGAAATGAAATCATTTCAGCTTGAAATGTTGAAAAAGATTGCAGATTATTGTGATAAAAATAATCTCATATATTTTTTAGCATATGGGACATTGCTTGGTGCTGTTAGGCATAAAGGATATATCCCTTGGGATGATGATATTGATATTATTATGCCACGGCGTGATTATAATCTTTTTTTGGAAAAATTCAATGGACAGATTTCGAATTTGGTTGTAGCAGCTCCAGAAATTGATACAGAGTATTATGCTCCGTATGCCAATGTATATGATAATAGAACGATTTTGGTAGAAGAAATCGTTTCACATGGGAAACTTGAGTTAGGAGTAAAGATTGACATTTTTCCACTGGATTATGTTCCGTCTGATTATATTATTTATGATAAACTGTGGAAACAATCGAGATTCGATACTTTAAGATTGTTTTCAAAAACCATGAAACTCTCTTTTTTTCATGGATTTGAACGCATCAAACTTGCAATAAGAAAGATTCAGTTTTCATTTGAGAGTATAAAAAAAATACAAGAAAGGCATTTGAAACTAATCAATAATCCTATATACAAAAGTGAAGGTCCTTTGGTGGATGTTATTGCGTTGATGTGGAACCGGAAGTTGGCCTTGTCGCAGGATTGTTATTTTCCTGCAAAGAAACTATTATTTGAAGGTTGTGAATTCAATGTACCAAATGATTATGACAAGGTGCTGAGAAATTTGTATGGTGATTATATGCAGTTGCCTCCTGAGAAAGATAGAATAGCTAAGCATTGTTTCAAGGCTTATTGGAAATAGACAATGTACGATAGAAGTTCATTCCTTAAATCATTTGTTTGGAAGTTGCTTGAAAAAGGCAGCGTCCAGATGGTTACTCTTGTGGTCTCCATTCTTCTGGCTCGTTGGCTTTATCCTGAGGATTACGGTGTTATCGCGTTAATCATTATTTTTATTTCTCTTGCAGAGGTAATATCCGATGGGGGATTCAATATGGCCTTGATTCAGAAAAAAGAGGCTAATGAAACCGATTTCTCCACAATTTTTTATATCTCTTTAGGAGTATCCTTATTATTGTACCTTATCCTGTTCTTTATATCTCCTTTTATATCGCGATTCTATAATATGGAATCGCTTACAAAAGTTATCAGGGTATTAAGTCTGTCACTTCCTTTTTATGCTCTAAATTCTATTCAGAGAGCATATGTTGCGAGAAAAATGCTTTTTGATAAGTTGTTTGTCAGCAGTTTAGTCGCAGCTATTTTGTCTGGTGCTATCGGTTGTTGGATGGCATTAAGTGGATTCGGTGTGTGGGCATTGGTCTCCCAAAAGATTTCCAATCAGTTTTTTATCACGATTACTATGTGGTATACTGTGAAATGGAGACCTAATTTGAGCTTTTCATTACATAGTTTTAAGACTCTTTTTGGATTTGGATGGAAGATCTTTCTGACAAATTTGATAATAACTATATTTGTCAAGATTCGCCATCTTATAATTGGCAAAATGTTTACTCCTTCAAATTTGGCATATTTTGAGCGAGGTGAACAATTTCCTTCATTTATTGGTGATAATCTTATTTCTGCTATTCAGTCCGTTTTATTGCCAACCCTTTCAGAACGACAAGATGATCGTGAACGAGTAAAGTCCATAATGCGTCGTTCCACTAAATCTTCCGCATTTATCATCTGCCCTCTAATGATAGGTCTTTTTGTCGTTGCAAAACCTCTTACACTTTGGCTTCTTACAGAAAAATGGCTTCCTGTTGTCCCGTTTATTCAAATAATGTGTGTTTCAAACATTTTCAAACCTCTTACAATATCTAATGCAGAGGCTATCAAAGCATTGGGATATAGTGATATTACCCTTAAATTGGAAATATTTAAAAAAATAATAGATGTGATAATACTTGTTATTAGTTGTCAGATAGGTCTTGTAGCTATAGCTTGTGGTGTCGCTCTCTATAATTTCTTATGTATATTCATCAATTTGTATCCTAATATAAAGTTGCTTGACTATAAAATTAAGGAACAAATAATAGATGTTCTTCCATCATATATAACTGCTTTTATTATGGGGCTGTCGATTTTCTGGATGGGTAATCTCGAATTTAGACCTATTTATATTTTAATAATTCAGTCAATAACAGGTTTTGTTGTTTATGTTTCTATAAATTACATATTTAAAGTTGAAAGTTTTACTTATTTATGTAATTGCATTATAAAAAAGAAATAATATGTCAAATAATCGTATTCTTTTCATTGCACCTGCTTCAATTCCCGTTTTCGCAGCAGAAGCTATTGTAAATATTAAGTTGTTAAAGTTGTTGGTTTCAAAAGGATACAAAATAGATGTTATTTCAAAGAAGGCAAAATGGGAAAGATACCCAATGATGTTTGAGGAAGAACTTCAACACAAGCTTTCTTCGGTAACTATTATAGAAGTTAGCAACAGAATTAATATATCTTCATTATGGCTTCATTTGAGGGCTTGGCTAAGATTTGGCGTGTTGTTTAAGGGAATTCATTGGGCTTTTCTTGCGTCCCAAAAAGCAAAAGTTCTCTTACGGGAGAATAATTATTCATGTGTTATGACCAAGAACACGCCAAGTGAGATTGTCGGAAGATGGATCAAACGTCATTATGGGACTACATGGCTGGCAACATGGAATGATCCATATCCCTTAGAACGCTTTCCTGAACCTTATGGAAAAGGGCCAAACGCTAAATTGTTTATTCTGAAAAAACCATTGCTGAAACAAATGAGAGAGGCTGACGCACATATTTATCCATCTTCCAGGTTACGTGATTATATGCAGAGATATATGTGTTGCGCTCCGGAAAAGACATTTGTAATACCACATATAGTGGATAGTATTGTCTGCAATCCAAGAGAAAGTGATGGAATATTGAAAATATGTTATATTGGTTCATTGGTATATGCACGTAAACCATGGACAGTACTTGATGCTATCAGTTTGTATAAGCAAAAGTATGGAACGCCTTTATTTAAGGTGGATTTTATTGGAGATGTCCCTTCTAATATGATGGATGTTGTCGGTGAAAAACAACTAAATGAAATTGTATCGGTTAGGCCTCCTGTCTCATATATGGATAGTATGAATTTATTATCTCATTATGACGTTTCGATGATAATAGAGGCACCTTGTGAAGAAGGTATTTTCCTGCCTTCAAAGGTAAGTGATGCTATGGCTGTTGGGTTGACAATTTTTGCTGTCAGCCCATCTGTGGGAGTTTTGCACGATTTATATGAAAATAAAAATATACAGTATTTTTCAGATGTGACAAGTGTACACTCAATTTTTAATTCATTTGAAGAAATGGTTAATGATTTCAAATATGGAAATATGAAAAGATCGTCTGTTCCTTGTGATTATGAAGCAGAATTTATATTTGAACAGTACGCTAGTATAATCGATAATTAATATAATGATGGAGATATCTGTTATCATTCCCACATACAAACCTGATTATTCTTATTTGAATAAGTGTATAGGTTCGTTGTTTGCGCAGACATTCAATCATTCAGAATTTGATATAGTCATAATTCTTAATGGTTGCAATGAACCATATCTTTCAATGATCAATGATATAATAAGTAAGTATGATGATAGTATTGTAATACATGTTATCCAAACTGACGTGCCAGGGCAATCCAATGCGCGAAATATGGGTATGAATGGTAATGATGCTTCTTATTATTGTTTTATAGACTATGATGATTGGGTTTCACCGAAATATCTGGAAAGGTTGTATGCTTCTGTTTCAAATGACTCTATTGCACAATCTAATGTAATTGCTATTTATGATTCTGACAATAGTCAAGCTGAGGATTATATCGGATTTTACCACAATAAATTATACGGAAGCAATCTTACTCTTATTAAAGGTGTTCATTTTCTTTCAAATGTTGCCACTAAACTTATTTCAAAGGATATTATTAGCAATGATAGATTTTATGATATCAATGTAGGTGAGGATGCATTGTTCATGACGACAATTTCATGCAGAATCAGGTCAATTGTTTTAACAGAATCAGATGCTGTTTATTACAGGAGAATTCATGACAATTCGCTTGTTCACTCAAAACGTCCATTAAAAGAGTGGTTCAAGAACAGATGCCGGTTGACTGTGCTTTATTTAAGGCTATTTCTGTGTAATATGCGTAAATATAACATCTTTCTTTTCTTACATAGGATTGCAGCTGTCTGGAAGGGTTTTATCAAAGAATGTTTTAAAAAAGGATGATACAATTATTATAGATAACATTAAACTTATATTACAATAGTCTGAACCAGATCTTTTCTGAAAGAAATTACAGCGGTTTTTGATTGTTGTAGTTTGTTGAATTCTACTGACACTTCTGTGTCAATTATAGAGATGCTCAATGCCCCTTTAAATTTTATGGTAGCTTTCTCTGTTGTTATTTGGACATTATCTGATGAAATAATTTTAGTATCAGGAGAGAAATGTATGATACTTAATGTTTCTTTTTTTCCTGTACAATGATCTTTGATGGTAAAAATATTGTTGCTTATTTCAAATGAACGGGTGTGAATGTTTCTCTTCCCATATCCATTGTGCGATGCCTCAATATAATTCTCATTTTCTGTATTTATTGCAACAAAAGCTCTTGATGCAATTCTGAATCCTCCCCAAACTTCTGAAGAATTTTTATTACCAAATATAACCGTATTGTGGGCAAACGTACCACGTTCATAATCTCTTCTTTTATTTTTATCGTATGTTGAGCAACCAGTATCAACAATAAAAGGCTTACAGTCTATTCTCATTTCATAACTGAAAGTATCGGCATGAGAATGACCTGGTTGATATGTGGCTGTAATGTTTCCAATGTCTAATATAAGTTCCATTCTGTCTGACTTCATTTTACGATATCCACAATCCTTCATATTAATTGGAGGATTATCGATTTTCAAACGGGAGGCGTAATCAAAAATTAAGGATGGCTCAGGTTCACTTCCGTAGTGAGAATCGTTTAGCATTGGTATGGTTAAATCATTCCAAACAATTTTTTTTAGATGTCCAATCATTTGTTTCGCTTTATTACATATAAGTTGGTTCATTTCCATGTCAAATGTATTTGATTGCTTGTCAGAAGTCAAATTAATACAATCAAGTAATCTTTCAGTCATTACGCAATGGTATGTAGGAGATTGTTCAAAATGAGCGCCATCAGGGAGAATTTGCCTTTTCAATTCTCTTTTTAAAAACTTTGTGGCTTTGTGATTTAATTTTTTGTCATTGAAAATGTAAGCACCGACATATAGAGTGATGACATCTTCCATGATATGATTGGCAAGAATGTGTCTTTCTAGATTTTTTGACAGCATTATTAATTGTGAATATAACGAATCAAGTCTCTTCTCGGTCGCTAATTCAGGATGGAAAATGAAAAATTTCATCCAGTTCATACATCTAATGGCTGTTGGATATGGGTCCAAACCAATTATGTTTGATCCTTCATTGTTAATAAAAGAATCTATCCAGTATGTACAATCCTTTGTTTTAATTTCGTTCTGTTCAAGCCAGTCCATGCAATTCAGACTATATGCCCATGATAAACCATTGGATAGGTCATTCCAATTATTGAACGAATCAATTATATTATTGAAACAGAATTTATTGTCTATCAGGATTTTGGGCCTTCGGATGGTCGGGGCCTGTCCTTTTAGGGTGATTTTATCGGGAGCCTTGTGTTTTTTTAACACTGGCTTAAAAAGTTTTCTGAGAATTCTGAAATAAACCTGCTCGAACTTAAGAAAGGAAATGGTCTTTATGATACAAAATACTTTCATCTCTTTTTGTGACAAAAATACATTATTTGTTGAAATTATTGTAGGAAAGAGAGTATCTTTGTATTCAAAAATAGAAATGGAATAAAAGTTGCTATTTGTATGAAAGCAAATTTCATTGGATTAGGGTATATAGGTTTGCCAACGGCTATTATAGCAGCAAAGCATGGTATAGATATTGCTGGTACAGATATTAATCCTGATATTGTCAATGTTACTAATGAGGGTCGTCTGCATATTGTAGAGCCTGATATGGACAAAATGCTTAAGGAGGTTGTTGCCTCTGGTAAGCTGAAGGCTTATACGAATCCTCAACTCTCGGATGCTTATTTCATTGTGGTTCCTACTCCTTTCAAGGGTAACCACGAACCTGATATTTCTTTTGTAGAAGCGGCAACAAAAAGTGTGTTGCCATTACTTAAGGATGGTGACCTTTTTGTGATAGAATCAACATCACCGGTAGGAACAACAGAGAAGATGCGTGATTTGATTTTCAATGAACGTCCGGAATTACAAGGAAAGATATATATGGCATACTGTCCTGAGCGTGTCTTGCCGGGGAATGTATCATACGAATTGATCCATAATGATCGTGTTATTGGTGGCATAAATCCAGAGTCAACAGAGAAGGCTAAAGAATTTTATTCACAATTCGTACAAGGTACACTTCATTCTACAGATAGTCGTACCGCTGAGATGTGCAAACTTACAGAGAATGCATCACGTGATGTTCAGATAGCTTTTGCAAATGAACTCTCTCTTATATGCTCCAAGGCGGGTATTAATGTTTGGAAATTGATTGAATTGGCCAATAAACATCCGCGTGTCAATATTCTTCAGCCTGGATGCGGAGTGGGAGGGCACTGCATAGCTGTGGATCCGTATTTTATTACGGCTGATTTTCCTGATGAATCCAAACTGATAGCACAGGCTCGTGAAACAAATAACTTCAAGGCAGAGTGGTGCGCCGGACAGGTTTTAGCTCAGATGATGAAATTTGAGAAAGCCAATGGGCAAAAGCCTGTAGTCGCCCTTATGGGATTGGCTTTTAAACCTGATATTGATGATTTAAGGGAGAGTCCTGCTATGGAAATAGCAAAATCTGTGGTTGATGCTTCCGGAACAGGAAATCTTATGATAGTAGAACCTAATATTAAGTCTCATTCTCTGTTTGCATTGTCAGATTACAAAGAGGCGTATGAAAAGGCTGATATTGTGGTTTTTCTCGTAAAACATAAAGAATTCGCATCACTGAACTGGAGGACAGATGTTAAGGTCCTTGATTTTTGTGGGGTGTTCAAGTTGCCATATAATCAATGAAGATTCTGTTTCTTTCATATTCTTTTGAACCTGATCTTGGTGCATGTGCTTTCAGAAATTCACATCTGTTTCATGAACTTCTGAAACATTTGAAGAAAGATGATTTTGTCCATGTAATATCAACGGTTCCCAACAGATATTCTTCATTTACTTTAGATGTTCCGCATAAAGAATCAGGCGAGAACTATTTGATAACCCGATTACCTATTCCCAAACATGGTAATGGAATGACAGGGCAGATAAAGGCTTTTTATTCATATTATTCTGGTGTCCGTAAACTTGTCCGTAAAGAAAGGTATGATATAGTATATGCTTCATCTGCTAAATTGTTCACTGCTTTTCTTGGTAGAAAGATGTCATACAGGATGAGATGTCCGTTGTATCTGGATATCAGAGACTTGTTCGTAGATAATATCGGTGACATCTTCGCCTCAAATAAGATCTTTAGAGGGGTGTTAGTGTGGTTTATGTCTAAGATTGAAAAATATACTTTTTCAAAAGCTACACACATTAATCTGATTTCAGAGGGTTTTAAACCATATTTTGAGAAATATCCCAAGCCTGAATATTCTTTTTATACAAACGGTATAGATGATATCTTCCTGGAATCAGGTAAGAAGAGAACTGAAAATAGGACAAAACCTTATATCATAACTTATGCCGGTAACATAGGTACTGGGCAAAGTTTGGATAAAGTAATTCCTGATGCGGCATATCAATTGGGGGATGATTATTTATTCCGTATTATCGGTGACGGAGGGACATTGCCCTTATTGAAAGACTCTCTTTACAATAAGGGTGTAAAGAATGTTCAGCTTTTATCTCCTGTAAAACGTGAAGAGATAATCAACTATTATCATGATTCTGATTACCTCTTCCTGCAATTGAATGATTTGGATTGTTTCAAAAAGGTGTTGCCGTCCAAGATATTTGAGTATGGCGCATTTGACAAGCCTATAATTGCTGGAGTTGCAGGATTTGCGCGAAAGTTTATTGAAGAAAATGTCCCCAACCATATTTTGTATAATCCAAATGATGTTGAGGGATTGGTGAGCGGATTGAAGGCTTACACATTGCGGTTTGAAAGCCGCGATGTTTTCAGGGATAGTTTTAAACGTGAGTCTTTAGATAGGGCTATGGCTGATGATATTCTCAGAGTGGCCACTCAAAACTGATTATTCTGATTCAAAAGATATCCCATCCGTTCTTGGGTGGATGAATTCAAATTCCAGTGTTCTTGTTAGACCTTCTTCAAGCGTGTAGGGTGGAATAAAACCTGAATTGTGTACTTTTGAGGAGTCAAATTGTGTGGTTGCACAGAATTTTTTTACTCTGACAGAGCTGACCTCCAGTTTTTTTCTTGAAATAAAGGATATGAAATCAAAAAAGTATCCTCCGGCCATTCCAATCCAATATGGGAATTTTATGGCTGGGATTTTCTTTCCAAGTTTGGAACATACCAACTCTGTAAGTTGGTTCATGTTAAAATCAGGTTTGTCAATGTAATTGAAAACGTTGTATCCTTCTGTTACGTTTTCAATCATGTATTTAATGAAGGCAACCACATTGCCAACGTATGCCATTGATTTTACATTCTTGCCATTTCCTATTCTCAAAAATCTTCCGGTGGATAATTGATGAAGCAAGTTATAAACATTACCCCTGTTCCGTTCCCCAAAAATGACAGTAGGGCGGATTATATCAATATTCCAGTCCTGGTGAGTTTTATACCATTCCTGTAATACCTGTTCTGCTTGCCATTTGGATTTTCCATAATGATTGAATGGGTCTGCAGGGGTGTCTTCATTTGGATTGTCCTTGTTTAAGCCATAGATTGCAACGGATGAGAAAAAAACAATTCTTTTGATTCCATTACACTCCATAGCCTTCAAAACATTTTTCATACCCTTTACATTGGTATCATAATATAAAGAAGTAGGGGTGACATCATCCCTATGCAGGGCAGCTAACAGAACAACCAAATCTGTTTCTGTCAATAGGTCTTTGATTGAATGAAAGTCTCTGACATCACCTGTAACGGTGAAATCCTGAAAAAAATGACTGGATTGTATGTCAATATTCTTGAGCTGGTGATCTTCTTTAATAAGGTCCATCAGTCTTGTTCCTACAAAACCGGATGCTCCAATCAATGTAACTTTCATTTTAAGTGGCTTTTTTCTATGCAAATATATGGTTTTTTTTCAACAAAGCTTTAACTTATAACCCTTTCGGGCTATATTTGTAGTGTGATTTTAATGTTAACTCTATTTTATATAATCAAATGAAGAAAGTATTATTTACAGTAGCTCTGGCCCTCGTTGCTGCAGGTGTCAGTGCACAGGAGCCTGATTTCCGTATGCCTATGGGCGGCGGTTTCGGCGGTTTTGGTGGCGGTTTCGGTGGCTTTGGCGGTTTTGGCGGTGGCCAGCAGACCGATGTTAAGTTTGACGAGTATGTAGCTGCCCCTGCGGGTTTTGACCAGGAGCGTGCTGGTGTCAAGAAAGGCACTGTCAAGCTTATTGAGTATCAGTCTGAGTCAGTTGGTACAACCCGTAAGGCCAATGTATATCTTCCTGCAAGTTATGACGGCAAGAAGAAGTTCAGCGTTCTCTATCTGCTCCATGGTATTGGTGGTGACGAGTGGGAATGGATGAATGACGGTGGTGTACCCAACATCATCATGGATAACCTCTATGCTGACGGCAAGGTTGCTGACATGATCGTTGTTATGCCTAACGGCCGTGCTGCCCAGAATGACTCACGTGAGGGCGGTATGGGTTCTGCTGCTGCTTTCGGTGAGTTTGACAAGGACCTCATCGGCAGCCTTATCCCTTACATTGAGAAGAACTTCAGCGTATATACAGACAAGGATCACCGCGCTATCGCCGGTCTGTCAATGGGTGGCGGTCAGTCTCTGAACTTTGGTCTGGGTAACATGGACAAGTTTGCTTATGTTGGCGGTTTCTCATCAGCTCCCAACACCATGCGTGCCGCTCAGCTCATCCCCGATGTTGAGAAGGTTAAGAAGGAGAACAAGCTCCTCTGGATGGTGTGCGGTGGTGCCGATGGTCTGATTGGCAACAGCACACAGCTCAAGGCTTTCTGCGACGAGAACGGAATCCCTTGCACCCTGATCAACTATCCTAATGAAGGTCACAACTTCACTGTTTGGAAGTATGGTCTCTACAACTTTGCACAACTGATTTTTAAATAATAAGGATTCCAGTTGCAGTTAAGTAAAACAAAGCCCCGACAGCAAAGCGTTGTCGGGGTTTTGTTTTACCCGGCCTGGAAGGCCGGCAGAGTGGAATGGAATGGAACGGGTTTGGGGCGTCGCCGCCCCAAACTAAAAAAATGTCGTGTATCAAATACGCAGATGGGTTTCCATCCAACGACTTTTGAGGCCAAAGGCCCAAAAAGTCAAAAATAACCGAGCGTCGTAGGCGCGAGTAAAAACTACATCCTAAGCATCTTAAGGAAATCCCGTTCCGTGCGGGGCGTGGCCTCCTCCTTGCCCTTAACAGTCTGGGTCTCGGGGAACAGGAGCATGGTGGAGAAATCGGTCTCAGACATGTGGATGCGCTCGTAAAGGTGGCGGAATGAACGTCCGGCATGTGTCTCAGCGTCGCGTGGCACCACAATCATGAGCAGATGGTCAGTTTTCAGTCCTGACATTACCCAGTGCATATCGGCTGTTTCACTGACCTCATTATATGATACGCGGCCGCTTGAGAAATTGAGCCCTGTGCCGCGTACTGCCGATATGGGCTGATCCTTACCGTAGAAATCTATGGCGCAGCCTATGGCCATGCTTATGCGGTAGATGCTCTCCATACATTTCTCAAAAGCGTCATCCTGAAGTACCGGGCCTGGCACGAGTACCACAATTCTGCGTATCGT
>Ga0310786_10005472_pt1 | contig 17209 bp, 13 predicted proteins | sample AusTroGonzalo_MG_FD_203881 | JGI IMG/M metagenome (GOLD analysis project Ga0310786, IMG submission 203881) | Bovine rumen microbial communities from tropical cattle in Woodstock, Queensland, Australia - Gonzalo_03 (v2) (version 2) | ecosystem: Host-associated > Mammals > Digestive system >... | reverse complement strand
AGAACCTGCTGCTGATTCAGACCTGCAGCCTTGCCAGCCTCGTAATCGGGGAATACCAGAGCTACGAGCTTGCGGTCGCGCTCAACAACCAGGACCTCAGATACCATAGGCAGGTTCATGTACATATCCTCAATCTCCTCAGGGTAGATGTTCTGACCTGAGGGACCCAGAATCATGTTCTTGCTGCGGCCCTTGATATAGATGTAACCCTGCTTGTCGATTGTACCCAGGTCACCGGTATGGAACCAGCCCTCGGGGTCGATGACGTCGCGGGTAGCGTTGGGATTCTTGTAGTAACCAAGCATCACGTTGTCACCCTTAACCAGCAGTTCGCCGATATTGCCGGGAGCATCGCTGAATACCTCAACGGGGCAACCGTCAACTGCGATACCGCATGAACCGGGTTTGTATTTCTCCCAGTCAACGTATGAGATAAGAGGTGCGCACTCGGTGCTTCCGTAACCTACGGTGTAGGGGAAGTGAATCTTGCGCAGGATCTTCTCGACATCGGCATTCAGAGCTGCACCGCCTACGATAAGGCAATCCATCTCACCGCCGAATGCGCCGATGATCTTGGAGCGGATCTTGCCGCCGATTATGCGGTTCACTCCGGGGATAGCCATGAGAATCTTCATCATAGGCTTCTCCATAACCGGCTGTATCTTCTGCTTGATAACCTTCTCAATTACAAGAGGTACGGTGATGATCAGCTTGGGTTTCTCCTCGGCGAATGCATCGAACAGAATCTTGGGTGAAGGCATCTTGCCAAGGTAGCAGATGCTGGCGCCAAGCAGCAACTCGAACATAAGCTGGAATGCCAGACCGAACATGTGAGCCATAGGCAGGATTGAAACAACTGTCTCACCATGGGTAAGAGGCAGTACGCGGCATGCGAACTTGAGGTTTACGAGCATTGCACGGTAAGGAACCATAACGCCCTTAGGATCACCGGTGGTACCTGATGTGTAGTTCAGGACAGCCAGGTCGTTGGTATCCTTCTCGGCCTCATACTTGATATCATCCTTGGTGAATCCGTTAGGATACTTCTTGTCAAAGCACTCGTCAAGTGTAGCCACTGCATTGTCCAGTTCCTTTGAACGGCTGAACTTGAGTGACATATCGTTCATAAGGAACATACCCAGGATATCGGGCATCTCCTCGGGAACCATACCGGTCAGCACGATGTCACCAACCATCAGCAGCTTGGCCTCGGAGTGGTTGACCAGAGTGTGTACGTTACCGGGTTTGAAATCATTTAAAATAGGTACGGGAATTGCACCGTATGTATATACTCCGAAGAATGCGATACCCCATGCCAGACAGTTCTTACCGCAAAGTGCAACCTTATCACCGGGCTTGATACCTGCGTTCTCCAGCAGGATATGCATGCGGGCCACGCGCTTGGCCAGCTCGGCATAGGTTATTCTCTCTCCGCGGAAATCGGACAAAGCGATAAAATCCCAGTGTCTGCGGAAACTGTCTTCATACATTTTGATGACGCTTGTAGCGTTCATGTCACAATCAGGAGTTCTGTAAATCAGTCTTGCCATAATTATATTTTTGTTTTCGGCGGCAAAGGTACCTCAAAATGACCCTGGAACATTACAAAAAGAGGTTTTAGGGATGTCCGATACCAACGATGTGGCGAATTGCCGCCTTTCTACCCATCGGCAATTCACCCCACGCCCCGATTTGGGTGATATGACAAAAATCCTTATCTTCGCAGTACAAACAAGTTACGCGAAAATGAACAAACTACCCGACTACATGTTTACCCGGAGATTCCTCTTCATGACGGTATTGTTCATTGTCGTGTTCTCAATCCTGTTCCTGCAGCTTTATTCGCCGTTTTCATCGACTTTCTGGTTCAGCGTCAAGGAGAGTTACGAGTTAATAGGCACAATCACGATGTACGCTTTCACCGTACTTTTCCTGCTTTCGAGCAAGGTGCTGCTTATGGATCTTAACCGCCGATACGGAGTTGGCGGAGGCGGACTGGCTCTGTTCTCGCTGGCCGAGGTCCTGATAGTGGTATTGATATACATGGCTATCACAATGCTGGTAAGACAGGACGGAGTATCATTCTGGGAATTGTTCCATAAGGCGCTGTTCTGCATCTTCCTGATACTGCTTATACCTTATACTATAGCATACCTGTTCGGCTATGCCCACGGACTCAAAATCCAGGCAGGCAGCAGTCCTTCACGCCCCAACGGAGCGCTTATAGTTTCCATCCATGACATAAAAGGAAACATCAAGCTCTCTCTCCGCATCATGGATATCATGTATGCCGTATCCGAGGACAATTACGTGAAGATCTTCTACGAGCAGGACGGCACGGTACACAACACAATGATCCGTACCACCGCCAAAAATATCGAGGACGACCTGGAGGGATATATAACCCGATGCCACCGCTCCTACCTGATCAACATCGCCAAGGTCAAGTTCTTCAACAACGACCGCGACAACCTCTACGTCATCCTTGACCAGGAAGGAATCAACCCCATTCCCGTCTCCCGCTCCTACCGCGACGCTATCGCTTCGCTGCTCTCAAAATGACACAAAAAAAAATGAATTCACTCGCGTGAACTCAATTTTTTCAATTTCCTCCGCAGGGACCTTTTCCCCTTGGAGTGAGCCTTGCAATTTTCACAAATTCTCGGGCCCGAACCTAATTACTAACCTAATTACTAACCAATTAATGCTTATGAGAATTATCCTTTGTTTTCGACCGCAAAGGTCGGTACTTTTTCGATACGTTGTTACTTAAAATACTTTAAAGGCAACAAAACAAAGTTAACCAATTCTACAAGCATTAATTGATTGGTATATAGACAGTTAAGTGATTTCAGACCCTCTATATCTTATTTCTTAGGGGTTATACCCATAAGTTCAAGTGTCTTATACGCATAACGGCGACCCATTTCGCGGTAGCCTTCGGCGTCAAAATGCAGGTGATCGAAGCCTGTTGTCGCACCGGCCGATGAGATAACATAAGAGTTCGGCAGTACATCGGGCAGCTTGGCGATGATCTCGTTCATCGAAGCGCTTCGGCCCTGAACATCGGCATTTACAACCTCGCCGGCAAGCAGAGGAGTCTTCTTGGGATCCAGGTTCAGATCCTCAATCAGAGTCTCATATACATACTTTACCTTCTCGGGCCAATCCTCCTCGTCAATATTTGACTCACCCTGATGCATCAGGAATCCCTTGATGACACCCACCTTCTGAGCCTCCTTGGCGCAATCCAGAAGACGCTGGTAGCAGTTGTTGTCATAGGGAGCGATCCAGCTCTTCATCCAGGCGGCGGCATTGTCACCGTACTCCTGAGCGCGATCCTTCATGAAAGCCTCGATCTTACAGCCTCCTACAGCCACGCAGATAACGCCTACGCGAACCTTCTCAGGCAGATTCTCAACCATGGTACGGCCGAAATAGTCAACCGGGGTAAGACCGTTTGACTCGCGACACAATGGCGGAACAGCGGTATACCACTCATACATCTTACGCTCCATCTTGGGGAAATCGACAGCTGCCATCATCTGCCAGCGGTCACTGATACCCTCGCGGTCCTGATCCTGGATACGGGCATTACCCTCCATGTTGGACTGACCGAAAGCCAGATAGATGTAGAAATTCTTGTCGGGCTTCTGCGTTGTCTTGGTTCCGTTCTGAGAACCGCAGGCTACGGTTGCAACCAGAGCAACTGCAATGAATAATTTTCTAAGCATAATCCTATAATTACTTGGTTAATCGGTTTTAGTTGTGCAAAGTTACTGATTTTTTATGTACGTTTGCTGTCAGTAAAAAAATCAGAATTACTAACATACTTAATTATGAGAAAAGGAAAGTTGATTTTAGCCACAGCAATGATTCCGTTGCTGGCCGTATCTTGTAAGAGCAACAGCACGCAAGAGTGCCAAATGTGTGAAAACAGGGACAACATCATCGTAAATGTTCCCAGAGGTGAACAGGCCCCTCCTGCCAATCCCGGACAGCGTAACTTCGGCGGTATGATGCCGATGGGCGGTAACGCAAACCGTCCCCGCGCACAGCGCCCCCAGGGACAGGGTCAGACCGCACAACGTCCTCCTATGAACATGCAGCGCCCCACCCCTCAGGTTCGCACGGTTTCTCTTAAGGAACTCTCCATGAGTGACCCGTTCATCTATCCCGATCCCGAGACCAAGACATACTGGCTGACCGGTACCGGTGGTTCACTCTACAAGAGCACTGACCTTGAGATGTGGACAGGCCCCTACAATGTGATCGATATCTCAGGCACATGGATGCAGGGCCAGTTCGTAGCAGCAGCCGAGATTCACAAATTCGGTGACAAGTTCTATTACGCAGGTACATGGAACAACCACGGTGTCTGCATCGAGCAGGTTCCGCGCCGATACAATGTTCCTCTGAACCAGACTCAGTTGCTGGTATCGGACAATGTTGACGGTCCCTATCTGCCTCTTGTAAAGGATTCTCTCTTCTGCCTTGGCCCCACAACATGGGATATCATCGACGGAACTCTTTATGAGGAGAACGATACCGTTTACATGGTATTCGTACACGAGTGGACTCAGCTCATCGACGGAACAATGGCTTACATGCCTCTGTCAAAGGATCTGACACACCGTCTTGCCGAGCCTACCACCATCTTCCGCGCATCGGAGGCTGCATGGTCAAAGGAGATGAACTCAATCGGTGAGGCTACATTCGGCATGAAGATGCCGGGGTGGGTAACCGATGGTCCTCAGATGTTCCGCACCGAGACCGGTCGTCTGGGTATGCTCTGGTCAAGCTGGGGTGAGAACCGCTATGCAAACGGTATTGCATGGTCCACCAGCGGCAGCATCAAGGGCCCATGGATTCAGGAAGAGGTAGCATTCAAGGGTGACAACTCAGGTCACGGAATGATCTTCAAGTCATTCGAGGGCGAGCTGCTCTACTCAGTTCACCACGACGGCGGTACAGGCCGCAAGCCCGAGATCTGGACTGTCGATGCATCAGGCGACAATCTGATTCTTGGCAAGAGAATACATTAATATACCTCTTTAAATAAAATATTATGCAAACCGTGGGTGTTAAGCCCGCGGTTTGTTGTATTTTTGCGTCTTAAATAGCAAACAGAACTTTTTTTAGTGAAATGAAAATCTCCAACCGCGCTGAAATCATGCCCAGTTCGCCTATCCGCAAACTGTCAGGCATAGCACAGAAAATTGAGGCCGAAGGCGTCAAAGTCTATCATCTTAACATCGGTCAGCCCGACCTGCCCTCACCGCAGATTGGTCTTGACGCGCTTAAGAAGATTGACCGTCAGGTGCTGGAGTACACCCCCTCACAGGGATTCCTGAGCCTGCGCAAGAAACTGTGCGACTATTACGAGCAGTACCAGATCAAGTTTGAACCCGATGACATCATCGTAACCAACGGAGGATCTGAGGCGGTTCTGTTTGCGTTTATGACCTGCCTTAACCCTGGTGATGAGATTATAGTTCCGGAGCCTGCATACGCCAACTACATGGCATTCGCAGTTTCAGCCGGCGCCGTAATCAAACCCATCGTCTCTACCATTGAGGACGGATTCGCACTGCCCCCGGTTGAGAAGTTTGAGGAGCTCATCACCGAGCGTACCAAGGGTATACTTATCTGCAACCCCAACAACCCCACCGGTTACCTGTACACACGCAAGGAGATGCTCCAGCTGCGTGACCTGGTCAAGAAGTATGACCTGTACCTGTTCTCCGATGAGGTTTACCGCGAGTTCATCTACACAGGCTCACCTTATATCTCAGCCTGTCACCTGGAGGGTATTGAGGATCACGTTATTCTGATTGACTCAGTTTCAAAGCGTTACTCAGAGTGCGGTATCCGCATCGGCGCCATCGCCACCAAGAACCAGGAGGTCCGCAACGCCGTGATGAAGTTCTGCCAGGCACGTCTCTGCCCGCCGCTCATCGGCCAGGTAATAGCCGAGGCGTCCATATCGGCCCCGCGTGAGTACATGAACAACACTTATGAGGAGTTCATTACCCGCCGTAAGTTCCTGATTGACGGCCTGAACAAGATACCGGGAGTTTATTCACCCATCCCCATGGGCGCTTTCTACACCACAGCCAAGCTGCCCATTGACGACTGCGAGAAGTTCTGCAAGTGGTGTCTGACTGATTTCCGCCGCGACGGCAAGACCATCATGATGGCCCCCGGAACCGGTTTCTACTCAGATCCGCAGTACGGACACGATCAGGTTCGTCTGGCTTACGTGCTTAACGTTGAGGACCTGAAGGAGGCACTTAAGTTACTGGCCGAAGCACTCCAGGAGTACAACAGTCTGCCCAAGAAGTAATGAAGCGCCTTGCCACCCTGCTGCTCGCACTGCTCACCGTAGCGTTCACATTCGCTGCGGCGCCCAAGCGTGAGTTCCGCGGAGCGTGGATACAGGCCGTAAACCATCAGTTTGAAGGCATCCCTACAGCCGAGCTCAAGGCCGAACTCAGCCGCCAGCTTGACTCACTTGCATCATGCGGAATCAACACCATACTGTTCCAGGTACGCGTTGAGGCCGATGCCCTTTACAAGTCCGATCTGGAGCCCTGGAGCGCCTATCTGACCGGATTCCAGGGCGAGGCTCCCGATGAGGACTGGGACCCGCTGCAGTTCATGATCGATGAGTGCCACGCCCGATGCATGGAACTGCACGCATGGATAAATCCCTTCCGCGCCAAGACCAAGCCCACCACCGAGTTCGCCTCAAACCACCAGATGAAGGTTCACCCCGAGCGTATAATAAAGTTCGGTGACCTGGCGTTGTTCAATCCCGCACTGCAGGAGAACCGCGACTACATCTGTCAGGTGGCAGCCGACATAGTAAGCCGCTACGACATAGACGGTTTCCACATAGACGACTATTTCTACCCCTACCCCGACGGCAATCTCAAGTTCAACGATGACGCATCATTCCGCAAGGATCCCCGTGGATTCAAGAACAAGGATGACTGGCGCCGCGACAACGTGAATCTGTTCATAGAGCAGCTTTACAACACTGTCAAGGAGCTTAAGCCGTGGGTTAAGTTCGGAATATCGCCGTTCGGAATATACCGCAACCAGTCAACCCAATATCCCCAAGGCAGCGAGACCACAGGTCTTGAAAACTACAGCGGACTTTACGCCGACGTACTGTACTGGATTGAGAAAGGCTGGATGGATTACTGCATTCCCCAGACATATTGGAACACCGGTTACAAGGCCGCCGATTACGCCATACTGGCCAAATGGTGGTCCGATAACGCCGGCGGTTGCCTGATGTACCTGGGACAGGATGTGGAGCGCACCATTACCGGTGTCGATCCCAACCACCCCGAGAGCAACCAGCAGCGCCACAAGCTCAACCTGGAACGCGTGCTCCCGAATCTGCAGGGAAACTGTTTCTGGCCGGCAAAATCAGTAGTGGACAATCCCGACAATTACCGCACGGTACTGGCCAAGGAGTATTATGCCTCACCCGCCCTGCAGCCCGTAGCCGACTATATGCCCAAAAACACTCCGGGCAAGGTACGCAAGCTGATGCCTGTCGAGACCAAGGATGGCCCCGTACTTTTCTGGACCGCGCCCAAGGCACGCAAAGAGTTGGACAAGGCCGTTCAATATGTGGTTTACCGTTTCGAGAAAGATCAGGACATCAATCTTGACGACCCTCGTAACATCGTCGCCATAACCCGCCGCTCATTCATAAACCTACCCTACCGCGACGGTACCACACATTATATATATGTGGTAACAGCACTGAACAGGCTCCAGCGCGAGTCGGCTCCAGCCAAGTGCAAGATAAATCTTTAGTATATAATTTAACCTTAGCTCATTTATGAACTATTATTAGTGAACGCCGGGAAAAAGGCCCGATGCTCACCGAGATTGAAATTCATAAATTAGCAAGTTAATAATAATAGGAGAGGTCAGCGACAAATTATGTTTGTCGCTGATTTTCTTTATGTTAACTATGTTTTCAGAAATGACAGTTTGTTAAGCATTATGTTAACGAAAGATAAATATTTAACTTCTCGCTTAACCTTCACCCACTTTCTGACTCTTAACTACGGAAGCCGGTTGAAACGGGGTCGGGCGAAGCCCAACGCGTTTTACCGGCCACGAACAAAACGAATTAGTAAAAACAAAAAAAATAAGAATTATGAAAAAGATTTTCTTCGCTGCCGTTGCAGCAATGTTCTTCGGAATCAGTGTAAACGCTCAGAGTGTTAACGACAATCAGACTGCCACAGTTGCAGACGTAGTTGCAGAACTCAGCCAGGCCGACGCCCTCCAGTTCATCCCCATGTATCAGCAGATGCTCACCGAGATTGAAGGTGTATGCCGCGCCGACTACAACGACGACAAGAAGACCGCCAAGATCGAGGACATCAAGGAAGTTTACTACGACATCTTCAGCGAGATCCTGGTATCAGATCAGAACGACGTTGCAATGAACAGCGTTTCAATGGAATACTTCGACAACAGAATAGCCAAATAACATCCATCCATACTGGATATTTGTAAGAAGGATTTAAACAAGAAGGCCGACATCACATGATGCCGGCCTTCTTTTGTATTCACAGACTATCAGAGACTGATGCTGTACATTGTGATTGAGTAAGGATCAACATCCAGTGTTGCCTTGCTCTTAAGTTTGACACTCTCTGTCACGGGAGCGATAGGCTGCTGGTCAAAGTTGTTCTCATCATTGGGATCACCCTTGATTACAGTCTTGGTTACACTCTTGAATCCGCCGAAACGTGACAGGTCAATGGTTGCCTTGGCTGCATTCTCGCCTGCGTTGCAGACCTTGAGATAGAGCTTGCGGGCCTGAGTGTCAAGCACTACCGACTGGCCGAGCAAATTGTCATCCTCACGGTCAAACTTTACGCACTCACCATAGAAATAATCACCGCTTGACTGACCGAACATCTGCTGAACATAATAGCTGCAGGTCAGGAACGGACGCTCGTTGTCAAAGTAAATCAGGTCAGGGTTCCAGTTGTTGGTGTTCTTGCGGGCAAAGAGCGGAGCATATGATGTCATTACAACAACATCGGCATTACGCTCTACATGCAGCAGGTAGAGACCCTCAGCCAGACCGTCAATCAGTTTCTTATCCTTTGCGGCGTACTCACCCAGGTAAACCTTGGTCTTGCGGTCGCGGGGATAGTTGTCATACTGACGGCTGGTCAGGAAGTAGTTACGCTGCTCGTAGTAGTGCTCATCAAGGATGTCTACACCTATCTCGGTTGCAAACTTCCAGCCCTCCTCATAGTCACCGTTGCCGGGATGTGAACCGGGACCGGCGGTACCTACAATCACGATTTCGGGATACTTGGCACGAACCTGGTCATATATGAACTTGAAACGCTCCTCAAACTCGGGAGTTATCTTCTCCTCGTTTCCAAGGCCAAGATACTTCAGGTTGAAAGGCTCCGGATGGCCGGCATCGGCACGTACCTTACCCCACTTGGAATCGGCGGGTCCGTTAGCCCACTCTATCAAATCGAGAGCCTCATCGGCCCACTCCTGCATTTCGCTCATGGGGATGGCATCCTGAGCCTGTGTACGCATGTTCCAACCGCCGTTGGTACCCTGGCAGCTTACGCCGCAAGGCAGAATGGGCAGCGGCTCCATGCCGGCATCCTCGCAGAACTGGAAATACTCAAAGAATCCCATCTCCATGCTCTGGTGGTAACCCCAGGTGTTCTTGATGCCGCGACGTGTCTCCTTGGGACCTACAGTGGTCTTCCAGCGGTATGTATCCCAGAATCCGTCACCGCCGCCGTGTACTACGCAACCGCCCGGGAAACGCATGAACTTGGGGTTCAAATCAACCAGCGCCTGAGCCAGGTCCTTACGCAGGCCGTGGCCCTTGTAGGTATCCTGCGGATAGAGAGAAACCATATCGATATCCATCACACCGGTGGTGAGTGCAAGCAGCTGCAGTGATGCGTTGGGGCAATCCTGTGCAGCAGTCAGAGTGTACTCATATTTCTTCCAGTCCTTGCCTGAAACCGTGAAGGTGGTATCGGCTATAACCGTAGGCTGTGCACGGAATCCACGTCCGGGAACCATAAGCACTGCACGAACCTCCTTGTCCTTACCGTCAGGGTTGCGCAGGAACACCGAGAAATCATATTTCTCACCACCCTTGAGCAGGATGCCGTCATAACCGTCATTCTGAATGCCCACGCCGGTCCAGCCGTTGTAGTCATAGTACATACCCACGCGCTCAATGTTCAGGCGCATGTAGTTGGGGTTGTTTGGATGGATAGGATCCTGCTGCTTAGGCTCAATAAAGCCCAGAGAGTGACCCGGACGGATTGAGCGCCATGCGGTGCCAGGGCCCCATCCGTCGCGCTCCGACGGACTGAACTCGAACGATCCGTTCTGGATCAGCTCGGCGCAGAGACCTCCATCGGCCGACATGCTTATATCCTCAAAGAAGATACCTATAAGTTCGTTACTGATTTTCTTTCCGCCGGCAGGAGCCTTTACGGGTTTGGCAGCGGTAGCACCCAAGGCAAGGGATGCAATGACCGCCATTGCAATAAGTTTTCTTTTCATATTAAGTTTAAAGGGTTAGTCTGATTTTCTGCACGAATATAGTTATTTTTGCCGATATAACCGACCCATCAAACTGACCTATTGGATATTTATGAAACCAACCCGCTTATTCAGTGCATTATTCGCAATTCTAACAACCTTATCGGCAGGTGCCGCCGACAACACATTTGACATAAACATCAAGAAGACAGGCGCTCCCATACAGAGCACCATGTACGGCATATTCTTTGAAGACATAAACTATGCCGCCGACGGTGGTCTGTACGCCGAGCTTGTCAAGAACCGCTCCTTTGAGTTCCCCAACGCTCTGCAGGGCTGGAAGATATTCGGCCGTGTCGAGGTTCGCGATGACGGTCCTTTTGAACGCAACCCGCACTATGTACGTCTGTCAGACCCCGGTCACGCCCACAAGCATACCGGCCTGGACAACGAAGGATTCTTTGGCATAGGTATAAAGAGAGGTGAAACCTACAGGTTCTCGGTCTGGGCCCGTGCCGACCGTCCTGTCACCCTGAGAATAGAGCTGGTCAATACCGCATCAATGGGTGAGAACCATTATGTCTGCCAGCAGCGTCTTACCGTAGACAGCAAGGACTGGAAAAAATATCAGGTCACTCTGCGTCCATCGCAGACTCTAGGAAAAGCCAACATGAGAATATTCATGGAGACCCGCGACGGTGCCAGCGTTGACCTGGAGCACATTTCTCTATTCCCCACCGATACATGGAAGGGGCGTGAAGGCGGTCTGCGCAAAGACCTTGCCCAAGCTCTGGCCGACCTGCATCCCGGTATTTTCCGTTTCCCCGGCGGATGCATAGTAGAGGGCACAGATCTTGAGACCCGATACAACTGGAAAAACACCGTTGGTCCGGTCGAGAACCGTCCGCTTAACGAGAACCGTTGGGAGTACACATTTCCTCACCGTTTCTATCCCGACTATTTCCAGAGTTACGGACTTGGATTCTTTGAGTTCTTCCAGCTTAGCGAAGATATAGGAGCCGAGCCTCTGCCTATCGTAAGCTGCGGCCTTGCATGTCAGTTCCAGAACAATGACATAAACGCCCACGTTCCGGTAGACCAACTAGATCCCTACATTCAGGATGCGCTTGACCTGATTGAGTTCGCCAACGGACCCATAACATCCACCTGGGGCAAGGTGCGTGCCGATATGGGACACCCCGAACCATTCAACCTTAAATATATAGGTATAGGAAACGAACAGTGGGACGCCCTCTATCCAGAGCGTCTGGAACCCTTCATCAAGGCAATCCGCAAGGCTTACCCCAACATAAAGATTGTAGGCTCATCAGGCCCCAACTCCGAGGGTGACCAGTTTGATTACCTGTGGCCCGAGATGAAACGTCTGGGAGCTGACCTTGTTGACGAGCATTTCTACCGCCCGTATAACTGGTTCCTGAATCAGGGCACACGTTATGACGGTTATGACCGCAAGGGCCCCAAGGTGTTTGCAGGCGAATACGCATGCCATGCATCGGGAAGGAAATGGAACCACTACTACGCCTCTCTGCTTGAAGCAGCCTTCATGACAGGCCTGGAGCGTAATGCCGACATTGTCCACATGGCCACATACGCACCCCTGTTTGCCCATGTAGAGGGATGGCAGTGGCGTCCGGACCTTATCTGGTATGACAATCTGAACTCATTCCGGACAGTAAGCTGGTTCGTTCAGCAACTCTACAGCCAGTATAGAGGCCAGAATGTGCTTACTCTCACTATGGGCGGCAAGCCGGTAGCCGGACAGGAAGGGCAGAACGGTCTGTTCGCAAGCGCAGTCCGCGACGGCAAGCATATCTATATAAAGGTAGCCAACACATCAGAGCAGGCACAAGACATCAGCCTGAACTTTACAGGACTCAAAAAAAAGGAGAACGTAAAGGGAGTGAAGCGCATCTGCCTTAAAAGTGACAAACTATATGAAGACAACTCGATAGATACACCCGATAACATAACACCGGAAGAAGAGCCGTTTGACAGCGAAGGACAAAGTTTCACTGTCACCATAGAACCTCTCAGTTTTTGCATTTACATTATTTCTGCAGAATAACTAACCTTACAGATATGTACAAGACAAAAGGGCTAAAAAACAGCCGTATTGAGGTGGCCGATGCACTTCGCGGACTGGCTGTAGCCGGCATCATCCTGTTCCACTCTGTGGAGCATTTCAACACGTTTGCACGTGACATAAAGTACACTCTTCCTTGTGACGGGACGGTATTCAATGTACTGCAGGCACTGCTGTCAGGCAAAATGTACGGCATCTTCGCCATCCTGTTTGGACTAAGTTTCTTCATTATGCGTGACAATCAGGAGCAGAAGGGCAAGGATTTTTCGGCCCGGTTTGCCTGGCGCATGGTACTGCTGTTCCTGTTCGGTATTCTGAACGTATGCTTCTATGACGGCGACATTCTCATAACATATGCCATTCTTGGCCTGTTGCTCATTCCGGCCGGTTACCTGAACAACCGATGGCTGTGGGCCGTAACCATACTCCTTCTCATACAGCCGATGGATATATACGCTCATGCAGTAGGATGGAATCCAGACTCCCGATGGGTCAACATGGGTTATTTCAAACTAATGCAGGGACACGACACCTTCTGCCACTCTTTAGTAACCAATCTGAAATATGGCATAACCACTACTCTGGGATGGTTCTGGTTCCACGGACGCATCACCCAGACACTGGGTTTATTCTATTTGGGATTACTGTTTGGCCGTATGCGCCTTTTCTACGACGAAGGCTCCAACCTTAAGATTTGGAGGGTAATTTTAGCCATATCGGCCGTATTGGTACTTGCAGGAGCATTCACCGATTTCGGAAAGTATGATGACCTTATTCACCCCATATGGAATCTGGCAATACTAATGCTGATTCTTGCAGTGGGAGTACTCCTGTGGTACAGGTTCAACGGTTTCCGCAATGTGTTCGGAAAACTAGGGTTCTTTGGCCGCATGAGTTTGACCAACTATCTGCTGCAGTCTGTCCTGGGCAGTCTGCTGTTCTACGAATGGGGATTCAGTCTATATAATACGCTTGGCACAACCTGGTCCGCAATTGTAGGCCTGGGAATGATAATATTCCAGTATTGTCTGCTTAAGATATGGTCCGATAAACATGAGCGCGGTCCACTTGAAGGACTCTGGCGCCGTCTCACCTGGATGGGCAACAAAAATTGATCTTATGCGCATTTCATCATCAGAGTTCAAACAGCAATTCATCCCGGTTAAGGGTATTGTCAACGCACGCGACCTGGGAGGTTACATAATGCAGGACGGCCGCAAGCTCCGTGACGGGCTCCTTATCCGAGCCGCCCACTTGGCCGATGCCACCGATGCGGATCTGGAATATCTCGCCTCTCTTCCGGTAGCCAAGGTCATAGATTTCAGGAAAGATGAGGAGAAAAAGGGCAAGGATGACCGCATGGTACCGAGAGCGGAGTATATCTGCCATGTTATAGATGCCAGCGGCAATCTGGTAAAACAGGCCACCGAAAATGAAAAAAGGCTGTTTACCGGCCACAAGCAGTTTGACATAAAGAAATTCATGATAATGGCTGCGTTCAATTCAATGGCCCAAAGAATTGCTCAGCAGATGTACCCTAACCTGGTCAATGACCCGGAGTGCCAGAAACAGTTCGCCCGATTCTTCCGCCTGATACTGGAGACAGAGAACGGTGCCATACTGTATCACTGCACGCAGGGAAAGGATCGCACAGGGTTTGCATCGGCCCTAATCCTGGCAGCTTTAGGAGCCGATAGGGATACCATCGTGGCCGATTTTGACGCGACTAACCGCGTTTATGAGAAAGATGTGCGCCGATGCTGCCGCAACGTACGCCTTATGGGCGGCAAGGAAGTTGAGATTGCCACCGTCAAATCATTTCTGGGCGCCAATACCGATAACTTCATCAAGGCTTTAGACAGCATTAACAAGGACTACGGCTCAATCGAGGCCTACCTGAAAGGCCCCATCGGCCTCACCGATCAGGACATCATTACTCTGAGAGAGCGTTATCTTGAATAAGGACACAATAAGGACTATTAAAGCTTATGAGTGAGTATAAGGACATTGATTTAAGCGGCTGGACCCAAGTAGGCCAAGGCGGCAACGGAACCACATATGAAAATCCGGCTCAGCCCGACGTAATCCTGAAAGTTGACAGGAAACAGATCAACACACTGGAATTTGTAAAACATGAATTCGAAGTTTCCAAGGCCGTGGAAAGTTTGGGACTACCAACTCCCAAAATGCGTGAGATGGTACGTGTAGGAGACCTGTACGCAACCATATCGGAGCGAATAAAAGACAAGAAATCACTTTCAAGAATATGCCACGATGAGCCGGAGCGCATAGAAGAGATGGCGCAGCTGATGTGCCGCAACGGCAAGATACTGTTCAACACCCAATGCAATACTGATTTCTTTCCAAGTCGCAAAGGACAACTCATAAGAGCTCTGGACAAGGTTCAGTTCATAAGCCGCAGGAACCGTCAAATACTCAAAGATTTTGCCCAAACCATACAGGACATAAAGACCTGCAGTCACGGCGACTTCAATATGGGAAACCTTGTCCTGTCTGGCGGACAGCCGGTCTGGATAGATCTGGACCGATTCGGTTACGGAGACCCCATGTTTGACATCGGCCATCTTTACCAGATCTGCAATGTGTATGCGCCCATGAAACAGGTGCAGGAGATTTTCCACATGACAGAGAAGCAACTCAACCTGTTCTGGGTTGCTTTTGCAAAAGCATACACCGGACAGGAAGACCACAGTGCATTTGACTGTCAGGCCGGTAGGTTTGCCTGCTTTGATATGATACTGAGATATGAATTCCAGAAATGCAGCCTTCTGGAGAAGATGTTCTTTGGAGTTTATATCAAACGCCTCATTAAAGCCTTCTACCTTTAAGGCTCGCAGACGTTATCCCGAATTACAAGGCTGGCCAGCATGAAGCCGAAGATGGCGGTTATGTGAGCAACTGTTCCACAAACGGTCTCATCCTTGCCTTCTGAGATAAGTTCATCACTGTAAACGCACTGGAACTTGCGTTTGGGATACTCTCCAATATGCTTGAACTTCTTTCTGAGCGCACGTGCCAGCGGATCGCCCTGAACCTTCCAGAATTCCGTGATTTTGATACGTGTTGGATCCAGTTTGAGTGCGGCACCCATTGATGAGAATAACTTTGCATTGGTTCTGGTGGCCATCAGGATAAGCAATGCCTTATCCTTCAGAGAGTCTATAGCATCAATGATATAATCGTAACTGTCTATTTCAAACTCGCTGGCAGTCTCTTCATTGAAAACCTTCTGTAAAGCAGTAATCTGTGCTGATGGATTTATACTGAGCAGACGTTCCTTCAACACATCCACCTTAGCCTGCCCCACCGTCTTTGTGGTAGCCATAAGCTGACGGTTGATATTGCTTGTGCAGACACAGTCACTGTCCACAATAGTCAGATGACATATTCCGCTGCGCACCAGACTCTCGGCACACCAGGAGCCCACACCGCCCACACCAAACAGAATCACGCGCTTCTGTCCGATGCGCTCCACGGTTTCCCCGCCCATCAGCAGTTCAAACCTTCCGAATATCTCATCCTCTTTTGCCATAACTATATCAGCGAGTAAAAAATACCACCGAACAGACCGGCCAGAAGTATGACCTTAATGGGGCCGATTTTCCAGAAGTAGGTTGCAACAAATGCCAATGCGAACAGGCCGATGCTCACGTAAAGCTGCAGGTTATCCCTTTGGAATCCGCCCAGGTTTTCTTCGTTAAGAAGCAGCAGGACTGCAGCGGCAAGCATACCGACCACCACAGGACGCAACCACTTGAGCACGGTCTGAACTGACTTGTGGTCCTTATAGTGCATAAAGAAGGCGCTAATAAGGAGCATCAGGATAAATGACGGCAGCATTACTGAGAATGACGCCAGCAATGAGCCGCAGACCGCCTCCGTTCGCGTTAATCCGGCGTTCTCAATTGCTTTGAAGCCTACGTATGTGGCCGAGTTTATGCCTATCGGCCCCGGAGTCATCTGGCTAACGGCTACGATATCGGTAAACACTGAGTTCGATATCCACTGATGGTTCTCAACCACTTCATTCTGGATGAGCGAGAGCATTCCATAGCCTCCGCCGAATCCAAACAGACCTATCTTGAAGAAGGTCCAGAAGAGTTTGAGATATAACACCGCTGCGCTCATGCCTTCCTCAGTTTAAGGATGTAATACAATATTGCTCCCAAGATGGTTGCAAAGATTATCCATACGGGCGATACCCCAAGCCACCAGATTGCCAAAGCCGTTACAACCGGAACCCACCAGGTCCATTTGTTCAAGCCCGCCTTGGATGCAAGACGGATTGTAGGAGTAAGAATGAGCGCAATAACCGCAGGGCGAATACCCTTAAAGACATTCTCCACAATCTCATTGTCGCGGTAGTTACCCAGGAACAGGGCAATGGCCAGGATGATGATAATGGAAGGGAGCACGGTGCCCAGAGCGCAGCATATACTGCCAATGGACTTACGCATCCTGTAGCCGATGAATATGGATATGTTTACAGCAAAGACTCCCGGGGCA
>Ga0310786_10005470_pt1 | contig 17212 bp, 18 predicted proteins | sample AusTroGonzalo_MG_FD_203881 | JGI IMG/M metagenome (GOLD analysis project Ga0310786, IMG submission 203881) | Bovine rumen microbial communities from tropical cattle in Woodstock, Queensland, Australia - Gonzalo_03 (v2) (version 2) | ecosystem: Host-associated > Mammals > Digestive system >... | reverse complement strand
ACGCCCCCGGAGGGGGCTTGCGCGGTAGGCGGGGGCGCGGTCGCCCCGTCGCCGCAGATGGAACCCCAGACCCTCCCGCGCCGACGCGCCGCCGCACCCCCGGCGGTTGCCGGGCGGAATCTTCAGACGGTCGCGCAGGGAACCCCGACGCCCTTCCGCGCCCGCTCAAGATTGCGCCCGGCCTGTTTTCCGTTGCCCCCCTTTGCGCATCCTTCGGAACGCCCCCCGGCGGGGGGGCTTGCGCGGTAGGCCGCACCCATCCCGCCGGCGGCGCAGCGCAAGCGGTGCGCGCGGCGGGAGGGCGCGGGCGGTTGCCGCCCGAACCGGGCGCGCTCCCCCGTTTGCCAACCATTGGCAAAAATCCCCTCGGGTTGCCGATGGTTGGCAAACCATCGTTTTGCGTTTTGCCAAGCCCTGGCAAATTTCCTCCGTTTTTGCCAAAGGTTGGCAAATCGCCGTTTTCCCTTTTGCCAAGGTCTGGCAAATCCGGGGCGTTTTTGCCAAGGCTTGGCAAACCGCGCCCGGATCGCGCGGCGGTCGTTTCCATCGCCCCCGCGCCCCCCGCGCGAGGATCCCGCGCCGCCGTTGCCGTCGCCGCCGGATTTTCGCGCGGGGCCGTCCCCCGGGGGGGGACTGGCGCAAGAGGCGCCGCGACAGGCGCGGCGGCGGTACGGCATGGGGGCCGGGACACGTCGCGCCGCTGGCTACGGAATGCCCCGGCGCGCCGTTCCCCGCCCCTCATGCCGGGCATGTTTTGCGGCTACCGGCGGCGGTGGTATTCTGGCGCTGATGTCTACTGCTCCCCAGCTTGCCCCCTACCGCTTCAAGCCCGGCCAGAGCGGAAACCCGCGGGGGCGTCCCTCCGGGCGGATGCTTGCGCTCCAGGCGCTCGACAACCTGCTTGCCGAAGCCGGAAACCAGCGGCTTCTCCGCGATGCCCTCCAAGCCGCCTTCGAGCGGGACCCGCTCAAGTTCTTCCGGGTGTACGTCATGCCGCTCATGCCCCGCGACCTCAAGCTCACTCTCGACGCGGAGCGCGGCGTGGTGGCGTGGAAGCCACTGGCAGAAGCCTTTCCCCCTGTAGACGGCGGGGATTAGGGGCGGGGGTGGTGGCGCGGAAGGCACCGGCCTTCCCCCGTCGCTTCCGTTCGCCTTTGGCACGAAAAGCAGGAAAAGCAAGAAATTCATTTCCTGCTTTCCCTACGGCAAGGCAAGAAATGACACCACCCCCCCTAAGGGGGGGGTGTCTTTCATGCCTTCGGGGGTCTTGCGGTCGGAGGTCAGTTTTCCCCGTCCGGAATTTCATGCTCGATTTCCCCCAGGGCGTTGACGCGGGCGCCGAGGCGGTAGCCGGTGCCGTCGCGGACGAGATGCCCGCCCGCAAGCCCTTCCTCGATGAGGCGACCGATGGAGCCTCGCCCGATGCCGCGTTCGATGAAATCCGCGCGGCGGAGCGTTTCGTCGTTGGTGCGGAACGCATTGCAAAGGCTTTGGACGGTGTAGGTGGGTTTGCGCCCCGGCTTTGCCACCGGCGCCGTCGTGCCCAGCGATTTCCAGACGGGAAAATCGAACTCCAGCGCCAGAGGGCCGGGGGTTTTCGCACTCCGGCGGATGACTTCGAGAACGATTTCGCCGTCCGCGTTCGTGGTCAACGTCATGAAGTCATCGACGGCACGAAGGAAGGCCCCGGACCCGGAAGCGCGGTCCTTCATGGCCTTTGCCGCCGAGTCCCCTTTCGTGAAGTGGTGCGCAATCCAAACCGCGGCCCCAAGCTCCTCCGCGAGCGATTGAAGCCGGAGCATGACCGTAGCGACGTCACCGGCGGCGCATTCATCCAGACCGGCGGCGAGGGTATACCACGGGTCGAGGACGACGAGGGCAACGCGGGAGAGACCCGCCCCCGCGATTGCCGACTTCAAAGCCGGGAGGAGATTTGCCATGGCGAGGGGTTGACCGCGCGTGGATACATGCCAGACTTGCGGAGACGAAACGCCAATCCCGGCTTCCATCCACCGGCAACGGTTTTCCCATGCCGCGTCGGATACTTCGGTGTTCACGTAGACCACGGGGCCTTGCACGGTGGGGAAGCCGAGGAAGGGCACTCCCGCGCCGATGGAGTTGGCGGCCTGCAGCAGGAACCACGACTTGCCCGCTTTGGGTTCCGCCGCCAGCAGGGCAATTTCCCCCTGGCTGATTAGCCCGTCGATGACCGGCGGGGGAAGCGGCGTGTTTTTGGCGACCAGTGCATCCTGCCGGACGAGGGAGAGGCGGGGATAGTCCGTCCCTTCCTCCGGAGCATCGCCGGTCCTCGCCATGACGCGGCCGGCCTCTTCGAGTTGTCTTTCGAGAACGGGATTCATGCGGCCAGCTCCTCCCGGACGAACCAGAGCTTTTGAACGGCGCCGCCCTTGTCGGCCCGCCGCGCCCCCGCCAAGCGGGAAAGGCGCGAGGGGTTCCGGCAAGTGCCATCGCACCCGAGCGGAATCAAATGCCGTTCGAAGAGACACCCGCGCACGTCGCGCTCCCATTCTTCGCGGGATTTGCAATCGACGCGGAGAAGGGCGTGAAGCGACTTCGAACCGCTGAAGGTGACGGCGGTCACGGCGTCCAGCCCCCAGCCCGCCCAGAAAGCGAACTGGTCCGCCAGCGGCATCCCGTCGAATTCCACGACGGCGTGACGGAACGCGGAAACGGCATCGTCGCACCGGCGGGAGCACGTCCCCCCGGCGGTCGTGCCGCCTTCCGCCTTGAGCGGATTGACGCAGAGGAACGGGGGGATTTCCCCGCCGTGCTCGAAGAGGTCAATCCATTCGTCGCGGGGCCGGATGGTGTCGCGGTCGTGAGTGCCGCCGCAGAAAACCAGCTCGCCGGGGCGGAAGAGGGCGCGCAGGACGGCGCAAGCATCTTGCCGCCAGTCGTCGCCCCAGAACATCCGCACGGGAGAGGCTTCCCACATTTCCGCCTCGCCCGCGCCGCCGCCGCGCCGGATGAATTCCGCCGCCGCCGCCGGGTTGGGCTTCGGCTTTTCCCGTTTCGGCGGGATCGGCAGACCGCTCGCCGCCGCCGCCGCCAGGTCGTCGTGTTCGCGGTAGGCTTTTGCCACCGCATCGCGGACTTCGGAACGCGGTGCGGGCGGGCGCGTCATCGCGCCCTCGATTTCCGACGCCGCTTGCGCAGCCGGAATCCCCGCCAGCGCGGCCCGGTTGGCCGCGCCCAGCACCCACGCATGGACGCCCGCCCCGGAAGCGGGGCAGGTGCGCAGGGCGGCGAAGTAGGCGACCCGCGCGCGTTCGATGCGCGCGGCGGAAGGGTCTCGAAGAATCATTGCGCCCCCTCCTTTTCGTGCCGGACTTGGGCTTCCACCGATTTCCGCATCCGTTCCATGTTCAAGACGTTCAGATGGTGCTGGACGTCGCCGGGATAGCGCTCGACGATGCTCCGGACTTTCCGTTGGTAAACGTCTCCGACGATATCGGAAACGCGGACCCGGAGGCAGAAGTCGCCGAGGGCGCGACCGATGCAGGTGAGGGCGTCGTAGGGCGTGAAATCTTCGGCCTGGTAGGCGGCCGCGCGGGCGGCATCGTGGACCAGCTCCACCACAAACGCCGCTTCCTTGTCGGTGAGTTCAAGGAGCTCGCCGGGGGCGGGCTTGCAGAGGAGTTCAATGCGCTCAAGCGCCCTGGCGAGTTCGGTGTTCTTCTTGACGCTCATCAGCCCACCGCCTTCCGCTTTTCGCCGTCGATGGCGGGGACGGTCAGACGCTCGAGGGCCTTTTCAATCTCGCACCGCCGGAAGAGGACGCATCCGTGGAGACGGATGAAAGGCAAAAGGTGGCGCTTCATGTTCCGCGTCACGGTTTTCGGGGAGACCCCCAGAAAATCGGCAAGTTCGCGGACGCCTCGAAAAAAGGCGGGATTGGCAGGGGCGGCGGGTTTGGTTTCGGCTTTGTTGGCCATGATGTTTTCTCCTGTTGGAGGGGTTGGCCCGCGCGTGCCGCTGTGGCAAGTTGGCGGACACATTCTGGCTGAATGCGTCCACCTAAATACTCACCTGTCCCGCCCGGAGAAACAGCCCCCTTGTAGGTGAAAATGGGGGCTTCCTACATTCAAAACAGCAAAGCCCCGCAACGTCGAAACGCACGGGGCGAGGGGGCTATGTAGGTTTTTCCAGCCTACAATTTTCCGGCTTTGCGGTATTCGTTGAAGCGATTCCGCAAGCGGCTCACTTCCGCTTCCGTCGGGAATGGGTTTGCGTGTCGCTTGAGATACTCCCGGCAAGCCGCTTCCTGTTTCCAGCGTTCTCCGGAAGGAAGCGGTTCGCGCATGATGGCGTCGATCTCTCGCGCGGCTACAAGGCCCGCCGTTTCCTTCCTCCGCTTCCGCCCCGGCCAGCCGGTCAACTTCCGGAACCAATCCCAAAGGCTTTGAATCAAGCCCTTCATTTCGTCCAGCTTGCCGTTCGCCAAACGGTCGAGCGCATCCGCCCTCCCTTCGGCGCGCAATCTCTTCTCGCGTTCTTCCATCACCATCATTTCGCCAAACATCAGCGCCGCCCGAACCCGCACGTTGGCTTGCTCCTCGCGCTCGCGGTTTTCGACTTCGCGTTGCTGGCGGCTATTGTCCAGGGGCGAGGGGGCTTTCGTCACGGCCTCTTTCAGCAATCCCAAATCGGCTTTCCGGAACTCCATCTTACTCTCCTTCCGTCTCCGTCGGCATGATTTTGAAATACCGAGCCGCTTCCGCGCGGCGCACGGGGCGCTTGTAGTTCGATTCGAGAACGCGGGACGCTGGCGAGTGCCCCATCGCCGCCTCCAACGCCGCCCGGTTTCCGTCCAGCTCGAAGCGGTAGCAGGCGAACGAGTGCCGCGCATAGTCTTGCGGCCATGCCACCCCCGCCGCGTCCTCGATGGCCTTCCGCGCCCGCTTCCACGCTTGCGGGTTGGGAACAATCCGCCCCTCCCTTTCGCCGCCGTAGGCGTCCAGCCACGCGCGGAGATTGGCGGAAATCGGAACCTTCCGCTGGCGGTGGTTCTTCGTCTTGCGACCGGCAAGCCAGATGCACCCGTCCACGTCGACATCCTCCCAGTCCAGCCCGCCGACCACGCCCGACCCGTCAAGCGCGTACTGGCCGACCAGCTCCGCCGGGCGGAGACCGGCAAAGAAGAGGATGGCGACGGCGGGCACGTAATCGGGCGCAACCTGCTCCGCCGCCCGCAGAAGCTTTTCCACGTCCCCCGCGCGGAGGAAATCAACTTCCCGCTCCTCGACTTCCCGTTTCTTCAGCCCCGCCGCCGGATTCGCGGGCAATTTGTACTCCTCCACCGCCCACTTGAAGAACCCTCCGAACGTCGTCCGCCAGGCATTCCACGAAGCATCCGAAAACGGACGCCCTTCCCCTTCCGCTTTCTGCTTCCACGCCGCAAGCGTCGTTTCCAAGTCCGCCGTGCCGATGGAGACGAGCGGGGTTTTCTCCCCCAGCGCGTCCACGAGCGCGGACAGCCGGTAGTCCACCGTGCGGAAGTAGTCGCCGTTCCGCTTGCGGAGGCGCTTCATGTACTCCATCCGCGCCGACCCCAGCGTCACCGCATCCCCGGCGGGATTGCGGACGGCCCAGAAATCGGCGGCGGCGGCGAGGGACACCCGACCGCCCAGCACCGCCCGCGCTCGCTGTACGTCCTCCAGCGCATCCAGAAAGGCCCGCCCCGACCCCAGCACGTCACGGACGGCTTGAAGCTCCCGCATCGCGCTTTCCAGCGTTTCGCCATCCGCCAGCATGTCCCGCGCCCTTGCCGCGTCGTGCTTCTCCTCGACGGAGAGTTGTGCAGCCGAAACGCCCTCCCGCTCCAGCTCCGCGAGCTTGGCCGCGACCTTCCCCTCGACGGCTTCACGGGTCAGAGCGCTGAACCGCCACCGGCGGCCGCCACGGCTGATGAAGCCGCGATAAAGAAGGCGGTCGCCGTTGGCGCCGTAGCTTTCTGTCCCGTAGCTGACCCTTGCGCCCGTCCGGGCGTCCTTTTCGTGCCGTTGGTAAGTACCCATGACCTGCTCCTCGATGGTGAAATCGTGGGCAAAATAGCACCCAAACGAGGCCAAAACAAGACAATTGGACATTTTTTTTGTCCAATGGATGCCCGCACCCAGTAGGCCGGAAAGCATCGGATTTCCCAAAATTGCGAAATCTCCCAATGTTTCAGCGTGTTTCACGGGAAAACGGCTTTCTGGCCCGCTGGACAAATTTAGGACAATTTTCGGGGCCAAAAAGGGGCCAAAATGACCTTTTTTGACCTTTTTGGCGCTTTTCGCTTGACAGCCCATCCCCATTCAAAAATCAGCAAAACCCCAATAAAAACAGGTAAAAACGTGGCGCGCCTGGCAGGGCTCGAACCTGCGACCGCCGGATTAGAAATCCGATGCTCTGTCCGACTGAGCTACAGGCGCGTGTGAAGACGGGGGCGAGAATAGGGGCCGGGGGGCGGGGCGTCAAGTTGGGGCTTGCGGGACGGGGGGGTGGCGTGGAATATGGGGGAAATTCGAGGCATGGCAATGGAACACGACGTGGATCAACGGTTGGCGGCGGCAATCCCGATGCGGCGGGTGGGGCCGCTGCGTTTCGCGGGGGGGGACATCAAGGGGGAGGTGACGGTGCCGCTGGCGACGTTCGAGTCGCCGCTGTGGCCGTCGGTGGAGCGCGGGGCGGCGGCGACGGCGCGGGGCGGGGGCATCGCGGTGCGGGTGCTGGACGAGCGGATGTGCCGGTCGGTGGCGTTCGAGGCGCGGGACCTGGCGGGGGCGGCCGATGCGGCGCGCTTCGTGGAGGAGAGCCGGGACGAGCTGGCGGGGGTGGCGGCGGGCACGAGCCGGTTCGCGCGTCTGCTGGAAGTGCGGGCGGAAGTGGTGGGGCGGCTGGTGTTCGCGCGGTTCGCGTTCGCGACGGGGGATGCGAGCGGCCACAACATGGCGACGAAGGCGGCGGATGCGATGCTGGGGTGGATCCTGGAGCGGCGGGGGGACTGCCGGTACGTGTCGGTTTCGGGGAACACGTGCTGCGACAAGAAGGTGTCGGCGGTCAACGGCATCCTGGGGCGGGGGAAGCGGGTGGTGGCGGAGGCGTTCGTGCCGCGGCGGCTGGTGCGGCGGTTCCTGCACGCGGAGCCGGAGGACATCGAGCGGCTGGCGTGGCGGAAGAACTGGGTGGGGAGCGCGCTGGCGGGGAGCCTGCGGAGCGCGAACGCGCATTTCGCGAACATGCTGCTGGCGTTCTACCTGGCGACGGGGCAGGACGCGGCGAACATCGTGGAGGGATCGCAGGGGTTCGCGCTGGCGGAGGCGGAGGCGGAGGGGTTGCGGTTTTCGTGCACGCTGCCGAACGTGATCGTGGGGACGGTGGGGAACGGGAAGGGGCTGGACTGGGTGCGGGAAAACCTGGAAGCGATGGGTTGCGCGGAGGAAGGGGCGGCGCCGGGGGCGAACGCGCGGCGGTTGGCGTGCATCTGCGGGGGGGTGGTGCTGTGCGGGGAGCTTTCGCTGCTCGCGGCGCTGTCGAATCCGGGCGAGCTGATCGAGGCGCACATGCGTCTGGAGCGGGGCGGCGGTCGGGGTTGAGCGGCCGGAGCGCGGGATGGACGCGGATGCGGTGGTGGCCGGGGGCGGATTCGGGGGACTGGCGTGCGCCATCGCGCTGGCGCGGGCGGGGAAGCGGGTGGTGGTGCTGGAAAAGGCGCCGTCGGCGGGGGCACATTCGCTGTCGGGGGCGCTGGTGCCGGAGGCGGCGCTGGGGGCGTTGCTGACGGCGGAGGAGCGGGCCAAGCTGCCGGAAGGGACGCCGGGAAAGCGGCGGGACTACGCGTTTTTGTCGCCGGGACGGGGGTGGCGCCTGCCGTGGGTGCCGCGGTCGATGCGTCCGGCGGGATGCAGGGTGCATTCGGCGGGGGAGCTGGTGCGGGGGCTGGCGGCGGTGGCGGAAGGGATGGGGGCGGAACTGGTGTTCGGGGTGGCGGTGGACGGGTTGTTGCGCGAGGGGGGGCGCGTGGCGGGCGTGCGGTGCGGGGGGGAGGTGCTGCGGGCGGGGGCGACGGTGGTGGCGGAGGGGCCGTGCGGGTTGCTGGCGGCGGAATTGGCGGCGGACGGCGAGGGGGCGGCGGGACGGCCTCCGCAGACGTACGCGCTGGGCATCAAGGAGGTGGTGGAGGTGCCGGGGCAGGAGGCGCGGGCGGGGGAGACGCTGCACACGTTCGGGTTTCCGCTGGGCGGGATTTACGGAGGCGGGTTCGTGTACCACATGGACGGGCGGCGGGTGGCGCTGGGACTCGTGGCGGGGCTGGATTACGCGGGCGGGGAAACGGACTTGCGGGCGTTGTTCCGCGCGTGGAAGCGGCATCCGGCCATCCGGCGGCACATTGAGGGAGGGCGGGTGTTGGAATACGGCGCGCGGCTGCTGCCGGAGGGCGGATGGCGGGCCGTGCCGCCCCTGTCGGCGGCCGGGGCGTTCCTCGCGGGGGATGCGGCGGGGTTGGCGGACCCGATGAGCCAGGAAGGCATCGCGCCCGCGCTGGAATCGGGCGCGGCGGCGGCGCGGGCGATTCTGGAAGGACGCGACTTGCGGGCGGAGGAGCTGGCGTTCGCGGGGCGGCTGCGGGCGGGGCGGAACTACCGGGGCGCGTTCCGGCGCGGATTGTGGGCGGGCGTGGCGTCGGCGGGATTTTCCATCGCGAGCGGCGGGCGGCTGTCGGTCGGCCCGCGCGACTGGCCGGCAGACCGGGCGGCCACCCGCGGCAAGGGGCGGGACGGCGCCGCGGGCGCGGAAGCGGCGGAATCGGGCGGCGAAACGGATTTGAACGCGGCGGGCGACCTGTTCCTGGCGGATCTGGCGCCGCCGCGGGAAGGGCACATCCGGTTGCGCCGGCCGGAGGCGTGCGCGGAGTGCATCGCGCGTTTCGGGGCGCCGTGCCTGCATTTCTGTCCGGCGCGGGTCTACGAAGCGGCGGAAGCGGGCAAAATCCGCATCCGGGCGGAAAATTGCCTCCATTGCCGGACGTGCCGGGACAAATGCCCGCTGGAAAACGTGGACTGGCGCCCGCCGGGGGGCGGCGCGGGGCCGCGGTGGAAAGAGATGTAGGCGCGGGCGGCCGGGCGGAAAACGGCGCGGCGGGGGGGGGTTGCGGGGCGGGGAGGGAGGGGTATAATGGGGGGGACATGGAGTTCGCGTATCCATTGGTGTTGCTCCTGCTGGCGGCGGTGCCGGCGCTGGCGTGGCTGCGGTTTTCGCCGCGGCGGCGCGCGTCGGTGGCGCATCCGGAGGGGGAGCGGCTGGCGGGGCTGCCGCGGTCGCCGTGGCTGAAGCTGCGGTGGCTCCCTCCGGCGCTGTTCGCGGCGGGGCTGGCGTTGCTGGTGGCGGCGGCGGCGCGTCCGCGCAAGGGGCTGGCGGAGTCGCGGGTGGAGACGGAGGGGCACGACATCGTGCTCCTGGTGGACACGTCGACTTCGATGCGGGAGACGGATTTTTCGACGGGGACGCGGCGCCTGGACCGCTTGCAGGCGGCGAAGGAGGTCATCGGGAAGTTCATCGAGGCGCGGAAGGACGACCGGATCGGCATCGTGGCGTTCGCGGCGATGCCGTACGCGATCACGCCGCTTTCGACGGACCACGGGTGGCTGCTGTCGCAGCTGGATTTCCTGCAGACGGGGATGCTGGAGGACGGGACGGCGATCGGGGATGCCATCGCGTCGGCGGCGAACCGGTTGCGCGATTCGGCGGCGGAATCGAAAATCATCGTGCTGCTGACGGACGGGATCAACAACGCGGGGCGGCTTTCGCCGATGGAGGCGGCGGAGGCGGCGGGTGCGCTGGGCATCAAGATTTACACGGTGGGGGCGGCGGGCGAGGCGCGTCGCGGAGGGCTGGGCGGGTTGTTCGCGTTCCCGTCGGCGGGGGAAATCGACGAGGAGACGCTCAAGGCGGTGGCGGGGGCGACGGGGGGCGAGTATTTCCGGGCGTCTGACCTGGCGGGGCTGGAGCGGACGTACGAGCAGATCGACGCGATGGAGGCGACGAAGGTGGAGCTGGAGGCGTACACGCGCTACGAGGACAAGGGCATGCCGTTCCTCGCGGCGGGGCTGGCGCTGCTGCTGCTGGAGGCGCTGCTGGGGGCGACGCGCCTGGGGAGGTTGCCGGCATGAGCTGGGGTTGCGCGGCTTGGTTGTGGTACGGGCTTCCGGCGCTGGCGCTGGCGGCGTGGCTGGTGGCGGCGCTGCGGGCGCGGCGGCGGCGGAAGCTGGGGCTCCTGGCGGGGGATGCGGGGCGCGGGGCGATGTTGCCGGGCTACCTGCCGGGGCGCGACGCGCGGCGGCTGGCGCTGCGGTTCGCGGGGCTGGCGCTGGTGGTGGTGGCGTTGGCGCGTCCGCAGTGGGGATTCCACTGGGAGGAAGTGAAGCGGCGGGGGCTGGACATCGTGGTGGTGCTGGACACGTCGCGGTCGATGCTGGCGGCGGACGTGGCGCCGAACCGCCTGCAGCAGGCCAAGTGGGGCGTGCACGACCTGCTGCGGCAGCTGCAGGGGGACCGGGTGGGGCTGGTGCCGTTCGCGGGGAGCGCGGTGGTGCAGTGCCCGCCGACCCTCGACTACGCGGCGTTCGGGATGCTGCTGGACGACCTGCACTGCGGCATCATCCCGCGCGGCGGGACGGCCATCGCGCAGGCGTTGCGGCTGGCGGCGGAAAAGGGGTTCGGGGAGGAGGAGACGGGCGCGGACAAGGTCGTTCTGCTGATCACCGACGGCGAGGACCACGAGGGCGACCCGCTGTCGCTGCTGCCGATGCTGAAGCAAAAGGGCATCCGCGTCTACGGCATCGGCATCGGCACGCCGGAAGGGGAGCTCCTGCCGGGGGACGCGGCGGGCGGCTACTTCAAGGACCGCGCGGGCCAGGTGGTGAAAAGCTCGCTGCACGAAGACGTCCTGCAGAAGCTGGCCATCGGCACGGGCGGCGCCTACGTGCGGTCGGTGCCGGGCGATTCGGGGCTCGAACGGGTGTTCCGCGAAAGCATCGCGCAGCTGAAGCGGGCCGAGCAGGAGGGCCGCACGGCGCGGGTGAACGAGGAACGCTATCCGCCGTTCGTCCTGGCGGCGTTGGCGCTGTTCGCGTGGGAGGCGGCGCTATCCGGCGTGCGGCGCGGCGGGAAGCGCGGTCCGGGGGAGGAGGAGCGGGCGCGATGAAGCCGTTTGCGGGCGCGTTTTTTGGAATTTGCCAATGTTTGGCAAAATGGCCCGTTTTTTGCCAAACCTTGGCAAAAACGCCTGCGGGCCGTTTCCCGGATTTGCCAATGCTTGGCAAAAACGCCCGTTTTTTGCCGAACCTTGGCAAAACGCGCCGCGGGGCGGTTTTCGCGGCGTCGGCGGCGCTCCTGCTGGCGTGGGGCGGGGCGGCGGCGGGGGCGGCGCCGGACGCAACGACGGGCGCGCCTGCGGAACCTGCGCAAAGCGGCGGCGGCGGCGAAGCGGCGGCGCGGCGGTTGTTCGCCGCGGGCTGGAAGGCGTCGGAGGCGGGGGAGCACGCCGCGGCGGAAGAGGCGTTCCGTGGCGCGGCGGAGCTGGCGGCCGAGGCCGCGAAGGCGGCGAAGGGACGCGACAAGGCCCGCATGCCGGACGCGATGGCGGCGGAGTACAACGCGGCGGTGGAGGCGTTGCAGGCCGGGAATCTGGAGGCGGCGGAAAAGGGATTCGCGCGGGTGTTGCAGTCGGGGGGCGAACTGGAAACGCAGGCGAGGGCGTTCTACAACCGGGGGAACGCGCTCTACGGGCTGGCGGACGCGGCGTCGGCGGCCGGGGCGGCGATGCCGCTGGCGCCCGCGGCGGGGCCCGCATCGGCGGGCGCGGGAGCCCCGGCGGTTCCGGTGGCGCCGGAAGCGGGGCTGGAGGGGGCGAAGGGCTGGATCGACGAAGCGGTGGCGATGTACGAGCGGGCCATCGCGCTCGACCCGGACCGGGTGGAGGCCAAGGCGAACTACGAGCTGGCCCTCCGCAAGCAGGAGGAAATCCAGCAACAGCTCGCGCAGCAGCAGCAACAGCAGCAGGAGAACGGGGAGAACCAGGACGGCGACCAGGACCAACAGGAGGGGGAACAACAACAGCAGGACGGCCGGCAGGAGCAGGAGCAGGGGGACCAGGAACAGCAGCAGGAGGGGGAGCAGCAACAACAGCAGTCGGGCGGCGACGAAGAGCAGCAGCAGGACGGGCAGGACCAACAGGGGCAGCAACAGGACGGCGACCAGCAGCAAAGCGGGCAACAGCAGGACCCGCAGGACGGCGAAGAAATGTCGAAGGAAGAAGCGGCGCGCCTCCTCGACGCGATGCGCGACCAGGAGCAGTCCCAGCGCGACCAGATCCGCCGCATCTACGGCAAGCCCGTCCCCGTCCAGCAGGACTGGTAGAAAAGGGGCGGAGGGGGCGGTTGAAGTGGCGGGGGAGGCGTGGTAGAATGGTCGGCCATGAAGTGCGAAAAGTGCCATGAACGCGAGGCCAGCGTGCACCTGACGCAGGTGCTCGACGGCGAGGCGTGCTCCATCCACCTGTGCATGGAGTGCGCGCGGGCGGCGGGTCTGGATCCATCGGGGCCGATGGAAATGAACCAGCTGCTGGCGGGTACGGCGCATTTGTACCAGGAGCTGCAGAAGGAGATTCCGCAGGAGCTGCGGGAGGCGGCCGAGGCGATGCTCCGGAGCATGGGGCGTCCGGACGGCGGGGAAGAGGAAAGCGCGGAAGGGGAGGCCGAGGGGCCGCGGTGTCCGCATTGCGGGACGACGCTGGCGAAGTCGCGGAAGAGCCGGCGGATGGGGTGTCCGCTGTGCTATGCGGCGTTCGCGGGGCAGGTGCGGGAGTACCTGGACCCGGTGACGGAGGGGAAGGCGTTCGGCGGGTGGGCGCCGCGCCGGTTGCCGGAGGGACTGCGGCGCGACATGGAGCGGATGCGGCTGGAAGAGGAACTGCGGGCGGCGCTGGGGCGGGAGGAATACGAGCGGGCCGCGGGGCTCCGGGACCGGATCGCCGCGTTGCAGGCGGACGGGGGGGATTGATGTCGGGGTCCCGGGAACCGTTGGTTTTCCTGCCGGCGCAGTCCTGGGAACGGGCGTTGCCGAACGATCCGGACGACCCGGTGGTGTTTTCGAGCCGGGCGACGGTGCGGCGGGATTTGGCGGGGCATGCGTACCCGGGGTCGGCGACGGCGGCGGACCGGGAAGAGGTGCGGCTGCTGCTGCACAAGGTGCTGCGGGAAATCGGGGGGCGGTCGCTCCGGCGGCGCTGGAAAAACGGGGAGTGGCGGGAAATCGCGCGGGTGGAGGGGCTTTCGACGCCGGAGATGGAGCGGTGGTGGGACGAGGCGGAGACCTTCCTGTTCGGGCGGCACCTGACCGCATTGGTCAACACGGAGGACCACCTGCTTTTCCGGTCCACGTGGCGGGGGCTGCACCTGCGGGAGGCGGTTCAGGCGGTGCGGGAGGCGGACGCGGAGGCGTCGGAGAGGCTGGATTACGCGTTTTCGCCGGAATTCGGGCATTTGACGGCGTCGCCGGACCGGATGGGGACGGGGTTTTGCGCGGAGGTTTGCCTGTTCCTGCCGGCGATCAAGTTCGCGCGGGCGGTGGAGCCGGAGGCGTGGGACCGGGTCCTGCGGGGGCTGACGGCGTGCAACCTGGCGGTGGATTCCGGGGAGCGCGACATGCCGTACCTGCGGATCTGGAACCGGCAGACGGCGGGGAAAAGCGAAGAGCGGCTGGAGGAGGAGGTGGAAGCGGCGGCGAAGGAGCTGGCGGAAAAGGAGATGGCGGCGCGGGAGGCGATTCCGAAGCACGACGCGCTGGCGTTGCTGTGGGAGGACCGCTGGGCGCGGGCGAAGGCGACGGCCACCGTGGCCGTGGTGATGGACGCGCAGGAGGAGATGGAGTTGCTGTCGTGGCTCCGCTGGGGAACGCTGATCGGCCGCGGGCTGGTGCCCGTGGAGCTGCTGGACCTGATCCTGATGCGGGACCAGCCGGGCATCTGGCGGTTCGGGGACTCCCGGTCGCAGGCGCGTGCAAAACGGCTGGAAATGCTGATGGAGACGTTCAGCGAGCAAAACCTGGGCGAGCTGGAACGGTTGTTCCGCCGCAAGCCGCCGCGCAAGAAGTGTGCGAAGCGCGCCGCGGCGGCGGAAGACGGCAAGGCGCCGGAAGGGGATGCGCCGTGACGGGGCGGCGGGCGGCATGGTGGCTGGCGGCGGCTTGGCTGGCGGCGGCTCCGGTGGCATGGACAGCGTCGTCCGCATCGGAAAAGCCGGACGTTCCGGTCGCGGTGGAGGATGCGCCGCCGAGGGACTCGAAACTGGTCAAGACGGACGAGATGGAAACCCGCTACGTGGCGCCGTTGCCGTCGAACCAGTCGTTCACGCTTTCGACCTCGTGGCTGCGGGAGGCGTTGAACAAGGCGGAACGCTTGGGCCCGTGGACGGAGCGGATCCCCGCGTTGCATTTTTCGCTGGAACGGGCGACGGGAGCGGAAATCACGCCGGATTCCGTTCGCTTCCAGGGGGTCGAATGGCAGATGCTTCCCGGCCGCGACGACATCTGGCTGGGCTACGAGCAGGACGAAGACGGGCGCGAGCGCGCGACGATTTCCCTGCAATACTGTTTTTGACCGGAAAGTGCCTCATTTCTTCCCGGGAGTGAATTTGCCAAGCATTGGCAAAAACGGGCCATTTTTGCCAATGCTTGGCAAATCGGTTCGACGGCCAAAAACCGCTGAGGGGGGAATCAGCGGCGCAGTGGCGGGGAATTTTGGAGGAGGACGAGGTGGTGGAGGAGTTTTTGGCGGTCGGGCGAGGGCGGAAGTCGCTTCAACGCGGCCACCAAAGCCGCTCCTCGGGTGCGGAATTCGGTGGCAAGGCGGTTCATTTCGGATTTTGGCCCCCTTTGTTTCAAGATTAAGGAATTTTCAAGCTTTTTCGATGGAAATCGGATGATGTTCATCCGCTTTTCGGCCAGCTTCTGGAGCCCGGAAAAGGTCTTTCCTTCGGCCAGAAATCCGTCGAGGCTGCGGCGGGCGGCCAAGATGGCGTCGGCGAGGGCCGGGTCGGAGGTGAGGGTGGAGATTTCCGGGGCGTCGGGCAAAAGCCACTCGAGGGGGACGTTCGCCGGGGCGCCGCAGAGGGTCTTGAGGCGCGAGGCGAGTTTTTTCCACGCCATGGCCGTGGTGTAGGCGACGGTGGGGCAGTGGACTTGGAGCCAGCCTTTGATGCCGCTGTGGCGGGCGATGATTTCGCGGTGGCCGGAGTGCGGGTATTCCCTGAAAACGAAGGAGTTGTCGACGGAAGGTTCGAGGTCGAGGAGGCGGGAGCCGAGGCGGAGGCGGTCGAGGAGAGTGCGGGGTTTGACGATCCAGATTTCATCGATGTCGGCGGGTTTCGGAGTTCCTCGGAGGGATGGGGTGGGGCGCAACTCCTTCATGCGGGTACGGCGGAAGAGGTCTCGGGCGAGCTGGCGTACGGAGCGGCAGGCGAAGAGGTAGAGGGCTTCGAGGGGGGTGACGAGGAGGTCGAAGAGTTCGATGGAGGCGCGGAGGGATGCGGGGAGGGGGCAGAGGGGCGTCGAGATTTCGCGGCTGACGGGGGAGTGGCGGCGACGGGGGGATTTCCTGCGCTTCGGAGGGTAGAAAATGCGAGATTTCATGCGGGTAAGTATCTTCAAGATATCAAATAGAATCAATTATTTTCTTTAATCTTGAAATATCGGAACAAGTGAAAACGATTGGGGTTCACGAAGGTTTTTGAGGGGAGGGGAAAACACGCTTATCCCGATTTTTGACGGGGCTTGAGGTTTTCGGGGCACAACGGCTGGACAGGGAGAGAAAAAGAGCGGCGGCATCCGGGGATTCTGCCATAATGGCAGTGCTCAAACCGAAAGGAGCCGCCGCGAAAACGAATCTACTGAAAATGCAGATGGATTGCATCTGCAAAGAATACCTGGCCGGAATCTTTCCGGAGCTGGGCAAGTGCGCACGCGGGGTGCTGGAGACGCTGTTCGGGGGAATCGTCGCGGAAAAGTCCACGCTCGCGCTGGACTTCTCGGACATCAGCAAGGAGTTCGGAGGGGAAGGGATGGAAGGGATGGCGATGGGGCGGGATGGCAGCCGCGGGGTCACGGCAATGGGGCACGACTTCGTGTGCGTGTCGCTGGTGGGCGGTGGGCGGCGGGAGACCCGGACGGTGTATGCGCAGCTGGGGAAGGGGCGCAAATCCAAGGGCACCCTGCACAAGAAGGCGCAGTCGGCGGTGATGGGGGCCACGGGGGGTCTGGGCTGGACGGCCGAGGACCGGGGAATGGATGACGCGGAACACATCACCGAGGTCAAGCGCAAGGAGTGGAAGACTGTCATCCAGGTCAAGGACATGGCCCGCGACGTGTTCGGCGACGGGCTGTCGGTCGACAAATCCCTCGCGCAGGGGCCGTTCGTCCCGGCGACGCTGCGCAAGCCCGACGGGAGACGGGAAATCCAGCTGCGCTGGCGTCCGGGCGTCGTGACGTGGTGCGGCAAGCCGCATTCCAGGGAAGCCAAGACCGAGACCGCGCGGGTGCTGGTCGTCGAGAGCCGTTTCGACGGCAAGTCCATCTGGCTGTACGCCGTGTGCCCCGACGCGATGCTCGACGATCCCGCCGGCCACGAACGCATCGCCCTGCGCGCGGCGCAGGCCTACCACGACCGCTGGCAGATCGAGACCTCGTTCCAGACCGTCAAGCAGGAGTTCGGGCTGGAAAAGGCACGAGTGCGGACGTTCAAGCGCCTGGAGAACCTCTTCGCGCTGTGCAACCTGGCGTACGTGTTCGCGACGGACCACCTGCGCGAGGTGCCGGGCTTCCGGAAAATCCTCAAGCTGCTCGCCGACAACCTCGAAACGGTATCGACCAAGACCCACGCCCTGCTGGCGGGCATCCGTGCGCTCGTCGGGCTGGAAAAAGTCCGCTTCATCAGCGGCCGGCCGAGGAAAGTCCATCCGCCGGACCCGCTGCAACTGCTGCTGGCGCTCTGACCCATGGAAGTCGGCAAGCCCCCGGACAGGCGTTCCCGCTGGAAACGCCGGACGGAGTGCGCCCAACGCCCGTCAGGACCCGCCGGCAACGCCCGCGCGAGGAGGAATCGGACCCTCCAGAAGGCTCAAAACGGGCTTTCAGGAAAAGTCCGGCCCCGTTC
>Ga0310786_10005467_pt1 | contig 17218 bp, 13 predicted proteins | sample AusTroGonzalo_MG_FD_203881 | JGI IMG/M metagenome (GOLD analysis project Ga0310786, IMG submission 203881) | Bovine rumen microbial communities from tropical cattle in Woodstock, Queensland, Australia - Gonzalo_03 (v2) (version 2) | ecosystem: Host-associated > Mammals > Digestive system >... | reverse complement strand
AAGGCTCTGAACGACTTCGCTCCAATCCAGAGCGGTATCATGACAACTGTACACGCTTACACTGGCGACCAGATGATTCTCGACGGTCCTCAGCGCAAGGGTGACCTGCAGCGTGCTCGTGCTGGTGCTCAGAACATCGTTCCTAACTCAACTGGTGCTGCTAAGGCTATCGGTCTCGTAATTCCTGAGTTGAACGGTAAGCTCATCGGTGCTGCTCAGCGCGTTCCAACTCCAACAGGTTCTACTACTATCCTGCACGCTGTTGTTAAGGGTGAAGTTACTGTTGAGGGCATCAACGCTGCCATGAAGGCTGCAACTAACGAGTCATTCGGCTACACTGAGGAGAAGCTCGTTTCTAGCGACATCATCGGTATGAAGTTCGGTTCACTCTTCGACGCTAACCAGACTATGGTTTCTAAGATGGGTGATGGCAACTCTCTCGTACAGGTTGTTGCATGGTATGACAACGAGAACTCTTACACTTCTCAGATGGTTCGTACTATCAAGTACCTCGCTGAGCTCAAATAAGAAACTCGACCATAGACGCTGAATGGCAACATTCAGTACATCTATAAAAAATTGCTCCGCTACCCTTTCGGATGGCGGAGCTTTCTTTTTCTATCCACAATTGCAATGATGTGCTGTAGAACAAGCAGCCAACAGCAACAGCATGCCCATTGAGAGTACCAAATACAATTTATTCTTCATATTCTTGCTTTTTTTCACATATTATTTGTACCTTTGCCCCCGAGTTTCAGGCACGGCGTCTGACATAATAACGATATTTATTCACATTTTATTATAATAACATTCAACATTATGGCAAAATTTATCGAAGAATTCAAAGAGTTTGCCTTCAAAGGCAACGTGATGGACATGGCTGTCGGTGTCATCATCGGCGGTGCATTTGGTAAAATCGTTTCTTCAATCGTGGGCGACCTCATCATGCCACTCGTGGCTGCTGCATGGGGCGTGAACGTCAGCGACCTGAAGATTGAGCTCAAGCCTGGTGTACCAGAAGTGGTGAACGAGGCTGGCGAAGTGGTTACAGAAGCTGTAGAAGCTGTTACTTGGAACTACGGCGCATTCATCCAGAATGTTCTTGACTTCTTCATCATCGCAATCTGCTTGTTCCTCCTGATCAAGGCCATCGCTAAGCTGTCTTCACTCCGCAAGAAGAAGGAAGCTGAAGAGGCTGCTGCCGCTCCAGAACCAGAACCAACGAAGGAAGAAGTGCTCCTCACTGAGATCCGCGACCTCTTGAAGGAAAAGAAATAAGAAAGAAACTCGATAATTAAGAATTAAGAGCTAAGAGTTAAGATTGAGGACATTGTAGGCGATGTTGTTGCTAAATCCTAATTCTTAACTCTTAATTCTTCATTCCCCTTAATCTATCTCTCCACTTCCAAAACACAGGTGGTGTTCCTGGTCATAGACCACACAGAATTGTCCTGGAGCAACACCATGAATTTTTTCATCGGCTTGGAGGAACCAACGACCATCTTCTTTCTGCGAAAGGATTCCTCCCAGATATTCGGGGGTATGACGAATCTTGAAGGTCACACGCATTCCCTTCTTGGCATCGCCCCACCCTTCTTCAAAGGGATTGCCACTGATGAAATGAAAGTCGTTCATCGTCACATGGTCTTTATACACTTTCTCAGGATCATACCCATGAGAGACAAAGAGGATGTTGCGCTTGATGTTCTTCTTCACCACAAACCAAGGACCGCCACCAAAGCCCAAGCCCTTGCGCTGTCCAATCGTGTAGAACCACAAGCCCTTGTGCTCTCCAATCTTATGACCGGTCTCTATCTCACGCACATCACCTGCATTCTCTCCCAGATGTGCCTTGATATAATCGCGAAAATCAATATTGCCTAAGAAGCAGATGCCTTGACTGTCTTTCCTTTCCGCATTCAGCAAATGTGCTTTCTCTGCAATCTCACGCACCTCATGCTTCCACAGATGTCCAATGGGAAACATCAGTTTGCAGACTTGCAAGGAATCAATCTGACAGAGGAAATCTGTCTGGTCTTTCACAGGATCAGGCGAAGTCGATAGCCACACCTTATCGTTCATCAGAGTCGTAGTGGCATAATGTCCAGTCGCCGTATAATCAAACTCCTTGCCTGCCACTTCTTCAAAACATCCGAACTTGATGAGTTTGTTGCACATCACATCAGGATTGGGTGTCAAACCGATACGAGCTTTGTCCATCGTGTAGCCGACCACCTTGTCCCAATACTCCTTGTGCAAGTCAATCACATCCAGTTTCAAGCCATACTTTCGTGCCAGCCACTGACAAATCTCCACATCCTCCTCAGAGGTGCAGTTCCATTCCGTATCCTTGTCTGGACCTATCTTAATATAGAACAGATGCGGGTCAATTCCCTGCTCCTTCAGCAAATGTACTGAAACAGCAGAATCGACACCACCTGAGACTAATGCTGCAACAGACTTACTCATTTGCTTGACATTGCAGACTTCATGGTCTTTGATATCTCCAGCATCTTGTCGATGGGCTTCACAGCCTTCTCGGCAATTTCGGCATCCACCTCGATGGTTGGCCACTCGTACTTCAAGGTATTGTAGAGCTTCTTCAGCGTGTTGAGTTTCATGAACTCGCATTCGTTGCAGGAACAGCCCACCGTTTCTGTTGCCTCTGGTGGTGCAGGGATGAAGAGTTTGTCAGGACACGCCTTCTTCATCTCGTGCAGGATGCCACTTTCGGTTGCCACAATAAACTCTGTCGCTTCGTCCTTGATGGCAAAGTTCAGCAGACCAGCTGTCGAACCAATGACATCTGCGACCTTCTGAATAGGGGCAGGACACTCTGGATGCACCAGAATCTTGGCATTCGGATGTTCTGCCTTGATGGCCAGAATCTTCTCCAACGAGAACTGCCCATGCACATGACAGCCACCATTCCACAGGAGCATATTGCGACCTGTCACAGAGTTGATGTAATTACCCAGATTCTTGTCAGGACCAAAGATCAGCTTCTCATCCAGAGGGAAGGAGTCAATGACCAGTTTCGCATTGCTGGAAGTGACCACCACATCAGTCAGCGCCTTCACAGCTGCTGTCGTGTTCACATAGCTCACCACCTTATAGCCAGGATGTTCGTCCACAAATGCCTTCAAGTCCTCTGCCTTGCAGCTGTAAGCCAATGAGCATCCAGCATTCAAGTCAAGCACCAGCACCTTCTTATTGGGACACAGAATCTTGTTCGTCTCACCCATGAAGTGCACGCCACACATCACAATGATGTCGGCATCCGTCTTCGCTGACCACTGCGCCAACGCCAACGAATCACCCACGAAATCAGCAATGTCCTGCACAGCACCATCTGTGTAGTAATGCGCCAGAATCACCGCATTCTTCTCCTCACACATCTTGCGAATTTCCGCATTCAAATCAATGCCCTCAGGGATAGGCTCATCCACATAGCCTTTCTCCTTCCAAGAATCTTTCACTTTCATGACAATACTTATTTATTTAGTGGCTACAAAAGTACGACTATTTTTGGAGATAAAAGAATCTTTTATCAAAAAAACGCCCAAGAAAGAACCGAAGTCACTCTCTTGGGCGTTTTCATATGAAAGAATTCAATCTTTTCAAAGTGTTATTACAGAGAAGCTGTAGCGGTGTACTTCTTCATCACACGCTGGTAGTAACCTTCGGTGCGAGCCTTGCGTGTCATGCACTTGAGGTCGCCAGAGTTCCAAAGGCGGATGGCACGTTCCATATTGCCGTCAGGATTATAGTGCTCCTGATAGTCGATGAACATATCCATGCTCTTCTGCTTGTCGTAACGGTCAGCGTAAGTGTATTTCTTGTATCCTACGATACGATTGCACTCGCGCACGAGAATCTCGGAAATCTGAAGATAACCGACGTAGAGTCCATTCTTCGATACAACGTTGGGCTGTCCCTGACTCTCCACCATCGCGATGGCGTGGATGACTGCCCCCCATTTTTTCTGAAGGTCAATCTTCGGAGCTGTTTGCGCAACAGCGCTCAAAGAGAAGGCCAACAGTACTAATACCAGTAATTTCTTCATACTATTCTTACCTTTATTTCCTGTAAATCTGGTGCAAAGGTAAGGGTTTTAGTAAAAACAGCCAAATTTTTTATGCTTTTTAGCATGTTTTTGTGAAGAAAAATATGTTTTTTAGCACATTTTAGCGATTCGAGGGAGATTTTTTGCTAATCGTCATCCAACTTTAATACTGCCAAGAAAGCCTTCTGAGGCACGCTTACATTGCCGATTTGCTTCATGCGCTTCTTACCTCGTTTCTGTTTTTCGAGGAGTTTGCGCTTACGAGAAACGTCACCACCATAGCACTTCGCCAACACATCCTTGCGCACCTGCTTCACTGTCTCACGTGCCACAATCTTACCACCAATGGCTGCCTGAATGGCAATGTCGAACTGCTGACGAGGCAAAAGTTCCTTCAGGCGTTCACACATACGACGTCCCAACGTGACAGCATTATCCACATGTGTCAACGTAGAAAGCGCATCGACTGATTCACCATTCAAAAGGATGTCAAGCTTGATGAGTTTACTTTCACGGAAACCTGCTGGATGATAGTCGAACGACGCATAACCACGTGAAACGCTCTTCAACTTATCGTAGAAGTCAATCACTATCTCGCCCAACGGCATGAGGAACTCAATCTCCACACGATTACCTGCAATGAAGTCCTGCTTCACCAGCTCAGCACGCTTACTCAGACAGAGTGTCATGATAGGACCTATGTAATTGGCAGTCGTGATGACAGTGGAACGGATATAAGGCTCTTCCACATGGTCAATCAACGTAGGGTCAGGCATACCGCTCGGATTGTGCACTTCCTGTGCGCCACCCTGCTTGTCATACACCATATAGCTTACGTTTGGCACCGTCGTGATCACATCCATATCAAACTCACGGTCGAGTCGTTCCTGCACAATCTCCATGTGGAGCAATCCCAAGAATCCGCAACGGAAACCAAAGCCAAGCGCTGCTGAACTCTCATGCTGGAACGTCAGTGAAGCATCGTTCAACTGAAGTTTCTCCAACGACGTACGCAAGTTCTCGTAGTCTTCTGTCTCAATGGGATAGATACCGGCAAACACCATCGGCTTCACCTCTTGGAAACCCTTGATGGCTTCAGTGGTGGGATTTGTCAACGAAGTGATGGTATCGCCCACTTTCACCTCTGTTGCCTGTTTGATGCCAGTCACGATATAACCCACATCACCTGTACGCAGTTCCTTCTTAGGCACCATATCCATCTTCAGCGTACCAATCTCCTCTGCCAGATATTCCTTCTTCGTGTTGATGAAACGCACCTTCTCCCCTGGACGCATCACGCCATTGATAATCTTGAAGTATGCGATGACACCACGATAAGAATTGAAGACTGAGTCGAAAATCAATGCTTGCAAGGGAGCATTCTCATCCCCTACAGGATGGGGCACACGCTCCACCACAGCATTCAGGATGTCACCCACTCCTTCACCCGTCTTACCACTCGCATAGATGATGTCCTCCAAGTCGCAGCCAATGAGGTCAATGATTTCGTCAGCCACCTCTTCTGGCATCGCATTGGGCATATCAATCTTGTTGATGACGGGGATGATTTCGAGATCATGGTCAATCGCCATATATAGGTTACTGATGGTCTGCGCCTGCACACCCTGTGTGGCATCCACCACCAACAACGCTCCTTCGCACGCAGCGATGGAACGGCTCACCTCGTATGAAAAGTCCACGTGTCCTGGTGTGTCAATCAGGTTCAAGATGAACTTCTGACCTTTGAACTCCTCCTTGTCGCCGTCGTACGCATGTTCCATCTGGATAGCGTGACTCTTGATGGTGATGCCACGTTCCTGCTCCAGATCCATATCATCAAGCATCTGGCCTTGGGTGATCTCGATGGTCTTGGTCTTCTCCAAGAGTCGGTCAGCCAAAGTCGATTTACCATGATCGATGTGTGCAATAATACAAAAATTCCTGATATTCTTCATGTTCATCACTTCACTCCTCATCCTCTTCTGCAAATACCTCCTCAACTGCCTGCAAATCCTCTGTCAGCACCAGCGAGTCAACGAGATCCTCACTAATCGAATCCATCGAGTCAGTCAATTCCTCTACTGAGAGACGACGATCAGGTGCAGGACCGTAACACGATGCCAATGTGATAGGGGCAGTAAAGCCTAGCAGTGTGAGCAGCACAGCGCACACCTTGTTCACACATTTGTAAAACTGCTTCTTCATATTCACAAAATGATGTTTGAGCGTTTCTTTTTGCAAAGGTAAGACAATTTGTCGGCAATTCAAAACAAATAAAAGAAAAATGCGTTGCCCAACAATTGAGTAACGCATTTTTTATAGTTTTAAGCAACTATTACACTGAGAGAATCAATACTGAATTACTTCAAGTTGTAAGCGTATGGATCCTTCTCGTCACCAGTTTCAACTGCGCTGACTTTGTCCTCGCGGAGCAACCAGCCAAGACCGAGGTTGAAATCCTTCTCTGCAAGCTTAGTAGCTTTCTTAATCTGCTTGAATGACTGTGCAGCGCCAGCCTCTGAAAGTGCATTCCAGATAATGCCAGCAATGTTTCCTGCTTTTTCCTGTAACATAATCTTTAACCTTACCTTTAATTTGTTTAACTTATATTTAGAATGAGGAGGAAGGTATCTGCTTTTCTCCTAAATCCGCTGCAAAGTTACAATATTTTTTGTAATAAAAACAAAACATTTGTCACAAAAATGCGGAAAATTGGGATAAAAAAGAATAAATGTCGGAAAATGGCAGGGTTGGAGGTCAATTTTACTGTGTGCGCACACAATCTTTTATTGATAATCCTTTTTCGTGAAATGATACTCCACGATTTTCTCGCCCGTCGTTGCATCGTGATAGATGTAGGTGAAGTTCACCCCTTCTTCCTTATGCTTGGCAAAGACGATGGAATTGCGAACGGCAGTCAAGTTCATTTCTGCCAACTCGCCCAGTTGGTTCATCAACACATGACGAGCTTCCTCATTCAGATTGAGGGTATAGTACTGCACCAAGTCACCTGCCCCATCCTTTTCTCTCATATACACGACACTGTCCAATGTTGTATATTCATCAAACACCTGAGGACAGTTCTTCTCTGTGTATTCTCTTGCGTCACGCTCAAAGAAATCTGCCTTGCGCTCCTGACAAGAGGTGAATACCAAAAGCAGCACTAAGAATAATATGGATATACGCGCGTACATTTATATAATAGTTGACAGTTGATAGTTGACAGTTGATAGTTGTTAGGCTTTTTGAGCAAGCACTTGCCTGAGCGCAGTGGCCAATTGGTCAGGACAGCTCGTGGGCTTCATGCCACATCGGATGCCTTCCAACTTGCTGATAACATCCTCTGCCTTCATGCCACGTACCAACTGTGAGATGCCCAGCGTGTTGCCTGCACAGCCACCAATGAACTGGATGGAGTTGATGACGCCAGTGGCATCATCAACATCCAGTACAATTGCTTTTGAGCATGTGCCTGTCGTTTCGTAAACAGTCTTCATGCTTACTTCATGTTGGTATAAACATTCTGCACATCGTCAAACTCTTCCAGACGCTCCACCATCTTCTCGATGGTCTCACGCTGTTCGTCTGTCACTTCCTTCAGGTCGTTAGGCACATAGGTGAACTCTGCACCTGTGATTTCGTAACCATTGTCCTCAAGGTACTTCTGGATCTGTGCGAATGACTTGGGGTCACCATAGATGGTGATGGTTGTCTCGTCCTTCTCCTCGTCGTACTCCTCATCATACTCATCGTTCACGCCAAACTCGATGGCTTCCAAGATAAACTCGTCCATATCCATATCAGCCTTCTTCTTGAAAGTGAACTGGCTATAGTGGTCGAAGAGGAAAGAAAGGGAACCAGTCGTGCCCATGTTGCCGCTGAACTTGTTGAACACAGAACGAACGTCAGCCACTGTACGAGTGGTGTTGTCAGTCAAAGTATCCACAAACACAGCCACACCGTGAGGGCCATATCCTTCGTAAGTCACGCTCTTCCAAGCAGACTTGTCCTTACCGATGGCGTTCTTGATGGCACGGTCGATGTTGTCCTTTGGCATGTTCTCGTGACGACAGGTCGCGATGACAGCACGAAGGTGTGCGTTGTTGTCTGGGTCAGGACCACCTTCAGCCACAGCAATGGCAATCTGCTTGCCAAGACGTGTGAAGGTCTTTGCCATATTACCCCATCTCTTCAATTTTCTCGCTTTACGGAATTCAAATGCTCTTCCCATAATTACATTTACAATTTTTATATTTACTTATCGTATCTTTAGCACGCTTGGCTCGCCAAGAATTTACAAATTATTTGCCTCTCACAGTTGCACCAGTTGCTTTGCAGATGTTCTGTTCAATCTTGCTCATGATGGCTTCGATGGCCTTGTCGTTCAGCGTCTTCTCCTCACTCTGCAAGGTGAAGTTCACAGCATACGACTTCTTGCCTGCCTCGAGGTTCTTGCCTTCATACACGTCGAAGAGCTTCACTTCCTTCAGCAGCTTCTTCTCAGCTTGATAAGCAGCAGCCTCAATCTGAGCAAACTCAACACCCTCATCCACGAGCAATGCAAGGTCACGGCTCACAGCAGGGAACTTCGAGAGGTCATAGTAAGTGACGGTCACCTTCTTGATGAGCTTCATGAGGTTTGTCCAGTTGATGTCTGCGAAATAGACAGGAGCCTCAACATCCAGCTTCTTCGCCACCTTCTTGGTCACGATGCCAAACTCAGCAATCTTCTTGCCACCACGCTGTGTGATGGTCGTAGCGATAGAAAAGATGTCGTTCTTCTCCTCGCCAAACACGAGCGCACCAAATGGTACACCCAGACGCTTGAAGATGTTGAGCACGTAGGCCTTCATCTCATACACAGAAGACTCCTCGTCAGCATGTGCCCAGTTGCCGTTCACACGCTTACCTGTCAGCCACAAGCCCAGATGGTAATCCTCGCTGTAGGCAGCCAGAATCTTCTTCGACGACTCAGCACTGGCCTTCAACGTCTCGCCGTTCTCATCCACCTTCTCCTGATTTCTCTCAGGATCGAAATAGTAGCAGTTACCAAACTCGAAGAACTTCAAGTCAGGCATACGGCGATTCGCATTACGGGCAATAGACTCCAAACCGCCAAAGAGCAGCGTCTGACGCAACACAGCCAAGTCCTGACTCAGCGGATTCATCAGCTTCACGCAGTTCTCCAACTTGTAAGTCTCGCCTTCCTCATAATATGATACCTTGGTCAGTGAGTTGTTCAGGATTTCATTGAAACCGCAACCCACCAACTGCTCAGCCACATGGTTCTGCAGCTTGTTACTCTTGTCGAGTTCACCCTTCGTGGTAAGCGATGAACGCACCTGAGAAGGAATCTCGATATTGTTGTAGCCATAGATGCGCAGAATCTCCTCCACCACATCACAAGGCTTCTTCACATCCACACGGAAAGCAGGAGCCTTCACCTGCATCATCTTGTCGTCGCTCTTCAGAATCTCAAAACCGAGATTCTCCAAGATGCTCTGCTGTGTCTCTACAGGCAGTTCCTTACCGATGAGGTCAGCCACATACTTGTATTCCACATCGATGGTAGCATCCTGTGGCAGAGTGTCGTTCTTCACATCCACAATATTCATGCTGATTTCACCACCAGCCAATTCCTGTGCCAACATCGCAGCACGCTTGATGGCGTAAATCTGACCAGCAGGGTCGATGCCTCTCTCGAAACGGAAGCTAGCATCTGTCTGGAGTCCATGACGACGGGCACTCTTACGAATCCAAGTTGGGTGGAAGTATGCACTTTCGAAGAGCACGTTCTTCGTGGTCTCATACGTACCGCTACCCTTTCCACCAAACACACCAGCGATACACATGGGCTCTTCCACATTGCAGATAGCCAAATCCTTATCGCTCAATTTGTGCTCCTCACCATCGAGAGTGACGAAAGGCGTACCTTCAGGCAGGGTCTTCACCACCACCTTGTTGCCCTTCACCATATCGGCATCGAAACAGTGCAAAGGCTGTCCGTATGCCATCATAATGTAATTGGTGATATCGACGATGTTGTTGATAGGACGCTGACCAATTGCCGTCAATCTGTCCTTCAACCACTTCGGACTTTCCTTCACTTCGCAGTTCTTCACTGACACAGCGCAGTAGCGAGGACAAGCCTCACCTGCCTCCACCACCACATCAAACTCCAGGTCGTTGTTCTGCACCTTGAAGTCATCCACCGATGGACGATGCAACGCTGTCTCATAACCGTTCTGCTTCAAATAAGCATAGAAGTCACGAGCCACACCCCAGTGTGAACAAGCGTCAGAGTGATTAGGGGTGATGTCCACCTCAATCACATAGTCGCTCTCCAAACCATAGTACTCAGCAGCAGGCGTACCCACCACTGCATCCTCTGGCAGCACGATGATGCCGTCGTGACTGGTGCCCACACCAATCTCGTCCTCAGCACAGATCATACCGTTCGACTCGATGCCACGCAGCTTGCTCTTCTTGATGACAAACTCCTGATCACCGTCATACAGCTTGCAGCCCAACTGAGCCACAATCACCTTCTGACCAGCAGCCACATTGGGGGCGCCACAGACAATCTGCTCCACCACACCGTTACCTTCGTCCACAGTCGTCACGTGCATGTGGTCACTATTCGGATGAGGTTCACAAGTCAGCACCTGTCCGACCACCAATCCTTGCAGTCCTCCCTTGATGCTCTGCACCTCTTCCACTGCCTCGACCTCCAAGCCCATGCTGGTGAGCGCCTTGCCCACCTCCTCAGCTGTCATGTCGAAGTCAACATATTCCTTCAACCATTTGTAAGAAACGTTCATATCGTAAATTTTTAGAAATTATCCTTTTACCTAATAGTCATTCACACGCACACGCGCGAAAAACGGTGCAAAGTTAGCAATAAAAATGGAAAGTGAAAAATGAAAAGTGAAAAATTACACCTTTCACTTCTCAAATCGCTCACCCCACAGCTGTTTCATGCGTTCGTGAAGCTTATTTTCTGATGCATTCTCCTGCGGATGCCAGAAACGGGCATCGGTCGCACCATCGGGCAAGAACTGTTGTTGAACAAAATTCCCTTCATAGGCATGGGCATACTTATAGTCCTTCCCATAACCGAGTTGCGACATGAGTTTGGTGGGTGCATTGCGCAAGTGGAGGGGCACAGGAAGATTGCCCGTCTCACCCACATATTGCAAAGCATCGTTGATGGCCTGATAGGCAGAATTGCTCTTGGGTGAAGTCGCTAAATAAACCGTTGCTTCTGCCAACGGAATGCGTCCTTCTGGCATACCAATCTTCGACACTGTATCGAAGGCTGCGTTTGCCAAAAGCAGGGCATTGGGGTTCGCCAAACCGATGTCCTCGCTGGCAGAAATGACCAGACGGCGAGCGATGAAAATAGGGTCTTCACCACCTTCAATCATACGAGCCAAATAGTAAATGGCATCGTCAGGATCACTGCCTCTGATGCTCTTGATGAAGGCAGAAATGATGTCATAATGCATCTCACCATCCTTGTCATACGCCAACGGATTCTGTTGAAGCGTCTCTGTAACGATTTTATCGTTAATCACTGAGGATGATTCCGTTACCAATTCAAGGATATTCAAGAACTTTCGAGCATCCCCACCACTGTATCGCATCATGGCAGTCGTTTCCTGCACATCAATCTCACGTTCTTTCAGGAACACATCCGTCTTCAACGCATGGTCGAGCAGACCCAACAAATCCTCCTTCTCGAGACTCTTCAGCACATACACCTGACAACGGCTCAGTAGTGGTCGGATGACCTCGAACGAAGGGTTCTCCGTCGTTGCACCAATCAGTGTGACGATGCCCTGTTCCACAGCCCCCAGGAGACTATCCTGCTGCGACTTTGAGAAACGGTGGATTTCATCAATGAACAGGATGGGTGACACCCCACCCCTCACATTGCCAAAGAACGACGAAGCCTTTGCCTTCTCAATCACCTCACGCACATCCTTCACACCCGACGTGACAGCACTCAACGTGAAGAACGGCACCTCCAGCGTCTTGGCGATGATGCCAGCCAGCGTTGTCTTCCCCACTCCTGGAGGTCCCCACAAGATGAACGAGGCAATCCGCTTCTGTTCAATCATACGGCGAATCACAGCCCCCTCACCCACCAGGTGCTTCTGTCCTATGTACTCGTCCAACGTCTGCGGACGCAATCTCTCAGCTAACGGTTGCATATTGAATGATCAATGTAATCTTTTGCAAAGGTAGTGCAAATCGAGCGAAGAACCAAAGGAAAAACTGTTTTTCTTTGTTTTTCCGAGGTGCAGCCTACCTTCAACATAGTCAACGTCTGTGCAAACCGAACACAATACAAAATGAAATTGCTTTTATTTTTATTTCTCCATTTGATAATGGAGGTAATCCACATCCACCCATCCGCTTTCAATGAGGTCGTTGAAGCAGAACACACCAATGCGGTCACCACGATAGAATCCCCACGACAGCTGATAGGTTCCCATTGGCAGATAGAGGTCACCATTGGTACTATAGAAGAACTGCGACTTTCCGTCCAATCCCCATGTCGATTTCAGCCACACATACTGTCCTGTCAGTTCTGCCCCTCTCTCTGCATGATCATCCTTCCGATACTCCACATAACATTTGCCATTCTCACACACCAGACCCAGCGAGGCACTATGTTCCGCAAAGTGGCACAATCCTGCCCTCATACCCTCTGTAGCTTGGCTGATGTCCATCTTCACCACCACCTCATTCCATCGAGCTCTGAACGAGCGTTGTGTCAACGTGTTGCAAGCCTTCAGCAAGCGTCCCTTCTCCAAGGGTACTGATGCCCTCAGTCGCAACCATCCCTTCCTATCTATCAATGAAAACATATCTTTCCGAGGTTGGTAGTTCCATTGCCATTGAGCCCCCAACCGTTCGTTGTCGAAGTCATCACTACGCTGGAGAGAGGTCAGAGGTCTGAGGTAAGAGGTCTGAGGTAAGAAGTGAGAGGTTGGAAGTTTTCCACTCCACACCATCTTGCCCAATTCGCTGTCACGTCTGTCGCCCATCATGGGCCATCCGTCCACCCATTCCACAGGAAGCAGACTCACGATGCGTCCGCTCCAGTCACCCGAACCATGATGGGTGAGGAAGTACCAACGTCCATCCTTCCCTTCCACAATGCCCCCTTGATTGGGTTCATGTTCCTTCACACAGGGCAGGAGCAACTGCTTTTCTTCCAAAAACTTGCCATCAATGCGTCGGTCTCTCTTGGCCATCACATAACGTCCGACACCGTTCTTATGTTCACTGAAAATCAGATAATAGTAACCATCATGCCAAAGCAGTTTGTTGGCTTCCCTTCCGTTACCCTCGTTGATCAGCGTCGCACGCTCACGGTCGATAGACTTCCCGTCCTCTGCCATCGGGAAACGGTAGGTCTTGTAGCCCTCACGGAAACAGGTGCCCACGAACCAAGCCTTTCCCTTCTCGTTCCACAGCGCCGTGCAATCATCCCATCCAGGCTCTGCCAACAGCACCGTCAACGGTTCCCAAGGACCTTCCGCCTTTTCTGCTGAGGTCATGAAGTAACCCTCGTCGGGAGTGCCGAAGAACACATAGAAACGTCCCTGATGATAGCGTATGGAGCCAGCCCACACACCCCTTCCGTATCTGTCCATCTGCTGCCAAGTCATCCCCTTGCTGATTTGCGACACATCCTCCACTGCATTCCCAGCAATCTCCCAGTTCACCAAGTCTTTCGAATGCAGCACTGTCATTCCTGGGGCAAACTGCATCGTCGAGGAAATGGCATAATAGTCATCCCCCACACGGATGCAATCCAAGTCGCTGTAGTCAGCTGGTATCACAGGGTTCCAGTAGGTTCCATCCTTCTGCTCTCCCCACGACTGCCAATCTCCCCACATCGGTTCACTCCTTTGGGGCCATTCAGACATCGTTGCAGCTGCCTGCTCCTTCGGATTGACAGGTGCCAGCAATCGCCATTCCCACACACCTCTGATGCCCTTCGTGATCCTTACCCTCACATATCTGTATGCCTTCTTCACCTCATCCACATGGGGCGACCGTCTCTGCACCTCCGCATGACCGCCACACCGTTCCCAACGCTGTCCGTCATTTGAGCCCTCCAACACATACGCATGACCAGTCGTTGGACGCACGAAAGAGAGTTCGCTCCTGCCTATCATCCTCTTCTCCCCCAAGTCAGCCATCAGCCAACAGAGGGTGTCCTCCTCTGCAGCCATCCATCGTGAGCCGTTGGATTCGTCAGCAGCAAATGCAGCCACAAACTGCTCTGTGCGCTGACAACGCCTATCTTGATTATGTCGGATGGACCTTGCATTCATCGTACTCGATGCCGTCATCGCCACAGGCTTCAACGCTCGTCCTTCCTGCACTTTCCCTAATGCTCCCACACCGTCCAGCGTCACCTCAACCTGTCGGATGGTGCCATCTTCATTGAACAGCAATTTGTTCACATACGTCTGCCTGTTGGTGCCCCTGCGACCATACTCCAGGAAGGCAAAGTAGTAATCATCACCCACATTGAACACACAGCCGTGACCAGGACCAAACACACCCGTCTCCACGTTGGTGGTCGACACCAAATCATGGGCAGGAATCTCATAGGGACCCATAGGTGACGTGCGGCTCATCATGTAGTAATACTCATAATTTTCATCACCCCCTATTGTGTATAGGTAATAATAGATGCCCTTCCGCTTGAAGAAAATGGGACCCTCTGAATACTCCTTCCGACGGGTTTCCAGCGTCCGCTCCTCTGTCATCGTCATCATGTCGTCAGCCAACTTCGCCACATGACGACCACCCCAGAACACATACGCCTGTCCGTCATCATCCACGAACACCTCCGCATCAATGCCCCCATGGTCTTCTCCCTGCCTCAGCGTTGCCTCCTTCGAATAAGGCTTCTCAAACGCATCCTTCCCCTTCGCCAATCGAAATGGACCGTCAGGACTGTCAGCCACACCCACGTGCATGATGCCATTCACAGTCGGGTAGATATACCAATGCCCATTCCTCTCCACCGCCTTGCTGGGTGCCCAATACTTCTCCCCATCAGCAGACGGGAAGTACACACCCTCAAAATTCCAATGCAAGAAATCCTTCGACTTCCACACCACAGGAGGGCCCGACGTTTCCAATCCCCTCCCATAACCATCCGTCGTGGCATAACAATAAAAGGTGGAATCAATCAGTTGAATACTGGCATCAGCAATCATATCCGGCACCAATGCCCTTCCAAACGGATTCGCCACTTGAGCCCCTGCCACCAACCAGCAGCAACTCCACACAAACAACAACCAAGTCTTTTTCGTTTCCATCATATCATTTAGGGTTTATTTTGCAAAGTTAGAGCAAATCGAACACAATACAAAATGAAAAGACATTTTTTTCATTTTTATTGTTGAGATGCAGCCTACCTTCGACGTAGTCAACGTCTGTGCAAACCGAGCGAAATACAAAATAAAATGTGATGGAAAACCTGTAACTTTGTCTCCGAAATGTTAAATATGCACCTTGGTGCAAAGAAAGTTGCATTTTTTGTTTAACTTTGTATCGGTTATTCGTTATACGAGCAAAGACAACCGACCAAAACAACAATGATGAAAAGATTTCTTCACATAGTATTCTTGATGTTTGCTGCCGTTTCGCTCTATGCGCAGCAGGTGTTTCGTGCCCGTGTGGTGGATGCTGAGACTGGGGAGGCAATGCCCTTTGTCAACGTCGTTCGGGCAGTTGGCAGAGGATGTGTCACCAATATGGAAGGTGATTTCACCATCGTGGCAAAACCCGAGGACTCGTTGCGTTTCTCCTTTGTGGGCTACCAGTCGTGCAGATGGAAGGCGAGCGAGATGCCCGAGGTGGTGAAGATGCGACCATCCTCATTGGCTGTGGCTGGTGTGACGGTGCTCTCCAATGACGCCATCCTGGCGAGGACTTATCGTGTGCTGACACAGGACTTCAAGAAGCACAGCAAGGAGACGAGGCTGTTTCTCAATCGCATCACCATCAAGAGCGGCGAGTGTGAGGAGATGGTGGAGGACTTCCTGACGGCACAGTCGGCTGTGAATGTGAGGAACATGCGTGTGGTCTCTGGGCAATATTGGACCATGATGACGTCTGGGGAGCAGGTGATGTCGGAATTGCGACACACCAACCTGCACAACCTTCTGATGGCAGGTCCCATGATGCGGAAGGTGGCTTTGGAGAGTTCTATCATCCAACCCTTCCCTACCACATTCTCCAAATCTTTCCTCAATTATTACTACACCTTATCCAGCAAGGTGCTGCAAGCAGATGGGGGTGGCTTGATGTATGTGGTGGAGTTGAAACCTAAGGTGAATACGTCGAGAGGGCTGGTGTATGGTAAACTCTATATTGATGCCAAGACCTTCCGTCTGCTCCGTTTCGATGGTGCTGTGAGAGGACTGATGACAAACACCTACCGTATGGACGGGACGACAGCAGAGGGACGACCTGCCACCATCCGAATCCAGCTCCATTACACACACCAAAGAGGCTTTACGGAGGTGGAAAAGGCTTCTGCACAAATCCGTTCGAATCAACTGGACGTCAGTATGATACTGGCTGATGCCGAACATCTTGCCATTCCGACAGACAAGGGAGTGTCCGTGAAAGAGAACTTGCTGAAAGCCATCTTGTCGGCAGGCGTCAATCCTGATCTGCAACAGGAGACGAGCTTCATGCAACGGACGAGATTGGAACAGCTGATTGCTGAAGAAGAGAAACAGCCAGAGGTGGTGCAGACATCGGTCTCTGCTTCTCCTGTGTTTGCCTACATCCGAAAGGCGATGAACTTCAACAAGGTGCTGCCTCAGGAGAAGGTGTATCTGCATTTCGACAACATGGGCTACTTCGAGAATGAGACCTTGTGGTTCAAAGCCTACGTGACGAGGACAGACAATGGACATCTTTCTGATTTGAGCAAGGTGCTGTATGTAGAGTTGTTGAATCCCAGTGGCGATATTGTTAAGACGTGTAAGTACCCGATTGATTCATTGGGTGTGTCGCATGGAGACTTGAAACTCGACTCTCTGCTCACATCGGGTTACTACGAGGTGCGTGCCTATACACGCTATATGACCAACTGGGGTACGA
>Ga0310786_10005466_pt1 | contig 17220 bp, 6 predicted proteins | sample AusTroGonzalo_MG_FD_203881 | JGI IMG/M metagenome (GOLD analysis project Ga0310786, IMG submission 203881) | Bovine rumen microbial communities from tropical cattle in Woodstock, Queensland, Australia - Gonzalo_03 (v2) (version 2) | ecosystem: Host-associated > Mammals > Digestive system >... | reverse complement strand
CACATTATTTAATAGAAGGACTTCTTTCTTAGGGCCGACAACAAGATCTGTGGGAACGCCGAAGTCAGGAGGAAAAGGAACTAATGAGCACATATTTATCATTATTAGTGCTTATTTGTTTCCAAGAATCTTTTGACGACAAAAAATGGGTGAAATACTTGCGTATGTCGAAAATTTCCCTTATCTTTGCACCATATTATTAATCAAACCCTAAAATGAGAAGCTTATGAAAAAATCATTTCGATTACTACTGTTACTCGCCATCCTGATGATGGGGCAGAGAGCCTTTGCCGACACACCGCTGATATTCTGTGGCGTACCAGTCACTGACGCCATGAAGGCAAATATCAGGTTGGATGATTACGCCAAGCCGTATGATGCGACTCAGGGCGACTACTGGATATGGTTGGAAGACGGTATCGGTTCCGATGGCAATGTCGTGTGGACGCTTCACCTGAGGAACGTGCTGGTAAACTACACCGAGGGCATCGCCTTCAACTTCATGCTTGGCTATAACGATAATCTGGTGATCGACATCAAGGATGGTGCCGGTACGAGCAAGGTTGTAGCGAAGGGCAATGCCATTTCGGTCTTGGCCGATGGTGCCAAGCCCAAGGTGTTTGTCAATACGCCCGACAAGTCGCCCGTCGAGGCACTTATCTTAGAGAGTACCGAGGACGACGCGCTTCTCTTGGAGAATTCCACGGACGAGTTAGAGCTTTACCTGCATGCTCACTTGCAGGTGCGGTCAACAGCTGACGCCTCGCTCAAGAAGGCCGCCATTGCCTGCCTGTCGGAGACCCAGCTCTACTTGTACGGCCGCGATAATGGCTATGGAGGCGGCAGTTTCCTGAAGGCCAAGTCGAACTATGCCTCTATTCTCGGCATTGACAGGATTTTCAACAACGACATGTCGGCTACCTTTAACTTCAGTCCAAAGGAATACGAGGGTGTGGGCTATGCTGTCTACAACACAGACGACCCGGAGCAGCAGATCACGTCCGGCTGGTGCTATGTGAACAACAAGGAGTATCCTGTCTGGGTGGCCGGCACGAGAGCCAGTGAAGCTGACACTTGGGGTGAAAGCTCCATCGAATCGCCCTATATTACCAGCGGTGCCGTGAATTTCGACATTGGTACTACAGGCGATTACATAGTCTACTTAGATGCCGCCACCATCGACATTCCCGCAGATGTGACCGACGTTCCCGGCATCTGGTGTAGCGGCGGCATGCTGAAGATTGTCGTTCGTGAGCATCCCGGCACCATCAATGTGCCCAGTTGCGACGGCATCCACATTGACGGTGAGTCGTCGTACACCGAGATAACACAGGTGACGACCGAGTCATCCTATCTGAAGAGTTTGTTTATCAATGCCAGGAGGGGCATCAACATTGTGAATAAAACGGGCGCGCCTTATCAATGCAATGTGACGGAACGTCTCTCGATTTTCCTGAACGGCGAGACTGGCATTAAGATGTACGGTACAGAGGCAACGGACTTCTATTACCTGACCGGCCCGGAAAAGGGTTCCAAGCTGAGCATCACCTCAACGGGCAATGGCATCGAGTTGGAAAATGGTACGGGTACACCTGTGACGCAGGCCTACTTCGGCGGCAAGGGTGAGCTGAATATCGACGCCGGCTGCGATGGCATCAGCCTCAAGGATGCCACCATCCATTTGGTTGATGAATTCACGGGCAGCATCAATGCACAGGTCGGTGCCGGCATCAACGGCAACCAGAGCATGTCGTATGTGAGGAAGGAGAGTGCCGAAAGCAAGCTCAGGTTCAGGGGGGGCGCTGGTGCCATCAACGATGTCTACGGCCTGGTCTTTGGCGCCGGCTGCGGCGAGATCATCCAGGAAGAGAACAAGGACGACGCCACGATGGAAAAGCTCCACTATCCTTTCCAGACCTATGTGCAGGACGGTCAGCCCTATACCGGCTGGGCGGTGTTGCGCTATGTGGAGAAGTTGTTCCAGATTGGCGACTACGTGCTCGACGACCATAACAGCAGCTACTTCGACTCGCTGATTCCCGGCGTGTTCTGGAATTCCTATAAAAAAGTCCTCACTCTGACCAATGCCAAGATCACGGCCACGGGCGAGAACATCGGACTGAGGTCGCTGCTTTCCGAAGAAGTCTCGATAATTCTGAAAGGCGACAACGTCATTGAGGCCGAGGGCATCGGCCTGCTGAACGACATGAATGTTATGCAACTCTATTCGGAGGACGGCAAGGGCAAGCTCAGCATTGTCTCGACCACCGATAAGGGTATCAAGAATAATCGTGCGTTGTTTATCAGCAATTGTAAGCTCGACATCACGGCTGAGCAGGAGGCTTTTTACAATACCTCAGGCCTACAAATGGAAAACTGTGAGGCCACCTTCACCGGAAAGCACGGCGGCTATATCGGTGATGAAACTTCAGTTCTCTTTTTCCCTCAGTATACATCCCTTACCTGTACAGGTTCGGAGGTCGATGGGGTTGTCTATCCTTCCTGTAGAGGCTATAATGCCAATTTTTTCTCCTCTATAGAACTGTTGACGCCGGGCTATGTCCTTACTCATTCGTCACTTTCCCCTGAGTTCTGGGTTGAAAAGAGTGCCACGGGAATGGTGACCGGCGAGACTATCCAGTTTGGTGTGAAACCCGAGAATGTGTATTATGGTATTTCCATCAACGGCATTTCAGTGACCGGCATTACCTATACAAGCATCGAGCCTGCCGAATTGAAGAGCGGCAAGATCAGCTACGACCCTGTGGAACGTGAGCTGATTCTTGACAACGTTGAGATGGATGCCGCTTCCATTAGAATATACATGTACAAAGCGCCTCTGTGTAAAAAGGTGAAGCTCGTTGGCGAGAACACCATCAATGGCAATTATTATTCTTTCTTCTTCCAAAATGAAGAGTATTGTCCCGTCACCATCTATTCTGAAGACGGTAAGGGCAAACTCACCGTTAATGGTAGTTCGGGCGACACTTATGGATTCGATGCGTTTGCCGACGTGACCATTAAGGATTGCGAGGTGGCTGTCAACAATATGGATTATTATGGCTTCTATGGCAATGATTTCAAACTGACCCTTGACCACGCCAACGCCTCGTTCTGTGGTAATACAGGCTCGGTAGTGAATCTTGGAGGCCTTGTCTTCGATCCCGGTGCCACGTTCCCTGAAACCAAGCTTGTGGCTCCCAAGAATGCCGTGTTCAACAGCTCGACCGGCAATATTGAGGTGGACGGCAGCGTTGTTGAGGGCGAGCCCGTGGTATTCCGCTGGGTGAAGCGCTACTATGTGTTCGTCGGCTCTGAGGAGATGAACTCCGAGAACTGCGCCGACTTCCATCCGGCAGGCCTGGCAGGCGGAACGGTGAGCTACGACCCGGAGCAAAGCGTGCTGACGCTCGATAACGCCCAGATTACCGAGATCCTGAGAATTGGTGGTGACGCAAAAACCATCAAACTGGTAGGTAAGAACAAGGTCAATTCACCTTATTCTGGCTTGGACATCATGACCAGTACTACCATCACGTCGGAAGACAAGGACAATCGTGGCGAGCTCACCGTCATAGCATCGGGTGATGGCATCCAAGGCAGCGCCGACGCGACCATCGAAGACTGTACTGTGAAGATTACTGCTACTGGTTTTGGCGTCTACTTCAATAATGGTGCCACTCTCACCGTGAACGATGCCTTCCTGCGCGTAGAGGGAACACCCTCTATGTTGGTTCCCGCCGGTCTGGTGCTCGGCGAAGGTATGGATATCACCGAGCCTTACGGCGCTATATACAACAAGCTGACAGGATGTGTTGAGGTGAACGGCGAACCCACAAGCGACGAAATCATCATCACCAAGCTCGCCACTGCCAACATTGCCACCACTGTTCCTGTGAAGATTTCGTTAGCCGGTGCCGCCGGCTTCAGCTACAACAAGGCCCTCGACTTCACGGGATTGCCCGTCTCGGCTTGGATCTCTACGGGTATGCGCAACGGCGACATCCAGCTGAGCCGCGTGCTCAAGGTGCCCGCAGGAACGGGTATCTACCTGAAGGGTCAGGCCGGTGAAATAGTAACGTGCGACGTGCCCATTACCGAGGACGACTCCTACTATGCCAATATGTTCGTGGGCGTGCCCGCAGGAAAGACAATAGAGGAAATGGAAGCTACTCCCAGCGGATTACTCGACTACTACCAGACGTACTACTTCGCATTGAGCAAGACGACCGCTACCCCGACGTTCTATCCGACCACCTCGGATGGCAAGACTCTGGCCCAAAACAAGATGTATCTGAGGATGCCTGCTACCGTCGATCCGAACGCAATGGACGGTGAACTGCAGGAGGAGACCGTTGAGGTGACCGTCGGTACGGCCGGTGCCGCCGGCTTCAGCTGCGACAAGGCGCTCGACTTCACGGGCTCCGAGATCTCGGCCTGGATAGCTACCGGTTTCAGCGGCGGCAACATACAGCTGAGCCGCGTCTTCGCAGTGCCCGCCAACACGGGCGTCTACCTGAAGGGTAAGGCCGGCGAGAAGATTACAGACCAGATTCACGTCACCACCGAGACTCCGTACTACAGGAACTTCTTCCGTGCTACGGGAACTACCGAGATAATGATACCTCAGAAGATGATTGATGATGAGACAGCCCTCTTGATGCAGACGCTCTACTTCGCCAAGAGTGCTTCGACGGGTGCCCCGACGTTCTATCCAACGGACATCATGGGTAAGGAGCTTGGAGCCAACAAGATGTTCCTCTGTCTGCCGGCAGCACTCATGCCCGAACCGGCACCTGCCCGTGCCTTCGGCGTTGAGTTCCTCGAGGACGATGTGCTTGAGACCACAGGCATTTGCGAGGCTTCGCCATTTGAAAATGAGAAAATGAGAAATGGAGAAGACGATGGTGAGCACCAATCGTCTGAGAATCGCGGCGGAGTGTATGACCTGCAAGGTCGCAAACTTCAAACTTCAATTTTCAAACTTCAAAGTTCAAAATTTAAGAAGGGTGTCTACATCCAGAACGGTCGCAAGATTATTAAGAAGTAATTACCCAAACTAAAAACAAAAAAAGTATGAGAAAAGTTTTATTATTGTTGCTATTCGCCGTCACGGCGGTAGTGCAGAGTGTGGCTATCGATGTCAAGTTCTGTGGAAACCTTGTCACAGACTATACGGACATCAAGTCTGAGTTTGCCAAAGCGTATGATAGTAACGTTGGCAATTACTACATGTGGATAGACAAATATGCCATTGACGGTATGAATGTCTATTTTCTGCGTCTGCGGAATGCGCTGGTTGAGATTGAGGGCGGTTCTGCTTTCGAAGTCTTTCTCGATTCCAACGAACGGCTGGTAGTTGATGTTTTGTCGACGAGCAAAATCACAGCGCCGGGCGTTGCTTTGTTTGTGAGTAGTCCAAACAATGAAACCGACGTGGAAATCACAGGTGCTACTGATGCATCCCTCATGCTTGAGAGCACCGGCAGCAATGTAATCCACCTGATGAACAGCCATAATGGATGCAGTGTTCACTTGCATGCTCACTTGCAGGTGTCGAACACCACCAGCCCGGCTGAGGACAAGCGCGCGGCTATCTATTTCGACAAGCCCGGTGCCCTCTACGTTGATTACGACGGCTATCTGAAGGCTAAGAGTAACTATGCCGCCTCCGTCGGTGCCAATGTGTTGATGAAGCCCGACGATGTTCCAGCGAACTTCGTCATGAGCTGGTTCGAGGAAGAGGGCGTCTATGCTCCTACCGACCCCGCAACGCCGGATGTCATGAAGACCACCTGGTGCTACGTCAACAACTATGACATCCCTGCGGTGAAGGTGGCCGGTACGCAGGTCACATACGCCGACTCGTGGGGTGACTCAGGCATTGAGTCGCCGTACATCACCGGAGGCTCGGTGAAATATACCAATGAGGGCGGTATCCATGTCATATCCTTGAATGCTGCCACCATCGATATTCCTGAGGAGGTGACCGACGTGCCGGGTATCTTTATTACCGAGGGTACGGCGATTGTTATCCAGAGGTTGAACCCAGGCTCGGAGGGGAATCGCAGCACCATCAATGTGCCGGGAGGTGACGGCATACGCATTCTTAGTAATGGGGTGTCTCCCGTTGATCTTACTGAAATCACGCAGGACAATCCGGCTTATCTTCAGTATCTGAATATCAATGCCAAGACCGGCATCCGCATTGAGAACCAGTCAGGAATGCCTAATGCCTGCCATGTCACAAGGACGCTGAAACTCAATATCGAAGCCGAAACGGGCGTCTATGTCTGGGGCGATTTCTCGACGGAATTCCATTATGCCGGCGATGTTAGTTCTGAAATGCATCTCAAGACTACAGGCAAAGCCATCGTCCTTGGAAACGATAACGGTACAGGCACCGATGCCTATTTCGAAGGTGATGGCAAATTCGATATTGATTCCGACGGTGACGGCCTGTCTCTCTATGACGCTACCGTGCATTTCACCGACAATATCTATGTAGCGATAAAGTCGAATGCCGGTGCCGCCATCAACGGTAACCAGAGCATGGCGTTTGTCAAGAAAGAAAGTAAAGACAGCTATGTATGGCTCATGGGAAAGACGGGTGTCATCAACGATGTGTACGGTCTGGTGTTTAATGCCGATTGCGGAGAAATCGTCCAGAACGAAGAAGCCGACGACGCCACGATGGAAAAGCTCAACGCGCCCTTCTGGACGTATGCGAAGGATGGCAAGCCCTATACCAATGCGGCTGAACTGCGCTATGTGGAGAAGTACTTCCAGATTGGTGACTACGTGCTCAATGACAAGAACTATTACTATTTCGACAAGAAGATTCCCGGCGTGGACTGGAATCCGTATGAGAAAGTGCTCACCCTGAAAGACGCTAAGATAAAGGCTACGGGCGAGAACATCGGACTGATGCCGCTGTTCAGCGCCTATGACGCCATGATTCTTCTGGAAGGCGAGAACGTCATCGAGGCTGAAGGCATCGCCCTGCAGAACGACAAGTGTAACATGACCATCTGGTCGAAGGACGGCAAAGGTAAGCTTGCTGTCAAGTCGACTGCCGAGAAGGGTGTCTATAACTTGAATAGTTATAGCCTATTAGTCCATGATTGTGCCTTTGACGTCACGGCTGAGAAAGAGGCTGTGTGGAACGAGGAGGGTTACATACAAGTGGAAGAGTGTGAAGGCACGTTCGCAGGAAAGGGCGGCGGTTATCGCGGAGCCCAGCCTTCGTCGCAGATTACGTTATACCGCGCCTTCATCACCTGTGTCGGTTCGGAGGTTGACGGAAATATCAATCCTTCCTTCTGGGGCTATAACTATCCTCTTCTGCCTCCTGAGGAATTGCTGTCGTCGGGCTATGATTTTGATGAAACGACAAATTATCCTGAGATATGGGTCTACAAGAAGGCTACAGGTCAGAAGACGGGTGAACCCGTCCAGTTCGGTGTGAAGCCCGATAACCTGTATTACGAAATTATCATCAATGGCATCGACGTGAATGCTACCAACTGTGCCAGCATCCAGCCGCCTGCTTTGAAGAGCGGAAAGATAAGCTACGACCCCGTGGAGCGTGAACTGATTCTTGATAACGTTGAGATGGACGGTGCCAGCATTTACATTAACACCATCTCTAAGTGTGAGAGGGTGAAGCTTGTGGGCGAGAACAGGGTCGAAGGTGCTTCGGGTGTCGGCTTGTATTTCGAGAACATTGTACCCGTCACGATTTATTCTGAAGACGGTAACGGCAGACTCATCGCTAAGGGAAGTGCCGATGCTTATCCGTGTGCATTTAACCTCTCTGCTGACCTGACCATCAAGAATTGCGGACTGGACATCGTGTGTGAAGACAAGGTGGGTCTCAGTGGCAATGGCTACAAGCTGACCATTGAAAAAGCCGATGTCTCATTCTTCGGAAAGACAGGTTCTATCGTTGGACTTGCTGACCTTTACAAAGATTACGAAACCAGCATCGTCGCTCCTGAAGGCGCTGAGTTTAACATGATGACGGGCAATGTCGAGGTAGACAATGTCGTTGTTGCAGACGAGGCCGTCGTCTTCCACTACGCTAAGCAATACGCTATCTATATCGGCTCTGAAGTGCTGACTGCCGACGATTTGGACGACTTCCATCCGGCTGGCGTGACAAGCGGAAAGGTGAGCTACGACCCGGAGCAGAACGTGCTGACACTCAACAATGCTACGCTCAAGGAATGTTTGGCTGTCCAGACAGACGAACCGGCAACCATTATGCTGGTGGGTTCGAACAAGATCAAGACAAACAGTAACGCACTCACGGCTTACGCGCCGTTCACCATCAAGTCGGCCGATGGCAGTGGTGTACTTAGTACTCAGGCAGAGTATTATGTAGTCAACATGTACAGTGACCTGACTGTCGAGAACTGTAAACTGACTGCCGCTTGTGTAGGTTCCATAGGTTATGGCGTCAACGTTGATGGCGTTCTTACTGTGAATAATGCCACGCTACGTGCAGAGGGAACGCCTTCTTTGCATGCCTCAAAGGGATTGGTACTCGGCGAAGGCATGGAAATCACCGACCCCGCAGCTGCTTATTACAACAAGATATCGGGTGATATTGAGATTAACGGTGAGGCCACAGACTATGAGGTCACCATCGGCAAGCCTGCAACGCTTGCCACCACGGTGCCCGTGAAGGTGACGTCAGTCGGTGCCGCAGGCTTCAGCTCGAGCAAGAGCCTCGACTTCACCGGCCTGCCCGTCTCGGCTTGGATCTCTACTGGTATGCGCAACGGTAACATCATGCTGGGTCGCGTCTTCAAGGTGGCCGCAGGAACGGGTGTCTACCTGAAGGGTAAGAAGGGTGAGGAAATCACTTGCGAGGTGCCCATCATCGAGGACGATTCCTACTATGCCAATATGTTCGTAGGCGTGCCCGCAGGCAAGAAGATTGAGGAGAAGGAAGGAACCATCATGATTCCTGACTACTACCAGACGTATTTCTTCGCAAAGAGCAATACCACCCAAGAGCCGACGTTCTATCCCACCACGTCTGAAGGCAAGGAATTGGGTCAGAACAAGATGTACATGAGGATGCCTGTCACCGTCGATCCGAACGCTCAGACAGGCGAGCCGCAGGAGGAGACCGTTGAGGTCACTGTCAGTAAGGCCGGTGCTGCAGGCTTCAGCTGCGACAAGGCCCTCGACTTCACCGACTCTAAGATTTCGGCCTGGATAGCTACTGGCTTCAGCGGCGGCAACATCCTGCTCAGCCGCGTCTTCGCAGTGCCCGCCAATACGGGTGTCTACCTGAAGGGTAAGGCTGGTGAGGAAGTCACCGCACAGATTCCCGTCACCACCGAGAAGCCGTACTACAGGAACTTCTTCCAGCCCACGGGTCCTAATCCTGTAACAATCACGTCGGATGAATTTGACTACGAAGTAGGCATCTACATGCACACCTTCTACTTCGCCCTCGATAAGACGACGAATCAGCCGACGTTCTATCCCACCGATCCCGCGACGGGTAAGGATCTTGGTGGCAACAAGATGTATCTCTGCCTGCCGGCAGCACTTGTGCCGTCAGCATCGCGCACCATCGGCCTTGAGTTCCTCGATGACGACGTGATTGAGACCACAGGCATTAGCGAGGCTTCGCCATTTGAAAATGAGAAAATGAGAAATGGAGAAGACGATGGTGAGCACCAAATGTCTGAGAAACGCGGCGGAGTGTATGACCTGCAAGGTCGCCGTATCCAAACTTCAAATTTCAAAGTTGAAACTTCAAACTTGAAGAAGGGTGTCTACATCCAGAACGGCCGCAAGGTTATTAAGAAGTAAAGCCTTAGTGGGCAACACAGAACGAGAGGGCTTCCCGCGCACGGGAAGCCCTCTCATTTGAACGGGAAACCTTCCCGTTTAGTAACTGCGGGCGATGATGACGCGGGCCTTCGAGGGCTTGCCGCTGACCATATCGACACCGGGTGTCTGCTCTACACCGAAAGGCACGCAGCGGATAGTAGCCTGCGTTTCTTCCTTGATCTGCGCCTCGGTCTCGGCAGTTCCGTCCCAGTGGCAGAGGAAGAATCCGCCGTCCTTGACGCGCTCCTTGAACTCCTCGTAGTTGTCGCACTCGTAGATGTGCTCGTCGCGATACTTGCGGGCCTTCTCGAAGATGTTCTGCTGAATCTCGTCGAGCAGCTTCTCTACGCGCTCCACGATACCTTCGATGCTGACGGTCTCTTTCTCCAGAGTGTCGCGGCGCATAATCTCGATGGTACCGTTCTCCAGGTCGCGGGCACCGAGTACGAGGCGTACGGGAACACCCTTCAGCTCGTAGTCGGCGAACTTGAAGCCCGGACGCTTGTTGTCGGCGTCGTCGAACTTCACCGAGATGCCTTTGGCACGCAGCTGTTCGATGATGGGGCCCACCTCCTTGTTCACTAACTCCATCTGCTCAGGCTTGGTGGCGATGGGGATGATGACCACCTGGATGGGTGCGATGCGTGGCGGCAGTACCAGTCCGTTGTCGTCGCTGTGCGCCATAATCATGGCACCGATGAGACGGGTGGACACTCCCCAGCTGGTAGCCCAGACATATTCGGGCTTGTTCTCCTTATTGAGATAGGTCACCTCGAATGCCTTGGCGAAGTTCTGGCCCAGGAAGTGCGATGTTCCCGACTGCAGGGCCTTGCCGTCCTGCATCATGGCCTCGATGGTGTAGGTGTCTAACGCACCGGCGAAGCGCTCGGTCTCGCTCTTCACGCCCTGCACCACGGGGAGTGACAGCCACTCCTCGGCAAACTTGGCGTACACCTTCAGCATCTTCTGTGCTTCCTCTTCAGCCTCCTCGCGGGTGGCGTGGGCGGTGTGACCCTCCTGCCACAGGAACTCGCTGGTACGCAGGAAAGGGCGTGTGCGCATCTCCCAGCGCATGACGTTGCACCACTGGTTGCACATCAGAGGCAGGTCGCGCCAGGAGTGAATCCAGTTCTTGTAGGTGTTCCAGATGATGGTCTCACTGGTGGGGCGAACAATCAGCTCCTCTTCCAGCTTAGCGGCGGGGTCAACCTCGACGCCACTCTTGTCTTCCTTGGCGCGCAGGCGGTAGTGTGTCACCACGGCGCACTCCTTGGCGAAGCCCTCGACGTGCTCAGCCTCGCGCGAGAGGAACGACTTTGGTATCAACAGGGGGAAGTAGGCGTTCTGTGCGCCCGTCTCCTTGAACATCTTGTCTAACTGCTGCTGCATCTTCTCCCAGATGGCGTAGCCGTAAGGCTTGATGACCATACAGCCGCGTACCGCCGACTGCTCGGCGAGGTCGGCTTTCACCACCAGGTCGTTGTACCACTGGCTGTAGTTCTCAGCCCTCTTGGTCATTTCTTTCAGTTCTTTTGCCATATCATTTTTCAATTATCAATTCTTCAATTATCAATTCTTCAGCGCTGCTATCGACTCTTTCAGCGTGGCAATCTTCTCTTCGGCGTCGCTCTGCTTCTTGCGCTCCAAGGCCACGACGGCCTCGGGGGCGTTGGCAACGAAGCGCTCGTTCGAGAGCTTCTTCAGTACACCGGCGAGGAAACCTTCCGTATGCTTCAGCTGAGCCTCCAACTTCTCAATCTCTGCATCCACGTCGATGAGGCTGCCGAGAGGTACGGCGAATTCGTCGGTACCGACCATGAAGCTGCTGGCGGTGGCTTCCTTTTCGGCAACCACACTGACAGCCTTCAGGTTGGCCATCTTCGTGATAGCGGCATTGAACGACTCGTAGTTGTTCTTGCCGATGGCCTGCAGTTCTAACTGCTCCTTCGGAGCGATGTTCTTCGACGAACGGACGGTGCGGACACCCGAGACAATCTGCTTCACCTGTTCGAAGGCGGTGAGGAGCTGCTCGTCCTCAGCGGCAGGACTGCTGAGCACAAGGGGTGAGCGCATAATCGACTCGCCGGGCTGGCGGTCGTAGAGGTGCTGCCACAGCTCTTCGGTGATGAACGGCATGAACGGGTGCAGCATCTTCAGCAGGATCTCGAAGAACTCCAGCGTCTTCTCGTAGGTCTCGCGGTCGATGGGCTGTGCCTCGCCGTTGACATAGGCAGGCTTCACCATCTCCAAGTACCAGCTTGAGAACTCGTCCCAGAATAGCTTGTAGACAGCCATCAGGGCTTCCGAAATGCGGTATTTCTTGAAGAGGTCGTCCACCTCGGCGTTCGTCTGGCGTAGCTTGGCCTCGAACCAGCGGACGGCGGTCTTGTTTGCAGCAACGGTGTTGCTGCATAGGTCGACATCGGCGACCTTCCAGCCTTTGACGAGTCGGAAGGCGTTCCATATCTTGTTGTTGAAGTTGCGACCCTGCTCGCAGAGTGCCTCGTCGAAGAGGATGTCGTTGCCGGCAGGGGCAGAGAGCATCATGCCCATGCGCACGCCGTCGGCACCGAACTTCTCGATAAGTTCGATGGGGTCGGGCGAGTTGCCGAGCGACTTCGACATCTTGCGGCCCAGCTTGTCGCGGACGATGCCGGTGAAGTAGACGTTCTTGAAGGGATATGTGCCCATGTACTCCTCACCGGCCATGATCATGCGGGCCACCCAAAAGAAGATGATGTCGGGGGCGGTTACCAGGTCGCTGGTGGGGTAGTAGTACTTGATTTCGTCGTTGCCGGGGTTGTTGATGCCATCGAAGAGCGAGACAGGCCACAGCCAGCTGGAGAACCACGTGTCCAGCGCGTCCTCGTCCTGACGGAGGTCGGAGAGCTGGAGGTTGGCGTTGCCGCTCGCCTTGCGGGCCAGTTCGAGGGCCTGCTCGGGAGTCTCGGCAACGACGAAGGACTCAGCCTCACCCCCAGCCCCTCCCTCGGTGGGGAGGGGAGTAGATAGTTCTGACCCTTGATTCTGTCCTTGAGAGTATATACTCCCCTCCCCACCGCGGGAGGGGTCGGGGGTGGGGCTATAATAGTATGCCGGTATGCGGTGTCCCCACCACAACTGGCGGCTGATGCACCAATCCTGAATGTTTTCGAGCCAGTTCTTGTAGGTGTTGACGTACTTCTGCGGATAGAAGTGCATCTCGCCGTTGAGAACGGGCGGCAGGGCGATGTCGGCGAAGTGCTTCATCGACAGGAACCACTGCATGGAAAGGCGCGGTTCGATGGCCGTGTCGGGGTTGCGCTCGCTGTAGCCCACCTTGTTCGTGTAGTCTTCAATCTTTTCCATCAGCCCGGCTGCCTGCAGGTCCTTCACAATCTGCTTGCGGCAGTCCATGCGGTCCATGCCGACGTAGATGGGCGACTGGTCGCTGATAGTGCCGTCGGGATTGAAAATGTCGATGGTCTCGAGGTTATGTGTCTTGCCGAGCATGTAGTCGTTGGTGTCGTGGGCGGGCGTCACCTTCAGACAGCCCGTACCGAACTCGATGTCGACGTAGCGGTCCTCAATGACGGGGATGACACGGTTCACCAATGGCACGATGACCTGGCGGCCCTTCAGCCACTGGTTCTTCGGGTCCTTGGGGTTGATACACATGGCGGTGTCGCCCATGATGGTCTCGGGGCGGGTGGTGGCCACAACGGCATAGTAACCGCGCTCGTCGCGGTGGATGACGTTGCCCGATTCTTCCGGATTTTCCGGAATGTCCAGATTTTCCGGATCAGCCACATAGTACTTCAGATGGTAGAGGTGGCTCTGCTCCTCCTTGTAGACCACCTCCTCGGTGGAAAGGGCGGTGAGGGCTTTCGGATCCCAGTTCACCATGCGCAGGCCGCGGTAGATGAGTCCTTTGTTATACAAGTCAACGAAAACCTTGATGACGCTTTCGGAGCGCTTCTCGTCCATGGTAAAGGCGGTGCGGTCCCAGTCGCAGGAGGCACCGAGGCGGCGCAGCTGCTTCAGGATGATGCCGCCGTGCTCGTGGGTCCAGTCCCAGGCGTGCTCAAGGAACTGGTCGCGTGTCAGGTCATGCTTCTTGATGCCCTGTTCGGCCAGTTTCTTCACGACCTTTGCCTCGGTGGCGATGGAGGCATGGTCGGTGCCCGGCACCCAGCAGGCGTTCTTGCCTTCCATGCGGGCGCGGCGCACTAAGATATCCTGAATGGTGTTGTTCAGCATGTGTCCCATGTGGAGCACACCCGTCACGTTGGGCGGCGGAATCACGATGGTGTAAGGCTCGCGCCCGTCGGGCTTACTGCTGAAAAGTTTGTGGTCTAACCAGTACTGGTACCACTTCGATTCGACCTCTTTCGGGTCGTATTTACTTGCTATTTCCATATACCTATTTATTAAAACGCCTGCAAAGGTACAACTATTTTCTGGAATAACGGCGGGTGAGGGCGTTTTTTTTGGCACATTTTTTGCTGGTACCCTTGTAGAAGACAATAGGAGGACACGATTATGGCATTTATAGACTATTACAAGATTCTTGGCGTAGACAAGAACATAGCACAGAAGGATGTAAAGAAGGCTTACCTGAAACGGGCGAAGCAGTTTCACCCCGACCTGCACCCGGATGACCCGAAGGCAAAGGCTAAGTTCCAGGCATTGAACGAGGCTTACGATGTCATCGGCGACCCGGAAAAGCGCAAGAAATATGACCAGTATGGCGAGCAGTGGAGACAGGCCGACCAGATGGGTGGCGGCGGCTTCGGCGGCTTCGGCGGCGGCGGTTCGCCGTTCGAGGGTTTCGACTTCTCAAACTTCACCAAGGGCGGCGGGGGCTTCTCGTCGTTCTTCGAGAACCTGTTCGGCGGCGGTGCTCGCGGCGCGTCGGGCTTCGGCGGCTTCAGCCGTCAGCAGGGGCCGCAGGAGTCACAGGCCTCGGTGTCGATAGACATGTACACCGCACTGCTTGGCGGCGAGGTCATCGTGGCGCTGCAAGGCGGCACGAAGCTGAAGCTGAAAATCAAGCCCGGCACGCAGCCCGGCACGAAGGTCAGGCTGCGTGGCAAGGGGCAGGGTGGGGGAGACCTCATCATCACCTACCAGGTGACGCTGCCCACCGCACTGACAGAACGTCAGAAGGACCTGCTGCGCCAGATGCAGCTGGCATAGCCTACACTACACAGGGTCGCACCACGCTATATCTCCTCGGCCACGGCCAGCTCAAAGCCGCGCCACAGCAAGACGAGGCGATGTAGCTGTGTGGGTTTGTAGGTGCTCTCCACGGCTACGCTGGCGGCGTAGCGCGTCAGCTGGTCGATAGCCTTCTCGCGGGTGCGGGCCACGTCGGCATCGGTGGCCCGGCCCGGCAGGTACTTCAGCTCAATGACGTAGCTATGCGCAATGTCGGGGTAGACACCGAGGCGTGGCTGCAGGTAGATGTCGGCATAGCCGCCCGCCGCCTCTGTAGGGGCAGGCCCCGTGCCAGCCCGCCCAGGCCCAGCGTCAAGCTCGCTGACAGGCAGGTAGATGTCGGTGAGGCAAGTGTGTGCCAGCGTGAAGCCATGCACATACGCCTCTCCCTTCTGCTTATCTCTTTGTGAAGAGAAGCGCCGCAGCGTCTCGGCGATGTACTCGAAGTAAGGCCGCCAGTCACCGTAGAGTGCCATGTTGTCCATCAACATGTCGCGATGGCGGCTGTCGAGCGAAAGGTTGTTCTCCTGATAGGCCCGTGTCAGGTAGCCATACATCTGTTCACGAACCACCTGGTTGGGGATGCGGAACTTGACACCTCTCAAGCCGCCCTTGCCCGCAATGGTGAGCATACCGAAGTAGAATAGCAGCGACACGAAGTTGTCGGGGTCGGTGATGGTCTCCGAGGGGAAGTGGTCTTTCAGGTCGGCAGTGATGGTGCCTGTCTCCACGATGTGCTGGATGATGCTCGCATTATGCTCGAATCCCTGATCCTTGCGTATCAGCATACGTAGCTTGTTGTAGTCGGTGCGGATGTTGGCATCGAGCATCTTCTCGGGAATCCGGCCTTTCCTGCGAATATAGTTGTCGACGAAGTAGAGCACCATGTCGCTGTTATACAAAGGTGATTCGTCTATGCACTCCGGGGCGAAGCAGTAGTTGTCGTACCACGGCTTCATCACCTCTATCAGCTCGTCAGTGGTGTGGTTGAAGGTGTAGTACTGACGGTAGTAGTCTATCATCTCGCGCACCTCCTGTTCTGTGAAGCCCACCATGGCGTTGAACTCCGGCTGTGTGGTGTAGTTCGTTCCGATGTTGAAGCCGCTGGTCAGGTCGTCCATTGTCACGGGCGAGACACCAGTGATGAACAGCCGCTTGATGGCGCTGTCGCTGCCGCCCTTCAGGGCGTTGAAGAACTCGCGGAAGGCTCCCGTGCCGTGGGTCTGCGCCTTATAGGCCGTCTCGGTGCTGGGATTGGCCAAAATGGAGTTGGTAAAGTGGTCGTACTCGTCAATAAAGAGGTATATCTGCTGACCAGTACGACGAGCCATGGCACTGATGTGGTCTATCATTGCACGCGCCGACTTCTTCTCCTTCAGTCCCTCCAAGGTCTCTGGAGGCAACAGGTCGGCATAGCGGTGGCAGAAGTCATCCGTATGTATCTGAACATGGCTGTTCAAGTCTTCCTCATAGCCCTCTATCCCGCCTGAGATGAGCGAGAAGTTCAGGTATAGCACTAAGTACTTGTTGTGCGTAGGCGTGGGATGACTGCCTATCCACAGGTCGCCGAAGAGGCGGTCGAAGAGGTCGGCTTTGCGCAGGTCGTAGTATTGGCGCAGCATGTTCATCAGCAGCGACTTGCCGAAGCGGCGGGGTCGTATGAAGAAGAAATACTCGTTACTGGCCTCGATCTCGGCGATGAAGCGGGTCTTGTCCACATAATAGAAGTTGTCGAGGCGCACGTCCTCCCAGTTTTGCTTTCCGTAAGGGATGCGCTTCGGGCCTGTCGGCAGTGGTGTCTGTTGCTGCATAGTCCGTGTATTTTGAAATTCTGCTGCAAAGTTAGCGAAGATTTTCTGAATAGACAAATAAAAACGCCGAAAGTTTCGGCCTTTCGCCTTTTCTCCGTATTTTGCTAACAAATGGTGACTAAAACGAATTATCGTAATTGTCATAATTTATCCGTAATATCCTTAATCATTCTGGGCAAATTATGGTTATTATGGTAATTCGTTTCGAGTCCAAACCGCCCCTTTTTTGTTGTTTCCCCACTTTTCCGCCATTTTCTTTGGCGGTTCGGCAATTTCTTAGTAAATTTGCAGCCGTGTTCTTCTTCCCAGTAATGGACACTGGCAGAATACCGATTTACAGAGATTATGAGAGCTT